>Ga0209742_10000320_pt1 | contig 26274 bp, 26 predicted proteins | sample DeeMarSeWOR38_10_FD_187462 | JGI IMG/M metagenome (GOLD analysis project Ga0209742, IMG submission 187462) | Marine sediment microbial communities from White Oak River estuary, North Carolina - WOR-3-8_10 (SPAdes) (version 2) | ecosystem: Environmental > Aquatic > Marine > Intertidal zone >... | reverse complement strand
TTTACGCCTGCACGCCGCTTGAAAATTCTCTCTGTCAGGTCACCGACCACCGAGATCGCGCCGGTAACAAGGGAGACCACTAACCATAATATAAGTGCCTGACCAGACAGGTCCCACAGATAGTGACCACCCATCAGAGCCACCACGGCGACGCCAGCCATTCCGCCAATCATGCCTTCAACTGATTTGCCGGGGCTGACTGATGGCGCAAGCTTGTGCTTGCCCCATGCGCGGCCGGTGAAATATGCGAATGAATCGGCGATCCAGACCAGCACCAGGACATACAGGAGCAATCGAGGCGCGGCACTATCAACAACAAAGAGGTAGAGAAAGGCGAGCCAGCACGGCAGCATAATGACTATGCCGGCAATCATGCGGCCGAACTTGCTTCCGAAAACGCCACCAAAACTTCCATCTTCGCGCGCAATATGGATCGTCGCGTAGAACCACCAGAGTCCCGCCACCAGTACTGGCGGCATTACATTGCCACCCTCTAATAACCATATCGAGCCGCTTACACCGGCGACACCTATACCACCGACATAGGCCGGTTGCTGCCACAGGCGGTCGAACCCGATTAACGCGGCCATCTCCCAGGTCGCGATCATGACCGCAACGGCAATCACTACCGCGATTCCGGTCGCCGGCAATTTGAAAAGCGCCAGCAGCAATAATGGCAACAGGACAACGGCTGTTGCGACACGCTTCCACAGCATCAGCTAACTTGCCTCCACCTGTTCGCCGGTTTGACCAAACCGGCGCTGCCGACCGGAAAATGACGTCAGTGCAAGCTCGAGCTCACTCTCGTCAAACTCCGGCCACAGCACATCAGTGAAATAGAGTTCGGTATACGCCAGTTGCCACATCAGGAAGTTGCTGATGCGATGCTCGCCACCAGTACGAATGAAAAGGTCTGGCTCAGGCATGCCGGCAGTACTCAGGGCCGATTCGATATCGTCAACCTCGATCGAACCGGCGGGCAGTGTTCCATCAGCGACCTGGGCAGCTATATTCCGACAGGCCTGCAGAATATCCCACCTGCCACCGTAGTTGATTGCCACGTTGAGCTGCAGGCCATCATTATCGGCGGTTAACGTCTCACCCTTGCCGATTTTTTGAACGATCTTTTCATCCAGGCCAGAGCGATCACCGATTACCCTGAAGCGCACATTGTTGGAGTGAAGCTCCTTCACGTCCTTGTCCAGGGCGGAAACAAACAGTTCCATCAACCGCTGCACTTCCGGCTCAGGTCGTTTCCAGTTTTCACTACTAAAGGCGAATAAAGTGAGGTAGGCGATGTTCCGTTTTGCACAGGCACGTATCAATGTACGTACGGCGTCGGCACCTTTGCGATGGCCGGCAACTCTGGGCATGCCGCGTCGCCGCGCCCAGCGGCCGTTGCCATCCATAATGACCGCAACATGGGCAGGTAGCCCGGCATCAGCGCGGGGGGAAGGAGTTTTGCTGGCGGTGCTCGGTTTGTTCATAATGATTTCAACAAGAAATCTAGCGTAAGCTTCCCGATAACCTTAAACGCGGGGACAGGACAATTACAGCGCGATGGCAATGGGCAGATAGCGCTATATCTCCATCAGGTCCTTTTCTTTCAGCTCGACCATTTTATCCACTTCGGCAACGAACTTGTCTGTCAGCTTCTGAATTGTTGCCTCTCCCTGTTTCTCCTCATCCTCTGATATTTCCTTGTCTTTCACCAGATTCTTCAAATGCTGGTTGCCATCGCGACGTATATTCCGGATTGCGATCTTGGCGTTCTCCCCCTCACTGCGTGCGACCTTGGTCAGCTCCTTGCGTCGCTCCTCGGTCAGAGGCGGAATCGGAATGCGAATTGCATCACCGGCAGTGGCAGGATTGAGGCCGAGACCCGACTCATTGATTGCCTTTTCAACCGCCTGCACCATGGACTTGTCCCACAGCTTGATTGTCAGGGTGCGCGCGTCTGACACGCTGATATTACCAACCTGGCTTAACGGACTGGGATTACCATAGAAATCCACTCTTACGTGATCAAGCAACCCGACCGTTGCGCGACCGGTGCGAATCTTGCCGAGATCTGCCTTGAGCGACTCCAGCGATTTCTGCATCCGCGAGTCCGCATCTTTTGTAATCCTGGTTGCACTTTCGTTCATCATTAATCTCCCGATTTTACCAACGTGCCCTCGTCTTCACCGAGGACGACGCGCAGCAAGCTGCCTGGCTTGTTAATGCTGAATACGCGCAGCGGCATGGCCTCTTCGCGACAGAGCGCAATGGCAGCCGCATCCATGACCCCGAGACGCTTTTCCAGCACCTCGTCATAGGTAAGCACATCATAGCGTTTTGCATCGTCATACTTGACCGGATCCCTGGTATAGACACCATCTACCTTGGTTGCCTTGAGAACAGCATCGGCATTGACTTCAAGTCCACGCAGGCTGGCGGCGGTATCCGTCGTAAAGAAAGGATTACCGGTTCCGCCACCAAAAATCACGACGGTTCCGGACTCGAGGTGCCTGATGGCAGATTTGCGGTCATACGAATCGACCACCGGCTCCATTCGGATCGCAGACTGCACTACCGCCGGTGTACCGCTGGAGACCAGGGCGTCATGCAACGCCATGGCATTCATCACCGTGGCCAACATGCCCATGTAGTCTGCGGTGGCACGGTCCATGCCTTCGGCAGAGCCGGATACACCGCGAAAGATATTGCCGGCGCCGACGACAATGGCTACCTGGGTCCCGGTAGCAAGCACATCCCTGATTTCGCCGACGATGCGGCTGACGACATCGCGATTGATGCCGTAGGCATCGTCGCCCATCAATGCCTCGCCGCTGAGTTTGAGCAGAATGCGACGATAGGCTGGCTTGTTGCCGGTGCTCGCCAAGGACTACTCCCCTTTGACCTGGGCCATTACCTCGGCAGCAAAATCTTCCTGTTTCTTCTCGATGCCTTCGCCTACCTCAAATCGTACAAACTGTACGACCCTGGCGCCGGCCGCACTGAGCAGCTTGTCGATGGTGGTATCCGGGTCTTTTACGAACGGTTGCCCGGTCAGGCAGATCTCGGCCAGGAACTTGTTCAAACGGCCATCAACCATTTTCTCTATAATATTGTCGGGCTTGCCGCTCTCTTTCGCCTGGGCGACGAAAATTTCACGTTCCTTGGTTTTTACTTCATCGGGCACTTCGTCCGGGGTTACGAACTGGGGCCGGGCTGCCGCGATGTGCATCGCAAGATCTTTTGCCAGCTCTTCAGATCCGCCTTCAACTTCAACAATGACACCGATTTTGCTGCCGTGGACATAGCTGCCAACCGTATTAGCGGTAGCAATCGTCGCAAAACGACGGACGTCCATTTTCTCTCCCAACTTCTGTACCAGCGCCTCGAGCGCGTTACTAATGCTCTGGTCGCTACCTTCCTTGAGCGGCATTGCCTTAAGCGCTTCGACGTCAGCCGGTTTGTCAGCGGCAACGCGTGCAGCAATATCGCTCGCGAAGTCCTTGAACTCGTCGCCCTTGGCAACGAAATCAGTCTCGGTATTGACCTCGACGATTGCGGCGACATTGTTACCGCTGTTGACAGCAATACTTATTACGCCATCGGCAGCGGTACGGCCCGCCTTTTTCTCAACCTTCGCGCCGGCTTTCTTGCGCAACAATTCGATTGCAGCGTCTTTGTCGCCGTCAGTTTCGGTCAATGCCTGTTTGCATTCCATCATGCCGAGACCTGTCATCTCGCGCAGTTCTTTCACCTGTGCAGCAGTGATAGCCATGTTCAACCTCTACAGTCCTGAATATTTATGTCTATTAGTCAGAAAATATCCCGACACGGAGACACCATTAAAATGGTATTAATTTTCTGATTATGAACAAGGGGGCCAGGCCCCCTTGTTGTGTGTTGGTTATGCTTCGCCTTCGGAGGCCGCGGTGCCCGCTTCGGGAGCGGCGGCAGTCTCAGGTTCTTCAGGTTTGGCGACTTTTTTCTTTGCCTTTACCTTGACCTTGGATTGCTCTTCATCGACTTCGACATATTCGTCTTCGCCTTCCGGCAGTGCGACCTGCGCAGACTTGCGCCCATCGATAATCGCGTCGGCAACAAGTTTCGAATACAGGCGAATCGCGCGAATCGCGTCATCGTTGCCTGGAATTACGTAGTCGACGCCATCGGGTTTGCAATTGGTATCAACCACGGCCACGACCGGGATGCCGAGCTTGTTGGCTTCCTTGATGGCAATGTATTCCATACCGACATCGATCACGAACAGCGCGTCCGGCAGACCGCCCATGTCCTTGATCCCTGCCAGCGTGCCATCAAGCTTTTCACGCTCGCGACTCAGCATCAGCGTTTCTTTCTTGTTCAGCTTCGGACTGGCACCCTCGTCCAGGATTGCTTCCAGCTCCTTGAGACGGCTGATCGAACGCTTCACTGTCTGGAAGTTGGTCAGCATGCCGCCCAGCCAGCGCTTGTGCACATAGGGCGAACCGGAACGGACCGCTTCGTCACGAATAGTTTCCGCGGCCTGGCGCTTGGTGCCAACAAACAGGATCTTCCCGCGCTTGGCAGCCAGGCTACCAACGAAATTGAGCGCATCCTCCAGCAGGGGAACGGTCTTTTCGAGATTGATAATATGGATCTTGTTGCGTTCACCAAAGATATAGGGACGCATTTTGGGGTGCCAGAAGCGGGTTTGGTGGCCGAAATGCACACCAGCTGCGAGCATGTCTCGCATACTTACTTTACTCATCGTTTTCTCCTTCGGGTTTTAGGCTTCCATGACCCCCATGCACCGACCTCCCCCCAGACAATGCTGAAAAGAGGCACCCGGACGCATGTGACGGACCATGTGCGTTTTAGGTAAAAATCAGGCGCGAAATATACAGCATCCCCTTTTTTTCGACAATATTTTCAATGATTTCGGCCGTAAACCCCGCTTCACCCGGGGGTAAATACTGTAACCCGCCCGAATCGTGCTATAAATGGCCGCGAATTCCGCTCAACCAGCCAGATTTGGCCCCAGAATTATGTCGATACACATCAAAACGCCGGAAGAAATCGAGAAGATGCGCGTTGCCGGGCGGCTGGCCGGCGAAGTGCTGCAGATGATACGTCCGCACGTCCAGCCCGGGATTACCACCGACGAGCTCGACCGGTTGTGTCACGACTATATCGTCAACGAGCAGGACGCCATCCCGGCGCCGCTGAATTACAAGGGATTCCCGAGGTCCATCTGCACCTCGATCAATCACCAGGTATGCCATGGCATTCCCTCGGAGAAACGCCTGAAAAAAGGCGATATCGTCAATATCGACATTACCGTGATCAAGGATGGCTTTCACGGCGATACCAGCAAAATGTTCTATGTCGGCGAGCCGTCGGTACTGGCCCGCCGCATTTCCGATATCAGCCACGAGTGCATGTTGATTGGCATAGACCAGGTCAAGCCCGGTGCACGGTTGGGGGATATTGGCCACGCCATTCAATCACACGCCGAGGCCAACAACTTCTCGGTCGTGCGGGAATACTGCGGGCATGGCATTGGCCGCCAGTTTCACGAAGAGCCCCAGGTCCTCCACTATGGCACGGCCGGCACCGGGGTCGAACTGGTGCCCGGGATGACCTTCACCATCGAACCCATGATCAATGCCGGACGCAAGGACGTTAAGCTGCTCAAGGATAACTGGACCGTGGTCACCTCCGACCACTCACTTTCCGCCCAGTGGGAGCACACGATTCTGGTAACGGAGACCGGTCACGAAATCCTGACGATGGTCCCGGGCGACCAGCCCTGAACGCGAGCCGCAGTTGTTGCGCCTGCGGTTTTCCATCAACATCCCTTCATGACCATAAAAAAGAGCGATCTCTTTGACGCGAAGGCCTTTACGAAATCACTGCAAGACAGTGACAACGTATTGCCGGTGTTCCGCAATTCGCTGCGTGCCGGGCGCGAGCATCTGAAGCAGGAATATCATGCGGGTGCCAGGGCAGAAGATATTGTCACCAGCAACGCCTGGATGGTCGATCAACTGATAGGTCGGGCATTCGAGCATCATTCGCAGCTGTTGCCCGAACCCGACCAAGTAACACTGATTGCCGTTGGTGGTTACGGTCGCGGCGAACTTCACCCCTCCTCCGACATTGACCTGTTGCTGTTGTTGCATCGGGACCTGGGCGAAGCAGTCAAGCCGTTCGTCGAGACCTTTTTCAGATTCCTCTGGGATATCGGGCTGGAAGTCGGTCACAGTGTACGCACGCTGAAGGATTGCGTTCTGGAAGCGAAAAAAGATATCACTGTGGCAACCAACCTGATGGAAACCAGGTTGCTGCAGGGTGATTCCGCGATGCTCGCGAAAATGCAGCAGGCAACCGGCCCCGCCAAGCTCTGGCCCAGCCGCAAATTCTTCGCGGCGAAGTGGGAAGAGCAGATACAGCGCCACCACCGTTTTGATGACACCGGATATAACCTCGAACCCAACATCAAGGAAGGTCCGGGCGGGCTGCGTGATATTCAGATGATCTCCTGGGTAACCCAGCGAGAATTTGGCACAGCATCACTGGATGAATTGATCGAGCACGGATTCCTGACGAAGGATGAATATCGCGCCCTGATCAAAGGCCGCAATTATTTGTGGCACATTCGTAATGGCCTCCATTTTCTATCAGGCAGGCGTGAAGATCGCCTCCTGTTCGATCACCAGCGCGCGCTGGCGTTGGCTGCAGGTTTTCAGGACAAGCCCGGCAGTCTCGCCGTTGAGCAGTTCATGAAAATTTATTACCGAACGATCAAGGAACTTTCCCTGCTCAATGAAATCCTGCTGCAGCATTTTCAGGAAGCGATCCTGGCACGAGGCAAGCCACGCACGCGAGCACTGAATCGCCGCTTTCAGGCGCATGGCGATTTTCTCGAGACCGTAAATGACAAGGTCTTTGACCGCTCGCCCTGGGCAATTCTCGAACTGTTTCTCATATTGCAGCAGCACCCGAAGCTGAAAGGCGTGCGTGCGCAAACCATTCGTCTCGTCAGGACAAACCTCCATAGAATCGACAAGAATTTTCGACAGGACCTGCGCTGTCGCAGCCTGTTTATGGAAATCATGCGCCAACCGCACGGCATTACCCATGTGCTGCGACGCATGAATAGCTACGGTGTACTCGGTGCCTACCTGCCGGTATTCGGCCGCATCGTGGGTCAAATGCAGCACGACCTGTTTCACGTCTATACCGTAGACGAACACATCCTGTTTGTCTTGCGCAATGTCCGGCGCTTTACTGTGCCCGAGCACCACGATGAGTTTCCATTGGCATCATCGATTATTCGAAAACTGGTCAAGCCAGAGCGGCTGTACATCGGCGCCCTGTTTCACGATATAGCAAAAGGCCGGGGTGGTGACCATTCCGAACTCGGGGAGAAGGAAGCGCGAAAATTCTGTGAACAACATGCGCTAAGTGAATACGATACACGCTTCATCTGCTGGCTGGTGCGCAACCACCTGATGATGTCGATGGTGGCTCAACGTCAGGACCTCCAGGACCCTGACGTCATTCTCGAATTTGCCCAGCAAATGGGAGACAAGGAACACCTCGATAATCTTTATCTGCTCACGGTGGCGGACATGCGAGGCACCAGTCCGAAAGTCTGGAACGATTGGAAGCGCGGACTGTTATCACAGCTGTATCACGAAACCACCCGAATGATCCGACGCGGATTCGGCAAGGCAATCGACGTTGATGAGCACGTACGCGACCTGAAACAGGAAGCCCTGGATATGCTGGCAACCAGCCATGTACCGGAAACCCGGGTGCTGAACTTCTGGCAAAAAATGGACGACGAATATTTTGTCCGTCACAACGCCCGCAGTCTCGCCTGGCACGCGCAGGAAATTGCGACCGCGGTGGTCGCCGAATTGCCGTTGGTCGCGGTCACGATGGATCCTGACGTCGGTGGCACCGAAATCATGGTCTATACCATCGATCGCCCGGGGCAGTTCAGCGTGGTTACCGGCGCCATCGACAAATGCGGGCTCTCAGTCGTGGATGCACGCGTTCACCCGACCCGTCACGGTTATACGATTGTCACCTTTGTTGTTCTCGACACAAACGGCAAGGCGGTATCGGATCGTCGCGAGATTCAGGAGTTGCAGAAAGCGCTGCATGGGGAGCTGTCGCAGGAACAAGAGGAAACGCCACGCACTGAGGTCAGGCTGTCACGCCAGCAAAAACATTTCCCGGTGGAGACGCGCATTAATTTCTCTCCTTCCGCCAACGGTCTGCAAACTATTGTTGAGGTATCGGCGCAGGACCGGCCGGGCCTGTTGCACCAGATTGCACTGGCGCTGGCGGCGTGCCGATTACAGATTGTCACCGCACGAATCACCACCTACGGCGAACGTGCCGAGGATATCTTTTTCGTCACCGACCGCAATGGCGAACCGATAGCGGACGCCGCTACCCAACATGAAATCGAGAAACAGATTCGACAGCGGCTGGATGGCTAGCTTTTGCCGATTTGAATCACCCCGATCGCGTTCAGGAACACCACGATCACCGCAACCGGTGTGATATAGCGAACGAAGAATCGCCACACCCGGTAGAACGCCGGATTTTCAATCGCCAGCTCGTCCTCGGTTGCTTCCCGCGACATTATCCACGCCGCAAAAATAGCGATGGCGAGTCCTCCCAGTGGCAACATGACATTGGTTGTGAGTTTGTCGACAAAATCAAGTATGCCCCACTTGATGATCTTGAAATCCTGCCAAAGATTTAGAGACAGCAGACTGCCCAGCCCCAGCGCCCAGGTAATTCCGCCCGCCAGCACCGTGGCCTTGATGCGGGTCAGGCCGCGGTTTTCCACCAACCAGGCGACGATCGGCTCAATCAGGGAAATTGCCGAAGTCCACGCGGCAAAACTCAGCAAGAGAAAAAACAGGAATCCGAAAAATGCACCGCCCCACATCTGACCAAAGGCAATGGGCAGCGTCTGGAAGATCAGACCGGGACCGGCGCCTGGCGTCAGACCATGGGTGAACACCAGCGGGAAAATCGCTAGACCGGCGAGCAACGCTACCAGCGTATCGGCGCCGGCAATAATAATCGTGGTTTTGGCAATGGAGGCGTGGCTCGGCAAATACGATCCATAAACCATGATCGCGCCCATACCGAGGCTCAGGGTGAAGAAGGCGTGACCCATTGCAACCAGTACCCCTTCCCACGAAAGCTTGCTGAAATCCGGTGCGAACAGAAAACGTATGCCTCCGGCAAAATCGGCAGTGCTAAGTGAATAACCCACCAGGATCACCAGCAGCAGAAACAATGCCGGCATCAGGATTCGCACCGCTTGCTCAAGTCCGCTGCGCACGCCACGCGACACGACAATCATGGTCAAACCCATAAACAGGGTGTGCCACGCCAACAGACGTTCGGGATCACCAATCAGATCACCGAAAATCGACGCGATTGTTTCCGGCGATGCCCCGGTGAACATGCCGCTGGCAACGCGCGGTACGTAGGCCATGGCCCAGCCGGCTACCACGCTGTAGAAAGACAGAATCAGAAAACCGGAAAGTACACCGGCCCACCCGAGGTACTGCCATACCGGGTTGCGCCCCTCTTCCTCGGCCAGGGTGCGCATTGTATTCACCGGGCTCTGGCGCCCGCGCCGACCAATCAACACTTCGGCCATCATGATCGGGATACCGATAACTGCGATACATGCCAGATACACCAGCACGAACGCGCCACCACCATACTCGCCAGTAATGTAGGGAAACTTCCAGATATTACCGAGACCAACGGCCGAGCCGGTGGCCGCGAGAATAAATGCGACGCGCGACGACCACTCACCGTGTATGGACTGACGTCGTTCGGCCATGCCTCCCTACCTCCTTTTCTTATTTATTCTTGCTGCAAATGAATCCGGTGCCGGACTACAGGCTCGGTATTTGCAGACTCTCGCCAGCTCTAACACTGGTACCGGAGAGATTGTTCGCCACTTGCAAGGCCTGCAGTTTGACGCCATAGCGCTGGGCGATACCCGACAAGGTTTCGCCACGCCGCACTATATGCACCCGCGTATCGTTATTGCGCCGCACGCTACCGGCCGGCACAGCGCGCGGCGACGGTTGAAGATTCTTGCGTTTCACATAACGTTTGATGCCGGAAAAAATGCCTTGTGCCATCTGCTTCTGGAACCGGTGTGTACGCAAGCGCTTCTCTTCCGCCGGATTTGAAATGAAAGCGGTCTCAACCAGTACCGACGGCATAAACGGGGACTTCAGCACCGCAAACCCCGCCTGTTCCACATTGGCACTATGGATGTGACCAACAGATTTTACCGATCCGAGTATGTCACGCCCAAGCGCCAGGCTGTCGACAATGGTGGATGTCTGGTTCAGGTCAACCAGCACCTTCTGCACAATCGGGTCCTTGTTTTCCAGAATGCCACCAATATAGTCGGAGGCATTTTCCTGGTCAGCCAGGCGTTTTGCCAGGCGGCTGGTCGCACCCCGTTGCGACAGGGCATACACCGAGGCACCACGGGCGCGTTTCTTGGGTAGTGAATCCGCGTGTATCGAAATGAAAATATCGGCGCGTGCGTCCTGTGCCATATGCACACGTTTCGCCAACGGCACAAAATAGTCACCCTTGCGCGTCATCACTGCCCGCATATTCGGTTCGCGGTCAACCATGCGCTTCAGCTCCTTGGCGATGCTAAGCACAACCCTTTTCTCATAGGTTCTGTAACGACGGCCAATTGCGCCCGGATCCTCGCCGCCATGACCGGCATCAATGGCAACGACAACCTCGCTGCGCCGTCTCGGCGCTACCGGTGCAGAGGGCTCGCGCGCGGGTTCCGGCTCGACCGCGGCAGGCTTGTCCTTTTCGAATTCCGGATCATTGGCGTCGGGTGTATGGTCCAGGTCGATGACCAGGCGATAGCCGTGGGACTGGAACGGCTTCAACAGGAACGATTTGGGCTGGGTTGTGCGTTTCAGGTCGAGCACGATACGCAAATCACCGTTGCTCCGATGGCCGGAACGAATGCTCTTGATAATAGGACCGTCGAAGGTCATTGCGGGCATCGGCTTACTAAAGCTCGCTGAATCAATATCGATCACGATACGGTCAGGGTTCTGTAGGCGAAACATCTTGTGATTGAGTGGCCCGCTAAGATCCAGCACCAGGCGCGTATTGTCCGGTGCGCGCCACATGCGCAGGTTCTGTATCGAAACGGAGGCCGCTTGGCCCGGCATGGAGATCAGGCCAAGGAGTGAAAGAATTACCAGGACCAGGGTGGTCCTCACCAGCTTTGCACCTCTTGCTTCAGTTTCAAACAATGCATCAATCCATCGGCAAGTGCTTTCGCACGATCGCTCAGTAGCGCAATCTTTACCAATCGACCGCCATTCAGCTTTTTTATAGTAACGTTTACATCAGGTTCTGGCAAAAAACCTGCCCCTCTTTCCGGCCACTCGACCAGGCACAGGCCGCCACCTTGCAGGTATTCTCGCACGCCCAGGAACTCCAGCTCCTCCGGGTCATTCAGGCGATACAGATCAAAATGGTAGATCGACTGTGGTTCAAGTTCGTAGGGCTCGACCAGGGTAAACGTCGGACTCTTCACCGCGCCCTGATAACCTCGCCCCCGCAATATGCCACGCACCAGCGTGGTCTTGCCTGCACCCAGGTCACCGGCAAGGGTAACCAGCCTTAGTTTTTCCAGCCATGGTGAGACGGACCGGCCGAGCGCGACCATTTCCTCTTCATCGGGAATCCGGATCTCGAAGCCTTCAGCGTTCATCTGTCTTTGTCTCAAGGTGATGCAAGGCGTTGCGCATCGCAGGGAGAAACTCGCTGGCCAGCCAGCCGCGTTCGCCATTGCGCGCGATCACATCGGCTGCGTGGCCATGGACCCAGACTGCCGCGGCAGCGGCATCGACAAGGGAAAGGCCCTGCGCAGCGAATGCGGCCACCGCACCGGTAAGCAGATCGCCGCTGCCGGCAGTTGCCAGCGCCGGATTACCACAGGCACAGACTCGACGGATCTTGTCCGCCGCAACAATACTGCCACACCCTTTCAGCACGCAGACGCCGCCATACTGTTTTGCTATCGCGTCGGCGTGCCGAAACCGGTCGGCCTGAACCTCGGCAGTACCGGTGTCAAGTAGCGCTGCCGCCTCTCCCGGGTGCGGGGTTAACACCCAGTCCTCGTTGTAAACAGGGTCCACTGCCAAGAGCCTCAATCCGTCCGCGTCCAGTACTTTCGGTAAGCCGCTCTCCAACACGGTTGCCAGCAGCGACTTGGCCCAGTCCGACTGACCGAGCCCCGGCCCCAGAGCGAGCACATCAGCTGATTGCATCAACACTTTCAGTTGACGGTCGTTGCTGACGCCATGGACGATAAGCTCCGGTCTGGCCGCACTCAAGGTATTCGCATGCTCGGGATGAGTGGCCACCTGTACCAGGCCTGCCCCGCAATACAGGGCCGCTTCGCCGGCGAGTCGCGCGGCGCCCGCCATCCCCGGCCCGCCACCCACAATCAGGACACGGCCATAGTCTCCCTTGTGACTGTTGCGTCGGCGCGGTGGGAACAGCGAATCCAGTTGCATCCCGTTAATGCGCGTCGCATAGGGTTCAACCTGTTGGTAAACCGCGTCCGGAATGCCCAGCGAATCAAACCGCAAACGGCCGCAATAGTCCGGGCCATCAGCGGTCAGCATTCCAGCCTTGAGACCGACAAAGCAAAGCGTCTCGCTCGCCTCGACCGCTGTGCCCAGGGCAACGCCACGGTCGGTATGCAGGCCTGACGGAATATCGAGCGCCAATACCGGCAGCCGGGAACCATTGATGGCCGCTATCGCGTCCGCAAATTCACCGACGACTTCACTCTCAAGCCCGGTTCCAAAGATGGCATCGACCACAAGATCGCAATCCGCCAGGGCCGCGGCGTCAAATGGACTGATGACGCCGCCTGACTGTTCAAACGCCTTGCGGGCTGCCAGCGCATCGTCTTGCTGACGCAAGAGATCACCCAGCGACAACAACCGCACCAAAAAACCTTCTGCCATGGCCAACCGGGACAGAACATAGCCGTCACCGCCATTGTTCCCGGGCCCGCAAACCACTGCCAGGCGCCGGGCCCTCGGCCAGCGGTGACGCAGTAACCCGTATGCTGCCTCACCAGCGCGCTCCATTAACTGACCATCGCCCAATCCCTCTTGCCGGATTGCAAGGCGATCCAGTTCCCGGACTTGTTCTGCGAGATAAAGACTGACAGGTAACGGCATGGCTATTCGAGTTGCGACGCTGAGTTGTCTCTATATGATAGGGCGATATGAGCTCCAAGCGAAACCATTCCGTTGATTTCAATGAACTGGCGGTTCAACTCCGACAATGGGGAAAGTCGCTTGGATTCCAGAAGGTGGGCATTAGCGACATAAATCTGGACGCTGCCGAGAAACATTTGCTCAAATGGCTGGGCAAACGGTTTCACGGCAACATGGAATACATGGCGGCCCACGGCACGCGACGCAGCCGGCCTGCGGAATTGATACCCGGCACGATCCGGGTGATTTCGGCAAGAATGGATTACCTGCCTCCCGGCGCCGCGGACAGTGAAGAAGTCATGCACGATCCGTCGCTGGCGATGATTTCGCGATACGCCCTCGGTCGCGACTACCATAAAATCATGCGCCGACGGCTACAGAAACTGGCCGATCGTATTCAGCAGGAAACCGGGGAATTCGGTTATCGCGTATTCAGTGACAGTGCGCCAGTGCTGGAAAAGGCGTTGGCGGAAAATGCAGGGCTGGGCTGGATCGGCAAGCATACGAACCTGATCGCGCGCGATGCCGGATCCTGGTTTTTTCTTGGCGAGATCTACACCGATCTTCCGTTGCCGATAGACACGCCCACGGAAAATCACTGCGGTACCTGTCATGCCTGCATCGACGTGTGTCCTACTGCAGCGATCGTGGCGCCCTACGAGCTGGATGCCCGTCGTTGCATTTCTTATCTCACGATCGAACTAAAAGGATCGATCCCGCAACCACTGCGACCATTAATTGGCAACCGTATTTACGGCTGTGATGACTGCCAGCTGGTTTGCCCGTGGAATCGTTTTGCGCACTTGAGTGCAGAGAAGGATTTTCGCGTACGCCATGGCCTGGACCGGCCCGGGCTGATAGAACTGTTTGGCTGGTCTGAGCAGACGTTCCTTGAGAAAACCGAGGGCTCGGCCATTCGCCGCATTGGCCATAACCAGTGGCTGCGCAATATCGCGGTAGCGCTGGGTAATGCACCGTCCGATCCAGCGATTATTAATAGTCTGCGCAGCCACGAACACCATCCGTCCGCACTGGTCAGGGAGCATGTCGCCTGGGCCCTCGCCCGGCAAACGGGCTAGCGCACCGCGAAGCGGATAACGGTATCGCGCAACTGTCGATCCAGCAGTGCATCCACTTTGGTCGCGATGCGTTGTTCGGCATCGGCATTGCTGTGACCCGAGGCCTTGATTGCCCAACTGACGCTGCCCCGTTCCTTGCCACTGGCGCGTTCGTTTAACCTGACCATCAGCACACCGCGCGACCAGTGCCACTTGTCCTTGTAGCCGAGATTTTCAAACTGCAGCCGGACATGCAAGACAAATTCCGCACTCGCATCGTCACTTACCTGAAAACCTAATTTTGACAATGCCGCACGGGTCGAGTTATTCAAGGTGCCGGACGGATCGTCCGCTACCTGCGGAGCAATACGGACGCGCTTAAGCAGCCGCTCCAGATCACCACGTAGCACGGCGATGTCCCATTGCGACGCTGCGGCTGACTCGCCGGCATTGACGTTGCGCAAGGTACGTTCGTAGCCAAGGCGTGCGACCTGGGCATCCAGCGCAACACTCGCGGCCCTCACCCGCTTCAGAATATCGCCCTCGCCATGCGATCGACGCACGTAGCCACCGGTGGCCCTGTCGAGTCGCGATATTTCCTGCTTGAGATTGCTGGCTACCTGTAACTTCGGCAGTACTGCCAACGCGTAGTAAGCCTTGGTCTCGGGGCCCTGCCAGGTCTCGGCAACCCGTGCGCCGGTCAGCACTTGCTTTGTGCGGTTGCTGATGAGTTGACTGACCCGGGCTTCGTTAACAAAGGGCAACACCCCGGTTTGGCGTGCGACGTCTTCTTTAACATCTTCGATGTTTATCGAAACCGTTTTGGCGAGGCTCGCCTGCGCGCGCGTTTTGGCGGTATCAAGCGCGGGCGCGGTGCCCATACCTGTCAGGTAACGATCAGCCGGATAGTCTTTACTTCGTCCGCCGTCGGTCCAGTCGGGACGGCCGCTGGATGCACAACCGGCCAGCAACAGCGATACCATTAATAATGCTGAAAACAATTTGTTCATTAATGTCTCCTGAAATCAGTACGGGCATCACCGGCCAGGCCGGCACACTCACCCCGTCGTGTGCCTAGTCATTCTTCACGATAAAATGTTCGCGATAGTATTTCAGTTCCTCGATCGATTCCTGGATATCATCCAGCGCCTTGTGCGTATTTTTCTTGGTGAATCCCGGCAGAATATCCGGTTTCCAGCGGACGGCCAGTTCTTTCAGGCTGCTGACATCGAGATTTCGATAGTGGAAGTAGGCCTCCAGTGCGGGCATGGTGCGGGCCAGAAAGCGTCGGTCCTGACAAATACTGTTACCGCACATGGGCGATCTATTCTTGGGAACATGTTGTTCCAGAAAGGCGATGGTCTGGCGCTCGGCCTCGGCCTCATCCAGGGCTGAGGCCCGAACACGCTCGGTTAGCCCGGTTTTACCGTGGGTCTTGGTGTTCCAGTCATCCATACCATTAAGGATTTCATCGCCCTGGTGCACAGCAAGCACGGGGCCCTCGGCAACAATGTTGAGTTCGGCATCGGTAATAATCGTGGCGACTTCGATAATACGATCGTTGTCCGTATCCAGCCCTGTCATTTCCAGGTCAATCCAGATCAGGGCATTGGGGTCTTGCGGCATGGTGTGCTCCGAAATTATCTGTTTTTCTTTAGGGGTTCCGCAGCTGCGGAATATCTCGGTTAAATGATAACATCGGCTCACTATGAATACTTTCTCTATTGTCTTTATTGTCTTCCTCGGCGCCACCCTGGCGACACAGCTGTGGCTGGCACGGCGCCAGATTCGTCACGTACTCGCAAATCGCAACAGTGTCCCCGGGAGTTTCGCCGGCAAGATTTCCCAGTCGGCACACGAGAAGGCGGCGGACTACACGGTGAGCAAAAACCGCCTGTCGATGATTGATGAAGTTTATGGCGCTGCCTTGCTGTTGATCTGGACGCTCGGCGGCGGCCTGCAGTTTCTAGATAGCAGCTGGAATGCGGCCAATCTCGGGCCGATCTGGCACGGCACCGCGGTTCTGTTGAGCCTGTTCCTGATCGGCGGCCTGCTGGAGCTGCCGTTCTCGGTCTATAACACCTTTGTCGTCGAGGAACGATTCGGTTTCAACAAGACCGATGCCAGAACCTTTGTTATCGACATGTTTAAAAATACCGGCTTGATGCTGCTGATCGGCGGACCGCTATTGTTTGCCGTGCTATGGATCATGAGCCAGATGGGCGGCCTCTGGTGGCTGTATGTCTGGGTTTTGATCAGCGCCTTTAACCTGTTTGCGATCTGGGCCTATCCGACCTGGATTGCCCCGCTGTTCAACAAATTCAAACCGCTGGAAGAAGGCAGCGTACGGGATCGTGTGCAGTCGCTGCTGGAGCGCACCGGATTCCGAAGCAAGGGAATCTTCGTGATGGATGGCTCCAAGCGTTCTGCCCATGGCAATGCCTACTTCACCGGCTTTGGTCGCAACAAGCGTATCGTGTTCTTCGATACCCTGCTTAACAGCCTCAATGAGTCTGAAGTCGAAGCGGTGCTGGCCCATGAGCTGGGTCACTTCAAGCTGAAACACATCACCAAGCGTATTGTTGTGATGTTTGCCCTGAGTCTCGCCGGTCTTGCCCTGCTCGGCTGGCTGGCAAACCAGGCATGGTTCTATCACGGCCTGGGTATTGCCAGTGCCCCGGGCCAGATCAACCATCTGGGCCTGGCGCTGTTCCTGCTGGCGATGCCGGTCTTCACTTTCTTCCTGAGTCCGCTGATGTCCTGGAGTTCGCGCAAACACGAATTCGAGGCGGATGCCTTTGCCAGCCAGCAGGCTGACGCCCGTGACCTGATCAGCGCCCTGGTAAAGATGTATGAAGAAAATGCCAAAACCCTGACACCGGATCCGTTACACTCGATTTTCTACGATTCCCATCCACCGGCACCGGTTCGCATCGCCCACTTGCAGGAGCAGCAGACATGAAAATCCTATTGGCCGCGTCACTACTACTTGCCACCACCGTCGCCCATTCCGCAGAACTGGTCCTGGGCGATGCCGCCAAGGGCAAACAACTGCACAACCAGGATTGCGTTGCCTGTCACGACAGCAGCGTGTACACGCGCCCGGACCGGATCAAATCACTGAGTGGTCTCGAACAACGTGTACAGATGTGCAGCAGTATGCTGAACAAGGGTTACACCGAGGATGACCAGGCGAACCTGGTCAAGCACCTGAACGACACCTACTACAAGTTCTGACAGGGGGCTTGATCATGGAATCGGACCTGAAAAGAATGAAGTGCGAGGCCTGCGAAGGCGGCGTCGAGCCGCTGACGATGGACGACGCCAAAACCTTTCAGAAACAGACACCGGGCTGGGACATAAATGACGACGCCACCGAAATCAGCCGGACCTACCAGTTCAAGAATTTTTACGAGACCATGGCGTTTGTCAACGCGCTGGCCTGGGTGGCACACATCGAGGACCATCATCCGGACTTTGAGGTAGGATACAAGACCTGCGGCGTGCGCTATTCCACCCACGCGATCGGCGGCCTGTCGATAAACGATTTTATTTGTGCAGCAAAGGTCAACGGTCTGATCGGTCAGTAATTTCCGGACGGACCATATAGCTCTACTTTCCAAGTATTCGCAGCAACTGGACTCCCAGCGCCTGCCACCAGGGCGCGGTGTAACGCAGCCGCGGTCGCCGCGATTCGACGGCTTTGACAATCTTGCGCGCGATATTGTCGGTGCGCTTTCCCTGAATCCAAACATTGGTCCGCTCGAAGAATTTCATATATCCGAGGTGCGGCTGATAAGCGGAATCATCCTCAAGCCACTCGTATTTCTTCGCATGCATGGCCTCGTTGAACCCGGTTGCGTAGGCACCGGGCTCGAGAATACTGACGTGGACATTGAACGGTCGTAGCTCGACGCGCATGGCGTCAACGGCCGCCTCAAGCGCGAACTTGGTCATGACATACGGCCCCATGAACGGCATCGACAAACGACCGCCGAGTGAACCAACAAAAACTACGCGCCCATGACCCTTTTTTAGCATGGGTCGAAGTACGTCCTGGCTTAGCGCGAGCGTTGCTACCACATTGGTTTCGTGGATTTTCCGAACACGGTCCACCGGTACCTCTATCATTGGCCCGCTTTCACCAATGGCCGCGTTATTGATCAGTACATCGACATCATGAGACACCGCACGCTGCCGGTCCACCGGGTCAAGGATATCCAGCTTCTCGATTGCCAGGCTCACGCCGGCGGCATCGGCCGCGTGTTGCACCTCTACGATACTTTCGGTCCGGTGCACCGTGGCAATGACATAGTGCCCCCTGGCCGCCAGTTTCAGAGCTGCGTTCAACCCGATGCCACCTCGACATCCGGTAATCAGGATCTTCTGTGTGCGTTTCGCCATGTGTCTCGCCGATATGTAGTGGTGAAATTTATCAACTGCGGGCTCAGTCGTTAATCAGGTTGATCTCGGTCTCGGCCGTCGCCCGGTCAATGTCGATCGCCACTTCACAGTACTCGGCGGTCTCGTCGATCGTTGTCGGGTCATCGGCACAATTGCAGCCGGCGATTACACCTGAATAGAAGATCCCGGCGCGGGCATGAATCCGTGACTCATCCGCTGATGTGCCCAGTATCATCACCTGTCGCTTGCCATAGGTTGCATGGCTTGCACCGGACAAAGCTGCCTGTAATGGCAAATCCTCGCCATTGAGCTGTTCCAGCGCTTCCTGCAGGACGCGGTCAAAATCCGGCTGTCCCCAGCGCTTGAGTGGTTTGGTTAATCTCAGCATGAAATTACGGGCCAGAACTGGATAACGGGAAAGGAGTATATCTGCTTTCCTGCCGGGGGATGTTTAAAGGCCTACCCTGACTCCGGAATTAGACAGGAATGGTCAATTCCAGGGGCGACCAAAAAGAAAACCGTGCCCCCACACCGGGGCACGGTTTTCCGGATACTAAGCTGTTACTTGTCTTTCTTCTTAAAAGGATTGTAGTCCTGGAATCCTTTCTTGGGTGGTGCCTTCATGGCTGCTGTCTTGGCGAATGCCGCCTGGGCGCCAGACATTTTCTGTTTTACCTTGGCACAGCCTTTAATTCCGTGACGGCTGGCGAGATAGGCGGGGTCATTGTAACCCAGGAAAACCCTACCCCTGCTGTCTTCCCACACCAGCATCTTCATTGGTAAATCGATACCCGCGGTCTGACCGCACTGCATGAGCAAGGTGCCGACTTTAGGGTTTCCGAATATCACTACCGTCGTCGGGCGCAGCTTGAGACCAACACCTTCTGCACCTTTGGCATGATCGACTGTTTCGAATATGGTCATGCCCTTATCCTTCAGGGTTTTCTTAAGTTGCTTGACCGTAGTTTTTACATCGTTGGCGCTTGATACCGTCACCATACCGCCCTTGCCGGCCATCGCCGACAGGCTGAATAGCGAGAATATAATGGCAATGAGTAGTTTCCGCATTTTCTCCTCCTTGTGGTGTTATTGATATTCTGGAACGGGGATTACCGTAGCACTATTACTACGGAAGATAGGACACGTGCGAGCCTGAATTGTTCCAGAGGTGGCGGGTGGCAGGTGCAGACCGACGAATGGCGCCGGTCTGCAAGTGAGCGTGCTTATTTGTGAGCGATGGGTTTATCGGTAAACAGGAAGTCCTTTAGCTCATGCTCAAAGGTCTTGTCCTTACGCCGAATCCATTCAAGCACCATCGCGGCGTGCTCCTTTTCTTCGTCCCGATTGTGGGCAAGGATGGCGCGCAGTTCATCGTCGTGACAGGCATCTACACGCTGGTTGTACCAGTCTACCGCTTCCAACTCTTCCATCAACGAGCGGATTGCACGATGCATGTCCTGTGTTTCCTTGCTCAACACTTTCAGATCTTCATGATACCCGTCTGCCATCTGGTCTTCCTCACTTGTCAGTTAGTCTTGATACTATTACCTGTCACTTGTTCCGGATATGACACCCGGTATTGAGCTTCAATTTTATATTTTTAATCCTGCCTGTCATGTTTTACCAGTTCTTTGACCTGGGTTAACCATTGCGCCGATGCAGCCTCGACACGGCTGATCCAGTCGCAGCCTTACTCCGGGTGATGAGCAAAAAAAGGGTGCTGACGCACCCTTTTTTTAACTGACCGGAGAATCTATTCGCTAGTGTGTATCGTCTTCAGGATTGGCACCGATTTTATGTATCGCAAGGTCCGCACCCATAAACTCTTCTTCCTCGGTCAGGCGAATACCGACCACCTTTTTGATGGTTCCGTAAACGATATAACCGCTGATCAGCGCCACGGCGATACCGCCAACCGTACCCACCATCTGCGACCAGAACGAGACACCACCCTGACCGCCGAGTGCAGTCGCCCCGAAGATTCCGGCCGCTATACCGCCCCAGGCACCGCAAAGACCGTGCAACGGCCAGACGCCAAGGACATCGTCGATCTTCCAGCGATGCTGGCAAAGGTTGAACGTAAAGACAAACAAACCACCTGCCACTGCACCGACAACCAGGCTGCCACCCGGATGCATGACATCGGAACCGGCGCATACCGCCACCAGTCCGGCGAGGGCACCGTTGTGCATGAATCCCGGATCATTGCGACCAACAAACAATGCGCTAATCACACCACCCACCATCGCCATCAGCGAGTTCACTGCGACCAGGCCACTGACATCCTCCAGCTTCTGCGCACTCATAACATTGAACCCGAACCAACCGACCGCCAGCGTCCAGGAACCCAGCGCCAGAAACGGAATACTCGAAGGCGGAATGGCATGAACCCTTCCGTCGCGGCCGTAACGACCCAGGCGTGGACCCAACTGCATAACCGCTGCCAACGCGATCCAGCCACCTACAGAATGGACAACAATGGAGCCGGCAAAATCGTGAAACTGTGCGCCAAAACTCGAACTAAGCAGCTGCTGAATTCCGAAGTTGCCGTTCCAGACGATTCCTTCGAAGAACGGATACACCAGGCCGACCAACACAGCGGTTGCGATCAGCTGCGGAAAGAAACGCGCGCGTTCCGCAATACCGCCGGAAATGATCGCAGGCACGGCTGCTGCAAAGGTCATCAAAAAGAAGAATTTTACCAACTCGTAGCCGTTGGCCTTGGTCAGCAGTTCGTGGTCAGTGGCAAGACTGGTGCCGTAGGCGACGATGTAGCCGATAAAGAAATAGGAAACAGTGGAAATAGAAAAGTCCGCAAGGATTTTCATCAGGGCGTTGACCTGATTCTTTTTTCGCACCGTTCCGACTTCAAGAAAGGCAAATCCGGCATGCATGGCAAGCACCATGACGGCGCCAATTAATATGAATAAAACGTCTGCGCCTGAGCTAGATTCCACCGGGGACTCCTCCTTAACTGCTGCTATTTATTGTTCTCGCACAACGGGCTGCGCACGACTGCTTGGCCGAATGTTAGCGGATAGTGTGCTACAGGTGAACTGCCGCCGTTTTATACATCCTGCCGGCCGGCAAAAGCGCGTGCCAGTGTTCCACCATCGACATATTCAAGCTCTCCGCCCACGGGTACACCATAAGCGATGCGGGTGGAGCGTATACCACGCTGCCGGGCCAGTTCTCCGACAAAATGGGCGGTAGCTTCGCCCTCGACCGTAAGGTTGGTTGCCAGCACCACTTCCTTGACCTCACCCTCATCGAGCAATGCCTCAAGCCGGGAAATGCCGAGCTCCTCCGGACCGATCCCGTCCAGCGGTGACAGGTGGCCCATCAAGACAAAATAAGTGCCGTTGTAGGCCCCGGATTGCTCCAGCGATATCAGGTCTGCGGGAGACTCGACCACGCATAACATTGCCCGATCTCGCCGGGGTGACTGGCAGATATGACAAAGCGGCTCTTCCGTCAGGTTATTGCAACGCTGGCAATGGATAACGCGCTCCAGCGCTGTGGTAAGGGCGCTGGCTATGCGTTCGGCGCCCTTGCGGTCGCGCTCAAGCAAGTGCAATGCCATGCGCTGGGCACTCTTGGGGCCGACGCCGGGCAGCCGTTGCAGGGCCTGCTTGAGCTCTTCAATCGCCGGGCTATCTGACATCACTCTACCGGTCAGAACGGCAGGTTCAGACCGGGAATATTCAGGCCACCGGTGAGGCCCGCCATCTTGTTCTTGGTTTCTTCCTCCACCTTGCGCACGGCATCATTAACCGCAGCGGCCAGCAGATCTTCCAGCACCTCCTTGTCATCACTCATCAGCTCCGGATCAATGGTGACTTTGCGCACGTCATGACGACAGGTCATTTGCACTGTCACCATGCCGCCACCGGCATTGCCGGTCACCTCGATACTGGCCAGCTCTTCCTGAGCCTTTTTCATGTTCTCCTGCATGGCTTGCGCCTGCTTCATGAGGTTGCCTAATCCACCCTTCATTTGGTCACTCCCCCGTCTCGATATTGGGTCGAATCGAATCCGGTTTTACCCGGGCATTAAACTGTTCCTGAATCGTGGCGATATTGGGATCGTTTTCAATCGCCGCTACCGCCGCCTGCTGCTTCTCGTCTACCTGGCGTTGACGTTCCGCTGCCGGTGTTTCCGCAGCCGGCTTGCCAACGCGCAACTCCAGCCTGATGGGTTTTCCATAGTACTGGTCGAGCGCTGACTTCAGCGCGGTTTCACGTTCACGATTATGTAAATTGGCGAAAGTTTCATCCAGGGTCAGTACCATATGAGCGCCGTCAAAGGAATCTTGCAGGGTATTGTTCGCCAATTGCTGGTTGATGCCCGAAAGCGGTAACTCGCTGACCACCCCAGACCAGGTACTGGCAGGCGATACCGGCTTTGCGGCCGGTAGCGGCGACGCGCCCTTCGGTGCAGCTGATTTCTTGTCTACCGGCGGCGCTGAATCCGCTTTCGCAACGACGGGTGGTGAAACCGGTGCAGTGCCAATCGCTTCGGGCGACACCGGACGGAACGCCAGCATACGTAACAGCACCATCTCCAGACCACTACGCGGATTGGGTGCCAACGGCAGGTCTCGACGTCCAGTGATTCCAATTTGATAGAAGAGTTGCGCGTCTTCTGGCGAGATACCTGATGCGGCTGATTCTATATGTGATTTCTCATCGGCAGCGAGTGAAGCCACCAGCGCGGCATCCACTTGGGCCATGGCAACCCGATGCAATGCGATCAGCAGTTCCTCCAGCACGGAACGGTAGTCCATACCACGCTCGGCAATATCACTCACCACCTTCATCAGCGCCCGGGCATCACTTGCTGCCAGGGCCGCGAGCATACGCCAGACCGTATCGCGATCGATGGTGCCCAACATTTCCCGGATGGCTTCTTCCCGCACTTCGCCACCGCCGTAGGCAATGGCCTGGTCCATCAGGCTCAGGCCATCGCGCATGCTGCCTTCTGCTGACCTGGCAAGTAGCGCTAACGCTGATTCATCGTACGCAATTTTTTCTGCATCAAGGATCTTCTTCAGCTGTGCTTCAATCAGTTCAGGCTGCAAGTGCATGAGGTTGAATTGAAGGCATCGGGACAACACGGTCACCGGCAACTTCTGCGGGTCCGTGGTCGCCAGCAGGAACTTCACATGGGGCGGCGGCTCTTCCAGTGTCTTCAGTAACGCATTGAAACTGTGCGCCGACAACATGTGCACCTCATCGATCAGGTAAACCTTGTACCGGCCGCGGGTTGGCGCGTATTGCACGTTGTCGAGAAGCTCTCGGGTTTCATCGACCTTGGTGCGAGACGCGGCGTCGACCTCGATCAGATCAACAAAACGTCCCTCGTCCACTTCAACACAGGAGCGACATTTGCCGCAAGGTTTGGAGCTGACGCCCTCTTCGCAGTTCAGCGACTTGGCCAGGATACGGGCAATGGTGGTCTTGCCGACACCACGGGTGCCGGTAAACAGAAACGCATGATGCAGGCGATCGTTATCGAGCGCGTTGACCAGCGCCTTCACCACATGCTGCTGGCCCACCAGCTCCTCGAAGGAGTGCGGACGCCATTTACGGGCCAGAACCTGATAACTCATTGTTGCCTGCTCATCGATGGATTTGTCGGCGCGGGTGGCACTGCATCACTATCGTAATAAGGGTGGCGGATCCAGTCAGCCTGACCTAAGCACCCGAACTGGTTGCTGCGGCTGCTTCCTTCCGGACCTGACCGGGTTCACAACCTGTCGTCACCTAGGGGACCGGCCTTCACCGCCATAAATCGAAAGCGAGAGTCTAGCATGGCCGCCTGTGCCGGGAATAATCCCGCCCCGGACCGGGAACAGGCAATAAAAAACGGGGCGTGCCGGCCCCGTTTTGTTAGTTACCTGGCGGAGACGACTGCAGGGATGCAGGAGGTAGCGCAACGCAGGACCAGTTACCGAGGGAGGGATTACTCGGCCTGCGGCCTTGCCCTTCGGGCCGCCGTCGCCATGCTCCGGCGTTCTTCGCGGCTCCACCACTCGTCGAACCCACCATATGAATGCCTCGGGTTCGAACCCCTCCCGATATGTTCCCAAAATACAAAACGGACCCGTTACGGGCCCGTTTTTGATTTTACCTGGCGGAGAGGGAGGGATTCGAACCCTCGATACGTTGCCGTATACACACTTTCCAGGCGTGCGCCTTCAACCGCTCGGCCACCTCTCCTGTTTGAATGTCTCCAACACCGGGAATTGACCGGTTTTGGAGGGCGCGAAGGGTAAACCACTACCCCGCCGCTGGCAATGGCAGGCCCGGTTAGCTGCCTGCTTCCGGCGCCTTATTCAGGGCCGACAGCCCGCCTTTCAGCGCATAGGTGTCGAATCCTCGCTGGTTCAGCATGAACGCGGCGATCGCGCTGCGGCTGCCGGTCTGGCAGTAGACAACATATTTTCTGTCTGGCTGCAGCGTCGAGACCACCTTGCGAATCATGTAGAGCGGTACGTTCTGCGCGCTGCGAATTGCCCCGCGGCCGAATTCCTCGTTAGTTCGCACATCCAGCAACCCCGCGCCCTGCGCCAGCAGGGCCTCTGCCTCTTTCTGTTCGACCCAGTCGATCAATGGCGCCTTCAATAGCTGAAGAAAATCCTGCTTGGCCAGGCGCATCAACACGCCGTCGGTAGTCATCATAATGGTTGCGTTGCGCGGCGCATCTGACAACAGCGCCTCTTCCCCAAACTGATCACCCGCACCCAGCTGGTTCACAATACCGACCTTGCCGGCAGCATCTTTCTGGGAAACGGCACACTTCCCGTCCCGAATCAGGTAATAGTAATCGCCCGGGTCACCCTGACGAATGATGACCTGCTGCGCCTTCACCGGAACCAATTCCATGCGTGCAAACATCTCGTTGGCATTCATTGCCGGCAGTTTCTCGAAGGTGGGACTACGCAACACTGTCAGCATCCAGTCGGTATCCTCATCCCCGTCCATCTCCACTACTTCAATGCCGCTGACCTGGTCCCAGGTCAGCAAACGATCCAGCAAATCACTGTCTAAACGCGCGATCACGCTCTCTTTGGTCGTCGTGCCGGTATCCTGTCGCGGTTTGAGCTGGGCCAGCGCATAGCGTGCATCGTCGCTACCGCCCTGTAGTGTCCGCGCCAACTCGGTCCGCGCCGATGTCAGGCGAACCTCCCCTTCGAGCAGATACACGGATTGACGGTCAGTGTCCCCCTCCCTGAACAAAACGGTGTCGGCGGGGATGGTTTGCACCGAGGTGGATGCCGCGAGTTCGTTAAAATTGTCGTCGGTCAGCGAGTTTACCGGTATCAGATTGCGTAATTGATCAACGTGACTCATTGTTATCTATATATCCAGGTTAGCCATGGCCGGACAGCCGGTTTTTTCCTATTCTATATGAGGTAGGGTATGGGAACCCAGGAAATTCAAGTTAATGAAATTGGCAGCCAGAAGAATGATCCGGCAGGTGGGCTTTCG
>Ga0209742_10000319_pt1 | contig 26281 bp, 23 predicted proteins | sample DeeMarSeWOR38_10_FD_187462 | JGI IMG/M metagenome (GOLD analysis project Ga0209742, IMG submission 187462) | Marine sediment microbial communities from White Oak River estuary, North Carolina - WOR-3-8_10 (SPAdes) (version 2) | ecosystem: Environmental > Aquatic > Marine > Intertidal zone >... | reverse complement strand
GATTGTGATGTGAACCTGCAATTCCAAACTGGAGGATAGTCTTTATGGTATGATGCAAATTTGAGGAGTCTGCATTGAAGGATGGTAAAAGGTTCCCAATTTTCCCAATCTTGCTCATTACTGGCGGTGTTCTGATTTTAATCGGAGTCGCAGTGAGTATTATCATTTTACGTTTGCCTGATAATAGAGCTCCATTGGTTGATTCGGGAGCAGATATTCCGAACCCTGAAATGACAAGGGTGAGTTTGATGGAAGCGAAAGATGCATACGAAACAGGTGCGGCTGTCTTTGTCGATGTGCGTGAAAAATCTATTTATGATAGAGGTCACATACCAGGAGCCAAGTCTATTCCCTTAGGCGAGATCGAACAGAGGAAGGGTGAACTTGATCCCAATGGCTGGATCCTGCTATATTGCACTTGACCGAATGAGGATCAAAGTGCCCGTGCGGCAAGGATTTTGAGTGATTATGGTTATTTGAGAGCTAATCCGATTCTAGGTGGATTGCAAGCTTGGGTTGCAGCTGGATACCCAATTGAGCCATAAGGATTCAGGGAATGACGAATTCGATTAGATTATTCATTCAATTCTCACGACCAGTTTTTCTAGTTGGGGGTGTATTAGTATATGCATTAGGGGTTGGAATTGCTCGTTATTTGGGTGCCGGAATAGATTGGGGTCTGTACTTATTGGGGCAAGTCTATGTGACTACAATGCAGCTCAGCGCTCAATATCTTAATGAGTATTTTGATTCACCTGCCGATTCAGACAACCCTAACCGGACTCCCTTCTCTGGTGGTAGTGGTGCAATCGGCGAGGGTAAATTATCTCGCGAAACAGTGATGTGGGCGGCATTGACCACTTTGACTATCCTGGCATCGTTGACCGTAATTTTACTCAACGTTGCTCCTGTTTCCCCTCTTTTAGTGACTATAGTGGTTCTCGCATTTTTGGGTAGTTTTTTTTATTCAGTCCCGCCTATTCGATTATCCAGTACAGGATATGGGGAATTAACTACTTCGATTCTGGTGGCAAATCTAGTACCGATCTTTGCGTTTGTATTACAGTTCCAGGAGCTTCACCGATTACTGGCGATGAGCACCTTCCCATTAACTGCATTGCATTTAGCGATGATGATCGTCTTTGAATTCCCCGATTATTATAATGATATCAAATATGAAAAACTGACTTTACTGGTACGTCTGGGTTGGGAGAGGGGGATGGTAATCCACAATATCCTGCTTCTGACCGCTTTTTTACTGCTGGGGACAGCTGCTGCTTTTGGAATACCACTTGGGATTGTTATACCAGCATTCTTACCTCTTCCTTTAGCCCTCTTGCAAATTTGGCAATTGAGACGTATCTCAGCTGGAGCGAAACCGAATTGGAAAACAATTAGCCTCACTGCAGTGGTTTTATTTAGCAGTGTCGCATATCTGCTTGCGTTCACTTTCTGGACCAGATGAATGTGCTTGGTTAATAAACAACATGCCTGAATTCATTGATCTTCTACCTCCAAGAGAAGCACTTAAAGCCTTCATGGATCTGATTGGTGTGAGGTCTGAGTCAGAAGAGATCGAGACCAAAAACTCCATTAATAGAGTGACATTCAAAGATATCATTGCTCCGCATTCACTTCCCTCGTTTTCCCGATCGACTGTTGATGGATTTGCAGTTCGTGCTGCTGATACATTTGGAGCAAGTGATTCACTTCCCATTTACTTAAATCTTTTGGGAGAAGTGGAGATGGGAAGTGAACCAGACCTGAGTATTTCGACTTCTCAATGCAGCCTCATTCATACCGGCGGTATGCTGCCAGAAGGTGCGGATTCAGTTGTAATGTTGGAATACACTCAAGTTGTAAAATCCGATCAAATTGAGGTTATGCGTCCTGTAGCCGTTGGTGAAAACGTTCTTGAGATAGGCGAAGATGTGAAGGATGGGGAGATTGTAATACCAGGAGGGCAACTACTACGACCGGCTGAAATTGGTGGTCTATTGGGTTTAGGCATAACTAGAATTTTGGTCACCAGACGACCTTCTGTAGCCATTATTTCAAGTGGAGATGAAGTGATTCCCCCACATCAAAGTATACTTCCAGGGCAGGTAAGGGATATCAATTCCTATACTCTTAGCGCATTGGTCGATAAACTAGGTTCGATTCCGATCGCTTTTGGCATTGTTTCAGATGATGAAGAAGAATTATATTCAGTTGCGTTAAGAGCGCTTAGGGAATGTGATTTGGTGGTGATCACAGCAGGGTCTTCCGCCAGCACACGGGATTTGACTGCCAAAGTGATAAATAGGTTAGGTAAACCTGGGGTGATTTCTCATGGAGTTAATGTGCGCCCAGGTAAGCCTACAATCCTTGGCGCTTGCGTGACGGAAGGCTACGATTACGCAAAACCTGTGATCGGTTTACCTGGAAATCCAGTGAGCGCTTTGGTCATTGCATTATTGTTCGTAGAGCCGGTAATAGACTTTCTACACGGAATGCGGACACCTCGAATTCGACCGCGAGTCATGGCAAGCTTGGCAATAAACCTGGCTTCCCAATCGGGGCGGGAAGATTGGGTTCCCGTTAAATTAATTCAAGAGGGACGATCATATGTTGCTGATCCAATTTTTGGAAAAAGTAATCTAATTTTCACCCTTGCACGCGCGGATGGATTGGCTTATATTCCATCAGCTGTAACGGGTTTAAACCCAGGTGATGATGTCGAAGTAATGCTTTTATAAGATCGGCAGAGAATAGACATAATTAATCCGCCGAAAGGATAAAGGTATCGCAAATTGGGAAGCCATTTTTTACCCTGGTCTGACTAAACTGTACTGTAGCCAAAATGAAAATAAACTCCGCCACATTGAGAGCAATTAGTTAATGTACCTGCATGACATCCCCTTTCCAGAAGCCCAAAGTCGTTTCGAAGAAGCGCTTAAAGAAACGAACTTATGGGGAATGATTGGTATTGAGCAGATCCCCTTGGATGAAATGGCATTAGGGAGGGTTTTAGCCGAGTCGGTATGGGCAAAGTTATCTGCACCACACTATCATGCGGCAGCTATGGATGGCTATTCAGTCCGCTCAAGAGAGACTGAAGGCGCCTCTCAAACCCATCCTCTCTCATTGCTTATTAGTGACCAGGCCGTTTATGTTGATACTGGTGATGCCTTACCAGCTTGGGCGGATGCTGTTATCCCGATCGAAGTCGTAGAAACTCTCGATTTGGAAGGCAACCCAACGCCAGTCGACCAGAGCCCGCAAGCGATCCGTATTCGTGCAGCTGTCACCCCCTGGAGGCACATTCGTCCCATGGGGGAAGATATTGTGACAACCCAATTGATCTTACCTGCTGGTCATACTTTACGACCTGTTGATCTAGGTGCAATTGCAGCCAGTGGGCACGAACGAGTTAGCGTATCTCGGCGACCTAAAGTTGCTATAATTCCGACCGGTAGTGAGCTGGTTCCTATAGGAAGTGATGTTTCACCAGGAGAGATCATTGAGTTTAATTCAATCGTTTTGGCCTCCCAGGTGACAGACTGGGGGGGAGAAGCAACCCGATTTCCGATTACACCTGATGATTTTGATCAACTTTGCGCCCAAGTTAGTAATGCAGCAAAAGATTACGATTTAATCTTGCTTAATGCTGGTTCCTCAGCTGGGGCAGAGGATTATTCTGCTACGGTTGTTGAGCAGTTGGGGGAATTATTGGTACATGGAGTAGCTGTACGACCGGGACATCCAGTGATTCTTGGGATGATTAACCAATTTGGAGAACCAGTAAAACCTGAAAGCATATCGAATGATGGAACTGAGTTCAAGCCAAAGCCTACTCCGATTATCGGGGTACCTGGGTATCCGGTCTCATCAGCATTAACCGGAGAGCTATTTGTCGAACCATTGCTATCCAGATGGCTTGGAAGACGACCTGCAAAGCATAAAACCACTGAAGCAATAATTACGCGAAAAATAACTTCTCCAGCTGGGGATGATGATTATGTGCGAGTCGTGTTGGGACAGGTTGCGGATCGCTTATTAGCTGCACCTTTAGCTCGTGGAGCTGGTGTGATCACTTCATTGGTTAGAGCGGATGGTCTGGCATTATTACCTCGAGGATCGCAAGGATTGCATGCTGGGGAAGTGGTTCATGTTCGCCTATACCGCGACATGATGGAAATCGACAATACAATATTTGCAACCGGTTCTCATGATATCACTCTGGATATACTCTCTCAATTTCTATTCCCTGCTGAACGTCGTTTAGTTTCTACGAATGTGGGTAGCATTGGTGGATTGATCGCTTTACAGCGCAATGAGGCTCATCTGGCTGGTGCCCATCTATTAGACCCCCACTCAGGAGAATTTAATATCTCATATGTTAAGCAATATTTGCCTGACTTTGCTGTGAATATCATTGCCCTGGTAGGACGCCAACAAGGCTTGCTTGTACCAAAGGGAAATCCGAAACAGATCAAATCACTTTCAGATCTTGCTAGGTCGGACGTGACCTTTGTCAATCGCCAAAGAGGGTCTGGAACTCGTGTGCTGCTTGATTATCATCTGGATGCCCTGAATATAGCAAAGGAAGCAATCCAGGGATACAATCATGAGGAATTCACCCACCTTGCGGTTGGTGCGGCAATCGCTTCTGGTAGGGGGGATTGTGGATTAGGTATCGCGGCGGTAACTCATGCTCTGGATCTTGAATTCATTCCCCTTTTCGAAGAAAGATATGATCTGATTATTCCTAAAGAATTTTCCAGCAACTCCTTGTTGGCCCCTTTATTCGAAGTGATCGAAGATACTAATTTCCGAAAGTTAGTTGCCAGTCTTCCTGGGTATGATATTGTACCTATGGGAAAGTTAATTGCAGAATTACCGTAAGAAATAAATGAATAATTATGGAGGATGATAATGCCTATCCCAGCTGGGGATATAGCCCCAGATTTCAACTTACTTGATGAGCAGGAGAAAATTCATCACTTGTCAGATTATCGGGGAAAATTTGTCGTTCTATATTTTTATCCTCGAGATGATACTCCAGGCTGTACAAAAGAAGCCTGTGGATTTCGGGATGATTATTCCGATTATGAAAAAGCTGGGGTGACGATATTGGGCGTCAGTCCGGACACTTCACAGTCACACTTAAAATTTAAGTCCAAGTATGATCTTCCTTTTACTCTCCTGGCAGATCAGGATCACAAAGTGTCAGAGACTTATGGTGTGTGGGGAACAAGAAAAATCTTTGGACGAGAGAGCAATGGTATTCTCAGAACTACTTTCCTGATTGGAGTAGATGGCGAAATCTTGAAAGTTTTTGAGAAAGTAAGACCAGCTAATCATAGTGCTGAAATTCTCGCAGTATTTGACCAAATGGAATAAGCATTGAAGAGAAATCCTTATTGGTGGTTGATTATAATGGCCTCATGCTGTTTTTTTATATCAGCGTGTGGCGATCAACCTTCGAGATCAATTTTCTTAGAGACTGAAGAAGCATCTGGAATTCCTGATCCTCCAGAGACCTTCGCGGATCTAATTAACCCTTTTGCCGGAGATCAGGGAGCTGCATTGGAAGGTGAAATTTTGTATCAGGCGAATTGCTCATCCTGTCACGGCTTTACCGGTGAAGGTGATGGAACTGCATCAGCTGGATTGGATCCGAAGCCCCAAAACTTGGCTGAGGGACAATCAGAATTGAGCGATGCGTATTTGTTCTGGCGAATCTCAGATGGGGGTTTGATTGAACCGTTCAATTCTTTAATGCCAGGCTGGAGAGGATTATTATCTGAGGAACAAATCTGGCAGGTGATCACCTATTTACGCACTTTTTAATAGCATAATGCCTTTTTCCTGCTGAATTTAGATATCACATTGTGAATAAAGTGAATCACAGAATAGAATTCAGGTAAAATTTTCTCTATGAAAGTCAAAATCGATAAGACTCAAATCTTTAATCAAGCAGCCTCTGTGAAATGGGTGGCAGCTGGAATTTCTTTTTTGGTGATATTGATCCTGATAGGAGGAATTTGGGTTTGGCCACAAAGCAATTTGGTATTAAGTATCTTTCTTGGTGTGGCGATAGCTGGGGTTGTATATTTCATTGCTGGAAGGTTTATTCAATTGCAGGCTGAATTGATCAATATGCAGAATCGCATAGCTGTAATTGAAGAAGAGGCAGATAATGCTAATCGCAGGCTTGAAGCAGTCTTTAAGCTTGGTCGAAAATTTGTAGAATCTAAAGATGAAAACGAAGTCATTTCATCAATGCTATCTACATCTGTAGATTTAGTAGGAGCAGTCGGAGCATCTTTAGTTCCCTTTGATGAGCGCGGCCAGCCAATGACCGCCCTTAGCTACGGTGAATTACCAGATCAAGTGATGGATGCCTGGGTTGAATACCTAGCCTCGCCATCCATAAGACACAGTTGTGGCACATGTCAAAAGACCGGGAGTTTCGTCCAAAGTTGTCAATTGGTTGAAATACCCGCACTAAAGAACCAGCTCGATAATGATCCATCCAGCGTTTATTGCCTACCATTAAGGCGCGGTGACCACGAGTTCGGCGTCATGAATCTGTATTTGTCTGACAGCCATAGTTTGGATGCTGATGCACAGGATTTCTTGCTTGCATTACTCGACGAAACAGCATTAGCTCTCGAGAGTATCCGCTTGCAAAATCGCGAAATTTTTATGTTGCAACAGATGCAGGCTGTAAGGCGATCTACGGACATTGAAGGGATGGAATTAAATTTCCTCGAAAATATCAAAAATACTCTCGAGGCTGATTTTGTTTTGCTTCAACCTCAAGAGTCGCATGAGAGTAATCCAGATCAGATATTAGTTGGAGACATACCAGAATCAGGGTCTACATTAGTCGATGGGCTGATCCAAGGCGTCATAAAATCTGGTAAGCCTGTATTATTGGGAGATGTTGAGGGATACCCTGGTGGACACCAGTCGATTCATTCATTGTTGGCGGTTCCAGTCACAACACCAGGCACAGCTTCTCACGGCGTTATATTGGCCGGAAATGTGAGTTATCATAAATTCAACACCCGGCACCTTTTGCTTCTCCAGACATTGGCTGGGCAGGTGAACAAGATTTCACAGAACGCGGGTTTAATAGCAGAACTTGAATTTAATGCCATAATTTCAGAACGGACAAGGTTGGCACGCGAGATACACGATGGCTTAGCACAGACACTTGGGTTTCTAAAACTGCAGGCAGCCCAAATGGAAAACTTGCTTGTAACTCATGATACAGACCGCCTCCAGGAACGCTTGACAACCACATATAAAGTGCTCTCTGATGCTTATAATGATGTACGTCAAGCTATTGATGGTTTACGCATCTCTCCAAATGGGGATGGATTGACTACATGGTTGAGAGAGACCTGCCTTGAGTTTGAGGAGAACACAGGCTTGCCGGTGAGTTTAAAGGAGAGTTCTGTTGAGGCGAAGTTGCCTTTAGAGGTTCAAGCACAGCTAATTCGCATTGTGCAAGAGGCATTAAGCAATGTACGTAAACATTCGGGTGCCACGCGTGCCTGGATAAATTGCAATCACACGGAAAATGGGTTTATGATTGAGATCGGTGACGATGGATGTGGATTTTCTCTAGAAGAGGTACCAGGTGTGTCCCGATATGGATTACAAGGTATGCGTGAGCGCTCTGACCTGATTGGCGGAGAAATTGAAGTGATTAGTGGGAAAGGTGAAGGTACAATCATCAGGGTTAATTTGCCAAAGTATATGGTGAGGATGAATAGTGGATAAAGTACGCCTCGTCGTTATTGACGATCATGCATTATTTCGCGCAGGATTGGTGAGTCTTCTTTCAACAATCCCTGAATTCGAGATTGTTGGCGAAGCGGGTGATGGCTTAGAGGGTTTAACGGTGATTGAGAGAACGGAACCTGATATAGTTTTACTCGATGTGAACATGCCAATAATGAGTGGGGTGGAGATGATCGAAGCCTTACAAATGAAACCAAATCCACGTGTCTTGATGTTAACTGTGTCGAAGCATGACGAAGATTTGTTTGGCGCCATCGCTGCTGGAGCGGATGGGTATTTGCTCAAGGATGCAGAACCAGATGAATTGCGCCGATCTATCAATCTGGTTGCAGAGGGTAAATCGGTGTTATCTCCAGAAGTAACCCAACGAGTGTTTAAGGCGATCAGCAGTTCTCAAGGATTCCCTCTCGAGGTAGCTTTGAGCAAGCGGGAGATGGACGTGCTTAATTGTCTGGCGAGAGGCATGACAAGTGCCCAAATTGCTAGTGAATTATTTATCTCAGAGAATACCGTAAAAACGCACGTCCGCCATATTTTGGAGAAGCTCGAGGCTTCGAACAGGGCTGAAGCAGTCAGTCGGGCTATTCAAATGGGCATCATTCGACAATAATTTTTCTCATTTTTTACACCATTAATTTGGCAGAAGGGTGATTCATCAAATCACCCTTTTGTGTATATAAAATCCTTCCTTTTTCAATATTGAGGGGAATGACTTTTTAATTCCTATTTGGTAAATTAGGATTTATTCCAAAGTTGTCTTGAAATGATTTATTAAATTGATGACTTCTAAAAAACAACCTGGCCCTTTACGCATCCTGATCGCCTCAAGCCACCCACTTTTTGCTCAAGGTTTGAATAGCTTGTTGCAAAGGCGTACAGAAATGGAAACTGTTGTTGTCGGTATGGTTTCCACGATCAAGGAGGCAGTGGAAGCGTTGCATGAACTCCATCCCGATCTTGTTATTGTTGATTACGATGATGATAAAGTAAACCGGGAGGAATTCCTGGCGCGCTTTGTTGAGGGTGAAGGTCGTTTACGGGTTGTACTCTTATCACTGAAAGAAGGGGGAGATGAAGCTATTGTATACGATCGTCGTTCGATGGCCGCTTCACAAATCGAAGATTGGCTCGACGATTGGTCTGAATTCAATGAGAAAGCCTCTCCAAACCGAGAATACCCAGTGCAAATGGACGAAGAGCAAGAACAACCGCAGAGGAGAAACACTATGAGACATATTATTGTTGCCGGGTTGTTAGTTATTATCCTAACGGTAGTGACCATATTATTACTAACCAATATCAGATTGCTGCCAGAAGCAGCCAGTCTCCAGGCAATACCCATTGATGATCTTTTCCGATTAGATTTCATTGCAATTGCTGTTTTGTTTTCATTGATTGTTGGATTAATGGTTTACAGCATTGTCGTGTTTCGGCGCCGTAAGAACGACATGAGTGATGGACCTCACGTCGAAGGCAACATTAGATTAGAGGTTGTCTGGACATTGATTCCTTTAGGTTTTGTCCTGTTTTTGGCATATTATGGTAGCGCCGCTTTAGGGGAGACTCAAGCCGCAGATCCAAAGCCACTTAGAGTGGATGTGGTCGGCTCTCAGTGGTCTTGGAGATTTGAATACCCGGATTATGGAATAATTTCGACCGAGCTGATACTGCCGGTTGACAAACAAGCTTTGTTGTCTCTGTCATCCACAGATGTGATCCATTCTTTCTGGGTTCCTGAATTTCGGGTAAAACAGGATGCACTGCCAGGTGATGGTTTCGAACGTGAATTAAGGGTAACTCCAGACCTTATTGGAAATTACAAAGTGAGATGTGCTGAGTTGTGCGGTAGATTGCATTACGACATGTTGGCGGCAGTGAATGTAGTCTCTCAAGATGATTTTGACGCCTGGGTTGTCTCTCAAACAGAACCGCTATCGGATGATCCAGTAGAGAGGGGTGAAATGTTTGCTCAACAATTCGGCTGTATCGCCTGTCACAGTCTTGATGGTACACAACTGGTTGGTCCAACCTGGAAAGGGGTCTTTGGCTCCCAGGAACAATTGGATGATGGCACCTCGGTTCTCGTCGATCGAGATTATCTATTCAAATCGATTCGGGAACCAGGGCTCCAGATTGTGGCAGGGTACCAGGATTTGATGCCCGCGAACATTGCTGAAGGCATGACTGATGAACAGATTGAAGACGTGATCGCATTCATTGAGAGTTTGAGATAGGAATCCAGGAGGAAGGTATGAGATTTTATAAATTATCGATCGTTCGAGGCCTTTTATTCATGGTGATCGGAACTCTATTAGGTGTGGTGATCACTATCATGTTGAGGCTGCTATTGGGAATGAGTGCCTGGAGAGCAGAACCCGTCCTGGTTGCCGGAGCTCTTTTGGGAGCAGTATTTTTCATGTTCGGTACTGGTGTACTTGATGACTGGCTCAAATGGGCAAGAGGTGAAGATACTCCGGAGCCTTCGGTTGAATCAGAGATCCAAGGCTACAAGCGCTACTTGCATGTCTCGTTTGATCATAAGGTCATTGGGATCCAATATGGTGTTACTTCATTGTTTATCATGATGGTGGCCGGGCTATTTGCCCTGATCTTCCGCACTGAGTTAGCACAAACTGGGCTTCAATTCCTCACTCCAGATGGCTACAATACATTGATTAGCTTGCATGGGATTGTAAATATTGGGGCAATCCTGCTTGGTGTTGGTGCTATGTCCAATTATCTAGTGCCGTTGATGATCGGTGCCAATGATATGGCATTTCCCCGCTTGAACGCGTTTGCTTACTGGATCAATATTCCAGGTATTTTGATGTTGTTGAGTACTATCATTTTAGGTGGCATTGATGCAGGATGGACCGGGTATCCACCTTTGAGCGCTAATCTGACCAAGATCGGCTTCTCGATGTTTTTCTTGGGTGTTTACTTGATCGGCCTTTCATCGATATTTGGTGCGTTGAATTTAATCACCACGATCGTCAGAATGAGAGCGCCAGGAATGTCCTTGTTTCGTATGCCGATTTTCGTCTGGTCAGTATTGGCAACGTCGTTGATCGCGCTTACCGCGACACAATTAATTGGTCTCTCCTTCCAACTTGTTCTATTTGAGCGCATCTTTGGGATGGATTTCTTCAATCCTGAACAGGGTGGAAATGTACTCCTCTTCCAACATTTATTCTGGTTTTATTCTCACCCCGCAGTTTATGTATTTGTACTTCCAGGATTGGGTGTGATCAGCGAATTATTGCCGGTGTTCGCCCGCAAGCCGCTCTTCGGGTACAGGTGGGTGGCATTATCATCTATGGCTATTGCCATTGTTGGATTCTTTGTTTGGGCACATCACATGTTCACCTCGGGTATGGCAAGCTTCCTGCGGGTGCCCTTCACATATACAACACTTCTGGTCGCAATACCGACGGGTATCAAGTTCTTTAGTTGGGTGGCGACCATATGGGGTGGAAAACTCACGTTTAAGACACCTATGTTATATGTATTGGGTGCGATTTCAATTTTCCTTTTGGGTGGATTGAGCGGACCGCCTAATGCAACTGTCGCCACAGACCTGCATATTCATGATACCTATTTCATCGTGGGACATTTCCATGCCACCATGTTCGGCGGTTATCTCTTTCCCTTCATCGCGGCAATTTACTATTGGTTCCCACTGATGACCGGTCGAATGTATAGCGAGAGGTTGGGAAAACTCTCTTTCTGGCTGATTTTGTTGGGTTTCTACGCGCAATCTCTCATTCAGATGCAGACTGGTTTATTAGGCATGCGTCGCAGAATCGCCGATTACGATCCTGCATTGGGAGTCGATCTCCAGCAGCTGCTTATCTCCATCGCGGGATTTGTCGTAGGTTTGGGCGTGCTGGTATTCGTTGTGAACTTGGTGCGGAGCGTGCGGCATGGAGAGGCTGCAGTACCTAATCCATGGCGTTCGCGATCGCCGGAGTGGCAGATTCCCACACCGGTGTCTGGGCACAACTACGATGAACCGTTTGAAGTGATCGGTGATCCTTACGACTACGGTCTTGAAGACTCGGAGTACACAACTTTAGGGGGATCATCACCTTCCCCGTTACCAGCATCTGCAGCCGCGGACTAGATTATTAATTTTGATACAGGATAGCATTTCAAGGAGCGTATCAGATGGAAGAAAATGAAAAGAAGCAAGAACAAAATAATCGAGGATATAAAGAAGATAGGAACATAGGCGTGGCTGTTTTTATTCTCCTAATATCCTTGACGATCGGTGAAGTCTTTATTGGTGCGATTGCGGTTGATTGGACGTGGCCATTATGGGGAATTGCGATATTGAAAGCAGTCTTGATCGTATATTACTTCATGCATGTCACCAGAATGTTTGGAATGCCTAAGGAGGAGCAGTCATGACCACCCAGGTCGAAGTACAAACCGATTACCAATATAAATCTGATTCAAACCGTTTAGGTCTGTGGTTGTTTATTATTTCAGATGCGTTCGTTTTCGTAGGTTTACTTGTCAGCCGCTTCTATCTTTTTGGTGGTGTACGCCCTGAACTCAACCAAATTCTTGGCGCGATCGTCACCTTTGTCCTATTGACCAGCAGTTTATTTATGTATCGAGCAGATATTGCGATTAAACACGGGAATGTAAAAGGTTTTACTCGCAACATAATGGTGACGTTCATCCTTGGAATCTTATTCCTGGTTGGGGTTGTTGGATTAGAATGGCCGACCGCCCCATTCTCACCTGGAGAGAATGCGATGGCTTCGATATTCTTCACCATGACGGGCATGCATGCCTTGCATGTTCTCACGGGTGTGGTGTTCTTGATCATCGTCTATCGGAATGGGAAGAAAGGATTGTATTCTAAAGAACGACACCTGCCAGTTGAGGCAGCTGCAATTTACTGGCACTTCGTCGATGTGGTTTGGGTATTTTTCTACCCTGCCTTGTATTTGATGGGTCGTCCAGTTTAACCTCAAAACAAATTGGAATTCTTTTGGATCTTACTGGATTATCAAAACATAAACTCTATCACAAAGCCTGACCTGAAATGAAACCACGTCATCTTTTGCTTTTTGGGTTTGCTATCCTGGTTGGATTGGTAGGCGCGTACCTTTTACTCGGTCAAACGCGAGAATACACATTTCATGGCTCCTTGATCGATCCACCAGTTATGGCTCCCCAAATTAATTTGACTGATGTTGATGGCGGGTCATTCGAATTGAGCGATTTAAATGGGCAGGTTGTGATCATGTTTTTTGGCTACACAAGTTGTCCGGACGTGTGTCCAGTAACACTTTCAGACTTTCTCCGTGTTCGCACTCAACTTGGAAAAGAAGCGGAAGAAGCCAGTTTCGTATTCATCACTGTTGATCCGGAAAGGGACAGTCCAGAACGTATGAAAAAATACCTGACCAATTTCGATCCAGAGATAATTGGTTTAACCGGATCGCGTAGTGAGCTTGAAACTGTGTGGTCCTCTTATGGGGTGTACCAGGCAAAATCTGAAGGCAGCAGCGAAGAGAATTATTTAGTCGATCACAGCTCCAGGATTTATGTGATCGATAAGGCTGGGAATCTGCTGCTGACTTATTTATTTGGAACCGAGAACAATCTGATCGCTGACGATGTCCGCTATCTAATCTCTAACCAGAGTGTCGGTGTTGGGTTCGGAAACGAGGGTTCTTAGTTATGAGTAATCCATCTCCGATTCGTCAAGGTTTAAGGCGGTTGATCATCGTCTTCTTGATATCCCTGATTTTGGTATGGGTTGGCAGCGAGGTTTCGTTTTATTTCCTCAAAGAGAGTTCCGACCGTGCGCCAGAGACGATCGAATTGGTGATTCCGGATGGCACAGCCGAGCTGATCGCGGACGATCAGCCTAATCCTTCAATTCCGGAGGAAATGGTATTTGTGCTCGGGGATACATTGGTTGTCAAAAATGATGATAGTGTTGATCACCAGTTAGGACCATTATGGATCCCACCACAATCAAAAGCCAGTTTGGTACTGGATACTGCAGACAGGTATGCTTACTCTTGTTCTTTTCAGCCCAGTCAATATCTTGGTGTAAACGTAAAACAACCCACGACATGGGAAACTCGACTTGTGGCATTGGGTTTTGCAGTTCCAGCCACAACGGCGTTTATTTTTATTTACAGTTTGGTGCTTTGGCCGATTGGCCATCAAGCGGAGACGAACAAATCTCTTGGGCTGGAAACTGGTGAAAAGCCCTCACAATCATGAAACTCAATCGACTAATTAGCCACAGATGGTGGAAGACGACTTTGTTAGTTATCGCCGCAGTCATCGTAATGATTCGTCTGGGCCTCTGGCAGCTGGATCGATTGGATCAGAGACGAGCGTTCAATGCCCGGGTGGAAGAACAGCTTGCTCAAAGTGCTTTAGAAATAAGCAAAGAGAATTTAAGCGCGGACTTGTACAACATGGAGTACAGGGAGGCGATTGTTCTAGGCGAGTATGACCATGACCGCCAGGTCGTGTTACGCAACCAAGATTGGCAAGGTAGGTTAGGCGTCCATCTGTTGACTCCTCTGATCATCCAAGGGAGCGATCAGGCGATAATGGTAAATCGCGGTTGGATACCCTATGAGGATTTTGAGGCCGGAAAATTATCCCAATTTGACGAGAGTGGTTTGGTTGAGGTCAATGGTATCATCCGCAGATCGCAAACAAAACCCAGGATTGGTGGGCGTGCAGATCAGATCCCGGCTGAGGGTGAACCACCATTGCAAGCCTGGAACTGGATCAACGTTGGGGGTATCGCTGGTCAGTTACCATATGAATTGTTGCCTGTTTATTTACAAGGTTCGCCTGAGCCATCTCGTAACCAGATGCCTTACAGAACACAACTTGAGTTAGATCTCAATGAGGGATCTCATCTTGGATATGCCTTCCAGTGGTTTACCTTCGCGTTAATCCTGGCAATTGGATACCCAATCTATGTCAGTCGAGAAGAAAAACGCCTATCGACACCTACAAGTAAGGGTAAACCATATATAAGTCAAAATAAGCCCAGGCATGATGCAGGTGCCGAAGGATACAAAAAAGTATGAACTCTGGACAAGAATCAGTTCAAAAGGTTGCCCCGGCATTTCGATATCTGCTGCTGTCAACAGCAATCCTTGCTTTCACATTGATTGTGGTTGGGATTTCTATCCGGGTGACCGACTCGGGCGACTTTTGCGTTGGTTGGCCAACGTGTTCTGGCAACTGGATTGTTTCCCCTCAATATTCAGCGTTCATCCCGTATTTGCATCGTGTGCTGGCTGCATTAACTGGATTAGGCTTGATCACATCTTTAGCTTATGCCTGGTGGCGCTACCGTGAACAATTCTGGATCCTTGGTTCACTGAGCGTGGCATTTGGGCTGATGGTGATCCAGGTAAGTATGGGTAGATTGGTTGTTACCCCAAACAGTCTGCTGCCAGTTTCAATAATTCACTTTGCATTGTCTTTGGGGATTTTAGGATTGATAATCGTACCGTTGGTGTTTCTTTATCACCCTTCCTCTTCGAAATTCCCAAGCCTGAATTATTCAACCCGGTTTTCATGGTTAGTTCTGTTGAATTTAGTAGCATTGCTTGCATTATTTTTGAGTGGTAGCTGGCTTTCTGCGAGTGGAACATCTGCTTACTGTCAGGGTTGGCCTTTGTGCGCGCAATTGCTACCGCCGGGAGATTTTTTCGGTTGGTTGAATTTAGCTCACCGCGCGGTAACTTTCATTTCGGCTATTCTGATGATTTTCTTGGTCTTCCAGGCCTGGCGAACTCAGAGGAGCCGGACTGCGATCCTGGTCGCCTCAACAGCCACAGGTGTGCTATTTTTCATGCAAGCCTTGATGGGAAACGTGGAAGCTGCCCAAAACTATCCCAGCTATCTCATCGGGTTACATGCAATCACGGCAGTAGCAGTGTGGATTTCCATGCTAATTTTGGTGACTCTAGTTGGATTGGAGGCTCGCCTGGCAATTGATGACTCGGAGAAGCCATTGAGCTGGAGTGAACGCGGGATCAAGCAGCTTCTTTTGGATTACTTGATGCTCACCAAGCCGATCGTAGTGGCCTTATTGCTGGTGACAACCTTTGCGGGGATGGTTGTTGGAGCTCGATCTTGGCCCTCATTGAACCTGACTTTTTGGACATTGCTGGCTGGTTTTCTCGCTGCTGGTGGTTCTGGGGCGATCAACCAGTATATCGATCGCAAGGATGACCATAAGATGCAGCGCACCGCGAAACGACCCATACCTTCCGGTCGACTTACTCCTGGGGAAGGTCTGGCATTCGGGGTCGCAGCCACCCTGATCTCCTTTTATTTAATGGTGGCCAAGGTCAACTTCCTGGCCGCAGTATTAACGTTGGCAGGAATCATTTACTATGTTCTTCTTTATAGCATATTGCTGAAAAAGACAACTGTCCAGAATATCGTCATCGGTGGAGGTGCAGGAGCTATCCCGCCATTGATTGGGTGGGCAGCAGCAACTGGAAGCCTAAATATACCCTCACTATTCCTGTTCGCAGTGGTATTTATGTGGACGCCACCACATTTTTGGGCATTAGCCCTTGTAAGACAGAAAGATTATGCTCGAGCTGGTGTGCCAATGCTGCCAGTAGTACGTGGTGAGAGGGAGACTCGCTGGCAGATCTTCATCTACACAATCGAGCTGGTCGCTCTAACTTTGATCATGCCGCTGTTTGGTCTTGGAGGTGGTATATATCTCGTTAGTGCTGCGCTATTGGGAGGATTGCTGCTCTACTCAGCCTGGAGAGTCTATCGCGAAGAGGGGAACAAAGTGGCCTGGAAGATGTACCGTCATTCCAGCATGTACTTGGCGTTCTTATTCGTGGCGTTGATGGTTGACGCGCTTTTGTGATTATTGGTAGGTTCTTATCGGTGGAATACCGGAGAGTTTAGCTCTCCGGTATTTTTTATGGCTGCCTGACTTCTACCTCAACTGTGATATCTCCTGCATTTTGAAAACTGAGAGTAAGCGGGAAGCTATCTCCGGGAGCAAGGTCTTTTAACAAGCTGATAAGCATAACGTGTAATCCCCCTGGTGAAAATTCTAATTTTTCGTTAGCTGGAATGACGATCAAATCCTGGCGTTCCATTGTCATGACACCCGCAGAATCCATCTTGCTCAGATGAATTTCAACCATGTCGGCAGTATCAGTGTTTGCGTCAATAAGGTTGTCAGGTGAGTCGCTGGGATTTGTGAGAACGAAATATACCGCGCTGTTGTCTCCTACAAATCCTGGACGAGCCCATGCATCTTGGATAATAGTTTGATCATTTCGAGAACATGCACTAATCGCGATCAGTAAAAGGAATGAGAGAAGAGCAAGTGATATGGTTTTCATTTTCTTCCTTTGCAATCTTAATTTTCGACGCCCAGGAAACGCTCCCACCAACGTCTGCGCCAGATTAGCGCCTTGGCCTTTTTTACGATGCAATGCGACTTCACTAGAGGTCAAACCGGAAAGGCTGGACATTGCCTGATCTCCTGACTCTACCAAATACAGATACACCCCGCAACAAGAACAAATTATACAAGATATATTTTCTTCTTGGAATAAATAGAATTAAGTGATGTCAAATGGAAATCAATTGACTCCGGTTCTGGAGCTGCGGCTTAGATCACCTGGATTAATGTCCCCCGTCCGAGTTTATACCATTCTGTGTGTTGGATTTTGGGTGTTGTCCAGCGGTAGATCCACCTGGCGTCATCATTGCGCATATTTACGCACCCATGACTCATGGGCCAACCGAAGTTGTTATGCCAGTAAGTGCCATGGAAACCAATCCCGTAAGAGTGAAAAAAGCTCACCCAAGGGACACCGGGTAGTTCATAGGCTTCTAGATCGCTGGTCAGATTCCCGTCACCCATGTGCCGAGAAGGGGTCTTTCTGGAGATATGAAAATTCCCTTTGGGTGTGTCGGAGGGGATCCCATTCGGGGATGGACCACGGGTGTGGATACCTGTGGAGACAGTAGCTTGAAAGACCTTTTCTTCACGTTCGTAGGCATGCAAGGTTTGATCTGCGATGGATAATACGATGCGCTTGTCTTCTGGAGGCACGTGAGGAGAAATTGCTCTTATCTCTCCTGCCGGAATGGGGCGAACATGACTGGCAGGGATGTAATACTGCACGCCAAGACGGTCATCGGTCAAGCCATACCAGAGTTCTTTCTCAGGGCCTTCTATCAGGTGAGTGATCCAATATATCGAACCATAGTAGAGGCGGTAAACAGGCTGCCAGGAATCAGAGTAGCCCTTACGCAATGCTTGAGTGAAAGGAACTGTTATTTCACCAAGCTGGCCACCTGCGGGAATATAGGACAACGGTTGGTTGAGTAGAGCAGCTTCAACACGCTGAATATAAGCGCTGTGCGCATAGCCACCGACAAGTCGATACCAATGTGGATTGGGTGTTGGTCCTTTTTCATCTGCAATGATATCTACCAGTTTGTCTCTTCCCAGCCATTTCAACCGCAGGCTAGAAAATGAGGGTTCTTGGTAGAGACCTATGGCGCGAACAGTCACACGCCCGATGCCCATTGGGTCGCTCTTTTCACCTGGCGGTAGAAATTGGCGCATGGGGTTTAAAGCGATGGCACCCAGGGACGAAGTCCAAATTTTCAAAAACTCACGCCGGTCCAATGAGACGCTCAAATTCTTCATTCTGTATTGTGTATTTGAGAATTCTATGTCCTGTAGATCGCGAAATATGAGAAAATTTTGTATTAAATTACTTCAACTCGCGTTCCAAAACCTTTACGAGTCCAATCACTGGGTTCTGCAACAGGTGTAGACCAGCGATAGAGCCATTTAGCATCTTCGACGCGCATATTAACGCATCCATGACTCATGCGTGACCCGAAATTATCATGCCAGTATGTGCCGTGAAAAGCCACACCGGTCATGTGCTCAAAGAAACATACCCAGGGAACACCGGGCAGTTCATATGCATCGATCTCAGAGGTTATGCGACCATCCCCCATGTGTTTTGCAGGGACTTTGGGATCGATATTAAATAATCCACGAGGGGTGTCAGTCGGTAAACCGCTCACGGGACCCAGGTTGGGTAATCCGGTGGAAACTTCTGTCTGCAGGACGACTTCTTCGCCTTCGAAAGCGGTCAAGGTTTGATCGATCAGATTGACCAGGATGGATTTCTTCCCGGGAGGCAAGTCTGCAGATATGGGAGTTAATTCTGCATCCTCGATCAGCCGCACATGTTTTGCGGGAACATGGTAATCGATTTTTAACAGCTCATCGCTTAGGCGATACCAGGGCTCTCCATCTGGGCCTTCATCAACCCCCGTGATCCAATGGACAGATTGGAAATACAATCTATAGAGGGTTTCCCAAGTATTCATGTCTTTTGAAGGCAATAAACTTTGCGTATATGGAACGGTGACCTCACCCAGCTGGCCTTTTTTACGGATTCTTTCTACGGGTGTGTTGAGGGAAGCATTTTCAACTCGCTGTAAATATGCACTATGTGAGTATCCTCCGACAACTTTATACCAGCGGGGATTACGCTCAGGGCCATGCGGAGAGTTAATTTCTTCAGCTAAAGTAACCAGTTCATCTCGATCCCGGGTTGATACTTTTTCGCTATCCAAGGCTGGTTCCTTGTAAACACCAATGCTGGAGACCGTTACCCGACCGATGCCGATCGGATCGACTCGGTCTTCTGGAGGCAAGAGAACATGTAGCGGTTCCAATGCCAGTGAACCCATGCCAGCACCCCCCAGTTTTAGGAATTCACGCCGGGATATCTTGTTCGTTAGTAATTCATCCATCGAATACAGGTTACCTGTGGCAAATTAAGTATAAGTTAATGAATAAATTCGATCGAGATTATTAATAAATGTAGACTTGGGTGCCAAAACCGTTCTTCTCGATTTCAGCCGGGTGGCTCGCTGGAGTGGACCAGCAGAAAAGCCATTTAGCATCTTCATTGGGTAAGTTGATACAGCCGTGACTCATCTGCCAGCCAAAATTGTTATGCCAGTATGTGCCATGAAGAGCATAGCCTGTATCCAAACGATGGAAGAACATAGTCCAAGGAACGCCAACCAGCTCGTACGCATCCAGATTGAGATCACCCTTCATCAGCCTGCCATCACCCATGTGTTTTGAAGGCATTTTCGAATAAATGTTAAACCGTCCTTTGGGTGTTTCCGTAGGAATGCCGTTATCTGTTGGACGACTGCTGGGAATACCCGATGAAATTCGGGTCTGGAATACGAGCTGATCGCTTTCGTAAGCCATCAGCGATTGCCTGGTGAGGTCTACCTCGATACGTTTATCACCCTCTGGTAGTTCGGGTGAGATCGGCGCCATCTCTGCATCCGTTATCCTGCGCAGGTGGCTGGCAGGAACCCAATAGCTCCAGGGCTGCAGCTCATCTGTTACCTGGAACCAAGGACTTCCATCCGGACCTTCGTCAATGCCGGTGATCCAATGGGTGGTCTGGTAGTACAACCGGTATTCCAACTGCCAACCGTCATATTGACTGTATGTGTAGGATTGTGAATACGGCACAGTCACTTCAGCCAGCTGACCTGTTTCGGGGATATCTGCAAAGTTTTGGTTATAGTCAATCCTGACTTTTTGCAGATAGGTGCTGTGTACGTAGCCACCCCATACCCGATACCAGAGCTTATTATAAAAAGCGGGGGCATCTGGTGGTTCTAGTTCATAATAAATTTGTACCAGCTGGTCGCGGTAACGTTTTCCAATGATTTGGGAGTCGTCCCGGGGTTCGGCATGGACATCGATCTCGTGGATCGTAACCCGCGCGATATTGCCATAATCCTGGTCCACGCCTCTCGGCATGAATGGGCTGAAAGCCAATGTGCCCAGTGACAGCCCCCCCAACTTGAGAAAATCGCGTCGCGATATATTCTTACCCATACTATCCGGATTGTAATCGAGCAGAGTGTATAGATCAAGTTAGAGAATTCCAGCAGTTGTTAATCAATTTCAGGAAAAGGTAAGATCTGGTTTTATAAGGATTTCATTTTCAGGGGCCATGAGATGGAATAAATGAATAGAATCTGGATATTTTCTTTGATTTTGATATTCCTCGGCGAAGCATGATTTGGAGGACGAGTTTGTAACAGGATCGGTTTTCTGTCGTTGATATAGTGACGCTGTGCGAGTGTCACAAGGGTGGGCGACCTTATCGAGGTAGCCCATCTCTCGTTAAAATCACGGGGATAATTTATTGTTTTGTTCTTTCATCCGCCCAAAAAGCAGACCTTTCAAGGTTGTTAGGATCTGGCGAGTACTTCTGTGCTAAACTGAATGTGATGCTGTGCGAGAGTCCTTTTTAAAGTGGGGGGGTGACCTAATGGTCACCCACTCGCAATTTAACCCCCTATTGATCGTAAAATTTCATAACTTAATCTGATCGGAGATTAGATTCCTGGATTTAAATTACGGTCTTCACACCTGGTTTAAACTGGGAATCCTTTCTTCAATTTAAAGTTGGGGTGGGATATCCACAGGTACTTCCAAATAAATGCCCACAATTTGGCAGGGTTTGTTGCATAACTACAACTTAAATCCGCCAGATCAAACGATGATCTTATCGATGAAGTGTTGAATATTTGGGAAAAGCGTACTAGTGACATCTATTGCATTCGATATGAGAATTGTCTCCTATGCGATTTCCCAACATACAAAGACACTGGAATTCTTTCAGGTGGCTGCAATCTCAATTTCTCCAGACTAGCTGAAGCTAATGGAAACATTGCTTGCTGTCTTGATCTATTTGAATATGCTCTTGGTCGGAGACGCTCCACTCACGGACCAGACAATGCATGATTTTGCAGTTAAGATGGAGCCGTTTTATGCGGAGCTGGGCATTCCAACAAATACTGGCAATACATCGATCCACGAACTGCATATTGATTACTGGGGTGGGACGGTGTGGAATGAGCGTTGCACCACGCAAGTCTATTTGAGCGAGCGCTTTACCCGTCCCGTGCATCCCTTTTATGGGACACCGATGTGGAAGTATGTGCTCGCCCATGAGTGGGCGCATGTCGCTCAAGGTGAACAGTGTTGGGATAATGAGGGGGAAGCCGAGCTGATCGCCTTAGCTGTCTTGGCAGAAGCTGGGGAGTGGGAGGCTGTGATCATTGCATTGGAGTGGATGTTCACGCTGAGTGTGCCGGATGAATATACAGAGCAACTAGAACTGCATCCCAGAGTGGAAAGGTATTACCAGGCTGTTGACCTTCCACAGCCGGAGGTGATCAAGATGTTGCTCAATGACGAAGATGGCTTGTTTGAGCTGCGTACCGGAAAACTATACGCGCCTGGTTTGTGGAGTTTTATCCGAACTCTGCCAGGACTTGGGGAGAGGGGAGCGGATACAGGTGTTCAATAAGGAGATGGAAACACAGGTTTATCTCCATGATATACTTTTTTACAGGCAAGATTCGGGGTGTTGGCTCTTAGATCCCGCGGAATGAAGGACAAGAAATCCTTCTCAACCCAGTAGAATATCACAACCGCAGGTAACGCTCCTCAGCAATACAACACCATAACTGGACCGAACTTTTGCTTCTCTTACTGCGAGTTAGGGAGAAGCGCACGTGCTCGAAATACGATTATTTGGGCAATTTGACTTGAGGCGCGATGGCGCACCGATCGAGATTCCATCCCGGCCTGCGCAATCCCTGCTGGCTTATCTTGTCCTAAACACCGGGATCGCGCATCGCCGCGAGAAGCTGGCTGGGCTGCTCTGGCCTGATTCTACTGAGGCCAATGCGCGCAGCTACCTTAGGAAAGCGTTATGGCAGACGCGCAAGTCCCTGGCTGCCGAAGCCCCTGGTGGAGAAGAATACCTACTGGCCGATGATATTTCCATAACTTTTAACCCAAACGCAGAATACTGGCTCGACGCAGATGCATTGAGAGGGGGTTCGACGGAAGCCAGGTCGATAGAGGAACAAATCGAAGCTGTCTCAGCATACCAGGGCGAGCTACTGCCAGGTTTCTATGAGGAATGGGTCACGCTGGAAAGGGAACGGCTGCGTTCGGTCTACGAGCAAAAGCTGCAGGTGCTGCTGGGTCGCTTGGTCGAAGGGGGACGCTGGTCGGAGATCCTGGATTGGGGGGAACGGTGGATCGCACTCGGGAGCATGCCTGAACCTGCCTATCGAGCGCTGATGGTGGCGCATGCCGCCCTGGGGGACAATGCCAAAGTCGCCACTACATATGAGCGCTGCGTTACAGCTCTGCGCGAAGAGTTGGGTGTGGAACCCTCCGAACAGACTGAAATACTATTACAACAGCTGCAGGATGGAACTGCGATCCCAAGCGATCCATCTGCAACTGTCGCCATTATCAAAACGCAGTTAGGCGAGACCCCCACATCGCTAACAGATATCGACGATCAAAGAACCACGAATCTACCTATCCCATTGACCAGCTTCATCGGTCGTGAAGAGGAGATCGCGGAAATCGAAAAAATGATGTTGGGATCTCGCTTGTTGACATTGGCAGGCGCTGGCGGCAGCGGTAAGACGCGTCTGGCTATTCGGGTGGCAAATGAGATACAAACAATGTTCGACGATGGCGTGTGGTGGATAGAACTGGGTGTGATAGTGGATTCGGACCTCATCCCTCAGGCGGTGGCGAAAGTGCTGAGCGTGAGTGAGTCACCAGATCGAACGCTGGCCGAAACGCTTGCGAAAGCGCTTCACGCTAAAGAAATCTTACTGGTGTTCGACAGTTGTGAGCACTTGCTGGATGCCAGCGCTCTGCTGGCGGAACACCTGCTGAAAGCATGCCCTGGGCTCAAGATCCTAGCAACGAGTCGAGAGGTATTGGGCGTCGCTGGAGAGCGGGTGTTCCATGTCCCGACGTTACCTGCGCCGGACCCAGATCAGGTGCAGCCGACCGATTTTATGACTTATGATGCTGTACGTTTATTTATCGAGCGTGCTGCGACACTGATGCCGGATTTTGCGCTGACAAAGCAGAATGCGCTGGCCATCGGGCAGTTGTGCCATGGACTGGACGGCATTCCACTAGCGATCGAGTTGGCAGCGGCGCGGGTCCAGGTGCTGAAGGTGGAACAGATGGCTGCCCGCCTGGATGATCGCTTTCGGTTGCTGACCGGGGGGAGTCGTACTGCATTACCACGCCACCAGACGCTGCTGGCAACGCTTGACTGGAGCTACGACCTGCTCTCGGGGGATGAGCGAACGTTGTTACAGCGCCTGTCCGTTTTCACTGGGGGTTGGTCAGTCGTGGCAGCTGAGGCGGTCTGTGCGGGAGGAAAGATCCAGCCGGAAGAAGTGTTGGATAGATTGACTCAATTGGCCAGCAAATCGCTGGTGTTGGCTGAACGGAGGCCTGGGGAGGAGGCGCGCTACCGCATGCTGGACACAATCCGCGAGTATGCCGGGGTGAAGTTGGTTGATGCCGGGGAAGAGGTAGCCGTGCGCGATCGTCATTTGGACTACTTTGTGATGCTGGCGGAAAAGGCGGAACCAGAGTTGTTCAAACCTGATCAGGTGTCATGGCTCAACCGGTTGGAGGCGGAACATGAGAACCTACGGGCAGCAGCGACCTGGTCACTGGAGAGGGAGGCGGCAGCGCCAGCGCTACGTCTGGTGGGCGCCTTATCCTGGTTCTGGTCTACACGCGGGCACTATTACGAGGCGCGAGAGCTCTCTTCACAGATTTTGTCGTCGTCCTTCGCCAGGGAAAGAACTGCAGCACGAGCCAAAGCGCTCAGCATCGCTGGGCTGGTTCAGTGGGTGCTGGGCAAAGAAGCTGGCGTTCGTGTTCTATTAGATGAAGCGCTTGATATCGCCACGGAGATTGGCGATCGACCCAATATTGCCTGGTCGCGTGTGTTCCTTGGAGTTGTAATCTCCACCCACGGTGACTACCGGAAAGGACTATCACTAATTGAAGAAGGTTTGGAGGAATGCCGGGAATTAGGTTCGGTAGGACAATACGGCGTTGGCTTTGCGCTGTCCTTCCTTGGTGATGGTATCTTCTATCAGGGTGATTACCAACGTGCGAGAGAGCTCTACAAAAATAGCGTAGAAGTGCTGAGAGAGGTACAAGATCTGAATTTTCTGGCTTATGCGCTGCGCAGGCTTAGTCACACCTTGCGCTATCTAGACGATCTCGAAGGAGCGGCGAATAGGTGCCAGGAGAGCCTTGATTTAAACTTGAAGCTGGGACACAAGCAAGCCATCGCGGCTTGTATCTCTGGCTTTGCATGTATTTTACAGGCACATGGCGATGCGCTTAGTGCTGTGCAGCTTTTCGCAGCAGTAGAGCGACAGCTCGAGATGATCGGGTTTTCACTCTTACCAACAGATAGCATTGAATTTGAGCGAAACGTGGTCCTGGCGCGTGAGGAACTCGGCGAATCAGATTTCTCAGCAGCCTGGGTAGAAGGCCAAGCCATGACCACGGAACAGGCTATTGCGCTGATTTCAAAATCCACAGCTTTAAAAGTATGACTACAAACCGAATGTGGTGGTGAGATTTACCTCACCACCACATTCAATATATGACCCTGGATGTTGTGTTACTGTGTTGCTCCTCAGCGACCACGCTCGCTGGCGAAATATATTCTCATCCCCTCCTCCTTTGCGGAGTCTGTATCAGCCGGATAAGCGTTACGCTCGCTCTGGTGGTAGATCGCTAACCCCTGCTCGATCGAAACGGGAACGACGCTATTTCGCTCGCTCTGCTTGTAGATGGCAAGACCCGCGGTATTGGGTCGGGTAGAAGAGTTGGCGCCCCATTCGCTCTCACGATAGATAGCCATGCCAGCCTCATTGGCACGAGTTAATGCGATATTGCGCTCACTCTGATGGTAGATCGCCAGGCCTTCTGCGTTGAATGTTGCAGAATGTAGATCCACGGATGCGGGGGCGCTTTCCTGGCGAAAAGTCAGCCCGCTGAGATCAATGTTTGTATCAGGGAGAGTCAACCAGGCAATGAAGCCCAGCGCGAGTAGTAAAATGCCCACTACTGCTAAGGACAACATTACAACAGGGCTGAAGAAACGGGTGTTGTTCATTTTAGCCTCCTGGACCGGGGTGGATATGGGTTATCCCGATCGATGTACTCACTCTAGCAGAAGCCCGTTCCTGCATGTGGCTGATAGCGTTCTTCAGCGTATCTTTGTATGTGTTCCAAATGTGATGCTTGCCGAAAGCTTTTACCAATTTCCCTGCCATAAATATAGTTTCATAGATCAATTTGCTTGTTAACAGTTGATGTCAATCAAAAGATGATTTTTTCGAGGACATAATCTACACTTAGCCCATCACAGACACCAGTAGTCAGGGAGTGAGAGCAAGGTTTACTGTATGTGTTAAAACAAAAAAGACCTGGAACTTTTCCAGGTCTCCTGGTCGGGGCGCTGGGATTTGAACCCAGGACCTCTTGCATCCC
>Ga0209742_10000318_pt1 | contig 26305 bp, 26 predicted proteins | sample DeeMarSeWOR38_10_FD_187462 | JGI IMG/M metagenome (GOLD analysis project Ga0209742, IMG submission 187462) | Marine sediment microbial communities from White Oak River estuary, North Carolina - WOR-3-8_10 (SPAdes) (version 2) | ecosystem: Environmental > Aquatic > Marine > Intertidal zone >... | reverse complement strand
CATCGGGGTTGAGTTTTTTCGTGAACCGGACGCCCATCTGGGCTTTATTGCCTTGGGGATGACCATGGGGCAGCTGCTCAGCAGCCTTATGATTGTGGCCGGGGGCATTCTTTTACTGGTTAGGAAAAAACAGTCGGAGTAAGAAGCAGCCAGCCTTGAGCTGTCAGCTTTAAAGGCTGAGCTTCAGTCTCCGGCCTTAAATTGAAATTTATTTCCCTTGATCCTCGTCACTTTGAATCTTTTTTATCACTCAAAATCCAAACTTACCGGACAATGATCTGAACCGAGAATGTTATCAAGGATGCCGGCGTCCTTGACACGGCCCTCACTGGCTGGATCCACGCAGAAATAATCTATGCGCCAGCCGATGTTTTTTCCTCTGGCATTGAAGCGGTAACTCCACCAGGTATATTGTTCCGGTTCCTGGTTGAATTTTCGGAAGGTGTCAACATAGCCGGTCCCGGTGAAGGTATCCATCCACTGCCTTTCCGGTAGGGAATATCCCGGATTTTGCTCATTCTGTTTTGGATTTGCCAGGTCAATAGGTCTGTGGGCCACATTGAAGTCACCGCAGATCACCACGGATTTTTTCTCTGCCAGCCGGTCAAGGAAATTGTGTATATCCCTGTTAAAGGCCAGCTTGTAATCCAGTCGGCCCAGGCCATGCTGGGCGTTTGGGAAATAGGCGTTAACCAGGAAAAAATCCTCGTACTCCAAAGTCAGCACCCTGCCTTCCTGGTCATGCTCCGGAATATCCATGCCGTAGGTGACATTGAGCGGTTTTATCCTGGTGTATGTGCAGACGCCTCCATACCCTTTGCGTTTTGCAGGATGCCAATAGGCCTCATATCCCTCCAAGCTCCTCAAGCTTTCTGGTAGTTGCTCTGGCAGGGCTTTGATCTCCTGAAGGCATAGAATATCTGCATCCAGCTCATAAATTATGTCAATGAATCCTTTTTTCAGTATCGCGCGGATCCCGTTGACATTCCATGATATAAGTTTTTTCCGGCCGGTGGCCTCTCTTTTCTTTTTCTTTCCAGGCAATTTTCGGGGGATTACTCCGATTTGGGGGCACTTTTTTTCAATGACACAGCGGTCGCAGTGGGGCCGCACCGGCTTGCAGGTTGCCTGGCCAAAAGCCACCAGGATGGAATTGATCTTTCTCCAGTATTTTTCCGGCAGCTTCTGCCGTAGGGCCATCTCCGTTTCCAGAGGGTTTTTTGTTTCCACATAACCCCATATGTTCATGATTCTGTGTACATGAGTATCCACACAGATGGCCGGTTTGTTGAAAGCCACAGCAACAACAAGGTTAGCTGTTTTTCTGCCCACCCCTGGCAGTTTAATGAGCGTTTCAATATCCTCAGGAATGTTGCCGCCCAACTGTTCCATGGCTGCCGGGAGTTCCTTGAGATATTTTGCCTTGTTTTTATAAAAACCCACAGGGTATATGAGCTTAGCAATTGATGATTCGTCCAGGCGGGCAAGACTTTGCATATCAGACACCTTCTTAAAAAGTCTCGCTGCAGCCTTGGCAGTAGTCTCATCCTTGGTCCGGGCGGAAAGAATTGTGGCCACCAGGACCTTGAACGGATCCCTGGTCTGAACCGCTATCAGGTCCACAATTGGCACTTCATAGTTGGCCACTTCTTTTTCAAGGACTGACACAGCGGCATTAATATCAATTGGCGGTTTGTTCATTTTCTGCATAGGATTAGGCAATCAAGTTTTATGAGACGATCAGCAGAGTAACCAGATCAGAAAAATTGCACTATATATTTTAAGGATACAATGAGAAGAATTAACGCAAGTATTGTCTTGATTATCCTTTCTGGGACATATTTCTGGCATCTGGCGCCAAGATACATACCCAACAACCCGCCAACCCCGAAAAGAATCCCGAGCAGTAGGTCAGGCGGGGCTGTTTTGCCGTTGCTGATCGGAATAGTGCTGTAAAAAAATACACCGGCAATGGATGTCATAAAGGTCCCGAACAGTGCCGGCCCGGCAACAGTAAAAACAGGAATGCGCAAAATGCTGACACAGAAAGGGGCGATGATTGCGCCACCGCCGATACCGTAAATCCCGCCAACAATACCGACAATAAAGGTTAAGCTTAACAATACCGGGATACTGAATGAAACCCGGTCGCCACTGAAATCAAATTCCATCCGCCTCAAGTTCCAGGATACTTTGCTGACTACAAATGTTTTATCTGCATGGCGGTTCGCATAATGGCTCTTTTTGCCTATGCTTTTGGCGAGCCGAAAGCCAATATAAAGCAAAACGATACCGACAAAAAGCTTAAAAACTTTCGGATCAGGAAAAAACCTGACCCGGAAATAATAACCAATCAGTACCCCTGGAAGCGTACCCAGCGTAATCAAAAATGCCAGGGGCCATACCATGCGCTGTTCACGGATATAGGTGACTATGCCTCCGGGAGTCCCGACTATATTATAGAGAAAATTGGTTGCGCTCACCGATGGCGAGGTAAAACCTAAAATACTCATCTGGAAGGGCAGGATCAGGAAAGCTCCTGAAACACCGCCCATAGATGTAAAAAAGGAGATAACCAAGGCAACCAGAGGTGGAAAGAAAAAGTAGGTCTCAATTCCCGATACCGGGAAATATAGCTTTAGAAGTTCCATATAATTATCAATTTATTTTACTCAATGAAATAAACTTAAACATGTATTCATATATATATTTTAAATATTTGTTTTATCCATGAAAAATATTTGCAATCCCATTTGCCATGTTGCCTTTTGCAACTAAGGTGTTGCAAATGGCAAAAAAAAATCAGATACTCTTGACATTTCCTATTGTAAAGCATTATGAATAGCAATTCATTTTTTTATGGCACCAATGCATTTTTCCTAAAATTTATATAAAATTGAAAATTGCGAGGAGGAGGAGGTATTAATGACAAACAATATGTTTAGAAAACTGGGGGGAATATACGCTTCCCTTGTTTGCGCTCTGACTTTAAGTCCTGTATGGGTGCTTGCAAGTGAGGCCGGAATGTCAGCTCCCGTACCCCCGGCCGGCGACACAGCATGGTGGGTGTGGCCTGTGGTACTGCTGGTTGTAACTTTTTTTATGGGAATCGTAGCAGTGCTCGGCGGTGTCGGCGGCGGTGTGCTTTATGTTCCTATTATCAGTGGTTTTTTCCCGTTTCACCTTGACTTTGTTCGCGGCACCGGCCTGCTGGTTGCCCTTTCAGGCGCCCTGGCAGCCGGCCCCGGTCTTCTGAAGATGAACATGGCCAGTCTGCGGCTTGCAATTCCGGTGGCTCTCATTGCTTCCACCATGGCCATTGTCGGTGCCATGGTTGGATTGGCACTGCCCACTAATATTGTGCAGATTCTGCTCGGTGCAACCATTCTGGGTATCGTCGTCATTATGTTCACTGCCAAAAAATCAGCAATTCCGGAAGTTAAACAGGCAGATCCACTCTCATCTGCTTTGCGCATCTGCGGCATCTACCATGAGGCAAGCAGCGGCCAGGATATCAACTGGTGTGTGCACCGCACTCCCCTGGGGCTTGCCACCTTTATCATAATCGGTTTTATGGCCGGCATGTTCGGGCTGGGAGCAGGCTGGGCCAACGTGCCTGTTTTAAACCTGATGATGGGTGCACCACTCAAGATATCGGTTGCCACCAGCAAGTTCCTCCTGTCCATTACCGATACTTCGGCTGCCTGGATTTACTTGAACAAGGGCTGCGTCATTCCGATGATGGTTGTGCCGTCCCTGATCGGGATCATGCTCGGTTCCTTTGTTGGTGTGCGCATTTTAAAGGTGGCAAAACCCACCTTTATCCGCTGGATGGTTATCGCAATACTCGGCTTTGCCGGTATCAAGGCCCTGACCAAAGGTCTCGGAATTGAACTTTTTTAGAGCTGTAAGGAGAATTCAATAATGAAAGAATTAACAGTAAAAATGAGTTCGAAGGCCACAGAAGAGCAGCTTCTTTATGCAAACATCCTGGAGAAAGGGATGCTTGTCGGCTTGTTATTGATGTTTATTACCTTTGCATTATATGTTTTCAGAATAATGCCGGCAGCAATCCCCCTGAATGAAATTGCCGGCTACTGGAGCCAACCGGTCCACGAATACCTTGTGGAAATCAACAATAACTTTCTGCGCTGGGACCACTTGCCAACCGGCTGGTCCTGGATCAAGCTCATCGGCAAGGGGGATTTCATCAATTTTATTCCGATAGCCATACTCTCAGGCGTCACCATAATATGCTACCTTGCCATTGTACCCGGGCTCTTTAGACGGGGCGACAAGGCATATGCCATTATGGCCCTGGCCGAGGCCGCCATTCTCACCCTGGCGGCAAGCGGCCTGCTGGCTGTTGGTCATTAAAACAATTGATCAGCCTATAGTATATTTCTTAAGTTTCCGCCAAAGAGAAACCCGGTCAATGCCGAGTATATCGGCGGCTTTTGATTTATTGCCGTCTGTCTGATCCAATACCCATTCTATGTAACTTCTCTCCTGTTCATCCAGAGAAGGTATGATTCCCTTATTGGAGCGGAAGGTATGGACCGCCATTTCCGGCAGATGTTCTAGTTCGATAGTCTCAGCCCGTGCTAAGACTATGGCCCGTTCGATAATATTCTCCAGTTCACGCACATTTCCCGGGAAATCATACATCATGAGCTGCCGTTGTGCCTCAGGGGAAATCCCTGTGACAGCTTTGCCAGAACGGGTATTGTATTTATTTATAAAATAATGGGTCAGCAGGGGAATATCCTGCCGCCGCTTGGCCAGTGGGGGCAGATATATATTCATCACATTAATGCGGAAATAAAGATCCTGCCGAAAACGGCCCTCGCTGACCATTTTGATGATATCCCTGTTGGTTGCAGCCACAAAGCGGGTATCTATCTTGATCGGTTCAGTCGAACCGACCGGTAGAATTTCTCTTTCCTGCAGGGTGCGTAATAATTTCACCTGCATCCCTGGCGGCATTTCAGTAATCTCATCTAAAAATAGCGTTCCTCCCGTTGCTGATTCGATAAGACCGATTTTTTTTTGATCCGCCCCGGTAAAAGAACCTTTTTCATGCCCGAAAAGTTCATTGGAAAGAAGTTCTTCTGTAAAGACCCCGCAGTTAATACCCAAGAATGGGCCATTGGCACGGGGACTGTGCGCGTGGATGAAACGGGCCATTAATTCCTTGCCCGTCCCGGATTCTCCGGTAATAAGAATACTGATATCGCTTTGTGCAATTTGTTTTGCAGTACTCAAAATTTTTCGCATCTCAGTATCTTCAGTAATGATATTTATTCCGTTTACGTTCTCCAGTTTCTCCCTAAGTCTCCGATTCTCCAGTTTTAGTGCCCTTTTTTCCATTGCTTTAGTAACTACCCGCCGGACTTCGTCTAACTCAAAGGGCTTAGACACATAGTGATAGGCCCCGGCTTTCACGGCTTCGATGGCAGAATCCATCGTTGCATAGCCGGTTACCATGATGACTTCTGTATCTGGGCAAAACCTTTTCGAGTGGGCCAGGACCTCCATACCACCCACCCCCGGCATTTTCATATCGGTAAGCACCACATCAAATTCGTTATCAGCTGATTGCTCGAGCATCTTAATGGCCTGTGATCCGCTCTGAGTGGTCTCCACATCATAGCCTTCTTTTTTCATGATGTGTTCAAGGTTTCGCAGGGCGATCTTTTCGTCATCAACAATAAGAATATGTGTTTTTTTCATAATACAGTCTCCGGCAGATAGCATTTCTCAGTCGGTAGAGTTATAACGAATCTTGTTCCTTTCCCCAGTTCACTTTCCACGGAAATATTACCCCCATGTTTGCTAATAATTTCATGGGTGATGGCAAGTCCCAATCCCGACCCTTGTCCTACATCCTTGGTGGTAAAGTAGGGATCAAAAATACTTGTAATGATTTCTGGAGGAATGCCAGGGCCATTATCCTCCACTTCCAGTCGTACCTGATGCTTCTCGACATTCATGTTTCCCCTTAAAATAATTATGGCCCCGTCCCCGGCAGCTTGAAAGGCATTCAGTAGAAGGTTGACCAGGGCCTGCTGCAAGCGCAGCTTGTCAGCCCAAAAAATTCCGTCATTTTCAACAATCACCTTGGTTTCAGTCTGGGCGGGGATCTCTCCTAGAACCATTTCCATGGTATGATGTACAAGATCGCTGATTTTCAGCTCCAATGGATTAATCGTTTTTTCACGGGAAAATTCGAGCAGAGACTTGACAATTTTGCGGGCCCTGTCGGTCTGTTCGGTGATCTGCCCAAGCATCTCGAGTTGAAACTGCCTCGGCACCATGTCTGATTCATTCATTTCTTCCAGTAATATCTGCGCAGATGTTCCTGCATTTGACAGGGGATTGTTCAGTTCATGGGCAACGCCGGCAACCAAGGTACCCAATGCTGCCATTTTTTGAGTTTGAATGGCAAGTTTTTCCCGATGTTCCAATTTCGTTAACATAACTTCAAAGGCAGATAAAACAGCATTGATTTCGCTGATGTTGAAGGTACTTTTGAGCTGATCACATCTCTTAACATCTCCAGAGGCAATTTCCTGTGTACATTCAACAATTTGTTTGAGAGGTTTGACAACGGAGATGGTAAGCTGTTTGCCCAGGAAGAAAGCCACAATGGACACGAAGAGTATAAACCCGAAACCGTTCATGGTAATGCGGTTGAGCGTCGTTGTAATGGACTGTCTCGTGGCGTTGTCCATTGACTCTGCAATAGTGACCATTTCATGCCCAGCCTCACGAATCTTCTCTAGGAGCTGATGACCCTGTCCTGAATTCATGAACCTGAGTTCCTCTTGCATGAGTGTCTGGTAATTTGTCACAATCCCCTGCAGCCTGTTAATCGTAGTTTCAGGGGAAAATCTGATAAAAACCGCCGCATGATCTTCCAACAACTTCAAGGCGTCGGCAATCTTTTCCTGATTTATATTGAAGTCAGGAACATCTCTATAAATGATCCAGTTTTTTTCGTATCGGCGTATTTCCAGAACCGTATCAAGAAACCCCGATGTCGTTTTTAAGGCATCAATCTGGGTACTGATCTGTCCCATGTTGGCCCAGGAAAGAATAAGGCCCAGCACAACCAAGGCCATAAGAACGTAGAAGGCCCACTTAATTCTCTGGGCAATAGATCCAGACCACGGCCATTTCATGTGAATATATCTCCTGTAATTATGAACTCAAAAAATTTACCTGGTATTTTAGCTGGCAATCATTGCTATATATGGCTGCCAAGTACCAGATCAATAACTGTACTGACCTCATCAGTAGCTATGATTTTTAAATCTCTCGTAACTTCTTCAGGAACATCTCGCAGGTCAGATTCGTTTTTTAAAGGCAGAATCACAGTCGTTATGCCGGCTCGACGGGCTGCCAGCAATTTAGCCCGCACGCCACCAACCGGCAATATTCTGCCACTCAGCGTCAATTCTCCGGACAGGGCGACATCTCTTCTGACAGGCTTTTTCGTTAATAATGAAAGCAGAGCAACTGCGATGGTAAGACCTGCTGACGGTCCATCCTTGGGGATCGCACCGGCAGGGATATGAATATGGATGTCATGATCCTCAAAAAAATTTTCAGGAACATGAAAAAGATCGGCATTGCTTCGAATATAACTTAAAGCGGCCTGAGCTGACTCTTTCATGACCTCCCCAAGGGAACCGGTCATAATCAGCCTTTCTTTACCTTTCATGATAGCGGCTTCGATAAAAATAATCTGGCCGCCCGATTCGGTCAATGCCAGGCCTGTTGCCACCCCGATTTGTCCTTCCGCGCCTGCCAGCTCAAAAAAATACTTTCTGGGTCCCAGATATTTTTCCACCTGATCTGGAGTCACCTCTAATGACTTGTTGTTTTCATTCTGGCTTATTGTTTCACGGGCTACTTTTCTACAGATAGAGGCAATCTGCCGTTGAAGATTTCTCAGACCAGCTTCGCTGGTGTATTCCCGAATTATCTTGTGTACCGCCTCCGGGGTAAAGATGGGTGGTGTTCTTGCAAGTCCTGCTTCTTCAGTTTCTTCGGGAATCAAGAAGTCAAAGACGATCTTTTCCTTTTCCTCCTCGGTATAACCGCTTAGAGACAAGAGTTCCAGCCGGTCAAGCAGAGGAGCCGGAATGGGGCCAACCGTATTGGCTGTGGCAATAAACATGACATGGGACAAATCAAACGGAACATCCAGATAATTATCGGTAAAATGGGTGTTCAAAGAAGGGTCAAGCACCTCCAGCAAAGCCGAAGCAGGGTCTCCTTTAAAATCCTGGCCAATCTTGTCAATCTCATCAAGCATGATGAGAGGGTTTTTTGAACCTACCCTGCGGATTTCCTGAATAATTCTGCCGGGTAATGCACCTACATAGCTACGCCTATGGCCCCTGATCTCTGCCTCGTCTTTCATGCCGGCCAGCGATATTCTAATTAATTTTCGACCAAGACTGCGGGCAATTGATTTTTGCAGGGATGTCTTGCCGGTGCCGGGAGGACCCACAAAACAAAGAACCGGTCCCCTGGTGTCAATCTGTGTATCCTTTTCATCCATGACCCTTTTGATTAATTCCCTGAGTTCTTCCAGCTGTAAAGGCTTGGCGAGAAAATGATACGATCCTTTCTTCATTGCTTCAACAGTGGTCGGTGTTGTTGCATAACCGGAGATCATGATAACCACGACGTTGGGATCTATGGCTTTGGCCTTTTCCAGTACCTCCATGCCGTCCACGTCCTGCATTTTCAAATCAGTTATTACAACAGCAAATCGTTTTTTTTGCAGGAGTTCCAATCCTTCTTGACCGCTTGCCGCAGTTGTGACAACGTAGCCTTCCTTTGAAAGTACATGCTTCAGATTCTGGCGGGCAATTTTTTCATCATCAACAACCAGTACTGTATGGCTGCTGGATAACTTCAACTTCCTGGCTGCAAGGTGCTCCAAGATGCGCTCTTTTATATCCGCTAATCCGTAGTGCTCTGCATCAAGAATTTTCTGGGCCCGATCAATATCAAGATTATCTTCGGTCATCACGTTCCATGGCAGGCTGGCGAGATATTCGAGATAATTAATCCCTATAGTGTATTCGGTGGCAGAGGAATCGGTTTTTTCAAGTTTTTCAATCTCCTTCAATGCCACTTTTAAGACCTTTTGGGGCATTTTAGCCTTGAGCACCGACATCCGAATTTCTTCAATCTCTGTGAGCACTTCACCCGTCTCTTCTTTATCATTTACTTCCCGTTTATTAAATAGTCCCATCCCCTTCCTCATCTCTGGAAGTTTTACCTTCAGTGGAGCATACGCCTCGTGATTTTTTGAACTTCTTCTGCCTTTTTATATAACCAGTGAGAAGAGGCAATCTTCTTTCTCCACTGTTGCCCCATCCCGGTTTGTAAATAAATCTGAAAATAAGAGCCACTAGACAGAATATACCCCCTTTGTGCTGCATAATGCAACATTGTTATGCTGCAAATGCAACAACAACTAAGATGCCGATATAATAGAATATATTGAAAATCAATCCGAAGCAACATTGCACAATGCAACAAATTTGCTTTTCTTCGTCATTTTTAAATTTTCATAAAAAATTTAGCAATATCATGTACTTAAATGAACAAAAAGCATTTGGCACAAACATTGCTTTGATAATGTCAAATATTTAAAAATGCATACTCATAAACATATACTAACTTTTAAATGGAGGACTTAACAGTGGAACACAATACAAAAAAACTCAACTTATGGGACAGAATTATGATGGCGATCACTTTTGCCGAAGCAGGTGAAGCGAAGACCGCCATTGAAATGCTCGATAACAAAACCAAAGAACAGCGACCGGAAGCCAGGGTCAGGAAGTCTGAACGGCGGCCTGAGTTACGGGTGTAAGCAGCATATCCATTACAGCAGGAAGGAATTACCACATGGAAAAGGTCTTATTAGCCATTGATGGCATAACGCCTGACAAAAAAGCTTTTAACTATGCAGTTGAGCTCTGTATGAGAATTAAGGCGGAATTGAACGTACTGCATATTGTCAGGTCGCAGAACGTGAATGGCCTTCTTGAAAAAGCAATTACAAAAGCGAAGTGTGCGAAACTGTTTTTCGAAGGCTCAATGATGGCGGCTACTTTTGCCGAGGCAGGAGAGCATGAAACAGCCGATGACCTGATGAACCAGGCATTAAAGAATATTAATGAATTGCTGCCTGATTCTGAAAAGTCAGGCATAGTCTGCCATCTCACCATGAAATCCGGTAACCCCAGTGAAGAAATCGTTCGCTTTGTGCGGGAACATAAAGATGTGGTGGTCGCTGTTTACGACCCGGCTGGTGAAAAAGAGCAAAGCACGAGTGACCGGAAATTAAAAAAAATGATCCGATCCATAACAGATGCATTACCCATCCCATTGGTTATGGTTCAAAACGACTCTTGAAATACATATAAATATTTAATTTTAAAGAAAAAAACTAATATCAAGGAGAAGAAAAGTGGCACTTTTTAACTGGTTTAAGAAAAACAAAAAAGACCAAAAGGTCAAGGTTGAGGAGCAAAAACAAACCGTGTTTCAAGACTCTGCGGCTGCAGCAGCATTTGCCGAGGCAGGAGAGCATGCAACCGCTCGAGCTATGATCGACAAAACCAAGGGCAACCGCAATATTCTTGTTGTCGCTTCAGAAGAATGTTTTTCCGACGTTCTTTTCAACTATTCTTTGGAAATGGCTAAGAGGCTTGATTTCGAACTGCTGATGTTAAACGTCACAGACGCACCCCTTTCTCTGTCTGAGGCTAGAAAAGAAGAAGAAACAAATCGTTTTCTGAATGAGAGCAAACAGAATTTTATCGCATTGCAGGAGAGAGCAGAGAAAGCTGGCGTACCAGTCAATCATCTCATAGAAATTGGCGAGTTGGATGATGTGGTGCATAAACTGAAGATTCAATTTCCCGGTATGCGTTACGTATTGACCGAACCGGATCCTGAAGTGGTCCAAAGAGCAACCGGACCGGTCACCATTCCAGTTTTTGACCTTGGCAGCTATCAAGGTGCGGTGGCCTAAAAAAGATATTCTTTAATTTACCCTGATTAAACAAATCGTGCCCTGAAGTTTGGGGCACGCAACAATCACCCAGGCCAGGACAGTAATACCTGACCTGGGTGTTGTATTATGCAATATATTTTGATTTTTTATATATACATTTAACTTAGTGATTGAATACTCATTCATTTCGCGTTAAAGAAAACCCGTTTAATTTTTTTTATATTATTAAAGGAAGGGGAAGAAATGACACCAGAAATTATTCTTGTTTTGATAGTCCTTGTTGTTGCAATATTAATGTTTATTTTTGAATGGGTCCGGGTCGATGTGGTCGGCATAATCATGATGGTTGCCTTGCCGCTTCTGGGCCTGGTTACACCCAAAGAGGCCATCAGCGGCCTTTCAAGTAATGCGGTGGTTTCAATCATCGCGGTAATTATAATAGGAGCAGGCCTTGATAAAACAGGGGCCATGAATTCACTGGCCCGGCTCATTCTTAAATTTGCCGGCAAAAGCGAAAGCCGTATCGTTACGCTGATTGCCTCCACTGTGGCCTTTATTTCAAGTTTTATGCAGAATATAGGCGCTGCCGCCCTGTTCATGCCAGCGGCACGTCGTATCGGCAGACAAACAGGCATCCCGGTTTCCCGCATTCTTCTGCCCATGGGATATTGCGCTATTATCGGGGGCTGTATTACCCTGATCGGTTCAAGCCCTTTGATCCTCCTGAATGATGTAATGAAAATCTCCGACCCCAATGTTACTCCCTTCGGACTTTTTGCGGTAACTCCGATTGGCGTTGCCTTAACTATTGCGGCACTCATATACTTCATATTTCTGGGTCGTTTTGTTCTGCCAAGTGGTGAGGGGGAAGAGACAAGCGGCCCCATGTCGGTTGTTCTGCAGAACACTTACCGCGACATGGGAACCCTTTTTGAACTGCATGTGCCTGATAGTTTCAGCGGCCCGAAGACCCTTGAAGAACTTTCCATCCGCCCACATTATTTTACCACAGTGGTTGCCGTCTCTCAAAATACGCACAAGCAAAAATTTTTCTCGCCCAAAAGTGAGACTGAAATCAATGCCGGTGATGATATCGCGGTGGTCGGAACCCATGATTTTGTTGAAAGGATGGCGAAGAATTTCGGCTGGGAAGTGCGGTCAGACCTCAGCAGTTTTGCCGAAGACCTGTCACCCAATAATGCCGGCATTATTGAAGGCATTATTACTCCGAGGTCTGAACTGGCCAATAAAACCATGCGTGATTTTGAATTTCGCAAGCGCTATCAAGTGAATCCTTTGGCTATTTTCAGGGGCAACAAGGTTTTTGTCGCCGGTATTTCCGATATTGTCATGCGACCAGGCGATGCATTACTGCTCCAGGGACGCTGGGAAAGGTTTCATGTGTTAAAGGGCAAGCCTGATCTGGTTTTTACAGAAGAGGTTCAAGGGGAAATTATCAAAACCGAAAAGGTAAAAATTGCTGTGGGTTGGCTTTTGGTCTCCTTGGCTATGATTCTCATCTTTAAGGTTCAGCTTTCAATTGCCCTGCTTGCCGGAGCTCTGGGCATGATCCTGACCGGGGTCATGACCATTGACGAGGCCTATCAGTCTGTCGACTGGATGACCGTTTTCCTGCTCGGAGGCCTTATTCCCCTGGGAATTGCCTTTGAAAAGACAGGGGCGGCACGCTATATAGCCGACACAATAATGGGATCAATAGGTACGGTGTCCCCCATTGTCCTGCTGACCGTTATCGGACTCTTAACCTCCTTTTTTACCCTGGTGGCATCCAATGTCGGAGCCACCGTCCTCATGGTGCCGCTTGCCATGAATATGGCTCTTACTGCCGGGGCTGATCCACGGATGGCGGCGCTGGTTGTTGGGGTTGCCTGCTCAAATACCTTTGTTTTACCCACCCACCAGGTCAATGCTTTGATTATGCGTCCGGGAGGTTACAGAACTGTTGATTACTTCAGAGCCGGCACAGGAATGACAATCCTTTATATGATTGTCATGATGGCGATGATATACTTTTTTTACGGTATTTAGTGGAAAAATGAGATAAAAAATTCTAAAGCAAAAAAACCGACTCGCGGCGGGGTAAAAATTACGGTTTCAATACCTGAAACCGTAAAATGAATGTGGGGAAATCCATCTTTTTTCAAAAGATTTTTATTATCCGTAAAAATACCTAAAAAATTGTTGTTTTTTCATGGGTTTTAATTACATTTGCGCTAGCATAGATCATATTAGTCTTTGCTGAAAGCAAAAAATATAATTGCTAAGCGTATTGGCATAACGATACCGGACTGGCTTTATATGCGATATATCTACACTTTTTTCATCATGATGGGGTTCTGGATTCTGCTCTCCGGCAAATTCGATCTCTTCCATTTGACTCTCGGTGTATTGTCCAGCGCGCTAGTTTCTTTTCTTTCCGCCGATCTCTTTATGTATAATCCGCAAAGCCGTACCCATTTAACAACTGGCATAAGATTTTTGCTGTATCTTCCCTGGCTCTTGTATCAAATATTACTGTCTACCCTGCATGTAACATTTCTGGCTCTGCACCCAAAAATGAAGGACCAGATTGACCCTACTATCGTTACCTTTAAAACAAATCTGAAAACCGATATTGGCAAGGTAGCCCTGGCAAACTCCATAACTCTGACGCCTGGTACCATTACCATCCGGGTCGAAGGCCCGGTTTTTTATGTGCATGCTATCAGCCGCAAGGCTGCCGCCGGCCTTCCAGGTGAAATGGAAGAACGGCTGGCAAAGGTTTTTGAAAGGGATTGATATGGATTCTTTTTTTATCAGTATCGGTGTTGCCCTCTGTTTGCTGATGCTTCTGACATTGCACAGGGCTCTCCACGGTCCCACGGCAATTGACCGGATCATGGGGGTCAATGTGATCGGCACCAAGACCACAGTGCTGCTGGTAATTATTGGTTCAATTTATCATCGGGTTGACATGTTTGTGGATATTGCCCTGGCCTATGCCCTGCTTAATTTTATAGTCACCATCGCCGCTTCCCGCTACTTTCACCATCGTAAAAACCTCACCCCCAAAGGGTATGGTTTCAGAATCAGATCGGAGGAAGAGAAATGACAATAGTGGTTATAATACTTACTCTCGCAGGCCTGATTTTCTTTTTTGCCACAACTGTAGGACTGCTGCGTTTCCCGGATTTTTATTCCCGGATGCATGCGGCCGGCAAAGGGGACACCTTGTCCTCGTTGTTAATGCTCCTGCCGCTGGCGCTTTACAACTTTCATGAATTCAACATTGCGAATCTGCTGGTTGCCATGAAAATTCTCTTGATCGGTGTATTTATTTTCATGGCCAGTCCCACTGCAACCCACGCTATTATTGATGCCGGCTATGAGGCTGGTATTAAACCCTGGACTAAGAAGCCGGAGGAAGAGAGCTAAAATGATCTGGCAGCTTGACCTCAGCGTCCTGACCCTTATCGTAATCTGCGCCTTTGCCACCATCATGGTCAAGGATCTGCTCAGTGCCGCTATTATTTTCGGGGCCTACAGCTTTCTGATGTGTTTACTGTGGACCGAGATGGGGGCGGTGGATGTCGCATTTACCGAGGCATCGGTGGGGGCCGGAGTCAGTACAGTCCTGTTTTTTGCCGCAGTATACCAAACAACCAGAAGGGTAGGAATCCGTAAGTCAGGGCGCATGCTTTCCAAGGCTATCGGGTTGGTGGCTGCCCTGCTCACCGGACTGCTTCTCATAATTGCTGAGGCCGATTTTCCAGGTTTTGGCGATCTTTTTACGCCGGCCAGCCTTCATGTTTCACCTTATTACATTACCCAGACTCTCCATGATACCAATGTACCGAACATGGTTACTTCAGTCCTGGCTGACTACAGGGGCTTTGACACCATGTTTGAGACAGCGGTCATTTTCACAGCCGGCCTGGCGGTTATAGCCATCTTGCGGCGTTTGAAAAAGGAGGACCGTTGTGACATCCCGGGACCCTATGTCATATCTGAGGGCTACCCGGATACCATTATCCGGTTTGTTGCCAGGCAGCTCGTTCCCTTTATCCAGCTTTTTGCTCTCTATGTTGTGGCTCACGGGCACCACAGTCCGGGCGGCGGCTTTCAGGGCGGTGTCATTCTCGGTGCCAGCTTCATACTGCTGGCTATCAGCTTTGACTTCAAAGTAGTTTTGGGGATAATGAACGAACGGTGGAATATTCTGTTGGGCAATATTGGGGTGCTGATCTATGCAGGGATCGGCTTTCTCTGCCTGCTCTTGGGAGCAAATTTTCTCGATTATTCCATGCTCAGCAAGGTCCTGCCGGCAACGGACAAGATCATGGCACGTTCACACGGTATGCTTGGTATTGAAATAGGTGTGGCTATTGCGGTTATGGCTATCGTTATTTCAATCTACTTGAATATTGTTTCCCATGGTAAATACGATAAAGGCTTATAATGCAATCACTTATTGCTGATTATAATTACTGGATATACATCCTGCTGATGATGATCGGTCTTTATGCCATGCTGGCCAAGAACAACCTGGTCAAAAAGGTCATCGGCATGTCGATCTTCCAGACAGCGATCATTGTGTTTTATGTATCCATCGGCGCCAAAGAGCACGCCACTATCCCGATCATAGCTCATGGCTCTGGCCATGGTGCTGTTGAAACGGCCATTGATGTTGCCCATTATGCCAATCCGCTGCCCCATGTCCTGATGCTTACCGCAATTGTAGTATCAGTCGGCACCCTTGGCGTTGCTCTGGCAATCTGCCTGGGTATTTACAGGCGATACAATTCCCTGGAAGAAGATGAAATTCAGGAGCAGCTGCAATGAATTTTGTAGAACAGTCTCCGGCTCTTCTGGTCATCATCCCGCTGCTGACCGCTTTCCTGGTCAATATCGTCGGCTTGATCAACCACCGGTACTGTCTGCCTGTTGCCATATTGGGAATTCTCGGCTCCTTCACGGCCTCAGTCATAACCCTTATCCGGGTGATGCAGAACGGCGTTATAAGCTATCGTCTCGGCGGCTGGCCGCCACCATTCGGTATAGAATATGTGGTTGATCATCTAAACGGACTGGTACTGGTTACGGTTTCCTTTGTCAGCTTATTGGCAGTCATTTTTTCCAAAGAAAGCATCAAACAGGAACTGCCGGAAAAAATATCACAGTTTTACACCCTGTTCGTCCTGCTGGTTACCGGACTTTTGGGCATGACGGTTACCGGTGATGCTTTCAATCTATACGTTCTACTGGAAATTTCCGCGCTCACCGGCTATGCGCTCATTGCCATGGGGGACAACAAGGCCCTGGTTGCCAGCTTCAACTATGTTATCCTGGGAACAATCGGCGCCAGTTTCTATCTTCTGGGTGTCGGCCATCTCTATATCATGACCGGCTCTCTCAATATGGCAAACCTGCTCACTATCCTCCCAGATTTATACTCTTTAAATGCAATTTTTATCGCCCTGCTGCTCATCCTGATCGGCACCTGGATCAAGATGGCCTTTTTCCCGATGCATGGCTGGCTGCCCAATGCCTATACTTATGCCCCTTCGGCAGCCGGCTGCCTGGTCGCGCCACTGGTCACCAAGGTTTCGGTCTATATCATGATCCGCATTATGCTGTCGGTTTTTTCACCGCTCTATGTCTACAGTATTATCAACCTTTCAGAAACCATTGTCTGGATGGCCGTGATTGCCATAATCAGTGGTTCGATCCTGGCCCTGGCCCAGAACGACTTCAAGAAGATGCTGACCTATCTCATCGTCGCAGAGGTGGGCTACATGGTCGGCGGTGCTTGGCTGGCCAGCAGTATTGGTCTCACAGGAGCCATCCTGCATATTGTCAACGATGCCCTGATGACCCTCTGTCTCTTTCTTTTTGCAGGTATTGTCATTTACAAAAGGGGCGGTCAGCACCTTCAGGATCTTGCCGGGCTGTATAAGAAAATGCCGGTGACCATGGCAGCCTTTACCGTGGGTGCCCTGTCAATGATCGGTGTGCCGCCCACTGCCGGTTTTTTCAGCAAATGGTATCTCATTCTCGGGGCCATTGATGGAGGCCGTTACCATTTCATGGCAGCTCTGCTGATTTCCAGTCTGGTCAATGCCATACTTTTTTTCAGGATCATTGAAATCGCCTACTTTGAGCCCAAGGTCGACCACCACGGCGGCGAAGCTGAAAAGGTTATAATCGAAGAGGCGCCTTTATCCATGCTGATACCGCTTATCATTGTTGCGTTGAGCTTGATCGTTATAGGCCTCTACTCAGGCGAGATTGTTACAAATATTATCGGACATTCGGTACCGACGGGAATTTAAATAGAAGAGTGAAGAATGAAAATTGTTAACAGGCACAGCACTTTTAGTAACTCCTCATATTTATACATTTAGTCACCAGCTAAATGTTGATGATTTATGGGATTAATTAAATAAACATGGAAACCATTACTTCAATCAAACCTCTGCTTGCCGTCCTGGTCTCACTGGTGGCCGTTATTCCCATCGTTGCTTCCGGCTCCAGGCCCAACCTGCGTGAAGGCTGGACCTTTCTGGCCGGCATTATCAAATTTGGTCTGGTTGCATCAATGTTGCCTGTTATTTTAAATGGCACCATAATAGAATATACCCTGATAGAAGTTTTGCCCGGCCTTGCCATTCAGTTCAGGGTGGATCCAATGGGCATGCTCTTTGCGCTGGTCTCCTCCTCGCTCTGGATAGTCACATCAGCCTATTCTATCGGCTACATGCGTGGCCTGTCAGAACACAGTCAAACCAGATATTTCTCTTTTTTCGCTGTGGCCCTCTCTGCAACAATCGGCGTGGCCTTCTCCGCCAATCTTTTTACTATGTATCTTTTTTACGAAATGCTCTCTCTGGCAACCTACCCTCTGGTTACCCATCATCAGGATGATGAGGCCCGGATCTCCGGACGGAAATACCTTTCCTTCATCCTGGGCACTTCCATAGGTCTGGTGCTGCCAGCCATGCTCATCATTTACTCACTGACAGGAACACTTGATTTTGCCAGCCAGGGGATTTTGTCAATTGGCCTTTCAAAATCGACAGTAGCAGTACTGCTGCTCATGTGTGTCTTCGGTTTTGCCAAGGCGGGTATCATGCCCTTTCATGCCTGGCTGCCTGCTGCCATGGTGGCCCCCACCCCGGTATCGGCCCTGCTGCATGCGGTGGCCGTTGTCAAGGTCGGCGTGTTTTCCATATTCAGGGTGATCACCGGGATCTTTGGCTCTAATCTTCTGTTATCACTTAACCTCGGTACCGTGCTCTGCTACATCGCCGCTTTCACCATTTTGACCGCGTCACTCATCGCCCTTTCTCAGGATGGCCTGAAACGCAGACTGGCCTTTTCCACCATCGGCCAGCTTTCCTATATAATTCTGGGAGCAGCCCTGCTGTCTCCTAAAGGCCAAGTGGGTGGGTTGGTGCACATTGCCATGCATGCCTTTGGCAAGATCACCCTTTTTATGTGTGCCGGTGCAATATTTGTTGCCACAGGCAAAAAGTATATCAGTGAGATGGTCGGTATCGGGAAACGTATGCCGGTCACTATGATCGCTTTTTTTATTGGCAGCTTAAGTGTTATCGGCCTGCCCCCGACCGGCGGTTTTTTCAGCAAATGGTACCTGGTGCTTGGTACACTGGAGGCAGACCAGATGATCATGCTCGTTGTTTTGCTTACCAGTTCCCTGTTAAATGGGGCCTATTTTCTGCCAATAGTATATAAAGCCTTCTTCTGTACCCCGGAAGAATCAATGTTTGAAGATAAAGTACAGGAGGCGCCTCTTTGGTGTGTGGTGCCGCTGACAATCACTGCAATACTATCTGTAGGGTTGTTTTTTTATCCGAACATTTTCAGAAGACTGGCCGAAATGGCGGTTGGGATATGAAAGAATAGAGGCGGGACGAAACAATGAAAAACACTAACGAATCACCGGGATTTTTTGAGAAGCCCGGCACAATTAGACTTTTATGGGTATTGCTTTACGCTGTCTGTGTCTTCACCCTGGTGCCGGATATATTCATCCACCGGCATCCCCATTTTGCCTATGACAACTATTTTGGTTTTTTTGCTGCGCTCGGCTTTGTAGCCTGTGCCCTGTTGATCATCATAGCCAAGGGGATTGGCTTTTTCCTGAAGAAAAACGAGGACTACTATGATGACTAATATGCATCCCGGTATCCTGCTTATTTGCGGCGCGCTGTTAGTCCCTTTTTTTAGAGGTCAGGCAAAAAGCTGGTATGTCATTGCTTTACCTGCCGCTGCCTTTTACCTGATCTCCACCCTGGAACCATCCGCTTCCTGGCAGGTTCATTTTTTCGGTTATGATCTCACTTTTCTTAGGGTTGACAGGTTGAGCAAGATTTTTGGCTATATCTTTACTCTTAACGCCTTTGCCGCATTCATCTATGCCTTCTACCTGAAGGACAATGGACAGCATATCAGCGCCCTGATTTATATTGGCAGTGCCCTGGGTGCCGTCTTTGCCGGTGACCTGGTCTCTTTTTACTTTTTTTGGGAGGTGATGGCTGTATCATCCACTTTCCTGATCCTGGCGCGCCGGTCCAAAAAGTCCATGGGTGCCGGCATGCGTTATATCCTCGTGCATCTCTTCGGCGGGCTCTGCCTGCTGGCAGGTATCGTTATCTATATATCCACTACCGGATCAGTGGTTTTCGAGGCCATGACCCAACAGAACCTCGCCACCTGGCTCATGCTGGTCGGTGTCCTGGTTAATGCTGCCGCGCCGCCTTTTTCTGCCTGGCTTTCAGATGCTTACCCGGAAGCCACAGTGACCGGGGGCGTTATCTTAAGCGCCTATACCACAAAAACGGCGGTCTACACCCTGATCCGCGGCTTCCCGGGCTGGGAGATCCTGATTGTTGTCGGCTGCATCATGACTCTTTACGGCATCATCTATGCCTTGCTTGAAAACGATATGCGCCGAATCCTGGCATATTCCATTATCAACCAGGTTGGTTTTATGGTGACCGGTGTTGGCATCGGCACGGTTATGTCCTTAAACGGGGCAGCGGCCCATGCCTTTGCCCATATTATTTACAAGGCCCTGCTTTGGATGTCAGCCGGATCAGTCCTTTACATGACCGGTAAGAGCAAGTGTACAGAGCTAGGCGGACTTTACAAGACAATGCCTTTAACTTTGATTTTCGGTACTATCGGTGCCCTGGCCATTTCCTCATTTCCCGGTACAAGTGGATTTACTACCAAAAGCCTGATCATTGAAGGTTCAATCCACGAGCATCTTTTCTGGCCCTGGCTCATACTTGAAATCGCCTCAGCCGGCGTTTTCCTGCATGCCGGCATCAAGTTTCCCTACTTTGTATTTTTTGCCAAAGACAAAGGTTTGAGGCCCGGCGAGACCAATAAATCCATGCTGACAGCCATGGGTTTCCTGTCTTTTATCTGTATCTTCCTTGGTGTTTACCCCAAACCGCTCTACGATATACTACCCTATGAAATGGAGTACTATCACGCTTATTCAATCTCCCACGTTGCAACACAACTGCAGCTTCTGATGTTCTCCGCCCTGGTCTTTTTCCTCTTTTTGGCTCTCTTGAAGCGTACCGATACCATCGCACTTGATACCGACTGGTTTTACCGCAAAGGCGGTCGCCTGTTCTACAGGGCCATGGATAAAGGATTAAATGCTTTGAATAGGACAGTGGAGCAGGTTTTTGTCGGGGAGTTTCTTGTTGGACTCGCTAAATTTGTGCGAGAGTTGCCTGCAAAACTGCTGGCAAAGTTATGTTGGCCGTTCTGGCAATCGGCATTCGACGCTGCAGACAAAAAAACAATAACCGAAAATCTTCTGAAAAGGGCTCAATCCGGTTTTTATCCCATCAGCATCATGGGACTTTTTGCCATGATTTATTTCGGTCTGCTTTACCTGCTGTAAGTCACAAATCAACAGTCCAGATCCGACTACCAGACCCCACAGAAATGCTCATTTAAAAATTAAAAAATTGTACTTATTTTTAATAAGAAAAGAACCATTCTTAAAAGTTATTGCCTATTATTAATATTAGTTGTATAAACTATACGTGTAGTCAAATTAATTTTTGAACCCTGGCTGGAACCGTTTGCCTATTTCAGATTTACGTTTCTTTTCAGTTGATTTTCCATCCTCCGAAAAGATTTCAGCCAGGGTTCATTTTTTTTTGCTAAAACGTTCACATTCCCCACCACTACTAACTTTTACGTCCCAGCTTAGATGTTGGTCTATCCCATGGTAAACTGTCATCAGATTTTGTTCGGGAGCAATAAGATAAAATTATCTGCTTGGAATCATAAAAAAATCATGACGCTGTATGGCTGGCTCGCGCATTAGAGCAATTAGAGTGATTCCAATATAACCAAAGCACAAATCAGCTGCTATTTGATTACTCCCCGTTTTTTTATCTATATGGTGATATGATTAGATTATTGGTCATATCACCAAGTCATCCACATGGATTCCACGTTCCCCAAAACGCAAATTGCATTTTAATTAACTGATATTATTAATTTTTTTTATATTTTGTCTCCAAATGGCACATGTTTTGCTTTTTCTACTATAAGCAGCTGGTTGCTATATCGGTCAGTGCGAAAAGATAGCAAAAATTGACAGATTAAAAAGATGGGAGTCAATAAAATGACAGAGCACAAAAAGGAAATTGACGAACAGGAACTGGATAGCCTGGGCACGGCTTTTTTGGCATTTCATATTGGCATTGGAACCATACTGAGTATGTGGTTCCTTAGCGGCTTATACTATGTAATTCTAAAATGATGGATTATTTATAGAATTACATTTTATATATTGGACTTAGAGGGTAAAAAGTCCGCAAGAGAGGGATGATTTGTAAAAGTCATCCCTCTTTCTGTTTGATATTCAGATTAAATGGGAACGAGCAAAATTTATGTAATTTCAACTGATTTAGGTGCTTGGATTGGGGGAGGAATTTTCTCAGCCCCTCTTATTTGGGGGATAGTATTTTGATGTACTCCTCAAAATTGAATTGCAGTGTTTTTCTAAAGTTGTCTGCAATTAACTGAAAATATTTATCCTTATCTTCAGCCAAATTTTTTGTTTGTGTTGATACTTCAAAGACACTGAATCGGGCTGCAGCAAACCTAATGGCCATTCCAACATTTCCTGACCTGTCAGATTTAGCCATTTCGTTGGCAAGGTTAATAAATTTGTCTGCATAGTCGTACATCATTTTTTCATTGTTCTGGTCCATAAAATTGCCTCTTTTGTATAGTATTGATTATTTTACAATTTTTACTTCCAAATATTGCCGCAGATCTATAAACTTCACATTACTAACCAGAATAGAAACTTTTTTGAAGCTCAATATGAGTTGCCATGTCAAGGGGCAATACCAACAATTCGATCAATCCATTATGTTTTGGTGAATTGTAGCAATCGTAAATTTCATGGTTTCTCATTTAAAACATCTTGGATATTATTTGCATTGATAGGGGAATATTCTTGATTTAACTTTTGCGTAATTTATCTGGGGCAGCACCTTAATCTGCCCCCGTTATTGTCAAAAAAGGGGGCAAGACTTGTTTGCCCCTCCACAAACCTTCACGGCTGCGTGGAAAGAGGGCACATCGGCCCTCATCGTTGGCTGTTATCCCGACCAGTTCGACAATACCCTGATACCGGCACCCTCAAGAGTAGTCCTATTTACATGAAAAATCCAGCCAGGATGTGAACAGCAGACCGTCGGGGTCTGCTGCCCGACTGCCTGCGCCATTTTAGAGATGCAACTGATTCTTGCCTAAAATGTTTCGTGCCACGTATAGCCTTTAGCCTTTACCGCCAGCTGCTTGGGCACTGGATAGGCCTTATTTAAAAAAATCTTTCCATTCTTCAGTATCCTTGACCTTCGGTAAATCGGTCGGTTCAACCTGGTCTGGAGTTGGTTCCGGGGCGGTGGCAGCGCCGGTTGACGATGTAATCCCCCTGGAAAAGACGATCTGCTTGAAGGATCGATTCAACGAGGGGCTACTGAAGTTGTTCATTACCATACCCGGCTGGCAGGTGATTTCATTGCCCACCGCTATCCTGCTCTTGGGCAGGGCCACCCAGGTCTTGGCACCGTCCTTTTCAACCAGGGCATAAGTATAGCCGCCGCTGTCCATGGTTTCGACAACCTTGCCGGATACCGCCTGCATTGTTATCCCGCTGGCCTGATCTCCTTCAGCGGTTCCAGCTCCACTTCCGTTCTGCGAAAAGGAACTGGCTGGAATAGGATGCCATAGGAGCAGGGTGATGGATAGTATCAGAGCGATTTGGAAATATTTCTGTTTCTTGCTTGCATTCATAAGGTTTAATCCTGTCTGTTAATTTCATAAGTGGTTTTATTCCTGTAATTTTTATGCAATAAAAAGGCCTGATTCATCACATCATACTGATTTCTTCATATATAATGTTATTCCGGGAGGTTACTTCAGAGTGCTTAGTTTGGCGCAGAGTCTGAGCTAATGGGTATTGCATGATGAGTTGGTCATTTAGCTGGATGTAGTTGGTTCAATAACCAGAGGGTGCAGGGAATATGCCATCCTTTTCTGTCTAAATTATAATTATTACAGCATCAATTATTAATTTCAATGTGGAATGGCCAGTTTGCCAGCTTGTTAAGAGGTAATTAATTAGGGCTCGACTAATTGAGAGATGTTGATGACAAGCACTTGCTCTTTTCAACCTGCACTGAAAATCGGGTAGACCATAAATTCGCTAAACAGATTCCAGGAGCGCCAGGCCGTTTTTTTGCAGGATCAGCTCTTCCCTTTCATTTCCGAGTTTCAGCATCTGCAGGTGCTTATAAGTATATCCGGCGTCAGACCAGGGTGAGTCCGTGGCAAACAGGACATACTCCTTGGGGTGCTTGAGGATAATTCTCCGGGCAGTCTGGGGATCGATCTGATCCAGGGTGTAGGAGATGTCCATATAAATTTCCCGGCCGGCCAGAAGTTCTTCAACCTCATCCCATTGCTGCCAGGCCCCAAGATGAGTTGTGACCATCTTGAGATCAGGAAATTCTGACAAAACATTGAGTATCTGCCGAGGATCGCAGCGCCTGATTCTGGGAAAGGCTATATCAAAACCGGTGTGCATGATGAGAATAAGACCCAGGTCGCTAATCCTTTCATAGGCCGGGTAAATCTTCGGATCATCAAGAAAGAACTGCTGGTAATAAGGGTGCATCTTGATGCCCTTGAATGCTTCGGTTTTGATTCTGTTGATGTGCTCCAGCATTTCAGGATCGTTTGGATGAAAGGATGGAAAGGGAATGATGCGCTCAGAGCGGATCTGTCTGGACCAGCTTAAAATTGCTTCAAACTGTGAGGGTCTGGTGGCAATGGAACAGATGACACTTTTTTCCACATTGTCCTTGTCCATGAGTTCCAGCAGGGAGGCAACCCTGCCATCATGGACAGCCTTGACATCACCTTCCTCTTCCAGATAAGGAATGGCACTGGCAGCGACCTGATCCGGAAAAGCATGGGCATGAAAATCTATGATCCCTTGCAAAGGTTACTCCTTCATCAGCATGTTGATCAGACTGCTATTGCCTGCCTGATCTCTTTCTGCAGCAGCCTGATAACTTCAAGCGGATCAGGAGCCTTGGTTATGGGACGGCCAACCACCAGGTAATCGGCTCCGTCGGCAATTGCCTGTCCGGCTGTAACGATTCTCTGCTGATCGTCCTGCTGATTATAGATATTGACCCCGGGCCTGATGCCGGGCGTAACGATAAGTAGTTTGGAGCCGAGCCTGTCCCGCAGCCTCTTTGCCTCCAGGCCAGATGAAACCACGCCGTCGCAGCCAAGCTCCAGAGCCCTTTTGGCTCGGAAATAGACGAGATCCTCTATGGATTGAGTCATGCCCATGGCCTGCATGTCTTCCTGTCCGAAACTTGTCAGCACGGTAACCGCCAGCAGGGTCAGGTCGCCTTTGGCTTCAACAGCCGCCCTGATAATCGGGTCATTGCCATGGATAGTGACAAATGTGATCCCCCGGTTGTTGAGTTGTGAAATGGCCAGCTTCACAGTTTCTGGAATATCGAAAAATTTGAGATCCAGCATGACCTTATGATTACGTGCGGCAAGCCAGTCCACCATCTCGAACCAGCCAGCCATGAAAAGCTGCAAACCGATCTTGTAGAAATTGATATGGGCCTCGGTTTTTCTTACCAGCTCTTTGGCCTGCGCCGGGTTATCTACATCCAGGGCGAGAATTATACGTTCATTAACAGGGATATCTTTCATGGTTTTTTGTCAAATCTCATGGTTTCCAGATGTTTGGATCATTGCGTTACTACCATGTTGCATGGGTGCTGACAATAAAAAATAAGATTAAAAAACCAGGAAAAGAATGAGTTGCAGGACGATAAGGCTGTAAATGCCGGCTATCACATCGTCGAGCATGATGCCGAGTCCTCCGTGGAGGCGTTGATCAAAAATATTGACCGGGAATGGTTTTACAATATCGAATATGCGAAAAAGAACAAAGCCAAGCGTCATTGTCAAAGGTGTAAGGGGAACAGCGACCATGGCAATGAGCATGCCTACGATTTCATCAATTACCACCGCTCCGGGGTCACGATTGTCCAAAATTTTTTCTGCTTCACCGGCTGCGAAGGAGCCTACGACAAAGAGGACTGCCACTACAGCAAGATATACTGGCAGACTGAGATTATGGAGCAGGAAGACGAGTAAGAGGCCCACCAGAGAACCCCAGGTACCTGGCGCTTTTGGAAGGTAGCCGGAATAGCAACCGGTTGCTATTATTAATATCAGTGTATGCATTTTTCATATTTCAGTGTTTATTGGGTCATAATTTCTAATTGTTTTTTACCTGCTGCCGGTATACAAAATCTGGAAACCATTTTTTCAAACCTCTTGAATCCTCATCACAGTGACTTCGCACTCCTAACTTTTCACTCCTCACTTGGTATAAATTCCTCCGGCGAACAGCTGTTCACCGCCCCATAGACATCCCGCAGCGGCATTTTGTTTTCAAGCGCCAACCTGCGGCAGTCCTCGTATTCCGGATACAAAACATAACCTGTCGGGGTTTCCACCCGTTTGACCTGGACCGGGCCCCAGGCTGTTTGCACCTTGCCTGTTTTCCTGGGCAGGGTCATTCTTTTTGCACGGTGGAACCGAAGACCGATGGATGTGGTTTCGGTTAATATACAGTTTTTTATC
>Ga0209742_10000316_pt1 | contig 26377 bp, 66 predicted proteins | sample DeeMarSeWOR38_10_FD_187462 | JGI IMG/M metagenome (GOLD analysis project Ga0209742, IMG submission 187462) | Marine sediment microbial communities from White Oak River estuary, North Carolina - WOR-3-8_10 (SPAdes) (version 2) | ecosystem: Environmental > Aquatic > Marine > Intertidal zone >... | reverse complement strand
GCTTCCCATTATCACCCTAAGGTCTATTCCCTTAGATATGAAATTAATGAGGATATAGTCACTCCATTCCTGGAAGTTGATTATTTTAGCTCTGATGAAGCCTATGGAGCATTGGGGATTGTTTGTTCTGTTACTCCATATTTTAAATTGGGGGCCAGTAGTGGGTATCTCAGTGAAAGAAATGGGGGGATGGAACTTGGTAGTAAGATAGAATTTCAATCTTTTATGGAGGTTATATTTACTATCGATGATAAATATGATATTGGACTTAATATATCCCATATGTCAAATGCCCATTTAGGTAAAGCAAATCCTGGGATGGAAACAATAAAACTTATCATATATTTTTAGGAGGATATTATGTCAAACGAGAAACAAGAAAAAGAAAAAAGATATCTTGTTGTGGATTCTGATGGAGAAGCTCACAATCTAAGCAAAGAAGTATTAATAAAATGGATAGAGGATGGAAGTTTACAGAATGGGGATGAAATTTATTCAATAACAAAACATTTCACTTTCAGGACGAGAACTGTAAAGTTCATGGAAGATTTTCATACTACTGAAGAGGTTACTGTTGAGGATCTATAATGTCAGAAATTAACACAAAAGTACATGTAGTAAGATTATCATTTAATGGTGGAAAAGCTTGGACAAATTGTTTTGTGTGTTTCCAGAAAAAACATGCAGAAGAAGTCCTAAAAATGAATCTGGGAATTATTGTAGCTGAAGTTGATACAGTTGATCTTGTAGATATTCCAGAAAACTATCTTAAGTTTCTGGATGAACTAAAACTTGAATCTACAAGAGAATTACAAACAACCTTGGAAGAGTGGAAGTCTGAAGCTATTACTTATAAGGATATAGCTAAGGATTATCATGACAGACTTACTAAAGTACGTGATGCTATAAACGAAAATTTTGAGATGTTCAAAAATAGTACCCTCTATTACAAACTACTTGATATTGTTGGAGGAAAAAAGTGAAAACAAGAGAGATAATAACAGAGTCTTATTGTGAAGGATTACCTCTTAGGGTTATTTTCACAGACTCAGATAATCCTGAGATTATAGAAGTATACTTTGAAGGTGGAATACTTGTAGATCCTCTCCTTCTTGAAACTATAAAAGAAGATCCATATATAATGAAAGAAATAATGGAGGTATTAAATTAATGATAGTGAAACACTGTGATATCTGTAAAGTATCAGCCCTTGAAAAACCAATAAAAGAGATAAAGATAGAATTTGGTGCTTTTTCGGAGACAAAAGATCTCTGTGAATCATGTGAATTAATGTGTATCTATATTACTCTTCAAAAGATGAAAATAAGATTTACTGAAGAATTCAAAGTTACGTTTAGAGACACAATTGAGGATCAAAAAAATATGACAGAAAAGTTTGGCAAAAAATGAAACCTGTATATTGTGAAATATGTGGTAAAAGCAATGATGAGACTGATGTACATTGGGTAAAAGTAGCCAGTGGCAGTGATAAGATGGGGGATATTTCATACCTATTGTGTACCAGGTGTGAACTAATATGTCTTTGTGAAGCCTTAAAAAGAATGTCAATAAACATTACTCAAAGACTGGGGGATATTCTTGAGGAAACAATAAAAACCCAAATAGAAATATCGGAGACTTTGGAACATGATCGACCCTAAACTGATCCTTGGGTGTAAAACAATATTTGATCCTCTTACTCAACAGTATATATGTATGACTGAAGTTAATGGTGAAGCTGTAATTATTGGTGGGTATGAAATTGATCCAGCAATGCCTGAAGAAATGCGTGAAGAATATCAGAGATTTTGTGAACGACAAATATGGGAGGAGTTCATAAATGAACAGGGAAAATATAAAAGAAGATAATATTGTATTTAAAAAAGTTTCTGATGATATCAATATGGGAGAGTTATCAACCTTTATTAAAAAAACTCTTGTAAATAAGGATAAAATTGTAACCATAATTGTTGAAAATACTCCAAATCAAGGTGACACAAATAATTTGGTTGATTCAATTATGGAAGAAGTAAGAAAACAAATGACAACTATACACTATATTTCGGGTGAACTCGATAAATATATTACCCAGGAAGAGGGACTTTATATATTTTTCACAACAGGAACCCCAGAAGACTTTTGTGAACATTGGAGAAAAGGTCTGTTACAAAGGAATAACAAACAGGGAGAAGCATGAATGGATAAAGAAAATCTAAAAGAAGTAGACTGTACACACTTATTTAAGAGAAAAATCAACTTTGTACAATATCCATTGAAGGATATTATAGAAATTGCCGATATAGTAAATAATGTTATTGAAATTTTTCATCAACACCAAGAAGATACTTTAGTAGTTTTCACATTGAAAGATCCTGAGAAGGACTATACCGAAGAAGAAATACAAGGGAGAGTAAGTGCCTTATTGAGTATCTTAAATGAGGTTTGTGCTCTTCTACCTGCTGAATATAAATGTTGTGTTTTTGGGACAACAGGACTCTTTGAGAGTGCTTGTACTTTTATGGAGAAACGGCTTAATGGATAAGATATGTCCAGTATGTGGAAAAGGAACCTTAACAGCAGAGGTTATTAAAGAAACCTTTACTTATAGGGGAGAAACTACCACTATCCCCCACTATAAGGTTTTTACATGTTCAGAATGTAAAGAACAAATTGTTGATAGTAGAGACTTTAAAAAGATTACCAAACTATTATTGGCCTTTAAACATATAGTAGATAAAAAATTAAATAAGGATGAGTAATGTGGGATTGTTATTTTACACCTGGGCAATTGGCTTTATATGAACTTTGGACAGAAGAAACAAAAAATTTTGTGGACGTATGGAACTGTCACTATGTTCCAAAAATGAGAGTAAGTGCTGAAGAATTAATATTAAGTTTTAAAACATTTCCCGAATGGTATCTTAAAACATATGGGAAAACTTGGTTTTATAAACATTATTTTGAAAGAGGAAAAGGATAATGACTGAGGAACTAAAAGCTTTAAAAGATTCAATGGAACATTGGGCCTTCAATATAAAATGGCTTGAGACACTAAAAGAAGAAGGGCTTGAATGTCATTTAAAAGACACCAACTCAATAGGTGTAAAAGATAAAAACAATATAACAGACCCAATTCTCTCCCAAGATATAAATTTCTCAGATAAAGAATGTGCCTGTTGTAGATATGTTATTAAACATACTGCTAATACTGAGTATGAAGATGTATGTATAGATTTATGTCCAGCAGTAAAAGGAACTGGATGTGTTTGTGGTGGTGGACGTTTTGGAGTAGGGCCTTGGAGAGATTTCAAAATGGCAGTATCTCATTATGTTCGTTATAGGAAAAAATACAATTTATTAAATGTAATAATAAAAGCCAGGGGAGTATATACTTGGTTAGAAACTGCTTACAAATATTTGGAGAAAAGACAATGACTGAAGATTTCATTAGAGAAATGATACCAATATGTGAAAAGGCTTTAGTCCATTGGGAAGAAAATGTAGCCTTACTAAAAAAGGTAAAAGAAAATAGTTGGTCACTACGTATTACGAATAATTTTAAAGAGGTTGAGGCACACGATGGGCTTGAATCTTTTGGAGTTCTTAATTACAGCAGTAGTACCTGTAGTTTTTGTAAACATGTTAAACTACATGTAGGAGATTACCGTTTTAATATAAATACCTGTAAAATGTTTTGCCCAGCTATCAGAGCTACTGGACAAGAGTGTGGGGGAGCACAATCTTCTGGCCCTTGGACTAAATTCAATGGAGAATTGATAAAATATATGGATCACTACTCAACTATCGATGATGTAATAGAAGCTGCTGAGGGTGTCAAAGATTGGGTTAAAGAAACATATGACTATTATATGACTATTATAAGGATAACCTAAAAAACAATGATAACAAAACAAGATATTGACAATACTAATGTATGGCTTTATATAAGTAAGTTAGAAAAAAAGATTGAAGAACTTGAAGAAAGAATTATATCTCTTGAAGACTGCTTTGATAATGACCTTTTCGATTCAGAGGAAAATTGAACAAATTAAAAAACTTGAAAGGGGAAAGTACAAAATGAGTGAATCATTAGCCGAAATAAATGATAGATTACTTGCTTTGCAGAAGGCTAAGGAAGAGATGGAACAACAACTCGGAGAGTCTTTTAATTTTATAGATTTGATCAAGGATTGTACATGGCGTATTGAGCTTGATGCATATAGGTCTCATTTAGTGATCAGGGATCATAAAGGTCACATTCACGACTTCTATTTGAAATTTAACAGTCTAAGTCCAAGAACACAATGGGAACTTATACATGGGGTTGATTCTTATGAGATCACAAAGAGGGTCACTATAAATAGGGATAGGAATAATCCACATACAATATATATAGCCTTTATAAGCCCTTCAGAGATGGCAGCTTTTATCAAGGATCATAATCTTATAATTGATACCAAAGATCTCCAACAAGAACGTGATAGATTAGCCAAGTGGGTTGATGAGTATGATTATTTAATAACTTGTAACTTTAGGAGTGATAATGGCAAATAGAGTTGGAGCTTTGGTATATTGTAAAAAAGGAATATATGAAATAATTGATGTACCTACCAGGGATAAAGTCTTTGAAGGTACAGAGGAAGAAATTACTGACTGGCTGTCAGATATGAAACTTGAAGATAGTTGGCGTAAGAAAACAACATCAGAAAAATTACTCAAGGAAGCCAAGAGATACAAGACGGCTATATTCTGGGCCAATTGGTATGACCCCTGGGAAGATGATGACTTTCATGGATAAGGAGGAAATAAATGACATGCACTACAGTAATACGTGATCCTAAGGATTTCGTTAAATCAATAATAGCCAGTTTAAATGAACTGGATTACTCAGGGATGACAGAGAATGATTTTGTAGAACTAAATAATGGCTTCATGGAAGTTGTACAGAAGATTTATCTGAAGTGTTATGAGGTTGAAAAAATTCTCGTGGACATTGTAGCTGGTGCTTTGACTAAGGGTGGACTACTCAAAAAAGCAACTTGGGTTTTAGATTATGTTGAAGGGAATTTAATAAACCTGAGATGTAGTTCTCATTCTACTGAGATCCTCAACAGGGTAGATCATTGTGATGAGGTAAAATTGGGTAATAGCTGCACTCTCATAAAGAGTTGTGGACTCATCCACCTCCAATTCCTGAGTCTGGAAGGTTGTAAAACTTTTGTAGATGAGTGGGAACTTGAAGTAGACTTTGGTAGGTTGGACAGTGAAATAGAAAGATCTGGAAAGAGGTTGAACATTCTGAAGGAGATAAGTAAGTGGAAATAGACACAAATGAATTTATAGAGTCTAAAATCTATGCTTATAAAATTGTAGAGTGTAGATATTGTGATGAACGATACCCCTATTGCCGTAAGTGTGGAAAAGACTTCTCTAAAAAAGATGAAAAGATTTATTGTGGTGAAGAGGATGGTCATTTATGTGAGACATGTTATAAAAAATTAACAGGGAAAAAAGAGTAATGATCATAGTTAAGAATATAGATCACAGAAAATATTTGGAAAATGAAGAGTTCCCTAAAATGGGTGATTGCTGGTGGATAGCTAAAAAAAGCTTGGGGCCTTTTACTTCTTATATCTGGGTAGCTTTTGACATGGGTGATCATATGGAGATAGACTTAAGAAACTGCTCAAGAGATCTTATAGAACAACAGCAGGAAGAATTTTTAAAACTCCTAAAGACCATGTTACCCAAAGAAGCAGTAATAGAAACCAAAGAAGGATCTTCTGATTGGGAGGCCAGTATAGACCACTTGGTAGAAAATCGTGAGGATGCTATCAAAGCAGTAGGGGAAGCAAATCATCAGATAAAGAAATGGGAACAATCATTACAGGAAGGAGAGACTAAGAAGTTTCTCCAAAGATATATTTTAGATAACGATATAGAGTAAGGAGAAAAACAATGGAGGATAAGAAGCAAGTAAAAGTAATCAAGATTGTTGACGATGTAAGCCCTTTTGATGGGTATGAAGATCCTGAAGATTTGGAACAACAAGTAGTTGGAACAGACCTTATTGGAGAGGTCGAACATTATAATGAGAATGATGACCTGATCGAAGTTTATTTTCCAGAATTAGATGCTTATGGTTCATTTTATTCTGAAGAATTGGAATTCATAGAAGAAGAGGTTGAAGAAGAGGTTTAATATCTATGGCTAAAGTATGTCACTTAAAAGTTACCAAGGTAGAAATAGAAGATTGTCCACAAATGACTCGATTAGTAACACTTCTTAGTCTGGAAGATGAGAAAAGTATAGAAATAACTGTCCCCAGGTATTATGACCTTGAAGTGGGGCATATCCTTCATGCTATTGATTATGGTGTATTGGGTTATGATATAGTGGAGAGTGTACACACTCTCCCAGGGGATGGGAGATGAGTAAATTTCCTTGGCATTTATCAATAGAGAAGTTGACAAAAGATCCAGAGAATTATGAAATGCGTCCTTATTCCAATCTTGAATATGGACAACCTTTTATCCCTGGATATGAAAAAGACCCAGAGGGAGCTTTGAGGGGAGGAAGAGTTTGTATAAAGCTTCAGTTATGGGGCCTTAAACCATCATCAGATGATAGGAAACTTACTTACATGTATCATGAACTCCACTCTGGAAAGCTGATACTAAGCTCTGGTAATGAACATGAGTTTATGGTATACCTTGTAGAATGTCAAATACTTTGTGACCTCATAAGAAAGGATAAGGGATGAAAGAATCTCCTATAAGATCCCATAACAGTTATTGTCCATGTGATTGTAAATATTTTAGGGAGACTACATTTGATCACAAGTGTAGATATTATGAAGTAATGTTACAAGAGGGGCCTATTACCCATGCAACTCCCAGGTGCCACGATTGTAAGTGGACTGATCCTGTATGGGTTGATTGGTGGCATCCAGATAAGAGTAAGAGGAAGAAACATGAGACACTTTGAAAGACCTATATTTTTTGGTGGGCCAGGGGTTAAAGACCAGGTAAAAAAACTACATGATCAGGTTGATCATGTCCTTGATCTTATGAGTGGTATGCAGCAACCCCCACATTGTAGAAATGAACAAGAGGTTAAGGAAGAAGAAATGTTCAGAGAAAAAATTAACAAAGAGATGTATGAGACTATTTGTAATATTGTTTTGGCAATGGGGTATTATATTTTTGATATGGATAGATATTATGACTCCTGAAGAAGAGAGATTTGTTGAACTGTTCTCGGATCTTGTTAGCCTAAAGAACCTAAGAGCATATCATGAAAGTGTTGTTATAGAACTTAACAGACGGATTAATGAATTACAAAAAGAGTTTGACTCGATGAAATTGGATGATTCTTCCGATAAGTAATTAAGGGGGAATAAATTATGAGCAGACTATATACAGAGGAAGAAATTGAAGAGATCCGTAAAGAGTACCGTGAAAAACATGGGACTATCTACATAACCTGTGAAGTTTGTAAATTCTCATATGAACCCTGGGAATATTCCGAGTGTCCTATATGTTATCGTAACACTTACGTTAAACTGTTGAAACGTAATAGAGTAAAGAGAAAAAGGGATGCATAGAATCCTCTTCCATGCATCCCTTAATATTTACTTTATCCATTTAAACTCACCAAATTCATATTTGGCTTTTGTATCATTAGCATAATCTATAGCTAACTGATCCTTGTCTTTTTTACTGATGAATACTCTTACTCCAAATTCCTTTTCATACATCTTAATTCCAGCATCAATAATTCTCCCAAAGGCCCTTGCAGCTAACTTAGTTTCATAAGTACCTTTGTCTAATATTTTTAATAGGTGTTTTACTGTTGGGATATAATATTCTTTATACCATTTCTGGGTATTATCCATATACATTTGAAGATTCTCAGGATCATTCATAATCTCTTCAGAGTCCATCTCTCCTATGAGTGTCAGAATATCTTTTGATTTACTCATTATCTTTTTTCTCCTCATCCTTAGGCTTAGTGCTCAAAACAAATTTTTTGCCTGGGTTTACCATAACCTTAGCTTTTTTCATAAAATATCTATTCAATAAAATAGGGGAGATCTTTGTTTCACGGTTAGTGAGAGTACATTTTATATTTGGATACAAATCGTTATTAAATTCAATATCGAACTTTACAACTGGTCTCTCTTCCGTATGATCGTGAAATCCTCCAACTTCTGTATTCTGGATTTCTACCAGATCTCTTTTATATTTCTTACCCTTAAATGTCCAGGTAACAGTCTTTTTCTTTTCATCCATTGTGTATTCATCAGCATGAAGAGCACAATGATTACCATTGCCTGTATCCAGCTTGGCAACAATGTCCCCGAACTCTTTTATGTGTATAGTCTCAAGATAACCACACTCCGTTGCTTTATATGTCCAGTTATTCTTATCACTAATATAATCCAAGACCACTGAGACTATATCCTCTTTTGTAGCCTCTTCTATCCCCTCAGTCCCAGGGGAAGAATTTACTTCAATAACTCTGAGACCATCTTTTGTAGGAATAAAATCAACTCCTACCCATATTCCCCCCACTGCTTTAGCAGCTAACAAACAAGCCTCTTCCTCTTCCTTGGATAATTTATATTTCTTAACCTTTCCTCCCAGGGAGAAATTGGATCTAAAATCATCCTCTATAACATCACGTCTCATAGCTCCAATAACCTTGTCACCCAGGACGTGTGCCCTAACATCAAAATCAGTTGGAACATACTCTTGAATTAAAAGCTCTGCTTCTTCATCAATTTTCCATATGACTTGAAGGATAGATGTGAGAGATTTCCTTGACTCAACAAAGAATACTCCAATCCCATGAGACCCACTAAGCGTCTTTACAACAATAGGAAATTTGTCACCAATAATCCCCAAGGCATGATCAATACTTTTCTTATTTTGTATAAGTGCAGTCTTTGGAGTGGATACTCCAATATCTGCCAACTTCAAAATAGTTCGATACTTATCTCCACATATTTCCATACAATCCCTATAATTGATACAGAAAAGTCCTGCTTTTTCAAGCTGGGAAATTAAGTCTAAAGTAGATCTAAATTTAGTTACAGACCCACGAACTAAAGCAACCGTTTCATGAGGATTAAACTCAAAATCTTTATTGTCTTCTGAACTGTGAATTATATATGAAACACTGTTTACCCTCTCAATAGTAGCATCATCAACAAATACTATATAGTTGGGGATCTTCCTTTTATCACAGGTCTCTTTAACTCTCCTGGCAGTAGTAAACAACTGATCCTTATTCTCTTCCGAACGACTTGTTATTATTAGGATTTTGAAGCCTTCTTTGGGGGCAGCTTCATAAAGCTTTTTTACAAATGAACTTGATTTATTCATATATCCTACTTCTTGAGAATTTTCAACACGAGTGACTTGTCATGTAAAAGCTTATTAACAATATATTGGGCCTTGGTTTTATCCATCCCATATTTAGCCATTACATACCGTTCCATCTCATCCACTTTTTTAGCATTCATAAGCTCCAAGAAATCTCTATCTTGAAGCAGTTCAGTAAATATAGGTTCTATAGGTTGTTGAATCCTTACAATCCCTACAGCCATTTTTGTAGGTTCTCCTAAATCATCCCTGGTGGTTACTCCTGTGTCCAGTCCTTCCTTCAATTCAAAGTCTGCTGAGAGAACAGGCATAGAGAAAACTTCATATCCACGATCCAGGGGTTTTACTTCCATACTTCTTCCAGAGGATCTAATGACTTCAAATCGATCCCCCTTAGCAATACGAACTTTTTTATCTGTACAATATGTAGAGACTCTGGCCCGAACAACATCCCCAGGTTTGAACCCTTCGATTAATTTCAATGTGTAAGTTGATTTATTCATTATTCAGGCTCCGTGTCATATCCGTGGCACTTTGGACAACGTACCTCATAAGTATTCTTACTTAAATTCTTGGTGAACTTATGACCACATTCCATACATACCATTTTCACTTTTTCTTCGACAATATCCAGAAGCTCTAATATCTTCTTTGCAATACCTATCATTTCATCATACCTCCTGTTGGGACTTCCCCTAACATATCTCTCGATGTGCTAACAACCTCTACTCTGGATAATTCTACCTGACCTTGGAAATCAGAACTTAGTGTTATTCCGTGGAGGTATTCAGTGTCATATCCATCTTTTGTGACCTTTGCTATAAAAGGCCCGTAATCCTTTGTAGGATTGGTGTCTAAGTTAAGTTTAAAATCTTCTGTATAAGACCCAGTATCATCAGGCCAGGTCTTTTGGCAATAGGATCTCTCTACCACCTGCTGAACTATGTTTCCATTGGAGTCAGTCATTACTGAAAATATTTGATCCCAATCAATATTAAATAGAGTAACAGTAGCATTTGGAATTGGGACTCCCCTACTATCTACTACCTTAAAATTAAATCTATGTTCACGTACAACCTTTGGGTTTCCAGTGACCCAGTATCGAAAGTTGACTTCCCAATTGTCAACATCAAAACCCTGACCCACATAAATTGTTTTCTCGTCTGTACCACTGAAATGATCCTGAATATTTACCAGGGATTCATATTCTCTACAGTAGAGGTCTGTGACATGTTTCCCGTTCATCCACTCATCAGGTGTAATAGGCCAATAACCTACATTAAATATTTTGTCCCTTAATCCAATAGATTCAGGAACAAAAGATGAATAACCACGATAAATATTTTCAAGTGTATTGTTGTAATCACTTACCTCATTTCCACCCAGGAAATAACATCCATCTAATCGATTATTCCATAGACGACCCTTTGTACATGCAATTATACCAACTTGAGATCCTTTGTTTCTTATAGAACATCCATATAGATGTAATTCTCCATTGGTTTGATCATTCCACATGAGATAGGTTTGTGCTGCTTGTTGAAAGATAAAACCGACTCCACCAACACAATTATAGATATTCTCATTATTGGTATAACCAAATCTTAAGAATCCACTCTCAACTCTGATTATAAATCCACTACCACCAATCATAGGATCAATTAAAGCTTGTTTGGTATCATCTACAACATAACTGTTTGTTATGATAACCCTACATTTCTGATAATACTGGAAGAGGTTTGCCCTAAGCATAACATTCCACCCACCAGCTTGATCATATGTGTAAGTATCAGCGAAATAAAAATAAGGTGATCCGAATGTACCTTCCCCATCAATATATACTGTACTTGATGGTTGATCATATGTTACTGACATATCATTCTCTCTTCTTCATATTCTTTATGAAGTCCATTACAGGTTTAGCTTCTATTGAGTCATAGACAAGCCTATTGTCATAAAACTCATTAATTCCTTCTTGTTCCTTTAATTCTGATTCTTTTTCTTTTCGTGTAATACCTTCCCAATTTCTTGCATTTTTACAATAATAGTGGTGACAATCCCACTTGGGAGTATTTACACAAGCTTTAAAAAAAGCTCTTTTTTTCTCTTCTGGGAAATTGGGTGTTTCATCGAAGTGCCTGTCATTAACACCCCAATAATTTTCCCGTAATCTATGATTATAGATCCTTTCAACATGATGTCTTCTAATGGCACGTTTCATATTTTTGCTCAATATCCAAACATTCTGTTCAAAATTTAAACAATAGTGTAAAAATCAGTTCGTTTAATTCTATAAACATCTCCATATTTATAATTTAATGTTGTTTTTGTTGGTATGCAATTTGCATATCTATAATAGTAAAGGAGGAAAACAAAATGAACACCTTAATAATCATGATTGCAGCAGGGGGTATGATTTATGTTGCAAATTTATTAAGGTTCACACTGATCCGAGTCCTTAGCTAACTTAATCTGGAAAATAGCCCTGGGTCTATGCTTTTAGAGTATAGTCTAATCTGGGCCTTCCAGGTTTTTGAAAGTTGATTAAAAGGTTACAAATGACCGATAAGTAAGTATAAGGAGGATTACAAGTATGATAATAACACCAAGAGTAATAATCTTAGTAATCTTACTTTTAATTGTATTACTTTTTCCTTTAGCATAAAGGAGATAACCATGATGATTTGCCCACTTACCCATAAAAAAGCAGTTTTAAAAAACTGTGTAAAAACTTGTCCAGGCCCTTGCCAAGAAATGAAAGAACTTTCCAAGAAGGAACAGGAAATGGAAAAAGCAGTTGTTGACTTAGCCACAAATATCCTTAGAGAGGAAGAGGAAGCCCGTAAGGTTCACAAACATGATGGAGGACTGGAAAGTTATGAAGACTAAAAAAGCCTATAAAACTGTAATATTACCAGTGACCGTTCCTGACTCCGATTACTGTTGGAGGAAAGGTCAGATGGTATGTCCATATCTCGATACCTTCAAGAATCCTATTAAATGCAACTTAGGGTTTTGTGGTGTTCACTTTAATGAAAATGGTGTTATTCTTAAACCTGAAAGCTGTTTAAATCTAAAACCAGAAAGTAAACCGAAGAAAAATTAACAAAATGTCGATAAGTATATATACGGGGGATAACAGAGAATGCAACCCCCACCCATCGGCTAAGATCGGGCATGGTGAAATATCCACCCTGGCAAAGGCCGATATTAGAACATGCGTTGTGGGTGACACGATAAACCCTCATCATCGGGCTTCGGGTCAAGTACCTCTTTTAGGGGTGTAGAGGGAAATGACCATATCCAGTTAATCACCCAATAGGATAAGCTCCGATCCAATCCCTGGGGGGTTTGGAAGGTTCACCTGAAATCTTCCAGTTGTAGGTATCCTTAAACCTTCCGTTGGGGGCTACGTGAGTGCCCCTTTTATAAACCTTTAACTACCCGTTAAAGCTCAATCTCCTTGAATGGAGAAAGCCAGGGAGGAGGGGAAAACGATGTATTAATATGAAAATATTATAAATCATCGGATAGTTTTAATTTGCCAATTATATTGCCTGGGAGTTTTTTCGTGGGTTTTTCTCCTTTGCAAAAAAACCTACATTGATTTTTCTCAGGCTTTTGAAAGTTACTTTATGGTAAGGGTCTGGTAAAGTACCTCTTCTAAGGGTGTAAGAGGGAAAGAAGTTCCGTACAGTTAATCACTCTATAGAGAGACCCTTTTGGGTTGTGGGTGAGCCTTATGCCTTAACTTAAAAACCCTCATTATATGTAGTCATTTTTGTAGACAATATTAACTGGGTTCGATTCCCAGTGTCCCGAATGAGTATAACCTACTCAACCCTATTGGGATAGGAGAGATGGTGTAATGGAAACACGGTCTACTTAAAAACGTGCCACACACGTTGCATGTCCTATCATTGGATAAAGGTTTGTAGATTTTCCTACTTAAAAATCCTACGTATTGAAAAAATGTTTTTCATAAATTAGAGTAAGGGGGAGAGTAACAAAAAATTCTCCCCCGACCTCCAATCTTATAATTTCCTCTTCAGGAATACCCCCCAGAATAAGGCACTCGATTATCACACGACACTTACCCTTTGTAGAGCAACTTGTGTCTTAAAATGGACATGAGGGCCTTATTTGATTATCTTAAGAATCCGAACCCAATTATAGACTCTGGATCTATTGTAGGAAGATTCTTACTTGATAAAAAGTTATTTACCTGGTCAATTGTTGGGTTACTTACCAATAGTTGTGAATATTCCCAAACAAATTTTTCCACAACCTCTTTGCCTCTTTCTTTATATTCTAAAGCTTTGGCAATTCCAGGATATTCACTGGCCCAATATATATTTGTTAAAGCATTCTCAAAGTCATGCATTTTAAGTGCAGCTTGAGTAGCATCAAGACCTGTAAGAAGACCCACGATCCTGCCAGTCATATTTTCTATTTCTGCATCCAGCAATGTACCCTTTGGTAACACATAATCCAAAACCTCTAAAACTTGCTTTGCCTTGTTCATAATTAATCCAATCCTAAATTTTTAGCCTTATTTTTATCCCATACTACTTTTACTTTTGATCCTGCCCGTTTCATGGCCCAGGGAGATTTATCACCAAAAATCTTGTCATGTAGACTCATCCTGATCTTATTGGCTTTATCAAAAGCATCTTTCACTTCTGGGGATACCCCACCAAAACTTAAACCATTTACAAAATCAAACCATTCAGCATAAATTTCAGCATCATACTGACTGGGATATTTCTTTTGTTCATCTATTTCTTTTAACACTTCCTTAGCTGTCTTCAACCTTTTGCCTCCAACTCTTTTATTATTGAGTTTATTCTGTCAGTTGATATATTATTTCTTTGGAGAGTATTTTTGAATTTTTCCTTATCATGAAATATCTCCATATGACTACCTCTATATACTACGTAATATTTTTCCTTATCAATATATTTTCCTAAAGACTTTATACCACACCCATATATCTTTTCCAGTGGAATATGTGTTTGGTTCTGCTCAGATATTATGTCCAGTACGTCTCGTGCTTTAGTCATTATCCTAAATCTTTCATTAATTTGGATACCATGTTTGCTGGTAGATTAACTTCATTCCTCAGGACGGATCTAAACTTTTCCTTATCCTTATATGTAGACTTTCCACCATTCTTGGCTATTACATAATACTCTTCTTTTCCTGCAACTTTACCAACTGCTTTAGCATCGGCACCAGGCCAAGACACAGGAAGTTCAGTTTTATTTGCTTCTATAAGACTGAGTATATCACTTGCCTTAACCATTATCTGTCACCTTTTTCAAAACCAATGCAATACTTTATGATCTGCTCTTCCAACTTCATAGCATCTTTAGCATTTGCACAATATAGATAACCAATATCTTTACCACCCTTGCTCTTTATGACAACATAATCTGCTTGTGGTTCACTGGAACCCCTTATGGCAGTGACAATACCAAGTTTTACTGCTTCGTCTATTTCTAATAGCTCTTGTATTTTCTTTACCTTATTCATTATGTCACCTTTCCAGCAAATCCATCACGGGCTTTTCCTTTATACCCCTTTTTCACGATGGTTTCCCCATTCCAATCGAAATCTTTACTGATAATATCATATAGGTTTCCAAAATTCTTTTTTCTATCTATAATAGCATATGACTTAATCCCATAGAGATTACCATCAAGAGTATCATATATAAATTTACCTTCATCATAACCAACGTCAATAGTGACCATCTCTTTACCACGTTTATTCACATACACCTTATCAGCATTAATAAAAATCTTTTGTTTCCGTTGGACATCTTCTGTATAGGCCACAATTTTCTTTTGTAATTGAGAAGCAAATTTGTTACATAATACCAAGCTATCATCCTGTTCAAGGATATTCATTAATTCTTGTGCTTTACTCATTATGCTATCCTTCCAGCATAACCATATTGGGTTCTGCCCTTCATACCTTTTGGCATAATTGAATAACCATCAAATTCAAAATCTTTTTTGACAATATCTTCTAATCTACCAAAATTTTTTTTCTTGTCAATAACTCCATATCCTTTGATAAAATATAGACAACCATCAATAGGATCATACATAAACTTTCCAGAACCACCAAGGTCTATTTTTATATAAGATCTACCTGGTTTAACACTTACCTGACCTATTTTTATATTTGGATAAGTTTCTTTATAATACTTATCAACCTTAGTTTGGAGCATCTTAGCAAACTTTTGACATAAAGCTTCAGCTTCATTACCCTCAAAAATCTTTATAATTTTCTGTGATCTGTTCATTAATCCTCCACTCCTGCATCCTTCTCCATCTTGGCAAGACGTGTATAATAGTCATCTATTTCTGCCAGATGATCAAGAGCAATCCTTTCAGCTATTAAAGGATTGGAAGTATGTTCCATTTCTACCTTTATACCCATTTCTAATTGCTTAGAATCTACCTTATCCTTGGTGATCCCTTTTTCTTTGGCTCTTCCCTGTGCAAACATGTCAGAAATAACTTTATAAATCATCTCTTCAAATTTATGTTCATTAATCTTATTAGCCTCTGCAAAAGCATGAACTTCTTTATCAGGGGGATTTGGATTCTTCTTAAAGAACTCAATTATCTTAACTTCTATATTGTTATCCTGCTCATCGAATTGAGCTAAGAATTGTTTTGCCTTACCCATTTATCTTACCCCCAAATATCTTGCGAACACAGCTATTAAAGGATCAGAGGTTCGGGCTTCAGTCCAGTCTTTAAGAGTCCAACCTTTCTTAAGGGCATGTTGTACTCTATCTTCTAAATCTCTTACAAATTGTTGTTTTATATGTTTATAAGTTTGAAGCTTTATAGCCTCAAAATTCTCAGGAGCTTTTTCTACTAATTTTAATACATCTTTTGCTTTCATATCTATTTCCTTACCTTAACAGTAGGTTTAGTCTGATACCTTTTTCCCTTTTTATAAAAATCAACAATAAGTTCACTATCAAATAACAGTGTTTCACCATTAGTCATTTGCAAGTAATATAGTCCTGGATTTTCAGATAACCAAATCTTATCACCATTTTTCAAAAGAGCATATGGGCCTTGGTATTGATCAAAAGGTTTTACTTTATTGAATATACCAGTCTTTTTAGCTACTTTCTCTAACTCCAACCTGGCTTCATACCACTCTCCACCTTTTTCTATATCATACTGACCCATTTCACCAGTTTCATTTATAAAATTTAGAACATCTTTTGCTTTCATTATCTTTCAACCTCACTATAAACTTTTTTAGCCATTTTCACAGCTTCTTGTGGAGATTTAAAATAAGTAGACGATGGTACTCCTAATACTTTTCCATCTGTGGAGATCCAAGCATGTGACCTGTGTTTACGTGATAAATTCCATGTTCTAAGCATGTAACCTATATGTTTTCCTGTTTTATTTGATATAGGATCAATTGACCAAGTAGTACCCTTATCATCCCTATAGTCATATCCATGTTTCCCAGCTTCAGCAGAAGTACCACCAGCATACATACTCCAATCATTAAGACTGGGAATTCCACCTTCATTGATTATATTTAATATATCTCTTGCTTTCATTATACATTGTATCCTGTAGGTACTAATTTTTTCAATCTATCTACAATTTCTTGAAGACGGGGAATAACTATTATTAAAGCTTTCCCTATGTCCTCAGTACGTTCATCATTAAGTCTCTTTTTTACAACAGCCTCAACACCTATCGGGGTACTAACTCCCTTACCTTGTAGGAATTTTACAACAATATCGTTTATTTCTTTTATGAGCTTGTCATAACTCGTGTGCTTTTCTTCACCCATTTGAAGAATATCTTTTGCTGTTATACTCATATTTTCCTCTTCTTATCTATGAAATCCAGAAGGCCCCTCTTTATCCACTCAGGAAGTGCATTGACTTTCTCAAGTGCTTCCTCTGGTTTATAATTCCGTAAATCATCCAATGTTTCAATAGATCCAGTTTTTCTTAGTTCCTTATCTAAAGAATCATGTAAACCAGATCTCATAAATAATTCTGCTTTGTAATTATGATCATTGATTAGTTTACCAGAAAACTCATCAATCCACTGAACATAATTATCTGACCAACCCTCAACATTGAAAGTTTCTTTTTGTATTTCTTCTGTTATTTGTATGACTTCTTTAGCTGTTCTCATAATTCTAACCTAAATTTGTAATTTGTCTTAGACCTAACAAAATTTTTTATCCTGGGTATTAATTCATCAGCCTGATCACTAAACTTGTGCTCTCTGACTAAAACAACACTCTTTGGAGAGTCTATTGTAAATATAACTTCAAGTTGTCCCCCATCATTCATATTAATCAGGAAAGACTCAACACCATAATCAACAATCTTAGCCCGTGTCATTATCTTTTTATCCAGACTTAAATTCTTTATAAGACCTTCCTTGAATCTGGATATTGTTAGGGGGAGAACCTTTCCCTGTTTCAACATCTCCAATAGTTTTTCTGCTTTGTTCATAATCATACCTTTTTAATTGGGTATACCCCTGTCAAATTAAAATCTATAATATCAACTTCTACTGTTACTCCATCTTTATTAAACTGAGGACAATCTTCTTCTCCTCCAACTTTTACCCATCCTTTTTTCTCAAAGTAACGTTTTACTGTGTAGAAGTCTTTTTTAACTACTGGGACTTTTCCGAAACCCATCTTTTGTACAGTCACAGGAATTTTCTCTTTTTGGAGCTTATTAATAACTTCTAACTCCCAATCTTTTAACTTCTCACATAGTTGTAATAGTTTTTCTGATTTATTCATTTTAATTTCCACACATTCAAATGACTTAAAATTTCTTTACCTTTAATGGCAGTATAATTTTTTAACCCCTCTACAGAGATGTGATCTAAAGCTTTTGTAAGTTTATCAAAAGGATTCTTTGAATCAACTTCCTTTGTATCCAAATTAACCAAATAGTATTTAGATTTAACAAGTTTACCACTCAGTATCTTTAATGTTTTTGTAGCCTTATTCATTACCTTATACCCAAATCTTTTACGAATGTGTAATATGTTACATTAATATTACGTTCTTCACCACGTTTATACTGTATCTTCTTATTCCTAAACATATCAATAAGGAAATTGTCAACCTCATCAAAATCAGAATTAAACTCAATAGTGTATGATCTTTTCCCAGGTTTAATTTTATGGCCCTTAACTGGAACTATACTGAATTCTCTCTCATCATCCCCATAATTTTTCTCATAGGTGCTCAGGATTATAGCACGTTCCATTTGTGGGGGATCTTCTATAAGTTGCCTTATAGATCTCTGATCTTCTGGGGACAATTTAACCATTGCTTCCAGAATCCTTAATATTTCCTTTGATACAGTCATTTTAAAAATACCTACTATAACTGGCAGAATCGAACATACCCTTTGGGATCATACTCTTCATAGCTCTGAGAATCATATCATCAGATTTTACAGAACTCGTGGAGGTGATAACTATCTTTCCATTTTCCCATTTGGCTACGGTCTCACGACCCATCCCCAATTTTTCCAGGGTTTTACCATCTGTCTCTAAAAGTTTTCCTTCCAGTGCTTTCTTATCTGAAAAAGCATCAATAACCTTCTTATCTATAGGTTTTAAAGCTTCTCCCATTAATTGTAATATATCTTGTGCCTTACTCATATTATTTACCTATTACTGACTTATTCTTTAGAGAAAGTTGTAACTCATTAGCAGATACCTCATGTGAATAAGCATATTTATCTTTATTTACAAGAATAAGACTATTTTTCTTATCAGGATTTACTATAACAACATATCTACCCTCTGGTACTGCTTCTTCTTTTGTCCAGGAGTATAAAGACCCAGCAGTTACTACAATTATTTCCTTTGGAGGAAAAGCTTCCATTAAATTTAAAATATCTTGTGCTGTTTTCATGTTTTATCCCTTAAAGCTTCTAACTTTTGTAACTATATTGAAATCATAGATAGACTTTTCAGTTCCATCCTCTAACTCAACATCTAAAACATCCAGTGTTCCTTCATTTGGAGCATCGTCTATCAATCTCACTATTTCAGTAGTTTTTATCCAATTAGCTGCTGGATAGTTCTTCTGGATTCCAGGGCCAGTTCGTATAACCTTAATGAAACTACCAGCTTTGATCATCTCTGACATCTTGCTTTCTGCTATAACAATCTGTCCATCCTTGACCCACTTATCAAGCAGAGCTTTCCTGGAAGGATTCTTGCTCAATTCTTTCTCGATGACCTTTTTAGCTTCATCCTCATCTTTTGCTATGACAGTTGTAACTATCTGACCACTTTTAAATGTAGCCTTAAACTTTTTATTACCTTGTTCAAATAAACTTAAAATATCTTTCGCTGTTGTCATTATTTACTCCCAGGTTTTGTAGCAAAATGAAATTTTCTCTCATCAAATTCTGGTGTATCTTTGCTAAACATGTTTGCAAAAGCATCAACTAATTTCTTATCAGCACCATTATCTTTTAAAAGTTTAGCTATTGCTACATAATGTTTTGCTGTAAACATACGTGCTTCAGTTAATTCTAATAAATCGTTTGCTTTACCCATTATCCTATCATCACGATCTCAAGGTCTCCCTTGTAATAGGTTGTAATCTTATCTGTAATCTTCTTGGCAAATTCTTTGTTACCTTTGATAACATCACAGAGAAGTTTATTAGGATCTTGTAACTCCATCCCTATTTCTACTTCTTCGTCCACACTCTTGTAAACTATTACTATAGAATTTTCTTTTTGCTCTTTGAGGAGATCAATGTAGATCTCTCCTGATTGTGTAGGAACTTTTGCAATCTTAGGCAAAGTTTTATCTTCCCCCACCAACCTTAATAATTGGTCTATTTTTCTCATAATCGTTTTCCTTCTTTAGCTTTCTTAATATATCCTGTTATATCTCTATGTAGATATTTTTCAGCCCATTTCCAATCTATATCCAGGATAATATTATCATTGTACCCTGCTTCTATATAGACATCAATAGTAAGATATGCTCTACTTCCAATAACCCCTTTTAAAAGTTTAGGAAATGGTGTCCTTATCCCTAAAGATTTATATGCTTCTTTATGTAATAAAGTAGCGTCAAAAATATAAACCCTCTTTTCAGTGTTATCAGCTAAAAATCGTAATAAAGGAGTTCCATACATCATATACTTACTTGAAGATAATAATCCAGCTATTTCTGATGGAGAAGGATTCAAAAAGATTTCACAATCCTTTCCAACTCTTGTTAAATATTCTTCCTCTATTCCAGGTTTATGTTCACCTTGTTTAAAGCTTCCAACTCTACTGATATCATCATAGGCATAAGCTTCTATTCTATTATTATCCCATATGACTTTAGTAGGAAATCTAAATTTTCTAATAAACTGTTTAATTTCAGCAAAAGTTTTCTGATCAAGGTTTTTGGTAGTAATATTAGTCTCCCTTAAACTTGGAGTCCCTGAACATATATCATATCTAATGAAACCATCAGTAATTTTGTAAGGAAATACTTCAGTATGATACTTACCTGGATTAAGTCTGGTATCTTGACCAGTCTTATAGTTGTACCATCCTCTTATAAATTCTATTTCCTCAATCAACTGTAGTAATTTTTTAGCCTTCATAACTTAATCATCCATAAGGATTTGACATATCTTGACGTTTCCAGTCATGTACCTCTAAAGCTCTCATTGTATTTACATAAAGTTTATACAAATTAAAGAATTCTTCACCCTCTTTTACGTCTTTCACTTGGTACAGACTCATATTATCATAGAAATAGTAATTATCATTATAAGAAACCATTGTCTCAAATTTACCTAAACGTTTTACTATCTTTAGTTTAATCCCTGCATCTCCCTGAAAGGTGCCTTTCATTTTGGCCTTCCTTGAATCCAGAGTATCTCTTATACTGTGAACAAGGCTTGTAGCTTGTTTAGCATCTTCTTTACCAGTTATCTTAAATTGTGGTAGTTTGGGAAGAGTCTTAGGATTTACAATTTCCTGCTTCTCTGGTTGTTGACCATACAATTGACAATTGAGATAATCACCACGATCAGCGTACACACTCCCAAAATATTTCTGCATCTCTTTAGCCAGTTTGTCTAAATTGGGGATCTTGTTCCCATTAGTTTGAACTACCAGGATATTCCCATAAGACCCACCTATAGAAAAAGTAAATTCTTTGTCTTCAGAATCTATACTAACAGGTCTACCACTAAACCTCTTATTTTTAGGAAACTTAATCTTAGTAATCTTAATAACTGTTTGGTATAATTCCTTCATAACATTAGCAGGAATAGCCTCAGCACTTTTCTGTTCCAATATATTTAATATATATCCTGACTTTTTCATTTTCCTAATTTCTTCTTGAAATCTGCTTCTGTATCTAAGGAGTTCTTATCTACAGACATTCTATTTCCTTTTTCATCCTCAATAAATACAAACTTCTTCATAGGATCAAAATCTTTTTTAGTGACTTTTACCTTTGCTCCTATTTCAATGTCTTTTCCATTAATAACTCTACCCATAAATCTATCTAAAAGAATAGGGTTATATATGTATGTTCCCCCCACCTTAGGATTTTTTACTGCTTCCATTATTCCGAGTAATTCTTTTACTTTGTTCATAATTAAACTCCATAGGTAGTGTTCATATCTATAAGGACTATATCATTTATAACTATACGATCCTTATCAGAAAAAAACTTTTTTATCTTATCAATATTTTTTACTATTAACTTATGTAAATGGTCTACATATTTGTGTGTAAGTTCCCTATTATAAGGCTCCAAATTTAGATATAATACTCTTGGATCAGTACCTAACATTGAATCTTTGCTTGGCTTAACAATGAAGATATTTTCAAAATCTTTACCTTTAATATATTTAGAGAGTTTTTCACTACTTGAAGCTTCTATTAATTTTATAATTTCTTTAGCTTTGTTCATATCTTACTCCAAGGAAACCTTATGGACTGTCATAACATTCCCAAACTTGTCCATTATATTAGCCAATAAATTCTTACTATCAAAATCAACGTTAAGAACTACCACTTCAGTCCCAGGTTTGATTCTTTTTCCCTTCTTAACGATGGGAAAATTTTTATCCATCATATTCTCTTCTGGATTGAATTTATATTTATCCCCTATCTTTATATTTGGATAGGAGGAGGACTCTATAAGTTCCTTTAATATTCTACTCTTCATGCTGCTTTTTTCCTCCCACGTTTATCTGACTTGTAAGCATCAAAAACTGTAACATATATTTTTCCACTCATCTTACTTACAGCATGTTTATGACCTAATCTCCCAGCTATTTTCTTGATAACCTCATGAACTCCTTTTTCTGATATATTGGGATCGATGACAAATATAAGGTCTTCTTTCTCATTAGTTTTTACTATAATCTTATTTTTTGGAGCTTCAAATGAGTGAAGTAATATAGTAGTTGGTTTCCCATCCTGAATAGCTTTTGATAACAATTGTATATCTCGTGAATTAAGATCACCATAAGCCATTTCTGAGATCAGGTCTAATATATCTTTAGCTTTCATTAAACATTCCTTTCCTCTTTTGGAAAGAGATCATTTGTTTCATCTGAGTTAAAAGCATCAAATACATGACAAACAATTCGTGCTTTACCATCTTTTATTTCAAAGTACATTTCATCATATACCAAGAAACCATTAGAATGTTTTGATTGAACTACAATCTTAGCTATGGTTTTGGTAATAAACAAAAGTTCCAGCATTTCTGCATCATATCGTGTACCTAATTGGACATATCCTTCAACAAAATTTCCCCAGGACTCAAATGGTATAAGTTCTAAGTCAATATATTTCTGAGCTTCAGGGAAATTTAATTCACCCAAGGCATTATAATATTGTATGAAAGTATCTCTAACTAATATAGTGTTTTGTTTTATAGTGCTCTTATCAGCGTAACTTGTCCCCACCATTCCACACATCATTAATACAATCAATAAAACAATAAATGCTTTCCTGTAACTCATCCCAATACCCTATCTTTCGTCTATAACTTTTAAGACCTTAAAATTTTTATCCTTCTTCATTGCATTTGCCCTACCCATATCAGCGTCTATAAGCAATGCATCTTTATACTTCTCATATTCTCCCATACCAACACTACCATAATATTCTGCTTTACGCCATAGTTCCCCTGATTTAACATTAGGATCTGCTGGTATAGCAACTATTCTTACACGTTTAAAATCATTAAGGTTGACTGTTTTACCTCTCTTTCCAGCAAGTAAAAGTTCAATATTCTTAACTTGTTTTGGTCTAACGTTCTTGTATAGTTTTATGAAAGTTTTACAACCTCTTACTATAAGATCTGTTCCAATATTTCTGGAAATCATTTGTTCCTTAACATAAGGATATCTATAAAAGAATATTCTCCTATCATCAACCTTTGTAATAATAATGTGATCAGGAGAAGAAGAAGCTCCCATATAATATTCCGTATTGGGTTGTAACAAGATATTAGTTTGGAGGGGTTCAAGGCCCCCACCACCTATACTATATATTTGCTCTAAAAGTTTCTTTGCATTTGTCATATTTATTTTTTCCCCACTTCAAAATCTCCTCCGATCCTGTTCCCATAATCTTTTATGAGTTTGGCAGAGGGTTTACCATATACTGGTTTTAAAATTACATGTCTTTTTGCATCATGTGTATCATAACCTATCAATTGAGTTATCGATAGTATTTTATTTGCTCCACGATAATTAACTGGTTCATTGATTCTAATATTTCCTACCAAACCAACATCCTGTCTTCCAGCATAATTTATTGCCTTAATCAATTCCTCTTTTGCTTTTCTAAGTTCTGGAATTTCCTTGTTGGGATCAGTATCATATTCAGCTACATTTGCTATCGTGGCCCAGGCAAAATCTATAATATATTTTTTCATCTTTTGCTTTTTTTGAACTGACATAACTCTATGTTTCCTTGACCAGTCATTAAGTTTATCAGTCCAACTATTAGCTATAGAATCTATCATTTGAGTTTCATCAACTTTATTGTCAAGCAATTCTTTTGCAAACCAGGAGTTCATACTGACATGATAAGCACGACAAATTTCATTATATATGTTTGGTAATTCATCTTCATCCATGAGACCTGTCCGAGTCTCAACTTGAACTTCAATTATGATCCGATCTCCCCCAAACTTATTTCTGGTATTTCCAGCAGCAGATAGAGCAGTCATAAAATCCACTGTAAAATATGTTCCAGGATAAGAAGCAAGTACCCCTGTATCAGAATCCCAAGTTTTCTTTTTAGGATCTGGAACTAATCCTTTCTTCAAGATCTCCCTCAAAAAAGTTGTGGTTGTCCCATGATAAAAAACTTCTTTAGCTTCACAAATTAATTGTAATACGTGTTGTGATTTATTAAGGCTCATAAACAAACTCCGTATATCCTTTTCCCCCAGATGATCCCACTACTCTTAAATGTTCTGGTGGAACTACTATAGAGGCTAATTTATATTTATCAGTCCTCATATGTATTTCAGCAAATTCCTTATCGGCACTAACAAAATCACCAGATTTTATAGTCCCTTTTAAACTTGCTCTCCATATCTTTATCTTCTTAGGTAATTTTGAAGTACCAAAATAATATTGGGCCACCCCAGGTGTCTCTTTATATTGGTCAGTCAATTTCTGAAGATTAGACTCAGAAAGGAGGAACAAAACTTGTTGTGATTTAGTCATGCTTCACCACCTTTTTGATCCTTATATTTTTAGGATCATACACCACAATATTAGTGGCAGTGTTCCTATACTGCATCCGTGGGGTAGCATGTTCCATTCCCACATAACCTAATTTTTTTAAAATGTCAGGCATTCTACCTGGAAACTTTCTTTCCAGAGCATAATAAAGCTCTATATTCATGACCTCATCATCACCTTTTTTAAATCGATCAGAATAATAAGTGGTGCCTAAAACTTTTTCAAACTTTTTAATGGTACTTAGGTCAGCCGTCTTGAGTTCCAAGATACTACCTTTTACCTCTATCTCATATAAAACTTTTCCCCAGGTCAATGCATCTTCAGGGAGAGTTGACAAATAGATTCCTTTTCCAAATGCAGAACCTCCTTTAGCACCTTCTAAAGTGATTTTATCATGTTCATGCTTTGCAGCGTGATAATATATCTTAGATTCAAACAAGTTTAAAATTTTTCTGGATCTATTCATTGTGGTCTTTCAATACTTGGTCATTTTTGTTGTCTAAGTGTCTAAGCTGGGAGGGAGAATCGAACTCCCGACCGATTGATTACAGGTCAATTGCTCTACCGTCTAAGCTACCCCAGCAATTCAAGTCAGGGTGGTAGGACTTGAACCTACGACTTCTTGAATCCAAATCAAGCACTCTACCAACTGAGCTACACCCTGATCATATTTCTAATTTATAGGTGTACCCACCAAAATTTCTTATAAACTCTTTTCCTGCTTTATTATCTTTGAATAGATAATAGCAATCTATGTTTGGGATCTGATCTTTGCTATCTGGCATAACCCAATATGATCCCGTTTTTATCCAGGGGAAATATACACCAACTCCCCATTGTTTTTTGTAGGCTTTTCCCCAGGGGGAATATTCCGTTTTTACGAGTCCAACATTTTTCTTTCCGAAACTGAAAATGAGTGGCTTCGTAATATTTTTCAAATCTGGAATTTCCTGAGGAGTTCCCTTTGGAAAATATTTGTCTAATGTTGGGAGAAGTTTTTTGATTTCTTGTTCTGGATCTTTTACCCGATCCAAATTTAATCTTAGAACGACTCCATCTTTTCTTGCAATTGTGAGGTTAAGTGTATTCAAAATATCGTGATATCCATCCACTGCCACAACATACTGACCTTGCTTATAAGTATCACCATATTCTACCTCATTTTCTAATAGACTTAATATTTTCCTTGATTTATTCAT
>Ga0209742_10000315_pt1 | contig 26380 bp, 25 predicted proteins | sample DeeMarSeWOR38_10_FD_187462 | JGI IMG/M metagenome (GOLD analysis project Ga0209742, IMG submission 187462) | Marine sediment microbial communities from White Oak River estuary, North Carolina - WOR-3-8_10 (SPAdes) (version 2) | ecosystem: Environmental > Aquatic > Marine > Intertidal zone >... | reverse complement strand
TATCATTTGTACCCCTCCAAGTCCCCACCCATCGATTTTGGCTGTTGCCCATTTGTGTAGCCCCGTGGAATTGTATCAAGTTGGCGGTGCCCAGGCGATAGCCGCCATGGCTTATGGAACAGCAACGATACCCAAGGTAGATAAAATTGTCGGGGCAGGCAACTTATTTGTGACCCTGGCAAAACAGCAATTATTTGGGGTCGTAGGTATTGACGCTCTGGCTGGACCGACAGAAACGATGATCATCGCCGATAGTACGGCAAATCCAAAGTGGGTAGCAGCGGACTTGCTGGCTCAAGCGGAGCACGATGTGATGGCAAGTGCTATTCTACTTACACCAGACCTTGAGCTGGCTAAAGAAGTACAGGTTGAAGTTGCCAGACAATTGGAGGATTTATCACGGGCAAACATTATCGCCCGGTCACTCCGGGATTGCGGCGGAATCGTCCTTACTTCTGGTATCGATGAAGCGATCATATTAGCCAATGATTACGCGGCCGAGCATTTATGCCTTGAGGTATCGAATCCTCAATCCGTGGCGGACAAAATTACCAATGCTGGTGGCATTTTTATTGGCGATAGATCTTTTGAAGTCCTCGGTGATTATGTTGCTGGACCAAGTCATGTCATGCCAACCGGGGGGTCGGCTCGGTTTTCGTCACCTTTAAATGTGCTTGATTTTGTCAAAATTACCAGCATCATAGCCTTGGATCCACAAACAAGCATGGAAATTGGTCAATCAGCGGCTGAGATCGCCGATATGGAAACACTTACTGCCCATGCATCGGCAGCGAGGATTCGTCAAGGAGAAAATTGTGTCTAAATATTCGGCTTTTGTTCGCCAACACATTCATACAATGCCAAAATATCAGCCGGTAGTGCCGCTAGAAATATTATCAGGACAGCTTAATCGTTCTGCTGATACGATTCTAAAACTTGACGCAAACGAAAATCCATATGGTCCTTTGGATGTCGTTCAAAAGGAAATAAAAAACCTGCCCTACATACATATCTATCCTGATCCTTCAAGTAATAAATTATGCAGGGCTTTGTCCAAGTATCATGAACTACCTTTAAGTAATATTGTCCCTGGAGCGGGAGCGGATGAGCTAATCGACCTAACCATGCGGCTTTTTCTCGAACCTGGAGATGCTATCGTTAATTGCCCACCAACTTTTGGGATGTATTCTTTCGACGCCTTGTTGAATGGAGCTACTGTCCTATCTGTAGGACGAAATAAGGACTTTTCATTGGATATTGCCAAAATTGAAGATGTGATCAAGAATGAAAAACCAAAGCTAATTTTTATTTCTTCGCCGAATAATCCAGATGGCAGTGTTCCTCCCCTAACAACGATCAAACGGCTATTAGACTTGCCAATAATAGTAGTTATTGATGAAGCCTATGTGGATTTCGCACCCAGCGGCACAAGTGTGATTGAGGAAGTGTTGACCAGAGAGAACCTGATCGTTTTGCGAACATTTAGTAAATGGGCGGGACTCGCCGGGCTTCGGGTAGGTTATGGAGTATTTCCCGATTGGATGATACCTTTTTTATGGAAAATCAAACAGCCTTACAATGTATCAGTCACGGCATCGGCCGCAGCTGTCATCTCCCTTCAACACGCTGATGCATTACGATCTCGCGTGAAAATGATTGTGCGCGAGCGAGAACGTTTATATGCCGGGCTCAGTAAGATTAAGTGGGTAGAACCATATCCATCGCATGCAAATTTCATATTGTTTCGAGTCTTATTCAGGCCGGCAATCGATGTGCGGAATCTGTTGCTTGAATCGGGGATTATTGTGCGCCATTTTGACAAGCCAGGATTGGATGATCACATTCGCGTTACCGTAGGGAAACCTGAAGAAAATGAGGCACTTCTTGATAGGCTTGTTGATGTGAGGTAAATGATGCGGAGCTCTAAAATAGATCGCCAAACAAAGGAAACGTCAATTCACCTGGAATTAAATCTGGATGGTGTTGGGGAAGCGGAAGTCGATACAGGCATTGGTTTTTTGGACCATATGCTTGAACAAATGATCGTTCATGGACTATTGGATCTTCGATTGAAAGCGGTTGGGGATCTGCACGTCGACTACCATCATACAGTCGAAGACTGCGCATTGGCCCTGGGCATGGCTATTAATGCGGCATTAGGTGATAAAAAGGGCATCGTGCGCATGTCATCCGCCCATGTGCCCATGGATGAAGCTTTGGGATTTGTGGCCATTGATTTTTCGGGTCGGCCATATGCCGTCGTCGAAGGGAATTGGAAAAGTTCGGCAGTGGGCGGTATTTCAACGAGTTTAATGGATCATTTTTTCGAATCCCTATCTGCAGCAGCCAGGTGTAATTTGCATGTCCGTATACTCTATGGGCGAGATGATCATCATCAGGCAGAGGCCCTTTTTAAGGCCCTGGGACGTGCGCTAGATGGTGCTACACAGGTCGATCGACGAAGGTCCAAAATAATCCCTAGCACTAAAGGGGTGATCTGATGATAGCCTTGGTGGATAGCGGCACTGGAAATCTGCGATCAGTAAAAAAGGCTCTAGAGACTGTTGGAGCAGAAGTCAACCTAACGAACAATTCTGAAGAGATCTTAGCAGCGGAAAAGGTCGCACTACCAGGAGTTGGCGCATTCGGCGACAGCATGAAAGGTCTTCTCGAGCGTGGCTTGGTTGACGTTATCAATGATGTTGTCCTCCGGGGGACGACGTTGCTCGGAATCTGTGTGGGAATGCAACTGCTATTTGACAGTAGTGAAGAGCTAGGTTTTTACCAGGGTCTTGGATTCGTGCCAGGGCGTGTAAAAAGATTCGATACCCCAGGTCTTAAGGTTCCACAGACTGGGTGGAACCAATTAAAACTGATTCGGAATTGTCCATTGTTTCGTGGATTACCAGATGAAAGCTATGCATATTTTAACCATAGTTACTATTGTGAAGTCGACGATATGAATGACATGGTAACCGAAACCGAATATGGTATTGGTTTTGCTTCAGCAATTCAACGAGACAATGTCTATGGCGTGCAATTTCATCCTGAAAAAAGCCAAAAGGTGGGATTAACGATATTAAAAAATTTCTTGGAGTTGTGCTGATGAATTCCTTTACTGTATTTCCGGCGATTGACTTGCGTGGCGGACAGGTTGTGCGCTTAATCCAGGGTGATCCAGGAAAAAAGACCATTTATAGTAATAATCCTGAGGAAATTGTTTTGCGGTGGTTGGAAGCAGGAGCAACGTGGATTCACGTTGTAAATTTGGATGGTGCTTTTGGCGATCATGACCAGACCAATCTGGCAGCTCTGAATAAGATCGTTTCTTTGACTGCGGATTTCAATATTCAATTTGGCGGTGGGTTGCGATCAATATCTGATATCAAGAGAATTCTGGAGCTGGGCGTGCACCGCGTTGTCTTAGGTACCATAGCTCTTGACCCCCGTTTTTCATTATCAAAAATCATAAAGATGTACGGCAGTGAACGAATAGTGGTTGGTATTGATGCTCGTGACGATAGAGTTCGGATAAAAGGATGGACTGAGACGACCAATGTTGATCCAATAACTTTGGGCCGGGACCTTTATGATGAGGGCGTCCGAAATGTCGTTTACACAAACATCTCCAAAGATGGCATGGGCAGTGGTGTCGACATTCAAGCTAGTAAAAAATTGGCCGACAAGACTGGGCTATCCGTTGTTGCTTCAGGTGGAGTTGCCACGATAAATGATGTAAAGGCTGTACGCGAAGCAGGTCTGAGTGGTGTGATCATCGGCCGGGCTTTATATGAAGGTCAGATCGACCTGCACGAGGCCTTAACATGTTAGCAAAGCGAATAATCCCATGCCTGGATGTCCGCGATGGTCGAGTGGTAAAAGGAGTCAACTTCATTAATTTACGTGATGCTGGTGATCCCGTCGAACAGGCGCGAATATATGACCGCATGGGGGCCGATGAGCTGGTTTTCCTAGATATATCGGCTACTCCTGAGGGTCGAAGGACCACTGCTCAGATGGTTAGGAAGGTCGCCGATGAAATATTTCTCCCATTTACAGTTGGTGGTGGCATCAGGTCCTGGTTGGATGTCCGTCAAATCCTGCTGGCTGGGGCCGATAAAGTCAGCATCAATTCGGCCGCGGTTCGTGATCCAGGAATTCTTGCCGAATGTGCCAAACGGTTTGGAAGTCAATGCATCGTACTGGCCATTGATGCTAAAAAGTTAGGAGGTGGATCCTGGGAAGTCTATGTAAATGGTGGACGGCAACCGACTGGTCTGGATGTTCTTGCTTGGGCAGAGCGTGGAGTTGCCTTAGGGGCAGGAGAAATTCTATTGACGAGTATGGATGCTGATGGGACTCTCGCTGGTTACGACGTAAAATTGACAAAGGCAGTTGCCAGAACTGTCAACGTCCCCGTGATCGCCAGTGGTGGAGCCGGAACTCTATCTCATTTTGCAGAAGTTTTTTCGGCCGGTGGTGCAGATGCTGCCCTTGCTGCATCACTCTTCCATGATAGTAAGTTATCTATCCAGGAAGTGAAGGATTTTTTGATTAGTCAGGGAATAGCCGTAAGAATTGCCAGTTGAATAACATGATAAAAAAAGTAAATTTCAATGAGCAGGGGCTAATTCCAACTGTGATTCAGGACGATTTATCCGAACAAGTTTTAATGGTTGCCTGGTCGAATGAAGAGTCGTTGCGATTAACAATAGAGACGGGCCAAGTTCATTTCTGGAGTAGAAGTCGCCAGGCATTGTGGCGCAAAGGCGCTACTTCGGGAAATTTAATGCTGGTTGAAAGCATTCATATAGATTGCGATAAGGACACCTTGCTTATTCGAGTAAAACCGACTGGGCCAGTTTGTCACACAGGAGAGGTGACCTGTTTTTTCCGAACCTTGGATGAATTATGATCGATAAACTTTTTGAAATCATTGAGGATCGCCGGTTCAATCCGCGCTCCGGCTCCTATACATCCCTTCTTTTTACAGAAGGTGAAGATGTAATCCTGAAGAAAGTCGGTGAAGAAGCCATGGAAGTGATCCTGGCTGCAAAGGCCCAAGGGGATGAAAGATTAGTGCAGGAGCTCGCCGATCTCTTTTACCATTCGTTAGTTTTGTTGTCGTGTCGCGGACTATCGCTAGAGGATTTAAAAGAAGAACTACGTAGGCGGCACAATGTTTAAGACAGTACACAATTATGCGTTGCGAAATGGCGTAAAGGCGTCACTGATAATTTCGCTCACTTTGAAAACCTCTGCTACCCTAACGACTTTGCAGTGAATAGTAGCGGAAACTACTCCAGGTAAATCGGATTGCTATAAATCCAGCCACGTTTCTTTCCAAAATAATTAATCTTGCACTCCACTCGATATGCCCCCTGTTCGATCGGAATGTGGGTTAAATTCGAGTCGTCGTGGCATTCGGCAACAGTCACGCCGTTTCTTAACAATCGGATGTTGCACTTTGCTGGTGTTTTTACTTGAAGCGTGGCTCCACTTCCCATTTTAATCCGATCACCCATAATACCTTTCGATTGGCTCTGACCACTGAAACGGAATCCTTTTGTCGAATGAGCCATGTCATATCCGATCCAGGCATTTCCGTTTCCGATGGCCTCAAGCACAAGACTCTTATCATGGATTAATTCGCCATTCAACTCCTCCCCCACCAAAATATGAGTGTTGATCGCCCGAAACAGAAATTCATAGGGGAAGATCACCAATGAATATGGTCCTATTTGATATTTGAAGGCATGGGCATCGCTATTTCCAATGGCAGCTATCCTTTTGCCATTCTTTAATAACTCATCCCATTTGTCCAAGGTGGCCGGTTGGGGACCATTGATATATCGTTTTGGATTAAGGGCAACGCGAAGGGCTTTGAACCTATTGGATAGATGTCCTTTAAAATCGGACATATAATTCCAGATTTCCAGACCTGTATAGCCATCTACCTCCCAGTTGTGCCAGCCTAAGCTGCCTTCGTTAAAAAGGGGTGCATCCGGGTCAAAAGGGTGGGCCAAGAAGCCGTATCCGCCAGCCGCCGTGGTTTCATCTATTAGCTTCTGAGGATCGTAGGCGTATTGTGCCAATTCGGTATTTGCACCGTAGGCCAGGAAATGGCTAGCCTGAGGTTGTCGTCGCGGATTATGAACTTCCTCGCCGACCAGCAACAAGACACGCTGCTCATTGTTAGTGTAGTATCCTTCAACGCCGTTTACCCAAATATTGTGATCGGTCACCACGATGAAGTCCAAACCAGCTTGAATGGCATCTTTGGCTATCTCTCCATGCCAGCTGGCACCATCAGAGTATGGGGTGTGCATGTGGAGGTTACCAGTGAGTTCGTGCATCAGTAAATATTCTACCCTGGCCGATAAGCATGATTGTATACGGCGCGAATTATAAATCATGCCACTATTCCGACAAGAAGCTAATATTCGATAGGAGTAATCCCCCCTTGCTCGGACCATTCTGGTCGTTATAATGCGCCAATGATGCAATTCGATTTCCGCAAAAAAAGATATGCTGTGACCATCTTACTTTGTTATATGGCCGTTATATCGATTTCTTGCCAGCAGGGTATCGAAAGCGGCATCACCTCACTGGCGACGCCTATTCCTCAAGGTACAAGCCAGTTAACGCCTTTGTCGGATTCGTTAGCACGTGGACCTACACTACCTCAACGCCACTTAGATAATACTGGACAGCCAGAATTCGTGACCGTGGGAGTTGTCAGTGCCAGTGAAGAGCCCGTGGGACTACAAATGCCAGCTTTCATAGAGGCAGAAGTCGCCGGTCGAAGGATAAAAAATGTAGTTCTAATGGCGGGTGATCAAGGAGAGGATGGAAGTAAACGATTGTTATTATTTGATGAGTTAATACCTGAGCCTTTTTCCGATGAATCAGAAATTTGGCCGGATGGGATTCATGAAATAGTTCATGTCTGGTATTCTTTGGGCGATTACCTGACCGATGATGCTAATGGTGACTTTGTCCTGCTGCAAGATTCGAATCTTGGAAAATTAATGCGTACGGTTGACGGCCGATTTCGACATGCGGGTCAGGAAAATTATATTGAAGCCATCTTAATCGTTGATACAGGGGAAGGTGGTTCAATAGGTTTGATAGAATCAACCACCGGATCAACAATTAGCCCCCAACCTGGCGACGAATTCCAAATCACGAATATTGATTTGTTGGAAGATCTGAATCTCGCTTATTCACCTGGGGTAAGTCTTATCTTTAACCAGGCAGGTCAATTAACATATGAAAAACGGCCGTTACCAGGCGGTTTGTATTTTCTGGGTATTTCGTCCGAGACAGAGTCGGGAATGACAGCAACCGATTTACGAGAATTAACCGTGGGGAATGAAAACCTACGCTCTGGTTTAAAGGCCTACTATGATCCCGTAAAACGTTTCCAATTCTTATATCCAGAGTATCTGATGGAGATTACGGAAGAAGGTGAACGTCTGGCGTCTCAAAACATTTCCGGAACAGTAAAATTGACCATAACCAGTTATCCTGAATCGTACCAAAAGCCGGTGGATGACCTTAAATCAAACGTGTTACGCACCTTTGGCGATGTGCAAATCCTCTATGAAGATACGGCACCGATGGGTTCTACAGGAGCCCTATCGACGGCCTATGGTTACGAAGCCGCCGATGGTTCACATACTGGCGTTTTCCTCGTCTTTTACCAAGATGAGCTAGCCTACGTGGTGGATGTCGATGGCCGGAGCGATGATGAACCACGGATGCTGGAAACCGTTAAAATATTAAGCGATAGTTGGGTTCATCGACCAGGAGTGAGCGGCCAATTTTCTGGGGATTGGCAACCGGCTTCTGTACATGATTTTGAGCTATGGGTTCCGTCTGATTATCAATTTGTTAAACTGACAAATGAATGGCACCGGTTTAGTGGAGATGATGGGCTGACATTTATTGCCTTACGCTCCGAACCTGCGGCCGGGGGTCGAATTCTAGATAGAATGAGACATTGGTTGGAAATAGCAGTGAGAGATGTAGATGACTTTGCCTACTCCGATTTTTATACTTTAGACCTGGCAGATAATAGCTGGATTCGACTAGACTTCATTTACAAACTAATGGACGGAACGGAAATGGCTGGCAGTATCATGGCCGCGAGATTTGACGAAGATCTGCTTTTTGCCTGGGCGGAGGCGCCCGCAGAGATCTATGAAACATTTGAACGGGAGCAGTATTTATTGTCGCTGGCAAATGTACACAGGGTAAAATAATCTTTAGAGAGAGTAGTGGCCTATCCCTGATAGAAAAGGTCAATCTTCATTCACAATGGCTATTGATCCACCTCGGCGATTATCGCCGGCGCCGACAATGCGACCGGCGATAGTTCGTGATACGCTGTGCGCGCCCCCAAAATAGATACTTCGTCTATCCCAGCGGTTAACAGGGTAACCCATTTCCTCAATTTCATTCACTGCGGCCGCATCATAGCCTAATTCGCACTGAAGAACGCCATCTTCCAGATGAACACGAGCGATATTGACAGCATCCACCAGTCGCATTTCGTAATCAAGTAGATTGCTTAAAACTTGGAGAATCGCGCTGCGAATACGAATGCTGCCGCCACTACCAACGACCAAGCGAATATTTCCATCCAATAGAACGATTGCTGGAGTCATCATTGTCGGTATCCGCTGCCCGGCGGTTCTGCTATGAAATCCGTTAGGATGAAGATCAGCCTCACCCAGGATGTTATTCGGAATGAATCCAGTTCCGGGAACAACATACCCGGCCGATTCGCCAGCAGTCGTTGTTAAGCTGACCGCCATTCCATTCCCATCAATGACGCTAATATGACTGGTATCTGGGTGAAGAGATGGTTCTGAGAGAGCTGGAAAGTGGGTTTTTCCGGCAAGTCCTTCATTCACTTCTTCAACGTAATGTTGAACGAAGCTATCAGCCAAGAAGTAGCTAATCGCATCATTTGCCGGTAATTCCTCCATTGCTCGGTCCCAAATAGGTCTGGCCCGGGTCGTGGCAGCCATGATTTCAAATAACAGACGAAGATGATCGGCTGAGCCATGTTGGAATTGACCAACGTCGAAATTGCTGAGAAGCCTGAGGGTGAAAGCCGTGAGAACGCCGCCGCTTGAACTAGGTGGGGGAAGAAGTATCTCGAACTGACGGTAATTAAAACAGATCGAGGGTAACTTACGGACCTTATAACGTATCAGGTCTGTTGCCGTCAGCAATCCTCGATGGGCTGCCTGATCGGACAAAAGGGTCTGGGCTAACCGGCCGGATCGGGCAAAATCAGCACCTTCTTGGGCCAGGTTGTCCAACGTACCAGCCAGATGGGGTATGAACAACTTTTCGCCCGGTTCGATGATCCGGCCTCTAGAAGCAAAGATCTCTTGCATGTCTGAAGTATGCGTATAAATCGGCTCTAGTAAATGGCATGTTTCGGCCTGGAATTGCGCTAAATGATGGCCATTTAATGCCAGTCGGGTCGCTGGCTCAAGCAAAGTTGACAAAGGAAGGTTGCCATGGTCTTCAGCCATCCGGCATAAGCCGACAATGTTACCCGGCACGGCGACTGAGCCTCGACCTAGAAAAAAATCTTGGGTCGTCGGGCCGAAATCAATAGTCACTTTTTCGAAATCCAGGTCATCTAATTTTTGGCCCCCTTCTAATCCGGGCATGGAGCTAAAAAAGTCATAGGTTGTGCAGTTATAGCTTTGGTTGTCTAGTGAAGGCGTAAAGACTTGGGCGATGCCACTTCCGCCAAGATGTACGACGCCAATCTCGGCAATGAACGAGGTATAGGCCGCTGCTATTGCTGCATCGACGGCATTCCCTCCTCGTCTTAACATTTCCTTACCTGCAGCCGCAGTTTCCGGATCACCAGCGGCAATTACTCCTTTCATTTATCCACTCTCCCAGGGTGTATGATCAATATTTGGCGTCGATCCAAGTTTACAGCCATCTTGACACGGGGGCGACAAAGTATATGCTTTGGCATAATTGCCCCAAGCGGATTCGACTGATATTAACAAGAGCAACCAAAGTGCGAATATGAGTGAACAGGATTTGCAACAACTGTTGGATTTAGCCCCATTATTGGTGCCCGTGATACTCATTCAACTCGGTCTGATAGTGGCAGCATTGGTGGATCTTATTAAACGCTCGAAAACTCGTGGTCCTAAATGGCTTTGGGTCGTGATAATCTTGATATTTGGGATTATTGGACCGATTATCTATTTTGTGATTGGCCGAGAGGATGAGTGACAGTATGGATGCCATTCGCTGCCAAGCGCTTAGTCGTTCCTATGGCGAAGTATTAGCCCTGAAATCATTAGAGTTGAGTGTGCCACGGGGTGCTGTATTTGGCTTCTTGGGCCGGAACGGGGCGGGCAAGACGACGACTATTCGCCTCATGACAGGGCTGGCCCGGCCGTCTTCTGGTGACGCCTGGATAATGGGTGTTAAGACGACCGATGGGGATGATACGGCGAAGATGAATTTTGGTTATTTGCCCGAGGAGCCAGCCTTTTATACCTGGATGACGCCTCGCGAGTATTTGGCTTATATTGGAAAACTGTTTGGATTAAATAAGGACGTACGACAAACGCGAATTGAAGAACTGCTTGATTTAGCCGGACTCCTGGATGCGGCGAAAAGGCGAATAGGAGGTTTTTCGCGCGGTATGCGCCAACGACTAGGCTTAGCCCAATCGATGATCCATCGGCCGCCTGTCTTATTCCTGGATGAACCGACAAGCGCCTTAGATCCGGCCGGCCGGAAAGATGTGCTGGAGATGATAGATCGTCTGAGGGGCGAAACAACGGTTTTTTTGTCAAGCCATATTCTGGCTGATGTTGAGCGTGTTTGCGATACCATTGGCGTCATTCATGAAGGAGAGCTGCTGCTCGTTGCCGGCCGGGAGGAGTTGCTAGCAACGCATGCGTTAAATGTAGTTGTTATCGAATTTGATTCGAACGATTTACCTGTTTCACCATTGCTCCTGTCCCGGTTAGGGGAAATTTCCTGGATATCTTCTGTCTTACAAGAAAAGAATGGTTTGCGCATTCAGGTGTCAGATTCTAACCTGGCTAAGAAGGCGCTACTACCCTTGATTCTAGAGTCTGAGGTGACCGTGATCAGTTATCAATGGGTGCGCCCAAGCTTGGAGGATGTATTTTTGAGCATTAGCACTCGCTAACCTGGACAAATGTTGATGTGAATCTTTGGATCTCAGCTGCTATCTCGATATTCGTTATTTTGCTGCCGATTCTGCTGGCGATTCTCCTTCGTAAGAGGAGTAAAGTCTCCTGGTACATATTCTGTGTCGGGATTTTGACATTTTTTGCTGCCCAGGTTGTGCATCTCCCTTTGAATCGCCTGTTATCTGAGATTGGTTTACTGCCGACTGGAACACCAGAAGGTAAATCACTGATTTGGATGGCGGCGATATTAGGGTTGACGGCTGGCCTAACGGAAGAGTTAGCTCGAGTTGTTGGTTATGCGGTCGTAGGTAAAGCTCGCCGGTATGAAGATGGTATCATGATGGGTCTTGGCCACGGTGGTCTCGAAGCCATGGTTCTCAGCGCGCTAACTATTGCCAGCGTTGCTTCGCTTTCTTACCTTATCGAATCCGGAACGATGCCAGTTGATCTTTCACCCGAACAATCGGCCGCTCTCGATCGTCAGCTGGGGATTATGAATAGCTCACCTATTGCTTCCTTGTTACCGGCTGTTGAGCGAGTGATTGCCTTGGCCATCCAAGTCAGCCTATCAGTTATGGTTTTGCAGGCGTTTGTTCGACGAAACTGGCTCTACGTTGTTGCTGCCATCTTAATACATGCCCTTTTCGACTTTGTGGCTGTAATTGGCGTAAATTTGATTGAAAGCTTCTGGATTTTGGAGGGGATGTTGGCGCTATTCACGTTACCTCTTGTGATCTGGCTTTGGCATCTTAAACCTAGCCGAGTCGGGAAAACGCCAAAGATTTCTTACACTATAACTCAAGAGATTCATACTTTTGGCAATTCGGTTTCCAAAGAATTCCTGTATCAATGGCGCAGTAGGAGGCTAATTATCGTTTGTGCTGTGTTTCTAGTGTTTGGTATGATTTCCCCCCTGTTGGCCAAGTTTACACCGCAGTTGCTTGGTAGCATTGAGGAAGCCCAACAATTCGCTGAATTAATCCCAGAACCGACCATTGATGATGCATACGATCAGTACATCAGAAATATCACTCAATTTGGATTTATCTTGGCTATATTATTGGGTATGGGTGCTATTGCCGGCGAGAAAGAAAGGGGTACAGCCAGCATGATATTGAGTAAACCGTTGCCAAGGGGCTTCTTCGTCGTCAGTAAATATATCGCCCAATCGGCCGTGTACCTGTTGGCCTTCATCCTGGCCGCGATTGCCGCCACCTACTATATGGTAATTTTGTTTGATACCGTTAACCTGGTTGCTTTTTTGGCCATAAATCTTTTGTTATTGGCCTGGCTGCTTGTCTTTGCGGCCATTACATTGCTTGGTAGTGCGATAGGCCGGACGACAGTGGCAGCCGGCGGGATGGCCTTTTTAGGTTCGGTTTTGGTTTTTCTCTTGGGTAGCATTCCTCAATTTGGTGCATTGGCTCCAGGGGGTTTGATTGTCTGGGCAAACCAGCTTGCTGTTGGAGAAAGCGTTGCTCCAAATACAGGTGCCTTGGCCATGAGTCTCGTGTTCGTTCTGATCCTACTCATAACGGCCGTGGCTGTTTTTGAACAACAAGAGTTATAAAAATCTAGGTTTGGAGTGATTCCTTAGGCTGAACTTCGTAGTCAGGAGACCATTATGAATGGTAACAAATATGAGAATTTAGTAACCTTAGAGGTGGAGTTGCCAATTTGGAATAGGTTCTTTACCGTCTCGCCTTTGGTCCTCATTGGGACGCGGGATGCCAGCCAGGAATACAATCTGGCCCCGAAACATATGGCCTTTCCCCTGGGGTGGGATAATTATTTTGCTTTTGTTTGCACGCCGTCGCACACTACCTATCATAACATCGTAAGAGAGGGAACGTTCACAGTCACGTATCCCAGACCCACACAAGTCATATTCACCAGTTTATCGGCCGCACCACGTGATGATGACAATTTCAAGCCGTCTCTGGTGGCGTTACCAATCTTTCCGGCAAAAAGTATCGATGGCCTATTTGTCCAAGACGGCTACGTTTTTCTTGAATGCCAACTCAATAGAATCATTGACGATTTTGGTAGCAATAGTCTCATTGTCGGTGAAATCATCGCCGCACATGTTCACCAAGAAGCGTTAAGGGCTTCGGAACGAGACGATGGCCAGCTTATCTTTGATGCGCCATTATTGGCTTATTTAGAGCCTGGTCGATTTGCCCGGATCGAACAAACATTTACCTTTCCCTTTCCGACAGGTTTTAAACGATAGCGTTCAGGTAGAATCGTGAAATTGGTTGCTTCCCGACAGGTTTTCGATTATCTGGTCTCAAAACAGGACGAGATGATTGCCTATCTTCAACAGCTCGTGCTGGCCGAATCGCCGTCGTCTGTGCCTGATTCGCAAGCGATGGTTATGACCATTTTGTTTGAGTCACTGCAAGAACTAGGCTTTGATGTTCGGATAATCCCGGGACGAAGAACTGGCGGGCATATCCTAGCCCATTACAAGAACAAGGCTGGTAATGCAGGTGCCCAATTGCTCTTAGGTCACTGTGACACAGTCTGGCCAATAGGTACCCTGAAAGATATGCCATTTTGTATCGAATACAATACTATCAGTGGGCCAGGTGTCTACGATATGAAAGGTGGCCTGACTCAGATGATCTTTGCCCTGAAGGCTATTGCTGAGTTCAATCTGGAATACCAGTTGTCGCCAGTTGTATTTATAAACTCGGATGAAGAATTGGGTAGTATTGAGTCTGGCCAGCAGATTGAAAGGTTGGCGCCGGAAATGTCCCGTGTATTTGTGTTGGAGCCATCGTTAGGCCTGGAAGGAAAGCTTAAAACGGCCCGCAAGGGCGTTGGACGCTTCGACATTGTAGTTAATGGGCGAGCAGCCCATGCCGGCCTTGAGCCAGAAAAGGGTATCAGCGCCGTCCTCGAGTTGGCCCTTCTCATTCAAAAACTATTTGCGATGAATGATCTGGAACGGGGGATAAGCGTCAACGTTGGCACAATCGAAGGAGGATTGCGGCCCAATGTGATTGCCCCCCAGAGCAAGGCTGTTGTTGACGTGCGTGTGCCATCGATGTCTTATGCGCAAGACATTGAGGAGGCGATACTTGGGCTCCAGCCAATAACACCGGGGATTACCCTGGAAATCAGCGGCAGCATCAGCCGGCCGCCACTCGAAAGGACGATGGCTAACCAAGCCTTGTGGTCGATGGCTAAAAAGCTGGGGGGGGATATGGGTCTAGCCTTAGAAGAAGCAATGGCCGGGGGTGGATCAGATGGAAATATAACAAGCCAATTCACGGCCACGCTGGATGGGTTGGGGACTGTTGGAGATGGTGCACATGCTCGGCACGAATTTATATTCATCGACAAAATGATCGAACGAACAATTCTGCTGGCGCTTCTCCTACTTGCCGGACCAGCAACTTGAAAAATAGGGTGGACCTAACCTGATAAAAAAGTGTGACATTCTGCCGGCCAACTTGTGACAATTTACACATGTGCTATGTCCCTTTATTAATTCATACTATATTCAACTTGTAGTCTGGTCTACGGAACACTGAGATTAAGGCGAAACCGGGAAAATTTCGGATATTATTAAAGGCGCCGAGGCCCGGTTTCGCTCAAGTAAACTCCAACTTGGAGCGCCATTTTATTGTTTTTACTATTTGGAGTTTACCTAACCCGGCTCACATAATCCCGTCGAAACCAACATTGGAAAACTGATAGCTGATCGGAGATTCGAGTCATGATCAACATTCGGATCAGGGAAGCCCAAGAAGCAGATGTCCCTTCTATTCGCGATCTATTCACGAAATGTTATGGACCCCATTATAGGTACCAGGATTTTTACGACGATTATTGGCTTAAAAAGACCGTTTATAGTGATAACTATCTATTTTTAGTTGCCACTGATGGCGATGTTGTTTTAGGTAGTGCCTCAGTATATTTTGACACAGGAAGTTACACGGATCTCTTGGGTGAATTTGGGCGTCTCGTGGTCGATCCGGACTATCGTGAGCGGGGTATCGGCAGCATGTTAATGCGTGAACGTATCCGATTTGCCAACCAACGGCTGCACTTTGGGTTGGCCAACACCCGGACCCGACATCCATTTGCCCAGAGCATATCCTATAAACATGGTTTTCAGCCGATTGGGTTTCTACCATTGGCAAGCTTGTTCGATGAGCGAGAAAGCACGGCTGTAATGGGCCAGTTATTTCGAGGGGCTAAAGACCTGCGACGGAACCACCCCAAAATTATCCCTGAGGTATTTCCTCTCGCTGCCAAAGTGTTAAGTGGGCTCGGCTTGCCAAACGATTTATTGGTTATCGAAGATGCAGACAGCTACCCGATGCATGAAGAGTACCGGGTTGAAGAGCTGGCTGAAACTGGGCTGCCATACCTGCTTCGAATCGAGCGAGGCCGGCTGAAACGAAGACAAGTATTTGGCAATTTGATGTTAAGCTATGGATACTTCGCGCTACAAGCAAAGGAAGCGCAATATCTTGTTGCCAAGCAGGGTGAAATCATCGTGGGTGCGATCGGTTATGTTTATGATCAAGTTGGTAAAACGATCAAGATCGTCGAATTAATCGATGTGGATGATGCGGTCGGTGGTTTTCTTTTGCGAGAGTTAGATAGGAGAGCGCGAGAGGAATTAGATGTCGCTTATGCTGAGGTGGCGGTTAGTGCTTATTGGCCTCGAATTCAGCGCACGCTCGATCAACTCGGTTTTTGCCCAGCCGCCTATTGCCCCTCCTATGTGTTCCACGGTATGGAGCGTTTAGATGCCATTCGCATGGCGAAACTATATATCCCCTTCGAAATCGGACCAATCAAGTTGATACCGCCGGTTGAGGAACTCTTTAATACAGTTGTTCCTGGTTTTCTTGCTAAACGGGTCGGCATTCAGGTTGACGAATTTACCCGAAGTGTGTCAATTTTTAAGGGCCTTATCGATGCCCAATTACGCAGCATCTCCGGTATTTGCCGGGTGGTGAATTTTAACGCTGGGGATGTAATCTTTCATGAGGGGGACGTCAACCGGAATCTGTACATGGTATTGACTGGAGAAGTAGACATCTTGATGGGTCTGGATGGGGTATCGGTTGGAAAGGTTCTGGCAGGTGACGTTTTAGGGGAGATATCATTGGTAGGAGAAACACCCCACTCTGCAACGGCTGTCGTTGTTCGTGATGGTCAATTCATTGTACTGACCCATGAAGATTTTAAAAATCTTATTCAGCGTTACCCTCGAATCGGTATGACTGTTATGCATAATATTGCCAGATCCTTAGGGGATAAGCTTAAAGCACTTGATATAACAGTAGCCCAATTATAAAATGCGGCCGCGATTGTCGAATCCGAAAGTCAGCATTTGTAAACCCCTTAGACAAATGCTATAAATCTACGCTTAAGATTTTTCGAAGAAATTCCCACCGAGTGTCAAAGGCGCTTGTCAAACTTTCAGGCGCAATACACCTTATAAAAGTGGTTTACTTTATGCTGCAAAATACTTATCAAGGTCAATTTGAACGTTTTTTTGAACCCAACATGGCTCGTTATTTAGATATTTTAAGACAGATGGTGTCTATCAATAGTTTCACCACTCGACCGGAAGGAATCAATTTGCTTGGTAAGCTAACAATGGATGTCTTCAGCCAGTTAGGATTTATCGCTGAAAGTGTACCAACAGCCAATCCATTGTATGGGCAGCACCTCTTTTTAACTAAGCTGGGAAGTAATGGTTCAAAATCGCCAACAATTGGGATGGTTTCCCACCTCGACACTGTATATCCACCTGATGATGAGCGACGGAACAACTTTTCATGGCGAATCGAGGGTGATAGGGTTTATGGTCCAGGTACTATCGATATAAAAGGCGGGACTTTAATGATCTATATGATCCTAGAGTTTCTTCAATCGTCCGCACCGGAGATCTTCGAGGAAACCAATTGGATGATTTTAATGAATGCCGCTGAGGAAACATTGGAACCCGATTTTGGTGATTTGTGCCGTAAAAAGTTGCCAGTGAATGCATTGGCATGCCTGGTTTTTGAGGGCGGGCGCCAACAAAAAAACCAATTCTCGCTTGTGACTTCCAGGAAGGGGATGGCCACATTTCGGGTTGACGTCGAAGGAAAAGCGGCACACGCGGGTTCTGCTCACAAAAAAGGGGCCAATGCCATCGTCCAATTAGCCCATACTGTTTCTCGGATTTCAGAACTAACGGACTACAATGATGGTATCACCTTCAATGTGGGTGCTATCGACGGCGGAACAGTAAGTAATCGTGTACCACACGAAGCTTTCGCCAGTGGAGAGATGCGGGCTTTTTCACCGGAAGTATTAGAACAGGGGATTTCGCACCTTCTTGCCCTGCAAGATGACGTTCAGGTCTATAGCTTAAATGGCAGTTATCGATGCGATGTTAGCGTAAGGATCTTGAATCGGTGGCGGCCGTGGCCTTCAAATGAGGGGTCTAAGCGTCTTCTGTCGTTTTGGCAGGAGGCGGCTACTGCATTAGATTTTGAAGTAACCGGTGCCAAGCGGGGAGGTTTGAGCGATGGCAACCTATTATGGGACCACGTGCCGACCATCGATGGATTAGGTCCTGCTGGGGGTAATGCCCACTGTTCAGAGCGGAGCCTGGATGGGAGCAAAGATCAGGAATATGTCAGAATATCCTCTTTTGTACCCAAAGCATCTTTGAATAGCCTGGCAATTCTAAAACTATTAGGTGTGTGATTGTTTTGAAGGTGTAACTTGGAAGCTTGAATCCGGCTGGTAGTACCTATCCCCGGCACAATGACGGCAGAGAATGACACCCGAGCGGATTATCTCACGCTCGTTGATAATTTCCTCAGCACACTGTGAGCAAAGTACCCGGATATCTGGTTTGCTGAGAATTTCCTCTAGAGGAAGGGTGAGCCGGACCTTTTCAATTTTGATTAATTCCTCATCAGGAATGATCTGGTAAGCTTTTAAATATGCATGCCAAATCGATTCGGCGTGTGGAGCATAAACTTTTGCAAGATTTCGAGAACCTGCAGTAGGCGAAACACGTATGATTGATTTTGAAGAGGTGTCGATTAGAGTGGTAGCTACTTTGCCGTGATCTACAATCCGGAGTGTTCGTTTCCCTATCGTACAACCGGTCGAGATGGCAATACCATCTGCGACGCAACCATCAGTCTCAACGATGGTAAGAAGGCGTTTGTTATCATTTATGAATCTTGGCCGATAATCCTGGCCAATAAGCCCTAAGACTCTTAATCCACCGAGTGCTAGCCTCACCCCAAGAACCTGCCTTGGACAGAGATGTTGGTGCCGTACGGCCGATTCCTGGAGTAGAGTGGATAATAAAGGTTGATCAGGAGTGATGGGCGAGATTCGGTTGGGAGAATATTGGCTGGATGACATCGACAAATAGCTGACTTTATAACTCTTTAAGCGGACAATTTAACTGAGTTTAGCACGTTTACCGTCCAGTCGCATTTCACAAGGCAAGTTGAGCGAGTGACCGGCTAAGATTGTTTGCGATATACTTCAATTTCGATCATCATGAGACGATATCTATTACTCCTTAGTGGATTAATTCTTTTGGCCTTGTCTAGTTGCCGGGAGCAGCCCGAGATAAGCAACCAATTGAGAACGGCCACTGTGACCAGTTCGCCAACACCGGAAATAGGCGTCACACTGGTTACGGTGGCTTCTCCACTTAGGGGAACTGAAGTAAAGATGATACCTGAAACAGAGCTTACCCCTACATTTACCGCGACCCCAACCCCCTTCATTTATATGGTTGCAGAGGGGGATACATTGTTCGATATTGCCGTCCATCATGATACGACAACAGAGGCTATCCTGCAGTTAAATCCCGGACTCCAACCTGAGCTCCTGAGTATTGGGCAGGAATTAATACTCCCGGAACAAGTTCGACCTGATCCGAAGGTGACTTCTAATACGCCAGAATCGCTGTCGATCATCATTAGTGGTTTAAGCCTTTATCAAACACCTACCAATGGAATCTGGATAGTAGGTGAAGTATCTAATCAGGGGGATCAAGATCTTGAAAACGTTCATGTGACGGTCCGATTACTGGACAATGCTGGTCATAGCGTCCATGAAACTCACCTTTGGACGGCAACCAACGTTGTCGCTTCTGGAAGCAAATCTCCTTTTGCGACGCTGGTAGTTCCGGCTCCATCTATCGAAGTATCCCCCAATGCAGTCATCGAATCGGCCACTTCAATCATTGACTTGGGAAATCGTTATCTTGATTTTGAAGTGGCTGATGCCAAAATTACTATTAAAGGGGCGCAAGCGAAAATTAGCGGAAAGATAGTGAATATTGGAGATAAGAATGCCTCGGAAGTTGCCCTAATCGTGACGTTTTACGATGATGAGGGTAATGTGACTGGCTATCATAAATCATTCATGGATGAATCCTTTTCTGCTGGAAAAAGCGCTCCATTTGAGATACATGTTCTCCCCCCAGGCGGTATGGTTCATGATTATGCTTTACTAGCACAAGGTCTTGCCGATTCAAATGCTACTCCTGAATAGATGGAACATTCTGAATACTCGTGTAAAATGATTACGGATGTCGTTCCTGTTCCAGCGAAAGATTTCTCATGATTGTCGATAATATTTTGCGGGGCTTTGTCGAAACGGTTGCTTTTTTTGCCGGCACTATAGCGATTACCGGCCGGGAAAATATCCCACCGAAAGGTCCTTATATTGTCGTCGTCAACCACATGAGCAAGGCCGATCCTCCTCTGATGCTTATCACACTGCCAAAAGTGAAGATCCGTTTTTTCGCCGGTGAAAAATGGCAGAGGCATATTATCTTTAGTCCTCTGCTTCAATGGGGTGGGGCAATTTATATTAATCGAGGCGAAGTTGATCGAAAGGCGTTACGCGAAGCGTTAAATGCTCTCAAGAATGGCTCGATATTTGGGTTGGCACCTGAGGGAACCCGAAGTCGGATAGGAGCCTTGATTAAAGCCCGTGACGGTGCCGCTTACCTGGCTACTCGAGCAAAGGTTCCTTTATTACCTATCGGTATATCAAACACCGATATTCTTGGTTACAACATGGCTCACCTGAAACGCACAAACCTGGAAATACAAATTGGGAAGCCATTTCTTTTGCCCGACCTGGCCGGGCGACCGAGAGGATCAGAACTGGCAGCCTATACTCACTTGATCATGGTTCATATCGCCGCTCTGTTACCTCGGCGTCATTGGGGATATTACGCCGATAGCCCAGCATTGGCGGCCATTTTGGATGGCGAAAATCCATGGCCTTTTTGCTTGGATGCTGAAGGGGTTACGGAAGAGGTTTAAATTCTTACTGATGTTGAATGATAACCAGTGGCGCCATCGGGTCTCACTGGGCTAACATCCTCGATTTGTAGCTGGCCCATCCCATCGGTTGCCCGAACGCGAATGTCGTATGATCCTGGGATTGCATCCCAATCATAGCGCCATTGTACCCAAGTGAGCGGACTTAATGGTGGTGTTCGCAAGGTTGCCTCAACCCAGCTATCATCATCAAATTGAAGTTCAACTTTGCTGATCCCTCGTTCGCCCGCCCAGGCGATCCCCCCAATTGGAATCAAACCGTCCTCGGATGGATCGTCAGTGGCAACCGTATCTATGACTGATACGATTTGGGACCTTGCTTCGAGGCTCCAACCCCGCCTTACCCAATACCCTTCTGGTTGGTTATCGACGGCCGTGATTCGCGTAATCCATTTGGGTTGTTTCATACCATAGCGGTCAGGGATGTAAATTCGGAGAGGAAATCCGTGATCAGCTGGTAGCGTCTCGCCATTCATGCCGTAGACGAGGAGAGTCCTGGGATCGAGGATGTCTTTCATGACAACAGTTTCGTGGAATCCATCTTCGGCTTCTACGAGGAGGGATCGCGCTTCTGGTTGAAGACCTATTTCTTCCATCAAGTCCCGAAGCCGGAGGCCAGTCCAATTACTTGTGCCAATCAAATCACCGCCAATTCGATTGGAGATACAAGACAGCGTGATCGGTTGGGTGACCGACGGAAACGCCATCAACTCTTCCAACGAAAGATTGACAGATCTCTCAAATAAGCCGGTTACTTCAAGCTGCCAATCATTCTCACTTATCGAAAGCGGCCTTGTATTGATATCAATGCGGTAAAAGTCATCATTAGGTGTGAGTTCAAGCCGGGTGCCAGGGGCCGGTGCGATCTGGTCCCTTGTGACGGCCGCGGCTGTTTGCTCGGGGAGCGTTGAAGGGGGTGGGGTAGAAGGTGCCGGTTGAACAGTTGATTTGGCGGTTATATTCGGAGCCGGTTCCTCTAAAGGTCTACTCGCACCAGTCACCTGGCGTGATGGACCTAACAGCCGGCCGAGACCGAAGGCCCCAATAGCAATACCAGCAGAGCTGGCTGCTAGGCGGATTAACACATCTCTCCGGCTGGTTTGAGGTAAATCGGTGATTTGTTCCTGGGATAGGGTGGGTTCTAAACCGATCAAGAATTTTCCAATAATCCAACCCCAACCAACGAAGAGCAAGGTTAACCATAGCAGATCTACAGCCGGTTGGACAAGGGATCCCAGACTTAGCTCGACGATCATAACCAGCAAGAAGGCTACGAACCCTAAGAGACTACCCACCCATTGACGAATGTTTTGCCAAGCATGTGTTCCCCAGGCGATCAGAATGCCTAGACTTGCACCAAATAAAATGAACATGACAGCTGCCATGAATTGTTCGATTCCCTTGGCCGTTTGGCTAGTATCTCCTAGGTTGAACGCCGTAATAAGGCTGACAATAGCATCGATTCCGATCGTGATAACGTCTCCTGGTAAAACGCGGGCAAGCCAATCGAAGGCATCGAATGGCACGAATGGCAGATTAAAAAGCTGATTGCCAAGATATAAGATGGCCATTACTGGCAGACTTGTAATACTGCCGGCAAGGGCTCCAGAGATAAATTTTGAATCTTTCATATGTTTTATGCCGTCATTCTGACATTTCACCGAGTTTACAAAGCAGTGATTAACAGTTCGTTATTTATATCTTACGAGTTTATTAAGAGTTTTCCGATCCTAGATATGAATGAAAATCTCGGTTGAGCTCAAATGGAGCAACAGTCCCCGGGTGTTCTTGGACTGTTATCCGCTGGGAGCATGCCCAACTAGAGGTTAGAGGCTTGATCATGTTAACCTTGACTTTTTTTTGTGGTCCACCTATTGACCTTAATTTAAGAAACTCGCAAGATTTTGCTGTACAATGGCATGATAAGATAGATCTTATTTGGAATGGAAAAGGGTATCTATCCAAAAAAAGAGGGTGGAATTGTGCAAGAATCTTTAGATATATTGATTGTAGATGATGAAGCGTCAGTCGTCGAAGTGGTGGGCCTTTATTTGAGGAAAGATGGTTACAAGGTGCGCTCGGCTAGCGACGGCTTAGAGGCTTTAGCAGCTATCAGGGAAAGGCCACCCAATCTTATTGTCTTGGATTTGATGTTGCCGAAGGTCGATGGGATAGAAGTGATGCGACGGATCAGAGAGGAATTAGGGGAGCGGGTACCGGTGATCATGCTGACTGCCCGAGGCCAAGAAACCGATCGCATCTATGGTTTAGAGTTAGGCGCAGATGACTATGTCGTCAAACCTTTTTCGCCGGCCGAGCTGGTAGCCCGAGTGAAAGCAGTCTTACGGCGCTCTAAAGATGCGCCATTAATAGGGGGCATTGGTCAAACCATCGACTTTGAGGGTTTATCTATCGATTCAACTACCCGGCAGGTCTGTGTCGGAGATCAAAATGTGGAGCTGACAGCTACAGAATTCAATCTTTTATTTTTCCTAGCAGCCCATCCTCGCCAAGTTTTTAGCCGGGATAAGCTTTTAGAGAATGTCTGGGGGTATTCGAACTATGTCGATCCGAGCACAGTAACGGTTCACATTCGCCGTTTGAGAGAAAAAATTGAAATCGATCCCGGTAACCCGCGTTGTTTAGTCACCGTCTGGGGCGTGGGGTACAAGTTCGATCCAGAAGGAGTATCAAATTGAGAGTCGCGTTACCAAAGAGCAAGTACCAAACGTGGTTAGAGATTTCGCCATGGTTAGTGTTGGCTGTGGGGGCTGTGTTGGCATTGTCTTTAGTCACAGTGGCTATCATCGTTCTACTCCAGCCCTCTATAGACGAGTTAATTACCCTTGTTGGGGCGTTAACCTTCACATCAGCATTATCATTAGCAGCAGGTTATATCTTATATCGTAAAGGTTGGGCGCGTTCTCCTTCAATAAGCCTGACATTGGTCCTCACATATGCTTGGGCAGCCATTCTTACCTTATTCAATGTTTGGGTTTTGGCTCGTCTCATGTTCGTTGATACCCATGATTTAACCTTAGCTGGCATCTTACTCGTGTTTGCCGCCATCATCGCCACAACATACGGCATATCCGTAACCGCCGTCATTACCGATAATCTCCGCCAATTGGCACATACCGCGAATCGTTTGGCCCAGGGCGATTTGGATGCTCGGGCTGAGGTGGTTGGGCGAGATGAAGTATCACAGGTAGCCGAGGCTTTTAATGGAATGGCAGAGAAATTGCAAGAATCAGAGAGGGAGCGAGAAGAGATTGAGAATTTACGTCGCGACTTGATTGCCTGGACCTCGCACGATTTACGGACTCCGTTAACGAGCATACGGGTGATGGTTGAAGCGCTAAATGATGGACTCGTGACTGATGAAGAGACAAGCATCCGTTACTATAAAACGATTCACACAGAAATTGTCTTCTTGAATAAACTAATCGATGATCTTTTTGAATTGGCTCAACTGGATGCAGATGGGATTTCTTTTGAGATGGAACCCGATTCTTTAAGCGACTTGATTTCAGATACCTTGAATACCTTTGGTCCACTGGCAAAAAAGAAGCAGGTTGCTCTTTCGGCCGATGTGAGCCCTGATTTAGACCCTGTTTTGATGAATTCTTCTCGGATCGGCCGTGTCTTAACAAACTTAGTCGATAATGCCATTCAACATTCACTGCCAGGTGGAGCTATTCGATTGTCGGCTATTCGAAGTGGCGGAGAGGTCCGGGTAACCGTTTCCGATGAGGGGACAGGTTTTTCCTCTGAGGAGTTACCTCGTGTATTTGAAAAGTTCTATCGGGGTGAGAGCGCCCGTAGCCGAGCAACTGGCGGGGCTGGCCTTGGGCTAGCTATCGCTGCAGGTATCGTCGAAGCCCATCACGGTCGAATTTGGGCTAGAAACCGGGAAGAAGGAGGCGCTACGATATCCTTTACGTTGCCGAATTAATTTTGAAATGAGCTGTTCGAATCCAATGGGCCAGTAAATGCCATCAAAAACAATCTGATTTTTGCTTTACGTGAGATTAAGGCTTGGTTTGGGTATGCGTTTGGTCGTTGCAAAACCGGGCTTTTATGTTAAAAAATATTTGAAAAAATAGTGAACTCTTGCCTTTTGTTTCATCAGGCATACCGTTCGAGAGGGTCAGTAGAAAATGCACGAAACAAAGCTCACTTATCTGTCCAATATTGAGATATTTCAGGACTTGACCACTAGCGAATTGGCTGAGATGGATCGCCAGATCACGATGTCAACGTGTGAACCGGGAAGGATCTTCTATATGCCGGAGGATAGTGGGGAAGTATTGTTCTTGCTCAAAAAAGGTCGGGTGCAGCTTTATCGAATCTCGCCCAATGGCAAAAAACTCGTCGTAGCAACGCTTGGTCCAGGTACGATATTTGGCGAGATGTCGCTGGTTGGCCAGGGTATGCACAATACTTTTGCCGAATCATTAGACGAATGTCTGCTCTGTGTCATGAGCCGAGCCGACGTCGAAAGATTAATGCGCGAGAAACCCAAAGTTGCTTTTCGTTTTTTGGAATCATTAGGCGATCGCGTGACTCAATTAGAATCGCGTTTAGAGGATATTGCCTTCAAGAGCATACCCGCGCGATTGGCGAGTATGCTGCTGCGCCTGGCTGACGAACAAGGAGATGGCACCCGAGTAAGCGGATATACTCATCAGGACCTAGGTGAGATGCTGGGAACTTATAGGGAAACGATCACCCAGACTCTAAATGACTTTAAGGCCAGCGGATTAGTTGAAATCAGTCGCAAACAAATAACAATCCTGGATCGGGACCAGCTCGAATTTCTCGCCGAGTCATGATTGGCTGGTAAGCTTTTTAGACCTTCGTCTGGATCGAGACAAAGAAACTGTTTTCTGATTTAGTAAACCAATACGTATTGGGGAAGCCTCTTTACATCTCCTCTTGGAAAGTCATTTTGTGTTTCCCACGTATGTTTTGGACTGCTTTACGCAGAATGTTATGGACCTGTTCGGGATCACGAATGTTATTTAGAACAACCATAGGAGCGGCCCGATCATGACTATGAATTGTGATATCTCCTAGATTTAAGGTCCGTTCGCGCAAGGTTTGAGATTGGTCGATGTCTTGAACCCGTATCAAGTCTATGTCTTGCCGATCCTTTCCCAATAGTCCGCGAACGATTCGAATACGTTCATTTGTGATAACGTAGTGTTCGCTGAGAGATAGAAAAGGTTTACCTTGCCAAAGGACTTGCTCACTAGCATCCTCCGTCTGGGGGTAATACTGGCTTTTGGCTTCATCGTCGGCCGCGACTGATTGGTCAATTTGATCGTTTATCTCAAGCATGGCGGCTTCAGTAACAAGATTTACTAATGACTCGAGTTGGGCCTTTTCTACTGTTTCTAACTCAAGATCTGATTGGGCGATTGATTGCCATATACGGGCCTTAATTCTTTCACGAGATTTTTCTGCCGACATAACTAATCCTCCATTTAGCCTGATCAATTTTTCCTAAAAATAATATTCTTACCTGATGTTAACGAAGATCGTGTAACATGCTACATGTTGTTGAATGGTTGCCAGCCCGGGTCGGTTGCCAATATCGGCTAAGGTCGTTAGAATAGCTGGCTTACAGTTCGTTCGCAAGCAAAACGGCTTTGTTTAAGGTTAAATTATGCCCACCTATAATTACAAATGTACAAATTGTGATAATCGATTTGAAGCTCGCCAGAGGTTTTCCGATGATCCTTTGACGGAGTGCCCGGTTTGCCATGGCTTGATCCGTCGCGTAATTACTCCTGTTAGCGTGTTTTT
>Ga0209742_10000313_pt1 | contig 26416 bp, 23 predicted proteins | sample DeeMarSeWOR38_10_FD_187462 | JGI IMG/M metagenome (GOLD analysis project Ga0209742, IMG submission 187462) | Marine sediment microbial communities from White Oak River estuary, North Carolina - WOR-3-8_10 (SPAdes) (version 2) | ecosystem: Environmental > Aquatic > Marine > Intertidal zone >... | reverse complement strand
GTTTCTATAACAACATTCAGGTACTCATCCAGCCTCCCTATTTGATCTTCGTCAACAAATATGGTTTATTGATTGCAGACAAACTCGCAAGATTATCTCTGACATCTATTTTTGTAATAGTAGGAAAATCAGATAATCTATTTCTCAATTCTTTTTTATTAAACTCTATTCCTTGAAATTTATTTTTGTAATAAGGTATATTCTCCTTTGCGTAATTAATCAGATTTTCAAGTCTTTCTAATTGGTAATTGTTAAGTTTTTCATAATCAAAATATTGTGTCTTTTCGTATTCATACAAATACTTCATGACAGGCTCTCTACGAATAAACTGTCCGACACCATAGAAAAAATATTTTGCGACATATTTATTCATATAGGCAGTCCATTTTGCTAAATATTTTTTCCCATGAATAATTATTTAGAATAAATTTCCTGGCATTTTCACCAGTTCTTTGCACTAACTTATTATCAGACAACAATTCAAGTACCATCTTTGCGTATTCTTTTGCAGTATCACAAACAAATACATCACTACCCACATTCGCCTCTATACCCTCCAAACCAACAGACGTAGTTACAACACACTTACCCATTGACATTGCATCAAGTATTTTAAGTTTGGTTCCACTACCGATTCTAATAGGAGCAACATATACGTTTGATTCTGCAACTAGTGGCCTTATATCATCGACGAACCCATGGACACGAATATTTTTTGCATACTTTGATTTATATAGGACTTTAATGGGATCGGCGCCAACCACATTAAATATTACATCTTTATTATTAGCGGCTATATGCGGGAATATTTCATTTACAAAATATTCTACTGCATCTATATTTGGCCATTGAAACATACCCCCTACCCATATCAAGCTATCTTTTTTAATATCTGATTTTTCAGGTTTAAAGTAATCAGTATCAGTACCATTTGGTATTACTTTAAATGAAGTATTTATTGAGAATTCTTGTAAAATATTTTTATCATACTCGGACATAACAACACATGTTTTAAACTTTTTTAATGTGTCTATCTCATAATTTTTTAAATCTTTATACTGCTTATTAATGTACATTTTTTTAATATAATTTTTCTCTTTTTCTACCCATCGTAAATAACGTAAATATTCAACATTATGCTCAGTAAGAAGCGAATTTATTGCTGGCATTAATTTCATATATTCTGCCATTGGAAGCATGTCATAATGAACAAAATCAATATGATTCCTGGATTTTATATCATTAATGCAATCAATGGCTTCGTTTACAAAATATTTGTAAGCAATTAAGGGTTTATTCGTCAGCATTGTTTTCATTAAAATATACAAAAACGTTAGTTTAGAATTTTCAAATGGAATGGGGAACGTATGGCATTCTTTACAATATTTCTTCATTTCACTGTTATAATGTTCTCTTGTATCTTTGTTAAGGCCTTTAGAAAAAAATGAGACAAGATAAATATTATGTTTTCTTGAAAGATGCTTTAATACATTAAATGTTCTCTGGAAATGACCATTATTTGGAGGATAAGGTAACCGTGTAGAGAGAAATAAAATATTCATCTTAGATATCTTTGTTGTGTATTATTTTCAAAAAATTCTTATATCAAATTTGATGACTTTCTAAAGTTATCGATATAGAATCAATTATGTAAAATACTTATATATTAACGTTCTATATATGAAGCAATAATATTAACTTCTAATCCATGAGCTATCTTCTAATAACTATTTAATATTCATAAATTCAATGATTTTGTATCACTAACGGAATAGATAATATATCTTATTATTCCGTGTATACCATATCAACTTTTCCTTTAATTTATTATAATGTATTGTTTTTAATAATTGATACTTATTACTTTGTTATTTTAATTCACAAAAAACCCAGCAACATAATTGTATAACAATATATCGATAATTAATTTATATACTCTCTAATCTAATTTTCATTAAAAGATTTTACATGCAAAGAATATTACATTTGCGATCCAGTTCTGGATTTTATGGCGCCGAGAGTGTTTTAGTCACACTGCTTGATCAATTATCTGAATATGGAAAAGAAGTACATCTCGCTGTAATTGAAAATTATATAAATCAAAACCGTGATCTTGTTATTCGCGCGCAAGAAAAAAATATTAAAACGATCGAGATTCCTTGTTCAAAACGTTTTGATCTTAAATCAATTCGTGAAATATTTAATGTGGTACAACAATATAAAATTGAATGCGTGCATACTCACGATTATAAAAGTCACTTATATGGCTTGCTCGTTGCAAAACGCCTAAAATTGCCATGTATAGCAACATTACATGGATGGGTTAACAACACAACATCACTTCGTTTTTATCAAATAATCGAACGAATTCTATTGAGATTATTCGACTCAGTTGTAACTGTTTCACCACAAATGGAGAAACGATTAAATTCAGGTCTTTTACCAATAAAGCATCTATTATCGATACCTAATGGTGTGAATATAAAACAATTTCATCCTGGATCCTATTATGACTGTAAGAAACATTTTAATTGGACTAAAGATAATTTTGTATTCGGTATAATTGCCCGGCTGTCAGAAGAAAAAGGACATAAAATATTACTAAATGCCTTCAAAATTGTTAATTCGAAAAGCCCAGGCAGTCGCCTATTAATTATTGGTAGTGGTCCAGAACGAGAATCACTTGAAAATATTGTCTCCGATCTAAATTTAGAAAATATAGTTTGTTTCGCAGGACCGCAGACAAATATTGATAAAATCATGCGTTGTATCGATTGTTATGTTTCATCCTCGCTAACTGAAGGTATGCCGATGGTTTTATTGGAAGCTATGGCAAGCGGGACACCTATTATCGCAACAAAAGTCGGCGCTGTTGATAATATGCTTTCAAATAATATGGGGACACTTGTCAATCCTGATGATTCAATTGAACTCGCATTAGCTATGCAAAATGTATTATTAAATGTCAACAAAGCAAAAAGAATGGCAGACAGAGCTCGACGAAAGTGTATTGAACAATATAGCGCTCAAAAACAAGCAGCCGCTTATATTAAGCTATATTCAGATATAAGTTTGTAGAGATAACTAATAATTACTTTAATTAATCATCACTATAAATTATTAGCAACAGCTCAGTATAGTTCAAATATAGCTTAACTATATCAATAATAACTGGCATAAATTCGGCATGTACTGCTAAAGCAGTAATTCATTAAGTATAATTATTTATACCCATAGTTTTATATCTATGTAATTTATATTATAGTACTGAGCTAGTTATTCGACTAAATATAAATAATTCAACAATTGATATGTATACATATTGTAACTCCTCTCGTACATTTTAAGGCAGTTTTTAAAATTACAATACAGAGATTATCATAATATAAAATATCGGCTATATGAGCTTCTGAATTCGTATAAACGGCACATTTCGAAATGACTGTTAGATATGCAATTTTGACTAAATTTGAAGATTATTTTAGCCTATGCTTAAAGTTATAGATTTAATCACTACTCAGTTTCAGTTCGAGTAAATATGACGTTGAATTATAATTTCGATGACGACAAAACTTCCTCTAAAATCTTCTGTTGTTTAACTGTAAGGTTTTCACGCCATTTGTAATTACTATTCCTTAAATTAAATGATTTTAAATTATCTTGAAATTCTCTACTCCATTTCAGATCACAAAATTTCAGAACATCTTTGAAAATTTCAATTGGTTTTTCACAAAGTGTTTCATATTCTATTTCCACTATATTTTTTAGATTATTCTGTTTTGCTGCGTCCATTGCATCTTGAAATATTAAACAGGCAATACCTGCCAGAGCCACATATGACCTATCATACTTTTTCCACAATTCATCATATTTTTCTGGCAGTTCTCCCCATCGCCAATTACTTGGGCCGCGCCATCCCCACCACCATGGGACATCTAAAAATGAATTGGCCACTGCCATTGAATCACGTTTCACATGAATAAAAACTGCATCATCAAAAATAGCTTTCAAATATCCAAGACGTGGCCAGCCTGTTATTTTAAGCATCAAACGTTGACGTTTGTTTGTTATTATTTTTGATAAAGAGCTAGTAATTTGAATTCTGGACTTTTCCATTAGATCTTCTGCTACCAAATCTCTACATGGCGTTCTAAATCCCCTACAATTATGTTCCCAGAAATTGTAACATTCTTCAGGACCGTATTTACGTTTGATATAGTTCCCAAGTAATGGAATTTCTATTCCATTCAATACAAAACGGTTAAGATGGGGCTGATCTGGATATCGATCACATATAGCTGAAAGCCATGCCACCTCCGGATGAGTTGCAAACATTTTATGAAATATACTCGAACCACTGCGGCCAAGCCCGATGACAAATATTGGTTTGCTTAAAGACATTATCAAGTCCATTATTGGCTAGTTACACTAGTATATAATTATTATAATACTATTATAAATAATATTATTATTACATTTTCTGTCATGCTAGTGCTTAAATTCATCACCAGCTAATACCATATTGATAATTACATTATATGATAACGATTAAGGAAATATATAATAAGATTTCCTATATAGTACAGGGAAATAACCCAGCTTCTCTCCGTGCCAGACTAATTAAAGGCGCAGCTGGTTCATTTTTATTACAAATTCTTTCTGTACTTTTTGGCCTAATCTCAAGTATTTTGCTGGCTAAATTTATTGGGGCACATGGATATGGCATTTATACATATGCATTGGCTTGGATAAATCTTTTAATGGTCATTGCAGCCTTTGGAACCAATAGACTGATTACCCGTGAAGTTGCAATATGCCAACAAGACAAACAATGGGGAAAACTTCATGGCATATTACGATGGGCAAATCAATTAGCTTTAACTTCTTCAATTATTATTGCTTTTATATTTGCGGGCATCGCATTTTGGTTATATTTAATATCGTATTCTGAAAAGGCGTTAGCATTAATTGTAGTATCATTTCTCTTGCCCTTTTTGACTTTATCAACTCTTCGTCAAGCAGCACTTCAAGGACTTCATTATGTTGTTGTAGGATTAATTCCTGAGAATTTAATTAGGCCACTTTTGTTGATCATTTTTATTACTGTCAGTTATTTTATACTAGCTGATAATTATACAGGAACAGTCGCGTTAGCAAACAATATAGCTGCTGCTACAATTGCTTTTTTATTTGGTAGTTACCTTTTATACAAAAAGCTACCCCATGAAGTAATTTCTACTAACCCTTCTTACGATAAATCATTGTGGTTTAAAAGTGCCTTACCATTTTTATTATTAAGTGGCACCCAGGCTGCGAATAGTCAAATTGGCATACTCATTCTTGGTTCTGTCTCCGATGCTTCTTCCGTCGGTATTTATTCAGTCGCATTACGTTTAGCAAGTTTGCTTGCATTCTTTCTCATCGCAGCAAATTCAATTCTTGCACCGAATATCGCTACTTTATATAGCGTTGGCAATTTTTCCAGACTACAATCTCTTACTACGAAAAGTGCATGGGCAATCATGCTTCTGACACTACCTGTAGCTGTTTTTTTAATTATCTTCGGGAAACACATCCTCGCCTTATTTGGCACAGAATTCATTGCCGGCTATGAATTATTAGTTATCTTACTCATCGGGCAGGTATTTAATGCTGCCATGGGGTCAGTTGGATTACTTTTAACTATGACGCGACATGAAAAAGAGGCTATGTGGGGGATTATCTTTGCTTTTATACTAAACACAATATTTAGCGCCATCCTAATTCCTTGGCTTGGTGCGTTGGGCGCTGCAATTTCATCAATAGCCAATACATTTTTTTGGAATATAATATTTGGTATATTTGTTTATAAACGTACTGGTATAATTCCTTCAATAATTGGTCGAATTAAGGCATGAGACGAACAAATTATGAATAAACCTGACTTTTTCATTGTTGGAGCTCCAAAATGTGCTACCAGTGCATTATATCAATATCTAAAAAGGCATCCGGATGTTTTTATGTCTGAACCAAAAGAGCTCAATTTCTTCGCTACAGATTTAACTTCTCCCTATTTTGTAAAGGATAAAGATTATTATCTGTCATTATTCAATAATGCGAATGGTTATAAGCGTATAGGTGAGGCGTCAGTATGGCATCTATACTCAAAGATTGCTGCTAAAAACATATATGACTTGGTCCCAAATGCAAAAATTATTGCCATGGTTAGAAATCCAGTTGATATGATTTATTCTTATCATGGGCAAAGACTTTTTAATGGTACTGAAGATATTGATAATTTTGAAAAAGCGATTGAAGCAATTCCTGAAAGAAAATTAGGTAAGCGACTTCCAGATGACCCTTATCCAATTGAAGGACTATTTTATCTGGATATCGCAAAATACTCGGAACAAATTCGACGATACATTGATGTGTTTGGTAAAGAAAATATTCATGTAATTATTTTTGACGACTTTAAATCAGATTCTCGTTCCTCATATGCTTCTACGCTTGATTTTCTTGGGCTTGGCACAGAAATTCCACATGAGCTACCTAATGATAATATAACTCGAAATGCGAGCAAGCATTATAAAAATCAATTTGTCAAATGGATTATAACGAAACCACCAAAGTCACTAAGAATAATTGGCAAGATGCTTATGCCGAATAGAAAAATACGGCAAAACATCTTGCGCAATATAAAGATAATGAATATTAAATGGCAACCGCGACCAAAATTAAATCCAGAACTATATTTAAAATTACAAAAATATTATCAACCTGAAGTAGAAGAATTAAGTCAATTGCTTGATCGTGATTTAATAACACTTTGGAAAAACGTTAAAAACTAATTCTCATTTTTTAAATCATTACATCCATATTATTTTTATAAATTGAATGTTTAATTATAGAGATATTGGTAATTTTCTTTATTTTACCTAGTAACCATCAATTAAATAGAATGATAATTTTATGTGCGGCTTAGTTGGTATTTTAAATAAAGATAAAAATAAACAAGTAGATAAATGCTTATTGGAAAAAATGACAATGAGCATCAGCCATCGTGGGCCTGATGATTTTGGTATTTATATTAATGGCAACATAGGTTTAGGGCATAGACGTTTATCCATTCTCGATCTCGAATCAGGACATCAGCCAATGCTTGATTTACAGAGAGAACGTGCAATTGTTTATAATGGCGAAATTTATAATTATCTTGATTTGAGATCAGACTTAAAAAAGAATGGGCATGTATTCAAAACTAATTGTGATACTGAAGTTCTATTACAATTAATTGATTTCGAAAATAATCAGTACCTAGAAAATTTAAATGGCATGTTTGCCTTTGCATTATGGGACCAAAAAAAACGAAGTTTATTATTAGGCAGAGATCGGCTTGGGATTAAACCATTATATTATATTGATTTAGATGATGTTTTTATATTCAGCTCTGAAATAAAGGCATTGTTACATTATCCAGGCATATCAAGAGAAGTTAACTCGGATAAAGTATTCGAGTATATTGCTTATCGAGGAATCGCTGGTACAGAAACTATTTACAAAAATATCTTTCAAGTTCCACCAGGTCATATTGCAAAATTAAACCCTTTCAATTATGAATTGAAATTTGAAAAATATTGGCAAGAAGGTGTGTTGAAAGACGTACATGATTACACATCACATAAAGATGATTACATAGAACAATTTTTAGAAATATTTTATGATGCTGTAAAGATACGTCTAATTAGCGATGTGCCTGTTGGCACTTTTAATAGTGGCGGCGTTGATTCTAGTTTGGTTTCTGCTATTGTGCGTGAAAATAAACAAGATGTATTACATACGTTTTCCGCTGGATTTAATGAGGATTCTCACGATGAAAGACAATATGCAAATATTGTAGCTAATCAGTTAAATTCAACACATCACACCATAGTGATGAATCAATATGAGTATAGTGACGCTTTAGAAGAAACATTATGGTTCTTAGAGGAACCAATTAATCATGCACACTCCGTACAAATATTAAACCTAAGTCGTCTGGCGAAAGAATTTGTAACGGTTGTCCTAACTGGCGAAGGCTCAGATGAAATATTTGCTGGCTATCCTAGATACAATTTACCTAAATTAACATACTTAACACCAACTCCTATTCGTAAAATTATCTCAAATCTACTTACACCATTAGCTGAAACATTTAGTTTTCGTCGAACTGTTAAGCTATTTGAGGCATTTGGACGTAGTGATGAAGAATTAATAACAGATAATGCTCGTTATGTACCATTATCCGTTTTGCAACGATTGGTTGGTAAAGAAATAAAATATCCAAACCGTAAATCATTATATGATATAAGTGTAAATACTTTTGATGATTTATTACAGTCACATTTATATTATGACCAAAGAACATATTTATCTTCGCTATTAATGCGCCTGGATAAAATGAGCATGGGAGCCAGTATAGAGGCTCGTGTTCCTTTTTTAGATTATCGCCTAATCGAATGGAGTTACAAAATCCCCTCTCACATAAAATTAAAGTTCCTAACCAATAAATGGATAGTGAAAAAGTCTGCTATACGCTATTTACCAAAGAATATTGTATATAGAAATAAGGTTGGATTTGGCGCTCCCATAGCAGAATGGTTACGTAATCCTAATGGATTAGGTCGATATTTAGAATTATTAAACGATCAAAAATCAAAAGAAAGAGGATATTTTGATCAAAATATTGTTAAGGGTATAATAACTGAACATCTTTCCAGAAAGAATGACCATAGTGAGATACTGTGGGGACTTTTAAATTTTGAATTGTGGCACAGAAATTTTATTGATGAACTAAAAGTTTATTAATTATTCTTTTATACTTTAAATACATTCTTTTATACGCTAAACGTATTTCATTTATTTATATTTGATTCTTGACATAGAATATAAGCGCGTTGTGCTAATGCTAAATAAACCCAAAAATATGTACTAAGCGGATAGTGACTTAATCTGTCTCCAAATATATTACCAAATGAAAATGCACTGATCATGGCAATTACGCCAAGACCAATAGCTTTATATAATTCATCATTTGCAATTTTATATAGTTTAATACTAAGTGTTGTTGCACGTTTTAATATCAATAAAAATACTGCAAGTCCTATAATACCTTGTTCTGTTAATAACTTGATATAATAATTATGCGTGTCTTTTCCGTCATATGGATTCAAATGATGAAATGTATGGAACCCTATACCAATTAATGGGCTTTTTCTATATTCTGACATAGCATTTTCCCAAATGGTGTAACGTGAAAGAGCAGATGCATCACGCTCTTCCTCATTCTCTACGAATATTGTATTGATACGTTCCTGAACAGAAACTGGAAATATTGTTACAGCAGTACCCCATAATATTGGTACTAATACCAATACGATGAGAAATATTTTTTTATTTAAAAAGTACAATAAGACAGTTAATCCTAACAAGAATGATAACCAACTACCCCTGGAGTATGAATATATAAGACAATAAGTATTTAGTATAATTAGTGCACCCGTAATAGCACGTGCATAATTATTTTTTATACATATAAATAGTGCGATCAATATAAATGTATAACCTGCATAAAATGCAGCGATTTCATTACTTCCAAGTTCCATAAAAGTGCCGCTAATACGAAAATCATGGTCATAATGCCAGCGTAGTACTCCTGATAATTGAGTACGAAATACATGAAACATGTAAGGGAGAGGAAATAATGTCGCAAGCAAGGTGATAATTATTCCTCTTTTGTCTCTAACACTATTAAGAATAATAAAATATATTAAAATAGGAATCAGAATATCTTTAAGCTTTTCTATATGTCTTTCTCCAAGTTCGCCGAGAGTATATATTCCATAAAATAGCGATAAAATATAAATAATACTAAAGAATATTAGTGGTTTATTTATATCTGTTATTGTTGGCGAACGGAACTCCCTATTCATTTTCCAATTTAAGAACGAAAAGAGAGTCATTACATTAAGGAAATTAATACCCATTCCCAGACTTGGTATTTTTCCTAAGTAAATATTTTGCAAAGGGATAAGTGCTAATAAAATCAGAATTGGTATATTAAGACTATAATAGCCTGGGCTTTTACGGCCGGTATGTGTATTTATTTGATAACTTGGTACATTCATTGAGCATATAACGCTGTATATTTGTAAGATTAATCAAATATATTTATTTTGACGACTTATTATGTATATAAGTGAATAAGAAAATCATTTTTTACCTGTAAAATTACATATTTTTTAACAAATACTGAAATAACATTTTCAGATATTCTTCTTTTTTATTTTACGTTGCGTCTTCAAAAACATTTTTTCAATATATAAGAGCGAGCGACTTGGTGAGCCAATCATTCCGACACGATTTATATTATAAGGATTAGTTATGCCAGGTATATTTATACCTCTTGTTACAGAGGCAATGGTTTTATAACCTGCTCTGATAGCTTCGTTTCTAAGTGTGTCATTAAAGTCTTTTTCTGTTCCGTTTGGAAATGCAAAATGGATTGGATTATATCCTGTATTCTTTATTATTTCTTTCTTTGAAATATGAATTTCATTAGTTGCTTCTTCTTCTTTTAAAGTAGTCATGCATGTATGTGACACACCATGTGAACCAATATCAATATCATAATCGAGCAAATGTTTTACCTGATTCCAATCTAGCATATTATTTGAAGAGAATAACATATCAACATCAAGTGATTCATATAATTTAGATAATGCATTACTCAATTTATATGTTGGCAAATATTTAATAATTTCACCAATACGGTTATTAATAATTTGTCGCTTTTCGATAGTATCAATTTCTAAAGTTTCGCCCTTTATATAATTCCATTCAAATCTAACTTTTTGAGTTTGTCTTAATGCGTAATCAATCATGTCCATTGGTAATAATTTATTCGTTCCAATGAATCCTGTTGCAATATAGAGTGTAGCCCGTATTTGACTTTTCTTTAATATTGGCGCCCCTAGAGTTAGATTATTCTCATAGCCATCATCCATTGTTATTAAGAATGAGTCATTTTCCAGTGATTTTTTGGAATGTAAATGTTTTGCCAAAATATCCATTGATATTGGCTCAAATCTTTGCTTTAAAATATCAATAAATTCTCCAAAATCATCAATGTGTGTATGTACTGATGGTCCCTTTTTTACAAATCCATTTTCTTTATTGTAAAATTGATGAAAATTTACTATGACACAACCATAAGAACTACGCATATGATTAATTATCGGGCGATATGTTCTAATAAATGCTTTATTGCTTATTAAATTTGCAATTGAATTTTTTAAGATTTCTTTTTTCATTTATTATGCAAAGTTCAATTATTGTACATATCAGTATTAAATACTATTAAATCTATTTAAATAATCGTTGTAATAGATTATTACTTTTCTTAATCATTAAATTTAGCACATATGTTGTTCTAGTCAGCAGCTTATCTGGTAATAATAATAAATCAACATTAATGACAGGCTTAGCTCCCCAACGATATTTATATTTTTCATCGCCACGTAAGAAATCAAAATATCCATATCCACCATCTATAGCACGTTGAATAACGTGCGCAAATAAAACAGTAGATGGTCTCCATTTTGCATATTCTGTATCAAATCCTCCTTGATAATAGTAAACGGTGTTACCATGTAACAGATGGAATGAGGCTGCTATTAATCGATTGTCGTGAAGTAAAATATCAAGCCAGGCATTACCTGTGCCTATCATATCAATTGCTAGATTTTCTAAGAATTCCTGCATCGATAGTTGTAAAAATGAGGACTTTTGGTTTTTCTGCCCCATTCGTGAAATATTAAGATTAACTAAGTCGTTGATATATCTATGTATTTCATTATTCTGTGTGACAGATTTGATTGTCATATTATTATTATTTAATACTTTTCTGTACGAGCTTCGTACTTGTGATCTGAAGTTACTGCTGAGTTGCATTAGGTATTCATTCCATGTTGTAGATAATTGGACACCGGGACATGTTGTGTTCGTTTCTCTTTTAACTTTTATGGAATTATAAACTGCCCATTTTATTATTGGCTCAATAATAGGATTAGCTCTATGCAGATCTGTTAAATAAAGAACGCCATTCTTACCAACTTGTGTCCATACTACATTAAATAAATAATTGACTTGTTCCTGATCTAATTTTTTGATCGTTAATATACCGAGGTGGTCAGAACAGGCAATACTGTCAGCACCCAATAATTTCCATTCTGTAAGATATGTAACACCTAAAAGGCTTTTACGTACATTATATAGTGGTACTATTGCAATAAGTTGATGTGTAGATTCTTCGCGTGCACATAAAATAGCTAGTTTTTTTCCATCTCCAAATATTTTCCACCAATTACTAACCCATTCCCATGCTAGAAACACGCTGTGATTATTATTATTTTTAAATACTGTTTTCCATTCCGATGAGAGCGAGAAGAATTCTTTTTCATCAGCTATCCATGTGTATTGTAGATTCACGCTGCAGTCCCGTGGCTAAATCTCATAATTATTGACTAATTGCATTTTTTATTGCAAATATATACTCATTAACCATTGAGTCTATAGAAAATAATTTTTTAACACGTTCAAATCCTGCATCTCCGAATGTTTTCATTTGAGTTTTGGAATCGAGTAATAAATCAATAGCATTATATAGTTCTTCTGGATTACCAGGTTTAATTAAATACCCTGTGGTTCCATTAACTACAACTTCAGGATTACCACCAACATTGGTGGCGATTACAGGCTTGTTTGCAGCCATTGCCTCTAACAATGCATTTGATAACCCTTCGGTTTCACTTGCGAGGATAAATAAATTGATAGATGATAATATTTCAGGGATATCTTTACGACGACCTAGAAAATGTATGTAATTATTCAAACCAAGATTTTCTGTATACTCTATTAATTCTTCACGTAATGGGCCATCGCCTGCCAACGCAAGGTGTATTTCTTTACCATTATCATGAAATTTTCTGATACAAGAAATCACATCACGATGATTTTTAACCGGAGTAAGATTTGCAACCATTCCCAGTAAAATAACATCATCGCCAAAATCTAATTCTTTACGTATACTTTGCCTATTTATATTTTTAAACCGTTCAAGATCTACACCATTATAGATTATTTTAATTTTTTGTTTTTCAACACCATCTGTAACTAGAGAATCATTAATCGCACCAGATGCCGCAATTATTACTTTAAATCGTTTATTTAATAATTTATATAACCATTTCAGTTTATTGCTATGCCGAAATCCTGTGTCCCTACGACTTGAAATAAGTGCATTATTGTTTGTGAAATAACTTGCAATAAAAGATATAATATCTGATGTTTCAAAGTAAGATATAATGCAATCATATTGTTCTTTTCTAATCAGTTGTATTACAGTTTTTATCGTCCTTATACCATTTAATGATAAAATCTTTTTAGTCGGTAAATGACTAAAGGTACAGCGACCTATATTTCCTTCTTTTTGTGGGACATTTGGTGCAAGTTGTAATACGTGTGCTTTATACTGTTTTGTATCCAAGTTTCGCAGCAATGTTTCTAGATGCTGCTCTGTACCTGCTCTGCCGCCAATATTTGTGTCAGTAATAAATAAAAGCTTATACATATTTTAGCTTTAGATTACTGATGCTTATTCAATTGTTCCACATTTATGACGACGATAGCTGTGGATCATAAAAATTCGCCGCATGGTAATAGACTCATATGGTTCAAATCTACATTTTCTAGCAACAGACTGTGAAGCAATATTATCATCTCCAGCAGCGACAAATACTTGTTTCATGCCAATTCCTCGAAGATGTTTACAAATTCGAGTTCTAATAGCGGGTGCAATACTTTTGCCTTTAAAGCGATCGTCTGTTCTGCTTCCTTCAATATAACCAGTTTGATTTCCATAGTCTAAAGTTAGATTCAAACTTTCAAGATAAAGAGGATTAGTTGTAAACCAGCTTAACGCAATTATTTCATTATTAACAATACCTAACATCGGAGTGAGGCCATGCGAGAGGATTTTCTCGATTAAATCATGTCGTACATAATTTTCCAAAAACTCAAAGAGCAAGGCTTTATCTTCGGGTTGATATACTCTGATTTCTAATGGGATTTTGGCATCTAATAATTCAATATCATTAGTGAGGTCACGGCGGAATACGGTTGACATCTGTTTTTTATATATAAACTGCATAATTCTATGCAATAAACGCCATGTATATCCTAATATACCATGTCGTTTAATTGCATTTAGCACTCCATATATTCTTTGATTCCACATATTTTATTACCATCCCTATGGCTTATGGCAACGACAAATGTATGTATATCCAGTTAACTTTAATACAGGAAAATATCTGAATAATTGTAATAGTTTGTCTATAAATATGTCTACTTCATCACTAAAGATGCGGCGATGATTGAATAATATAGGTGCAAACCCAATACTTGTCTGTTCGTCAATTATAAATCCTGCCGTTTCAAGTAGGTTTCGCATCTCTTTTGGACTATAACAGCGTGGTTGTATTTTTTGTTTTTGTTCTTCAGGCTGATTCTGCACATCAGATTTATTATTGCCTCTTATACGTCTAATAATTCCTTTTAGTCGCATTGGAATGTCTATCAAATCACGAAAATCTTTTTTATTATCAACTGTAATGATTAATGAGCCGCCTGATTTTGTTACTCTGTATAATTCACTTACTGACTTCACTTCATCCGGAACATACATCAAAACCGCTACATTTGTGACAAGATCAAACTTCTTATCTTCAAATGGGAGTTGTTCAATACCACTTACTTTTAATGTAACACGATCAATTGCGTCTTGATCAAAGTTCTTACTAGCTTTTTCAATCATGCCTTCTGATTGATCTACCGCACATACATCTAATCCCATATTGAGCAATGGGGTTATATAAGCACCTGGACCACATCCAGCATCAAGAGCACACATCCCTGGCTTTAATTCTAATTTCTTCATCATAGATAATATAGTTTGCCGTCTTTGTATAAAATGTAGAGCAAATATCGAAAGATTTTTATCTTGTGTTTTATATATCGAATCCCAGTAATCCGAATTACTATCATAATAATTCCGATAATATTCATTTCTGTTATTTTCCATTTTTCACCTGTCTTTAATATTTCTTTCTTCATAATATGCACAGATATGTACATTAATATTTTTCCAGAAAATGATTCTGGATTTTTTAACTAATATATAACTATTAATAATCATTTTAATTGTTCTTATATATCATTTCACTTAATTTTGAGATATCTGTTGTTTCATAAATATTCGTTTCACAAGGCGGTAATGCTTGGCTAGAAAGGGACGTAAAGTACCTTTGTAAAATACACGAAATTCATTAGGTATACTTTTTGAATATACTTCCATTTCCTCATGTGGAAGCTCGTTACTACTAAACATATTTTTATACTCTGCTGCATTACCCATATAATCGAATATTTCAACATCACCTCTATCAAACGCCCATTCTAATACTTTCATGCGTAACACAATACCGGGAGATAATTTTTTAAATTCGACATCATAACCAAGTTTAAGATTATATAAAGTCTTCTTATAGAGTAAATTATATTCAAATGCAATTGGTGTATTTTCAAGATATAAAATAGGTACTATTATCCACGTATTCCCTCGTAATGCTAAATTATTGTAGAACGATAATCGCTTAGGATCTGATGCAATACTACTTCCAGCCGCATGCTTCCAAGTTTTCTCTGAAATTTTCCAACAATCATTGAGTTTATTGTTTATTGAATCTTTAACATTGTTAGTTAATCCGTAATATATGTCGACTTTAGCATTCGATTTCTCAAGTAATTTTCTAGATTTTCTTCGTAAAGACTCACGTCTACTACTTCCTTGTTTATTGAAGTAAACATCCCATTCACCTTCAATTTCCAAATATGGTGAATTTTTATCAGGAAATGTAAGATATTTAATGCCACCATTTTTTATGGCTTTTTTAAATGCATTGTGTGTTTTACTATTTTTAATTAGATACGGTATTTTAAATGTATTCCACGTTGGATCTGATTTTAGGTGACTAACTATATAATCAAACGCTATTAAATGCTGTTGGTCACATATCAAACCAGTTCGATATGAGTGAGTATTACACCATGGATGTAGATTTGATTTACCGTTTTTTTTCAAATATGTTCTATATATTGGTAGTATTGCATATAATATTTCTGGTGCTCCTTTATCAAACACTACAATGACTTCGAACTTTTTTTCTGGTTTGAAGCTTGACCACCAAGTGGAATACCATTCATAAGTATTGAATGGTATATCGACTTCGCAGCGAGTTTGAAGATTTTTCCATGACTCTTTTATTTCACCAAGCCCTACAAGATCATTAATTATCCTGATTTGGTATCTAGAATCGGATAATAAAGATTTTTTACTTGTTATTAACTTATTTAACATATCAATTTATTTATTTTTTTATATAACATTCAAAATCGAAAATTTATAAATATAAATAAAATGTGTTAGACTAAATTACGTTTAACACGTTTAAAGACTTTTCCAGGAATACTTATAAAACGGTTGATAACTAATTTAACAAATGGCATTGGATCGTTCCATGCCCATACATTGTAAACAGTATTTGAAAATAGATTGCTAATAGAGGATATATAGTATAAAAATATTCCTTTCCCTTCTTCTTTGAAGCTCCTTCTATCTAGTTCTCCATCAATCCATTTTGTATTATGCTTAAAATAATAACTACATTGTTCTTTTATTTTCATTATGTCGTTGTACGCGATTAATGGTAAATTTACACCAGAAACTGCAGCCGGATAATTCCATAAATTAAACCTAGGATTAATCTCTAATAAATAAAGTTGACCCGTTTCAGGACATCTTTTGAAGTCAATCTTAGACACACCAATTAATCCAGTCTTTTCAATAATTTTCCTACCAGTAAGCAGTACATCTGGTATATCACACACTTCGACACATGTACTTTTCCCAAAGCGATTTGGGTATGTTCTATGTTTTCTACCAGAGTACTCCCCAAGAATATTACCGTCATTATCTACATATGAATGATAACTTACGACAAATGTCTCATCTCCTATAATATGCTCTTGTATAATAATGCCAATTTCTTGTGCCATTGATGCCGTGATGATGGCTCGTAATTCCTTTCTTGATGTAACTAATATAGCTTTTCCGCCTTTACCAAATTTTCTCGCTAAGGATGAATCAAACCATCCAACCCTAGAAACAGGTTTGACTACAACTGGCAGAATAAAGTCATTAACAATATTAGTATCTCGAAACTTTTCGTTGCCTATTAATACTGTTTTTGGTGTAGGTAGATCGTATTTTTCCATGTAATTAAAAAATAATGACTTATCTACTAGTGATTCAACAACGTCGGGGGGCGGCATGTTAAATCTATAATAGTTACTTAATACATCGCGATTTCTCGATATAGCTAATAGATCTGCATCTCCGTTATAAAAAAGTACAGGCCGAACTGGCGTAAGTTCATTGCCTATAGCTTGTAACGATTGAATAAATTCATAAGGGGTATTAGTGGGGCCAGGTATTTCATAAGAGCGATCTAAATATTTGGAACTGAATGCAGTTTCATTTGCCATCGATGTAGCTATAATTACTGGAAACTCACCAAATCCTAGTGCTCGAACCAAATTAAGGGCTCCAACTATAACTGCTGGTGGTTTTTCATCAATATATTTATTATCGTTATTTAACATTTGTCTAAATAAATATCTCTTAAATTTGAAGTAGAGTTATAGATTGTAATTTTATGTTGTATAAATTTTATAATTTCATACACATTAGTCTAATGTGATAATCCTATTGAACAAGCCTTTCTTTATTTTTTGTACTAGCAGCCAAAAATGATATTTTGTCTTTCGTTTCAAGTATGTAGTTCTATGCAAATAAAGTTTTGTTTCTAATCCTGCAGCACGTATTTTTTTTGTACAACTACGCCAATCATAATCTATTCTTCTCATAGTAATTTTTGCCGCTTTTGTATCTATAAGCATGTATGAAGTTCTATAATCAAAATCTCGTGACACACCTACACTGCCAGGACATATAATATATTTTTTATCTGGACGTAGTTTTATGCTTCCTTGTCCTCGATGTACTAATGTTGTAGAATTACCATCATTCTCAAATACGTGTTGTTTATGTACATGCCCATGTACCCCAATCCACCAATCGTTATAATTCTCATTTAACTCACGTGTAACCTCTTCTGCATCTTCTGGTTTTCTAATGCGCCGAAGTACTGATTTTGGTGTAGCATGAAATATCACTATATTTTCAACAGTCATTATTTTGGGTAATTTTGCAAGATATTCTTTTTGTTCATTAGTAATATGATTCCATGTCCAATGAATTGCTTTGATGCCCGACCTGATACAATCATCCGTGGCCATTTCACCTATGGCCATCAAATCATGATTACCATGAACGCCACTAATATTTTCCGATACTAGTCGTGTAATACATTCTTCTATGTCAGTACAATATCCAACTACATCGCCTGTATGAATAATCTTGTCGACATTCTCATTTTTTATATCAGTAAGCACGCTCTCTAGCGCTTCACTGTTACTATGAATGTCACCAAGGACAGCAATTTTCATTTCAATCTGCGTATTTATTATGAGTATTTATAAAATCTACTTTTCTTGCTTATTCTGACAATTAAATATTTAGAATATAAAGTTGACATATATGTTAGCAAGGTTTTCTGTGTACTCTTGCACTGGATCAGTAGAGTTACGATTTGTATGATAGAGCTCAAGATTTCCTGTTACATCTTGTTTTAAATTATGTGAAATAATAATACGTGCATTTGTGGTGTTATCCTCTCGATCGAGTGTAAAAAATGTTCGATTTTGCCATATGCCACCGAGTGTAATTTTTGTTTTTCTGGTTAAACTTCGTTCCCAAGAAAAGTTAAAACCGGTCAGATTTTGTTGATCACCACTGTTCTGGTACTCATCATCACTATCATAAATTATCAATGTTGAAATTGATCTTTGTCCTGTATAACCAATCGTTGCGACAATCCTTTTCCGTAACAAAACATCATCTGTCAGTTCAGTGGAATCCGCCTCTATATCATCAGCTGGTGTTTCAGCAGCCGAACTATCAAGCAGGTCTGCAACTGTTCGAAATTCTTCAGAATAAGATAGAGAAATATTTGTACGACTGGATGTATAGGTAAGACTGGCACTTTGTGTTGGCCCAAAATATCGTTCACCTGCACGTAGAGTCAAATTTGTCCGTGAGTTTGGCGTCCATTCTGCACCGGCATACCAGATAGTTCCTTCTGTAGGCGTTATACTCGTCGTGGCATAGTTATTTTCCTCATATCCTATTCCTCCTAATATTCTGAAATATGATGATGTATTATGGATAAGGTCAATTAAACCTCGCCGAAAACGAGTCTCTGTCCCTGTCTCAAAATCAGTGGTTCTATCATAGTATGTAATTTCCCAGCCCATAACACGTAATTCACGACTAGCAGCAAGAAATTCTATAGTATTAGATTCATTATCTACTAGAGCAACAGGAATTCCGACATCAAAAGGATCAGTATATTCTATTCTATTATATCGATAACGTAATTCCGTATACGCATTTCGGCCTAAGTTGAATGTCAGATATGGACTCACACCAACTGAATAGAAATCAGCACGATTGAGATTTAACGCAAAATTCCCAACAGATACTGGTCCTGCAGTTGATATCGTTGTTTGATCAAAGATCGCTGAAAGATCTAGATTGAAAATATCTTCAAGAAGTTCATTTGCATTAAAGAAACGAAGATGATGGTAAGTATTATCGCCATCGGGATGGTCCTGGTAATACAGGTTTTCCATGACGTAATCCAAGTCCAAACGACTACGCCGACCTTCACCTCTTATTATAATCCCGGGATTAATCTGCCCTATATAATCAGATTCTTCAAGGTCTTCAGGTGCTAAAAATACATTACTTGTATAAGCTGCACCAATTTCTAGAGTAGGTTCAATTTCCCAGTTGGCCGCATATGTTGAAAATGAAAAAAGAAGCCCTGTAAAATAGATCAGGCATATTCCTCGAAATCGGGACTGATACATAGCTTCTAACATAATTGAGATCAGTCTTTATCCTGTCCATATGAATAATAACCTTCGACCATGGCAGGAATATGACGCTTATTAAGTAATAAACTCACTTTAGTTAAATCATCAAGTTGACCTAAAGCTTCATTTAATTGCTGTTCTGTAGTTGTTTCTGAGTCGACTATCACGACTATCTGATCTGCAATAGTTGCGAGAAAACTTGCATCGCTAGTTGCCAATAAAGGTGGTGTGTCTAAGATTATCACTCTATCTTCATACCGTTCTGCCAAGTGTTCAACCAGTTTGCGCATCCCATCACTCGCAAACAATTCTGCCGTATTTGTAGATTTTGTTCCTGGAGAGACAAAACTGAGTTTTGGGATATTTGTTTTATTAATTATTGTTGCAATATTAAGGGATTTGTCCATCAAGTAATCTGTTAGACCAATACTTCTTTCTACTCCTAATATATCAATAATTCCTCCTCTCAAAACGTCAGCATCAATAAGAAGAACCGAACGATCGAGTTCCTTAGCAATACTTAATGCCAGATTAGTGCTGATGAATGTCTTACCCTCACCAGGTAATGCGCTCGTTATCATGATTACATTATTATTTTGTCCATTTCCATGAAATGCCTTTTTAAGTATCGAACGTTTAATGTTACGTATTTCCTCAGTTAGGATTTTATTTTTATTATCAAGTAGTGTGATCCCGTTATAAGCAAGTCTCTCAGTATCAATCTCAATAAATGGTTGTTTGAATGTATGAATCGCATTCTGGTTATCCGGCGTGACAGATTTTTGTTCATTAATGATCGATTGAGGTGATATACTCACCTTATAATCTGCCTTATGTTTATCTATTGCCTTTTTAATAAAACTCATTACATTAATTCCGGATTACAATAAGCACTACTAGTGCGTAAGATGCCAATAAACAACGAATGCAAAACCTATAAATAATGCGAGAAATGAGGTACCAAAATGAATTATTTCGAAACTCATCCGCTTATGTTCACCCGCAGTTGCGACTAAAGATACTCCTCCAAGTACAGGTAATTCGTATTTTTCTCGTAGGCTGCGCACGCTATTGAATGTTGGTTTCAATTGTGACATAAGCCACGCATAAAAAATTCCAGCTGAAATAGCCACTATAAATACTGCAGCACTCCCTTTGATTCTATTTGGACCAACTGGTATTAATGGCACCCGTGGTGGCTCAATTACTTTAAATTGCAGTTCATCAGTATTTTTTTCTGCGTTGTGGGATATGTTTGCGGATTCACGACGAGTCACCAATTCTTCATAATTCCGCTTATTAATTTCATAATCACGATTCAATTTTGCCAACTCTGCTTCTACTTTTGGTATGGTATCAATTAATTCATTAAGGTCATTTACACGCTTTCTATATTCCTTAACTCTTACTTGTAACGCTGCGACATTGCCCTGTGCTTTTCCAAGCTCAACAATCAGTTCACTATAGACCGGGTTTTCTTCTAAAGCACTTTTCCCACTCCCTTTCTTCAGGTTAGCCAATTCAGTTTCACGTTGGTCGCGTAATTCAGCGATTACGCGTCGTGTAGATATTACGTCAGGATGATCTTCGGTATAGTTAAGAAGGAGCTCATCCAGTTTTGCCTCCAACGCCTGAATTCGCGAATCAATTGGTGCAGTTAAAGCTGTAGAAATGCTAGAAGGCGAATTTTGCAGTGAGTTTTGTATACTATTAATCTGTCGTTGGAGTTCATTTTTCTTGTTGACAGCTTCATCAAGATCAAGCTCTGACTGTCCCAATTCATCCTTCGCTATCTGTAATCGTTCAAAATATGTTCTTCCCTGTGTTGGCATTACTCCAATATGTTTACGTTTAAATTCTTTCAAATCCTCTTCTGCCTTTACAAGTTTCATTTCATATTCGCGTATCTGTTCATCGAGAAAACGATCGGTAATATCGGTATCACGGCGACCGGCAACCAGTACTTCGTCAATAAAAATTTCTAGTAATTTCTTAACCACACTTGCGGCCCGCTCTGGATTTGAATCTTGATAGACTATCGAATAGATTTCTCTTCGATCTCCTCCTGCACTTATTGTTATTTTTTCAGTTAAGCCAGTAACTAATTGATCAAATTGTCTATCTGATTCAACCAACAGATTCAGATCTGTTTCTTTAATAACTTTTTCTAAATTTGGTCGACTTAACAACGTACGCCTCATCATACTGGCAGTTGCTTCTGTAACATTACTATCTACAGCCAGCCCCCTTAAAAGTGGCGTTAGAATTGTCTCGTTATTAAGATAAACTCGAGTTAATGCTTCATATTTATCCGGTAGAGAGAATATTGCCAACCATCCAAATACAGAAATTAATGCCGCGATCAATAATGCCTGCCATCTACGCCTCCATACAATATTGAGTAAATTTAAAACTTGAGTGAATTGTTCTTGCATTTTTTATTAATCTATGTTGATAAATGACAATTATTTTTACGTATTAGAATACTATTTAGAACCATGCTTCCGGAACGAACAGGACATCGCCAGGATACATACGAATGTTTGCTGAAAGATCGCCATGCGTAACAAGATCTGTAAGTTTTACATTGATTTTTTGACGCTTTCCATTAATAGTTCTGGCTATAGTCGCTCTATTTCCCGCAGCGAATTCTGTAAGACCCCCAGCTGCGATGACAACATCAAGAACAGTAATATTTTCACGATAGGGTAATGTTAATGGGGTTGTCACTTCGCCTACGACACGTATTTGTTCATTATGACGTCCAACAAATCCAGTTACTGTAACTGTGACAACCGGATTTTTTATATAACGGCTCAGTCTCTGCTCCATACTTCTGGCAAGCTCTGATGGCGTTTTACCACTTGCAACCACATCCTCAACCAGTGGAGTAGTAAGACGTCCATCTGGTCTGACTGTAAATGCACCACTAAGATCGGGATTGCCCCAAATGAAGATATTCAAAGTATCTCCGGCACCAATAAGATAAAGTGGTGTATTTGCATTATCTTGTCCCAGATCTTCTGGTTCATATGTACTAGCACAACCATATAACATCATAGTTGTGTACAAGAGCATGACGAATTTGATTAGATATCTCTTATTGCATTGATTAGTCATGCCTTACCCCTATCACAGTAATTATTCAGATTTTGGATATGTTAGGAACCTTATTCAGTAGATTGATTCGGACACCATCCTGTGACGATTTATTTAATTGTTGAATAGCTTATATTATTTATAATCCAGTAATAACCGTATGTTTCATCAAGTAAAAGTTGAAGTAATTGTAGCTGAGAAACATTCCCAGAGAAATAGTACGTTTGATAGACCTTATTCATATGACAGTTTTATTCAAGTTGGCTTGCAGATTTTGCTCAATGTTTACGTCTATGCTCTTTTTATAGGTTGGTAATATTTGTATAAGCATTAAGTCATACATTTAGCGTCCGCTGCTGAAAACCGTAATTACTCAATTTACACTGATTGTTTGAGTGTCGAGAACCCCAACGATTAGCAAAGAATGTATCTGTAACTTACTGTTTTATATAGTTATTTTTATTTTATGGTGTGATATTTTGCAGTTTTATTAAATTTACATGTCGTGATTTTATTACAAAACAAACCAGGGTATGTATTTTCATCTTTCATTTTTTGTTTAATTTCATGAAGTTAAATGAATGGCATAATTATTGCTTTTAAATTTATGAGGTTTTCAGAAACCAAAACCAATAAAACTTATAATTGAGTCACCATATTATGAAAAAGACATTACAAAAATTGCTTGCCCTTGGTGTGTTGGTTGTACTGCCATTAAATTCCATTGCTGTAATCATGACAGTAGACGAAATCATCTATGAGGATAATGGTGCAACTAATCCGAGTGTACTGAGTGGTACCGTTGACATGAACTTGATTGGTAATGAACTTAGTATCGTACTGACAAATACCTCGTCGGCGGTTGCCAGTCCCACCGCATCACATAATCTCTTGACGGGGCTTGGCTTTGTTCTGCCAGAGATGATAGCCATAAATTGGGGGACCGCTACCATCACAAGTGGTTCGACAGCGATAAACTTCACAGCCCCGGCAAACGGAGATGTTTCAGGCGAATGGGGTTATGACAATAATCCATTAGACAATGGCCCGTTTCAGAATGCTAATATTACAAGCTCATCTGTAAATACGGTGGTTTCAACAATGGAATCGTCTACGACTTCAAAGTTTTCTAGCACTCCTATCGAAAACCCTGCAGTTCTGGCAGGACCGGAATTTGGCCTGTTAAGTAATCTTGTAGATGCGGAAGTGGCAGGAGGACAAAATGCTATTCAGGATTCAATTACTATTCTTCTGAACCTGAGCGGATTAGCAATGTTGACTGGAGAAAATAGTTTGCTTGATTTTATTCAAAGCAATGACATAGTACTTTCTTTTGGTTCACCCAACTCCAGTTCTATTCCAGAACCATCAGCCATGGTGCTTCTCGCTATAGGATTATTCGGATTTGCAGGTATTCGATTTAATGTGAAGCATAAATCATAAGTTAATTTTTGATTCTAGATTACAAAAAAGGCCAGCAATCGCTGGCCTTTTTATTGACTTGCCAGACTATTTAGAAAACTCTGGGCTTGCTGCCGTTCCTTGAAGTCCTCCCCGTTCTCAAGTAAGTTGGTCAATCTATCACGCGCCTCTATTGATTTGCCATTTTTAGCTAACGCCACAGCATAGTGATATTGAACAGTAGGTTCATTACTTTTCGCTGCAGCACGCTGCAATATTGCCAACCCCTCGTCTAGCCGTTCATTCTCAAGCAGTAACCACCCGAGTGTATCAGCAATCGCGATACTTTGCGGAGCTAATCCAAATGCCTCCTGAGCATAGCCGAGCGCAAGTACAGGATCTTTTTCAAGATATAATAATGCCAGGTTGTTTAATACTACCGGATTTTTTGGTTGCTTTTTAAGGATATCTTGATAATGATTTTCGGCTAATGTGAATTCCCCACGTTGTTGATAACTTGCAGCCAATGCCGCACGAATAGTGACATCATTCGGTAAATTATCAAGGCCACGTTCAAGTACCCGTAGCGCTCTGTCTGACTTGCCATCGGCGCTGTATGCCCTTGCCAATTTGATGGTCAATCCTGCCGTCGGCCTGATATCAAGGGCCTGCTGGTATGCATATTGAGCCTTGCGGAATTGCTTTTGTCTAAGATAGATATCCCCAGCATAACTGAATCCCTCTATACTTTCTGTGTGCTGTCGTTGAATCATTTCGGCAAGCTGTAGTGCTGTACTATAATTTTCAGCCAATATTTCTAGACGCACCTGGGCGACTTTTAACTGTAGCAAATCGGGTTTTATCTTCAACGCGTCTTTGAGAATATTACGGGCTGCTTCATAACTCCTCGCATTGGCATAGCTGTTCGCCAGATCAAGGTATGCAGAGATAATTTGTGGATTGCTTGCAATAAGTGCCTCAAGTGTTCTTATTGCATCCTTTGTCTGCCCCGCCTGTTCCTGTGCCCGTCCCAATAATAATAGGTTGGATACATCATTTGGTTTTAACGCATTCACTTCCTTGGCAATAGTCAGGGCAGCCTCGGCATCACCTGTAAGCAGGTAATATCTAGCCAGCACAATTCGCGGTAATAGTGCATTCTTATCAGCGGAACGTGCCCGTTCTACCCATGCCACGGCTTGGTCTCTATTACCACGCTGCTCAGCAATTTGCGCATGGCCCAGCATAGCAGCTACTGATTTCTTGTCGATTAGGAGTATTCGATCAAATTGTTCACTTGCAACAACAAGGTTACCATCTTCCAAATCCATGCGCGCCATACTGAGTCTTGCCGGCAGGTAATCATTCTGAATTCGAAGAGCGCTCAGGTAATATTGATGTGCCTGTTGACGATCTCCGGCGATAAGTTCAATGCTACCTAGTAATACATATGCGCCTGGATCATCAGGTGCCTTATTCAAGATATCATTTGCTAATTTTCTGGCCGCCGCGAAGTCGCCGGTACGCAATTGAGCATTAATCAAGAGCAAATCTGTTCGACGATGTTCTTCATCGAGATGTTGTATTGACTCTAATTCAGTGATTGCTTCCTGCATTGCACCTTGATTCATATAGGCGCGCGCAAGCTCTGTTCTTATTGATATTACTTCGGGTGCAACCTCTGCCGCCTTTTTAAGATAACGTAATTGTACTTCAGTAT
>Ga0209742_10000312_pt1 | contig 26429 bp, 22 predicted proteins | sample DeeMarSeWOR38_10_FD_187462 | JGI IMG/M metagenome (GOLD analysis project Ga0209742, IMG submission 187462) | Marine sediment microbial communities from White Oak River estuary, North Carolina - WOR-3-8_10 (SPAdes) (version 2) | ecosystem: Environmental > Aquatic > Marine > Intertidal zone >... | reverse complement strand
ATCCCAACAGTTTAAATTGAAACAAAATCAAACTTAGGAGGAGTACAAGATGAAGAAATTTTCACGATTAGGCACTTTCACATTGACATTGGCATTCGCCATCCTGTTAATTTTACCGGCAGCCCAGGCGGTGGATTTTAAAATCTCAGGCCAGATCAACCGAGCCATTCTAGGGGGTGATAATGGCAACGATAGCGACGTCAAATTCGTGGACAACGACAACTCATCCACCCGCTTCCGGTTTACCGGGTCCAATGATTTTGATGAGGTCTGGAAAGTCGGCATCGTATGGGAAGTGCAGATGGAGTCTAACTCTTCGGCTGATGACGGAATTGATATCGGGCAGAACGGCGATGTCGGTGGCGCTTCTTTCACCGAGCGTAAAATCGAGTTTTACGTCGATCATAAAAAATTAGGCAAGATCTCACTCGGCCAGGGAGACACTGCTTCCAACAGCACCGCCGAAGTGGACCTGTCCGGCACCGACGTCGTCAACTATTCCTCCATTGCCGACATGGCCGGTGGTTTCTCATTTCGTGATAACGATGACAATGTGGTCGCCTTCATCGGCGATGTTTTCAGCAACTATGACGGATTAAGCCGCCGCGACCGCATCCGCTATGACTCGCCCACGTTTGCAGGGTTCTTTGCTTCCGGCAGTTACATGAACGGTCAAACATGGGATGTGGCCTTGCGCAGCGCCCATGAATGGCAAGGCTTTGGCAAGCTGGCGGCCGCTATAGGTTATGTTCCCGGTGACAACCAGCGAGACCCCTACAAACAATTTGACGGATCGATCTCTTTTCTGCACAACTCGGGGTTGAATCTCACCTTCGCCCATGGTATGCGGGATTTTGATGGCGGTGGCCGCGATGATGCCAAAAATTACTATGGCAAACTGGGCTATCAGATCGGCAAATGGGCGCTGTCTGTCGATTACACCTATTCAGAAAATGTGGCCCAGGACGACGATGAAGCCAAATCCGTGGGCGCCGCTGCCGTGTGGAACGTCTGGGACAGCGTGCAATTTTATGGCTCTTACCGCTGGCACGAGCTGGACCGGGACAATGTCAGCACCGATGACGTTAATGCCGTTATGATCGGCGGCCGCGTGAAATTTTAGAGGAAAGATTGCTATGCAAATCCATCAAATAACTCCGCTCAAAGTTCTTTGGATTGGCCTGCTAATGGCCATTCTGATAGGCTGCGGGGCCAAAGCCGGTGAATTCAAGCAAACCGCCGGCGAAATGAAAGAGGGGCCCGGTGTTCTTACCGGCAAGGAAGGCGAGTTTGCCGTCTATGACTCCGAAAAAGGAGGCCCTTTCTGGAAACATCCCAAAGAGCAATCCGGAGAGGCTTCCGAAGCAGGGCAAACCGTGACTGCTGCCGGCGAAGCCTCCCAAGACCCCGAGCTATCCCCTGAAACGGCCAGAGAATTCCAGGAGTTTCAGGAATGGAAACAGGAACAAAAGGAATTTCGCGAGTATCAGGAGTGGAAGAACTCGGCCGAAGGGTCCGCTGAATACCGGGAATTCCTTGAGTGGAAGGAATGGAAGTCCTATCAGGAATGGAAGAAGCAGCAGGGGCAATAAAACCGGTAAGTTCATCCTGTTGCTTCCGTACCGGACATGAGGGGACAAGTCCGTTTGCCTCCTGAGGGGGAATTCATTTAAGGCAGGGCCACGCAGACCATCAGGCCCTGCCTTTTTTCATGATGGATTCATTGCCATGACATCAGGATACAATCCTGCATGCGGAGTTCCAAAAAGATTTTGCTGAAATGGCTATTGCACTGCAAAATGACATTATATTTCCCTTGACATACAACATATTGTATGAGATAAATAATAACTGCACTACATGATAGGCTAAAGCGGAAAGCCGGGTGTTCCCGGGCTCTGGCCAGAGCGCTACTCGTAAGATAACAACCATCCATTTTTTGCACCGAAACGATTTCCATTTAGCCGAATCACATCTTTTCAATTTGATTAAAATTCCTCAAAGCAAAGCAGGGATAGATGGCTGTCGTTCCGATAGCTGGGGGATCTTTTATCCTTCAAACACAACAACAGAGGATCGCGTCACATTTCAGATAACCATATTTTCTTGAATCAGGAGCAGCGCCAATGGGACAGAAGGGCAAGTTCTTAGTTACCAGCGAGGGCAGTTTTGATCTGGGCACCTACACCTGGGATGATCAGCTTTTTAGCGACATTCTCATCCGCGAAAATGCGATTGACGTTGACCAGGCCATGGGTATCAGCCGGTCCCTGCGCGAAGAAATCCTTAAGCTGGAAATCAACACCATCCCGGTTTCGTTTATCGAAAAAATGATCGAAGCCAAACTAATGGAATTCGGACTGACCAAGCCTTCACCGATTCGTCTGGACCAATCGATTTTTATTAAAAACCGGCTCAATCTATCGGAAAACGCCAGGCGGGTTTTGAAAAAGCGCTATTTGAAAAAAAATCGCAAAGGCAAAGTGATTGAGACGCCCGAGCAAATGTTTCGACGGGTTGCCCGGCACATTGCCAGGGCCGAGAAAAATTACGGCAATGCAGCGACCGAACAGATCGATAAGTGGGAGGAAACCTTCTATGAATTGATGACCGAGGGTAAATTTCTGCCCAATTCCCCCACCCTGATGAATGCCGGGCGCCAGCTGGGGCAGCTGGCAGCCTGTTTTGTCCTTCCGGTGGAGGACAGCATGGAAGGTATTTTCGGGGCGCTGCACCATGCCGCCCTGATTCACAAATCCGGTGGCGGCACCGGTTTTGCGTTTTCACGGCTGCGCCCGAAAAACAGCACCGTCGGCACCACCGGCGGTGTGGCTTCGGGTCCGGTATCGTTTATGAAGATTTTTAACACCGCCACCGAGCAGGTCAAACAGGGAGGCACCCGCCGCGGCGCCAATATGGCGATTTTGCGGGTGGATCACCCCGATATCATGGAGTTTATCCACAGCAAGCGAAACAGCACCGAGCTCAACAATTTCAATATTTCAGTGGCGGTCTCCGATAAATTTATGGAAGCCGTTGAGCGCAAGGAAGACTATGGCCTGATTGATCCCCGCGACCAAAAAGCGGTTGGTCAGCTGAATGCGGCTGAGGTTTACCGCACCCTGGTCGAACAGGCCTGGAAAAACGGGGATCCGGGCATCATCTTTTTGGATCGCATCAACCAGGACAACCCCACACCGCAGCTGGGTGAAATCGAAAGCACCAATCCCTGCGGCGAACAACCGCTGCTGCCGATGGAAGCCTGTAATCTGGGATCCATCAACCTGGCTAAATTTGTGCTGGAAAATGCTGACGGCCCGGTGATCGATTATGAGGGATTAAAAGCGGTGGTCAGCGCAACGGTCCGGTTTTTAGACAACACCATCGACATGTCCAAATACCCCCTGCCGGAAATCGAAGAAATGGTTCACGGCAATCGTAAAATCGGATTAGGCGTCATGGGATTTGCCGATATGCTCTACCAGCTAAAAATTCCCTATAACTCGGAGGAGGCCCTCGAAACGGCCGAAACGGTCATGCGGTTCATTCAGGAAAATGCCCATGAGGCATCCCAGTACCTGGCCGAGGAGCGCGGGGCCTTTCCCAACTGGGAGCAAAGCATATTCAAGGACCGGGGCGTCAAACTGCGCAACGCCACCTGCACAACCATCGCCCCTACCGGCACGTTGAGTATTATTGCCGGCTGCTCCAGCGGCATCGAGCCCCTGTTTGCATTGAGCTTTGTGCGCAATGTGATGGACAACGACCAGCTCTTTGAGGTGAATCCCTATTTTGAAGAGGTGGCCAACGAGCAGCGCTTTTACAGCCGTGAATTGATGGATGAAATTGCTAAAAGCGGCAGCATCAAAAAAATCAAGCAGATACCCAAAGACGTGCGCAAGGTATTTGTTACCGCCCATGACGTGTCGCCGGAATGGCATATCCGCATGCAGGCTGCTTTTCAAAAATATACGGACAACGCCGTATCCAAGACCGTTAATCTGCCTCACGACGCCACCGCAGACGACGTCATGAAAGTCTACAATCTGGCCTATGAGCTGGGCTGTAAAGGGGTTACCATTTATCGGGACGGCAGCAAAGAAAACCAGGTTTTATCATTTTCTCAAAAAGAAAAGCTCGGCAACAAATTCCTGACAGCTGTCAAAGAACGACCGGAAACCCTCAATGGTTTTACCACCAAGGTAAAAACCGGCTATGGCCATCTTTATGTGACCGTCAGCGAATACGACGGCAAACCTTTTGAAGTCTTTGCCACGATCGGAAAATCCGGCCGTTCGACAACTGCCAAGACCGAAGCCATCGGCCGCCTGGTGTCGCTGGCGCTGAGATCGGGCGTATTGGTCGATGACATTGTGGATCAGCTAAAAGGCATCAGCGGCGAGCATCCCGTCTTTGTAAACGGCGGCCTGGTCCTGTCCATTCCCGATGCCATTGCACGCGTTTTGGAAAGGCGGTATATGTCCGGCGATGCGGTTAAGACAAATCACAAGACCCAATACAGCCTTATGGGTGAAAAATGTCCGGAATGCGGCCAGACGGTCAGTTTCGAGGAGGGGTGTATTCTCTGTCACTTCTGTGGCTTCAATAAATGCGGCTGAGAAATGGTTTTAAAGCCCCATCTTTTGCTCGAGGGCTTTGTTGCGATCCGATTCAAAATACTCGCGTACTCTGTGTACGCTCCGTTTTTGAATCGAATCCCGTCGCGCCCTCAAACAAAATATAGCGCTCTAAAACCATTTCAAATGTTATTACCGTACAAAATTTCCTCCCGCCAGTTAGAATAAAGCCGTTAATCCCACATCTTGAATGATACTAAGCTTGGACTCATTGCAAAAGCTTCGCACGCCCTGCTATTGCTCCCTTTCGCGCCTTTTGAACTCCTTGATATATTAAGGATCTGATGCGAAATCCCGCTTTGCAGCAGGAGCCAGCGAACAAAATCTAAAACCGCTGATCCCCGCTTAAGTAAAAATAAAAAAGGCAGAACCGTTAACAGGTTCTGCCTTTTGGGTTTCAAAGAGCTGCCCTACGGGCTGGCGGTAGGCGATGATTCGGGATTATGTCGGCGGCTGAGGATCAGGTGGTCAACCAAAAAGAAAAGAAAAAAGGAAATACCGGCAACCAGGATGATCGCTGCGCCCGATGTCAAATCAAATGCGTAGGAAAGCCACAACCCGCAAATCGTAAATACGGCTCCCAGCAGGCTGGAGCCAATCATCATTTGCAAAAGGGATCTGGCGTATTTTTCGACCATAAACGGTGGCATGGTCAGCAGTGCGATCACCAAAATCAATCCCACGACCTGGATCACCATCACAATGGTTATCGCCAGCAGACCGATCAGCGCAAAATAGAGTGCGCGAATAGGCACACCCCGAATCCGTGCAAATTCTTCATCGTAAGATATCGCCAGCAAGTCTTTATAAAAACAGATCACAAACCCGGCAATCAGCACCCCAACGATCAGCATAATCCACAAATCCGACGGGGGTACCGCAAGAATACTGCCGAACAGATAGCTCATCAGATCCACATGGTATCCGGGCGTCAGGTCCAGCAATATGATGCCGCATGCCATCCCCATGGCCCAGATAACACCGATAATGGTGTCGGCCCGATGCTTGGCTTTCAGACTGACCGCCGCCATCACGATTGCCGCTGTAAAGGAAAATCCGATGGTACCCACCAGGTAAGGCCAGCCCAGAAAGAAGGACAAACCGATCCCACCATAAGCGGCATGGGCGATTCCGCCGGAAAGAAAAACGATCCGATTGACCACCACCAGCGTTCCCATGATCCCGCAGATGACGCTGGCCAGCAGCCCGGCAGCCAGGGCATTGCGCATAAATTCATATTGCAGGGCGTCGAATATCATATTAATCCCCGTGATGCTTCAAAACACGGTGGGGCAGCCCGTGGGCCACCAGTTCAACAGGGCAGATGTCCTCATCGGTGCAGGGATACATTTCTTCCAGCATTTCACCGGTAATTTCCGCCTGGTGGTGGTGGTGCAGCCGTTTGTTTACGCAGGCCACGGATTTGACATGGGTCGAAATCGCAACCAGATCATGGCTGACCACCAGAATCGTCATGTCTCTGTTCAGCACTTGCAACATTCTATAAAACTCCGCCTGACCCTTGGCATCGATGCTGGCGGTGGGTTCATCCAGCAGCAGCACCTTCGGTTGGGTAACCAGCGCTCTGGCAATAAACACGCGCTGGCGCTGACCGCCTGAAAGTTCCCCGATTTTGCTGGATGCGTACGCGGCAACTTCCATTCGCTCGAGCATTTCGAGCGCCTCGCGCCGGTCCCGAGCGGAACTTCGGCCCCACCTCTTTTTGGGTTCCAGCTTGCCCATCAGGACGACATCGATTGCGGTGATGGGAAAGCTGCGGTTGAGGTGAACGTCCTGGGAAACGTAGCCGATGTAGTGGGATGCCTTGTGGGCAGGTCTGCCCATGATGCGGATAGAACCCCTGTCAGGTCTGAGCAGGCCCAGCATCAATTTCAACAAAGTGGTTTTGCCTCCGCCATTAGGGCCAATCATGGCGATAAAATCACCCTGCCGAATAGTCAGGCTGACATCCTGCAGCACCTTGCGGCCGTTGTAGCTGAACCATACGTTTTTAATTTCGACAATGGGTTTTTGATCTTGCATGCTATTTTCCGTTTCCCGATTGCATTAAAAACCGCCGTGGGCCCTTGGAAGCTTTTTTAAGAGGGGTTCTACTGTAAGGCATTCCTGACCTTTTGAGCGGCTTCGCGTAAATTTTGCATCCAATCGAGGGCGAGCGGATCGGCAAAAACCACCTGCCCGCCGATTTCATTTGCCAGCAGTTCGGCACTTTTGGGTGAAAACTGCGGCTGGGCAAAGATAATTTTAATATTTTTCGCTCTAGCCAGCTCGATCAACTCTTTGAGCTGGGCGGGCTTCGGGGTTTTGCCTTCGATTTCAACCGGTACCTGTGTTAAACCATAGGCCTGCGCAAAATAGCCCCATGCCGGATGTAAAACCATAAATTCAAGCCCCTGTTTGCCGGCAAAAATGCTTTTAAGATCAGCATCCAATTCCGCCAGCGCTGATAAAAAGGCCTGGAAATTAATCTCATATTCGGAGCGATGGTCTGGATCCATTTCCTGAAGGGCTTTTAAAATCGTCCGGGCCTGGATCTTCACAAGCGGTGGTGAAAGCCAGATGTGCGGATCCATTTCGCCGCGTTCATGCGGTTCGCTGCCGGCCCCGGGCCCCCCTTTTTCGCCATATTCGGTTTTGCGGCGCGGATTGCCCTTCGCGCCACGATAGTGCGCCTCCATGGGGATCTTCTCTATTCCTTGATCCGTATGCACAACCCGCATGTTCGGATGGGATGCGCTGATTTTTTTCAGCCACATCTTCTCAAAAGGCTGAACACCGACGGCAAAGTAGAGCCCGGCCTTGGACAAGGCAACCATCTGCCTGGGTTTGGGTTCATAGATGTGTGCGTCGGCTCCTGCGGGAACCATCACCTGAACATCCACCCGCTCTTGGCCTATTTGCTGCACAAAATACTTTTGCGGCGGAATGCTGACAAATACCGTAAACTTCTTGCCTGGCTGCGCATCGGCGCTACCGGTGAGCCAAAAGAGGCCTGCCACCATAAGTGTCCCGATTAAGAGTCTCCTCAACTGATTAAGCCACATAAAAGAGATCGTTTCCAGGAAAAAGCCTTGCCGGATAAAAGCTTCCACCCGCTTGAATACAAATATGTTGGATTTGTACAGAAATGGCTTCAAAACCAATTCTATTTCTTCACGACCTGCATCCCATCTTTTGTGTCCTGGACCTGATAGCCCTGCATTTCGATTTCAGCGCGCAGCCGATCTGAAGTTGCAAAATCTTTGGCCTGCCGGGCCTTGATGCGGGCTTCGATTAGTTTTTGAACTGCGGCGGGCAACGCCGGCGCTTTATCGAGCTGGTCCAGCCCGAGTCCAAGTACCCGGTCAAAATCCAGAATGGCCGTTTGCTTTTCAGCATCACGGATATTGCTTTTCAGCATCTCCTGAACAACCGCCAAGGCCCGGGGCATATTCAAATCATCATTGATGGCTTCCATAAATTTATTTTTAAATTCAGTGTTAACCGCAGGGCCGGCATCGTCGCCGCCAGCACTCAACTGTCGGACCTGGTTCTGCAGATGCAACAGACCGTTACGGGCGGCTTCGATGCCCTCCTCGCTGTATTCCATGGGTTTGCGGTAGTGGGTTAAAAAGGCCGCAAAGCGATAAGCCAGCGGATTGATGTCGTTTTTGACAAACGCATTTTCAAGGGTCAGGAAATTTTCTTCGCTTTTGGCCATTTTTTTCCCGCCCTGAATGATGAGAAATGCGCCGTGCATCCAGAAATTGAAAAAGGGTTTGCCTGTGGCCGCCTCCGACTGCGCAATTTCATTGGTATGGTGAACGTCAATATGATCGGTGCCGCCGCAGTGGATATCCAGCTGGTCGCCTAAAAATTTCATGCTCATGGCCGAGCATTCCAAATGCCAGCCCGGAAACCCCACGCCCCAGGGCGAGTCCCATTCCATCTGCCGTTTTGAGCCTGGAGGTGAAAATTTCCACAGGGCAAAATCGGTGGGATTGCGTTTTTCCGGATTGCGTTCAACCCGCGCGCCCTCCTGCAGCGCTTCAAGGTCCTGGTGGGACAGCTTGTTATAGTCCTTGAATTTGGCGGTATCAAAATAGATGCCGTCGTTGATGCGATAGGTGAAGCCCTTTTCTTCCAGCGTCGCCACCAGCGCAATCTGCTCCTGTAGGGTATCGGTGGCCTTGACCCAGATATCGGGTTCCAGAATATGGAGACGGGTAATATCTTTTTTAAATGCCCGGGTATAGAAATCGGCGATATCCCAGGCACTTTTGCCCTCCCGGGCCGCACCCTTTTCCATTTTGTCTTCGCCCATATCGCGGTCACCGGTCAGGTGCCCCACATCGGTGATATTCATGACATGTTTGACGTTATACCCGTTGAAAACCAGCACGCGCTTCAGGATGTCTTCGAAAATGTAGGTGCGTAAATTTCCGATATGGGCATAATTGTAAACTGTCGGTCCGCAGGTATACAGGCCGACCTTTCCGGGCCTGATCGGTTTGAATTCTTGCTTCTTGCGTGCCAGCGAATTGTACAGATACAGTTTCATCGTCGGAATTCTTCGTAAATAAATATGTTTAGTAAAAAAGTCGCCAGGATTCAACAAAATTCATGCTTGAAAAATAGGACCCGCCGCGAGCGCAGTCAAGCCGGCTCCACATAGGAGCCATTTCAAAAATGGGATTTAGGTTTTTCTTGACCGTCCAATTGTTAAGGATATATTTATATCTGCGGGATAAAAAAGGAGGCTTCCGCAGGGGTGTGGCAACTGAGAGTTTTTTTTGCACCATTTGCAAGAAGCGGAGGGAATTAATATGATTGCCTGGTTTACCGAGCTTAATCCAGTAACACAGGCATTGATCGCCACTTTATTTACCTGGGCTCTTACGGCTCTGGGCGCCGCGTTTGTTTTCTTTTTTAAGAGAATCAACCGAAAATTATTGGACGGCATGCTCGGTTTTGCGGCGGGGGTGATGATCGCTGCCAGTTATTGGTCACTTTTAGCGCCGGCCATTGAAATGGCTGAAGGGGGCAGTTTGCCAGCATGGGTGCCGGCCACCGTCGGCTTTTTGCTGGGTGGCTTCTTTCTGTGGATCATCGATAAAATCCTGCCTCATCTGCACCTGGGTTTCCCAAAGGAAGAGGCTGAAGGCATTAAAACCAGCTGGCACCGCAGTGTCCTTCTGGTCCTTGCCATTACGCTGCACAATATACCGGAAGGACTGGCAGTGGGCGTTGCCTTTGGCGCGATCGCTTCAGATCTGCCTTCCGCCTCTCTGGCCGGAGCGGTCGCGCTGGCGCTGGGTATCGGCATTCAAAACTTTCCCGAAGGCACCGCGGTAGCGGTCCCGCTGCGGCGTGAAGGGTTTACGCGCTTAAAAAGCTTCTGGTATGGCCAGTTGTCCGGTGTCGTTGAACCGATTGCCGGTGTTTTAGGTGCTGTGGCGGTCATCCTGGTAAAGCCGCTGCTGCCTTATGCATTGGCCTTTGCTGCCGGAGCAATGATCTACGTGGTTGTCGAAGAGCTGATTCCCGAGTCTCAACTGGAAAAAAATACGGATATCGCCACCTCAGGTGCCATGCTCGGTTTCGCAGTCATGATGACCTTGGATGTGGCTCTGGGATGACGGCCAAGCTCATTCAATCAAGTGAACTAAAGTCGAAAAGAGAGGTTAATCGATTCAATATTGTTGATCCCGCAAAACGTTATATTTTGAAAAATACAAAAGCCCTGGGCGTCTTTGAACACCTGTATTTTTGCGAGAGGCCTGAAGCTATACGCCCATAATTTTAAGTCAAAATCAGCACGATACAATTTACAAAGGCTATGGAATATGCTAAAAATCATCCTTTGCAATTTGAGCAATAGGCCCCGGGCGGCCTGTAAAAATCTTATATATTAAATATTTACCGAAATAGGAGTCGCAGTCATGACTGTAGAGCGTGAAAGTATCGATTTTGATGTCTTGTTTGTCGGCGGCGGCCCGGCCAGTTTAGCGGGCGCCATTAAGCTGATGCAAATGGCCGGTGAGAAAAACCTTAATCTGGAAGTGGCCCTGATCGAAAAGGGCGCCGAAATCGGATCCCATGCGCTGAGCGGCGCCATCATGGACCCCATCGCCCTTAAAGAACTCATACCGGACTACACGGAAAAAGGGTGTCCCATTGAAGCCGATGTGCGAGGAGACGAGTTCTATTTTTTAACGGAAACCTCGGCCTATCCTGTGCCATTTGTACCCAAACCCATGCACAACAAAGGCGATCATATCATCAGTCTTTCCCGATTCACACGCTGGCTGGGCCGGATGGCGGAAGAGATGGGAGTCAATATTTTCCCGGGTTTTGCCGGCAAAGAGGTCCTTTACGGTGACGACCAAAAAACCATCATCGGGGTGCGGACCGGCGACAAGGGTCTGGGGCCGGATGGTCAGCCCAAATCAAATTTCGAGCCCGGAATCGATTTGAAAGCCAAAGTAACCGTCTTCGGGGAGGGCGCCCGCGGCAGCCTGTTAAAGGAAATCGACAAAAAACTAAATCTATTCGAGGGCAAAATGCCCCAGGTGTTTGAAACCGGCATTGAAGAGGTTATCGAATTACCCGAGGAATCCAATTATTTTAAAAACAGCAAAGGCAATGATATCCATCTGATGGGCTATCCCATCGGGCTTTATATACCCGGCGGCGCCTTTATTTACCAGATGGGTGAAAACCGACTCACCCTGGGGTTTCTGACCGGGCTTTGCTATGAGGATCCTTTGCTGGATCTGTACGAAACGTTTATCAAGTTTAAAAGCCACCCGTTTGTGGCCAACCTCATCAGGGGCGGCAAGGTCGTTGAGGCCGGTGCCCGGGCAGTTTCCACCGGCGGCTACTACACCCTGCCCAAGCTGGCCGTTGACGGGGGTCTGTTTATCGGGGCCAGCGCCGGTATCCAGTATATGCCGGGTTTAAAAGGCATCCACGTTTCGATGAAGTCCGGCATGCTTGCGGCAGAAGCCATAATCGCAGCGATCGAAAAAGACAGCTTTAGCGGGGAAACACTCAAGGTTTATTCCGACCTGTTTGCAAATAGCTGGATTCATGAGCAGTTATATGAAGGCCGTAATTTTTACCAGGCCCTTTCAAAGACCAGTATGATGAAATTTATTCACCTGGGCGCTCAGTACTTCACCAAAGGCCGTGGATTTGTAGACATGATGCCCCTGGAGGAAGATTACAAGTCACTCAAGCCGCTCAACGGCGAGCAAATGGATATTCGACCCGGAGTTGATTCCAAGATCTATGACGGCAAGCTGTACGTCGACAAACTCACCGGTGTCTATCTGTCCAAAACCAAACACCGCGAAGATCAGCCATCTCATATCATCGTTCACGATACCGATCTTTGTATCAGCACCTGCTATCCCAAATACCGCAGTCCCTGCACCCGATTTTGTCCGGGCGATGTGTATGAGATCGAGGTGGATGATAAAAGTGGCGAAAGGCGCTTGAAACTGAATCCCTCAAACTGTCTGCACTGTAAAACCTGCGATATTAAAGACCCCTATGAAAATATTACCTGGACGTGTCCGGAAGGGGGGGAGGGGCCCGGTTATACCCTTCTTTAGCAACAGAGGTCAGATGACCGCGGTCGGGTAACAGAAGTCAGATGACAGAAAATAGAAAGAAGCAAATTCCAAGCATCCGCGGCAGCTGTTGCAGCAGTCGCGGATGTTTTTTTAAAGTGAGGCCAAAGGAGGACCTGGCAGAAAAAATGAAACACCTTAGGATTTTGCTTGGCGCTGCATTATTGTTCGCTTTTTTGCTGGCGGAGCCCGGGCGCATTTCAGCTGGAGATAAATATCAGGAGATGATCAACTGTGACCTGCATGCAGGTCCCTGCACTCAAGCGTTTTCAGAAAATTCGGTGACCCTCGAGGTTGCGCCCAGACCGGTAAAGGCGATGCAGGACCTGTTGTTTAAGGTTACCCTGGCGCAAAAACTGTCGCAAACACCAATAGCGCCCTATATTGATCTGGGGATGCCGGGGATGAATATGGGCCCCAACCGCGTGCAACTCAAACCCGCAGGCAACGCCATCTATGAGGGCCGCGGCGTAATTGTCAGATGTCCCAGTGGCCGACGGACCTGGCAGGCGATGGTCATCATGCCCGGCGTGGGCCAGGTCAGCTTTATCTTCGATGTTATCTACTGAAACGCTATACCTGCTTTATCTTTCCACCGGCTTGACCGTCGGCTTCGGACATTGCATCGGCATGTGCGGACCGATTGTGGTTACCTTCAGCCTCAACCTCAAAGGAAAAAACATCATTTTCCCCCAGTTCCTGTATCATCTCGGAAGAATCACCACCTATGCCATACTGGGCGGTGTGGTGGCGGCCACAGGGTCCTTGACCATGGTGGCGGCCAACATTGAAAGCCTCCAGAAAGGCGTCATGATTTTTGCCGGTGCCCTGATTATGTTGATGGGCTTCGCCATGGCCGGGTGGGTTTCGCTGGGCAGCGTCTTCAGGAACCCTGTCGGCTCAGGCGGCATCATTTCAAGAGGGTTCGGCAAACTGCTCAAAGTCAAATCCACCGGGATTTATTTTCCGCTGGGATTGTTGCTCGGCTTGCTGCCCTGCGGGCCGGTATACACAGCTCTGCTGGGGGCAGCGCGCAGCGGTATGGAAGCAAATACCCTTCATCAGGGGGTCCTTGGCGGCATGGGGCTTATGGTCGCTTTTGGGCTTGGAACGGTTCCGGCGCTGTTTTTAGTGGCCAAACTCGCTGACCTGGGCTGGTTGAAATCAAGGGAATTCATTTACAAATTCGGGGCGGTTTTGATGATTGCAGTCGGTGTCTTTTTTATCGTGAAGGCAATTCGATATTAACCATATAAAAACCAATAGGGGCCGTACGCATTAACTGACCTGAAATTTTGCCATGCTGTCATCTGCCCCCTGCTTTACAGTCTCCCCTTTTTAATGATCGCCACCAGCAGCCAGATCCCCATAACAGCGGCAACCAGATAACCGATGATCCCGATCAATGAGATACCGTAGACCAGCGGCGGAATTTCTGATATGACGATCAGCGCCGAACCGATAATCAATGCTGCAATGATGATCGCAAAGGACATGCGGTTGCTGGTCTGATCCTGGGTTTCCAGCATCGTCTCGAGCCCTTTGTGTTCCAACTGAAAACTGAGCCGCTGTTCCCGTATCATACCGGTCAGATCCATGAGATCCTTGGGAAACTGCTGTAAGAATTGAAGCAGCCGCGACATCATGTCCAATCCATCGGAAGATAAACGTTGCGGGGAAAAACGTTCAAGCTTGACGCGCTTTATAAACGGAGTGGCATGGTCAATCAGATCAAACTCCGGATCCAGCGTTCGGCCGACATCCTCTACGGCACTTAAAGCCTTGATCATCAGGAAAATATCGGGTGGAATTCGCAGCCGAAACCGGATCGTTAATTCAATCAGATCTTGCAGCAGTTTTCCGATTTCCATGTCCTTTAAAGGCTTGTAGAGGTGGCGCCCCGTAAAGTCGGCCACTTCCCTTTCCAGGGCGCGTATGTCCGGCTCCTCATCCCAATCGGTTAAACTCAGCAGCACCTGGGTGGCTTTGACCTCATGCTGCCGAATCACGCTGTCGATCAAATCGACAAACGCTTCCCGGGTCCGCCGATCTACCGTGCCCATCATCCCATAGTCCACCATACAGATGACATTGTCCGCTAAAACAAAGATATTCCCCGGGTGGGGATCTGCATGAAAAAATCCGTGATCGAAAGCCTGCCTGAGTATAAGTCCGACCACGCGGTCCGCAATCACTTTCTTATTGAGCCCGGCAGCTTCCAGCTTTTCAGTCTTTGAGATTTTAATGCCGTCAATGAGTTCGGTCGTCAGCACCCGTGAAGTGGTAAACTCTCTGAACACCGAGGGTATGTATACGTGAGGGCGATCTAAAAATTGGCGTGCGATGCGCTCCATATTGGTGGCTTCGATGCGATAATCGATTTCTTTTTCGAGCGTGCGCGCAAATTCCTCAACGATTTTCACCGGTCGATGGATTTCGAATTCTTTGATGTGGCGTTCGGCAAGGGTGGCCAGATGAAGCATAATTTCAAGATCAACTTCGATGACTTTCCGGATGCCGGGCCGCTGGAATTTAACCGCCACTGCCTCGCCGTCTTTCAGGCGGGCTTTGTGAACCTGGCCGATAGAAGCGGATGCCAGGGGCTGTTCTTCCAGTTGATCGAACAGTTCTTCAACCGGCTTTCCGAATGCAGCTTGTACGGCATCTTTGACTTCTGCAAAGGAGAAAGGCGGCACCTCGTCCTGAAGCTTTGCCAGTTCATCGACAAAGTCAGACGGCACAAGATCCGGTCGTGTTGAAAGCACCTGTCCGAGTTTGATGTACGTCGGTCCCAGTTCTTCAAATGCCATTCTGAGGCGCTGGGGTCGTGTCAGTTTTTCAACCGGCTCCGTTCTTTTTCTTGAAATCGCCTGAATCCCGGCTTCAATGTATTGATCAAGCTTCAGTCTTTCCAGCAGGTCTCCATATCCATACTTGAACAATACCGCCAGGATCTGGCGGTAACGATTCAGGTGTCGATGCGTGCGCCCGATGACGCCTATTTTTCTGATGCTCAACATCTAGGATTTCAAAAACTAACTTTTTTTAGGGCTTACACGCTTGGTGGTTTTTTTTGCCGGCGCGACAGGGGTGCGCTTTTTGGCAGCGGTCGTGCTACGCTTTTTAGCCATTGTCGTGGCTCGCTTTTTAGCCGTTGTGCTGCGGACCCGTTTTTTGGCGCCGGTGCCGCTGCTTGCCCTCTTGAGATCCTGGATCTCTTTTTTCAAAGCTTTGATATCCGCCGCCGTAGCGATATCCATTTTCTTCATAATATCCTTGACGACTTTTTCGACGTATTTTCCTGTTTTTTTCTGAGTATCATCATAGCGGCTTTTCATGTCCTTTAAAAATTTAGCCCCCTCTTGTTCCGACATCTTGGCTTTTTTAGCGATTTCTTTGGAAAGCGCTTCCACCTCATCCCAGGTTTTGGCCGCCAGGCCGATTCCCGCCACATAAGTTTTCTTTAAGATCTCGAGCATGGTGAACTCCTTTCTGATGCTGTGAGCAAGGTTTGAAGGAAAATGCTTTTCTTCTCCGAAATGAAATATGACAGATTATATCAATAATATAACAGGATTGTTAAAATACAACTGGAACCCATCTCAATTTTTGAGATGGGTTCTTCTGGGGGTTAAGGTTTGATAACCCGGAAACAATCAAAGGCAGGTAGAAATAAGACTCAACGTCCAGTCTTGAAAATACTGACTTTATTTCATTATGAAAGGTGGTTTCTGGCAGGATTTGGAACCGTAGCAACAACCACAGGGCCGGGTTTTACCCGCAAAGCGGGACGTCCCGCCTGGTCAAATCCCTTTTGTGGGTCGCAAACCGCAGGTCCGCCCGAGCCGGATCAAGGATTTAAAACGAGGCACCAACAAAGACATGGGGCCAAAAGACATTTTTGAGATGAGTTCTACTTTATTTTGCCAAGTATGGCACTGGCGATGGTGTTCTTTTGAATCTCCTTGGTGCCTTCATAAATTTCAGTAATCTTGGCATCCCGATAGAAGCGCTCAACTTCATATTCGGTCATATACCCGTATCCGCCCAGCAATTGAATGGCCTCGTCCGCCACCTCGACTGCCGTTCGCGCAGCATACATCTTGGCCATAGAAGTTAATTTGGGGTCGATGCGGCCCTGATCAAAATTCCAGGCTGCTTTATACGTCAGCAGGCGGGCAAGCTCTATTTTGGTCGCCATATCCGCCAGCTTGTGCTGTGTCACTTGAAACTGGGCAATTTTGCGACCGAATTGCTCGCGTTCTTTCACATAGGCCATGGCACGGTCATAAGCGCCCTGGGCGGTGCCCAGTGCCTGGGCCGCAACCAGGATGCGGCTCTCATCAAAAAACTCCAGCACCTGGTAAAATCCTTTGCCTTGTTCTCCGATAAGATTGGACGCCGGCACCCGCACATCCTTAAAACTCAATTCCGCTGTCGCCATCATGTGGATGCCCATTTTGTCGCCCACATCGGTGGCGCTGAGCCCGTTTCGTTCAGCCTCCACCAGAATCAGGCTGATCCCTCTGTAGGAGGGCTGGCACTCAGAATCGGTCTGGCACATCACCGAATAAAATCCGGCCAGACCTCCGTTCGTAATAAATGTCTTGGTGCCATTGATGACCCATTCATCTCCGTCACGCACCGCTGTAGTATCCAACGAAGTAATATCTGATCCGTGGCCCGGTTCGGTAAAAGCACCACCGGAAAGCATCTGCCCTTCGGCAACCGCCGGTAGAAATTTTTGCTTCAATTCATCACTGCCAAAACGCAGCACGCATTCAGAGGCGAAGCCGGATAAAATGACGGCCGCACCAATGGTCGAATCCCGGGCGCAAAACTCATCGGCAATAATGATATTTTCCATTACTCCCAGACCCTGCCCGGAATATTCTTCAGGAAAGTGCACCCCCACGAATCCCAGGTCGCAGGCTTTTTTCCAGATCTTTGTAGGAAATTCGTGCTTGCGGTCCAGCTCAAGGGCCAATTCCTTGTCGAATTCCCCTTTGGCAAATTCCCGCGCCGCTTTCTGAATCTCTTTTTGCGATTTCGTCAGTTCAAAGTCCATGCCTGTCCTCCCAAAAAACGGTTTATGCGATTCGCTCACAAACAACCACCCGGTTTGGAAAACCCAATTAACATAAGACCGGCGGCTTAGCAAGGAGTTTAAAAGCTACTTGACTGAAATCCTAAACTGTCTTAAAAGTGGCTTCAAGACCTCATCTAAGTTCCAATGACCGTGTTGTCCCGCGCATCGAAATACTCACGTACTTACAGGTACGCTCCGTTTTCAATCCGCGGAACGCCTTGCCCTTGAACCTGATCTGAGGTTTTGAAACCATTTTGTAGTTTCAAAATTCAAGCAGCGCGATATGCAATCAAAATTTAGATAAAAGGGAGCTGACAAATATGTCATATTCAGTTGCACTGGCTGGCAAAGGAGGGACCGGTAAAACCACCATGGCCGGCATGCTCATCAAATACCTGTTAAAAAAAAATAAAACCCCGATTCTGGCGGTGGATGCGGATTGCAATTCCAACCTGAATGAAGTGCTGGGCGTCAAAATAGCTGAGACCCTGGGAAACGCCCGGGAAGACATGAAAAAAGGCGATGTGCCCAGCGGCATGACCAAAGATATTTTTATGGAGATGAAGCTTGAAGAGGCCGTCGTGGAGGGCAACGGTTTTGACCTCATTGTTATGGGCCAGCCCGAAGGTGCAGGCTGCTATTGCGCCGCAAACACCTTGCTGACCAATTATCTGGAGAGACTGTCGGGAAATTACCCTTATATCGTAATGGACAACGAGGCCGGTATGGAGCATATCAGCCGGCTGACGACCAACAATGTAGACATCCTCCTGATTGTATCGGACCCCTCGCGCCGTGGCCTTCAGGCTGCGGTGAGAATCGATGAGCTTGCCAGATGTTTGAAAATCGTGGTGGGCAAAAGCTATGTCGTCATTAATCAGGTGCGCGAGGCCCCTCACCCGCAGGCCATGGAGATGATCAAAAAAGCCAACCTTGAATTGATCGGAACCGTACCCAAAGATGACGTTATTTATGAGTTTGATTTCAACGGGCGCCCGACCATAGAGATGCCTGAAGACAGCAAGTCTGTGAAGGCCGCATTTGAAATATTTGATAAAATTGTGGCTTAGAATTTCGTATCAGGCAAAGCGCATGGTGCATCGCGAGTTTCAACTGTGCAAATAACTGGTATTCAGGTTAAACACCCCATGCCCCAAGCGCTATACGCCAGGCAATTTGCGCTTTAACTTTTTCATAACTTTAGCTAAAAGTTGTTGACAGCGAGCAGAATACCTATGAGCAATAGAACCGGCTTCTTATACGATGAAAGATACCAACAGCACCTGACCGGAAATTACCACCCGGAAGTGCCGGACCGGCTTCCAGCAGTCTACAAAGGAATTGCGGAGGCAGGTCTTCTTGAGAAACTGACGCTGATCAGGGCCACTCCGGCGGATTTGAAATGGGTGGAAACCGTACACGCATCCAACTATATCAAACGCTTCGAGAAGGCATGCAATGCCGGCGAAAATATCTTTGACAGTCCCGACAATCAGATGTGCACGGCAACCTATGAAACTGCTTTGCTGGCAGTTGGCGGTGTCCTGGAGGCCGTACGGCGGGTCATGGAGGGCGATCTCGACAATGCCTTTTGCGCCGTTCGACCCCCCGGCCACCATGCCGAAGTCGACAGGGCCATGGGATTTTGTTACTTCAACAATGTTGCCATTGCGGCCCGCTATATTCAAAAGCAATGGAATGTAAAAAGGGTCGGCATTGTGGACTTTGATGTCCATCACGGTAACGGCACCCAGCACATTTTTGAACGCGATTCCACGATATTTTACTACTCGATTCATCAGCACCCCACCTTTGCCTACCCGGGAACCGGTCGCGAGTTCGAGTTAGGCAAAGATGCCGGATACGGCTACACCAAAAATTCACCCGTGCTGCCCGGACAGGGCGATAAAGAGTATAAACAGCTGCTGCAAAGAGACCTCTTTCCGGCCTTTGCCGACTTTAAGCCGGAAGTGATTCTGGCTTCAACCGGCTTCGACGCTCACATTGACGATAATATGTCGGACATAAAATTGACAACCGAGGGCTTTTCATGGATCATCGAAAAAATTGTTGAAATGGCCAACGGATATGCCCGCGGAAGGCTCATATCCGTGCTTGAGGGCGGATACTCGATCAGACGCCTGCCGGAGCTGGCACGCAACCATGTGGAGATTTTGTTAAACGGCTAGCGATAAAACCTTTTATTTTTGGGAGTAAAACTTCTTAATCACGAAAATGCGAAATATTCAAAGCACGAAATTATTTTTTAGGTGCTTCGTGTTTTTTGCCTTTCGTGGTAAATATATCTTTTTTCGTCTTTCCGGTTAAGCCGGATTAAAAGGAGAATTGACTATGTTTGTCAGCCGATCCATGACCCGTAAAGTGATCACCGTCGGACCGCAGGCCAATATTTTCGAGGCCCAGGAATTGATGGCCCAAAACCAGATTCGTCACCTGCCCGTCATTGAAGAAAACGGCCGATTACTTGGAATTGTGACCGATCGAGATATTCGCAGCGCATTGCCGTACAATTTTTTTAAGAAGCCGCCGAGCAAGGAAGAAAAGAAAAATTTTGCCCAATTGAAAATCAATGAAATCATGACCCGCGAACCGATTACCATTTCTCCCAGCCATACGATTCAGGATGCTCTGCTGATAATCCAGGATGCCAAAGTCGGTGCGCTGCCGGTCGTCGACGAGGACCGCAAATTAAAGGGCATCATTTCGGTGCGGGATCTGCTGCGCGCGTTTACCAATGTTCTGGGGATCGGAGAACCGGGCACGCTGCTGTGTATTTTAGTGGAAGAAAAAATCGGCCAGCTGAAAAAAATCGTCGATGCCATCACTGAAGAAAACATTTCTTTTGGCAGTGTGCTGGTCGCCCGATACTGGGAAAAAGACAAACGCGCAGTTTTTCCGTATCTGCTGACACAGAATGTCGCCCGTGTGAAGGAAAAATTGAATAAAATGGGATTTGCCCTGCTGGACCCTATGGAGTGGTATTTGGATCAGCTGCCTAAAAATGAATAATGACCACCGCTCAATTCCGGCATCCGGCCTATCCGGCTCCTGTCCGTACCATGATCTGTATATTTACCAGCTGGCCGGCAAATTAACCTCCGACCAAAATCTCCCCCTGAGCGGCTTTGTTGGCAACTGGGAGGAAGACGACTTTTCGTTTTTATTTTTTTCCGCCCCGGCCGATGAAACCATTGAGGATATTTTGCGCATCCAGCCGCAGCTCACCCTTATTGACCGTTATCATATGTCCTACGAACAGTGGCAGGGAGAGAAATTTAGCGCTTTTAATCAAGGGTGTTTTCAGATCATTCCCCCGTGGGAAAACAGCGGCAACAACCAGCCGGATAAACTCAGGATTATTCTGGACCCGGGTCTGGTCTTTGGTACGGGCACCCATCCGACCACCCGGGATTGCCTGGACGCCGTCCAGCTGGCCTGCCGCGAGAGCGCACCGGACCGGGTTCTGGATTTAGGCACCGGCACCGGCCTGCTGGCCCTGGCTGCGGCCCGCCTGGGCTGCCGCTTGAACCTGGCGGTTGAACTGAATTTGCTGGCGGCGAAAACGGCTGAAAAAAACGTCCGCTTGAATAAGCTTGAAGAACAGATTGCGGTGGTACAGGGCGATGCGAGAGCGTTTGTTGATTGCCCGAACGATCTGCTGATTGCCAACATTCATTATGAGGTCATGAAAAGGCTAATTCGTACAGATGGATTTGCAGCCTGCAAACGCTTTATCCTCTCCGGTCTATTACGCAGTGAAGCTAAACAGGTTAGAATCGAATTGGAACGCATGCCGGCCAAGATCTTAAAAAGCTGGACACATGATGGAATTTGGCATACGTTTTACGGAGAGATCGTCAATTGAGGAATTTAGAAATTCATTTGTCACGAAAGCACGAAAGCGCAAAAACACGAAAAAGGAACTATTTAAATTCCGTGCTTCCTTGATTTCGTGTTTTCGTGATTGCTTTTGCAATGGAATCTAGATGCGGTTTCAAAACTCCCCCTGAAAGGTCCAAGATGGAAATCACATGCTGGGGATCCAGAGGCTCGATTCCGGTTTCGGGCAAATCGTATTTGAAATACGGCGGCGATACCACCAGTTTGGAAATCCGCACAAAAAACAACGATATCATTGCGGTGGATGCCGGTACCGGAATCCGCAGATTTGGCAACACGCTCGCGGGAGAAAATGCCAACGAGGTTCATTTTATTTTCACCCACGCCCACTGGGATCATCTAATGGGATTTCCTTTCTTTAAACCGCTCTATTCCAAGCACTCCCGGTTTCGCATGCACGGCTGCCCGTTTCACAGCCAGTTTGTCGAGGCGATTCTGTCAACCATCATGGCACCCCCCAATTTCCCGGTAAAGTACGGCGACATTAAAGCTCGCATGATCTATGAAAAAGCCTGCCCGCAGGAGTTTAACATCGGCCCGCTAGCGGTCACGCCCATACCCATCAGCCACCCCAACGGCGGCAGCGGCTATAAATTTGTTGAAGACGGTAAAACCTTTGTTTTTCTGACCGACAATGAACTGGGCTATATTCACCCCGGCGGCCGGAAGTTTAGGGATTATGTAGAATTTACAGCCGGGGCCGACCTTTTAATCCATGACAGCGAGTACACGCCCGGGGAATATCGGACGTTTATCGAATGGGGTCATTCGGTTTACACCGATGTGCTCCGGCTGGCGCGGGAAGCCGGTGTCAAGAAGCTGGGGCTGTTTCATATCAACCAGGAACGAAGCGATGCGCAGATGGATAAGATGGTGGACACCTGCCGGCAATATTTTGCCGACCTGAGCCTCAACATCGAATGTGTCGGTGTCGCCAGCGATATGAGGTTCAAATTGTAGGCACGGTGCTAAATGGGTTGAATTTGTTCGATTGGTTTTATTGGTTTGTTCACTAATAATATTAACTAATTAAACCAATCTAACCCATAAAATGAATTAAACAAAGGCAGTGTTATGGATGATTTGATCAAAAAAGCGGCAGAAGATCTGACGGGAGCAAAAATGGTCGCCGCCTTAACCGGAGCCGGTGCCTCCATAGAAAGCGGAATTCCGCCGTTTCGGGGAAAGGGCGGGCTTTGGGAAAAATTCGACCCCATGGAGGTGGCCCACATTGATTCGTTTTTGCAGGATCCGGTAAAAGTCTGGAATCTTTTGATCAAGGGCATGAAAGACGTCCTCGATCAGGCGCAGCCCAACGACTGTCACAAGGGGCTGGCCCGACTGGAAGAACTTGGCAGACTGCAGACGGTGATTACCCAGAATATTGACGGGCTGCATCAATTAGCCGGAAACACCGATGTGATCGAATTCCACGGAACCTTCGCCTCGCAGCGGTGCATGGAATGCAACGCCCATATGGAAACCCGCCGGGTGGATATGAGCGAGATTCCGCCACGTTGCCATTGCGGCGGCATATTGCGTCCCAACGCGGTTTTTTTCGGTGAAATGATCCCGCAGGAGGCGCTTTGGCGTTCCCGGCAGGTGGCAACCGATTGCGATGTCATGCTGGTTATCGGCACCTCTGCCGTGGTGCAACCGGCCGCCCTGATGCCGGTGGTCGCCAAAGAATCCGGGGCTAAAATTATCGAAATCAACCCTGAAAGCACCCTGTTAACCGGCGACATCAGCGATTATCTGATCAAGGGACCCGCCGGAGAGGTCATGAAAGACATCCTGGCGCAAATGGAGAAAATGCTTTAGAAGTGGTTTCAAAACCCCATCTAAGGTCCAATGGCTGCGTTGCAGTCCTCCGGTAAATGCTCACATACTCATGTATGCTGCGCTTTCCCGATCGGCCTGACGCCTTGCCCTTGAACCTGATCTGAGGTTTTGAAACCACTTCTAGTTAAAAATGATAGACTTCGATACAAAGCTGCATGATATGCAATCAAAGTAAACATGTGTACGCCCTGGATTCAAACGGTTTCATTAGAACCCCCCAGCTTAAGAGATAATACGGCCGATACCGACCGGTTGCAGCACGCTTTGTCCCTTCGTTTAAATACCAATAGGGTTCATATTGACCTGGATCTGATCCGGCGACTGCCGGAAGTTTTGCGGCAATCCAGCTATCGAATCCGCTGTATTCTCTGGAAGCGCCGCCAGCAATGGTTTTTGCTTGAGGTGTCCGCCGCAGAAGATCAGCACATTGCGGCCGGGTTGGCCGTCGATCTGGGGACCACCCGGGTGGTGCTGCGTCTCCTGGATCTGGCAACCGGCCGCACGCTGGCTGAATCCGCTTTTGACAACCCCCAGGAAAAGATCGGGCCCGACATCCTGACCCGCATTCATTTTGCCGAAAAAGAAAACGGCCTCCGGGAGCTGAACGAACTAATCGTCTCCGGCCTGAACCTGGCCATTGCGCAACTGTGTGCGTCGCAGCATTTAGAGCCGCAGCAAATCTATGTTTTGGCGGTGGCCGGTAATACGACCATGACCCATCTTTTTATGAACCTCAGTCCCCGCTGGGTTATTCGGGAACCCTATATCCCGGTAGTCAACACACCTGAAGACGTCAAAGCCGACGACTTGGGTTTACAGGTACATCCCCGGGCCCGGGTGCTGATATTTCCCAATATCGGAAGTTATTTCGGCGGAGATTTGATTGCGGGAATTTTATCCTCCGGGATTCATCAAAATGCGCAAACCGGCATTCTGGTTGATGTGGGAACCAATGCCGAAGTGGTGCTCGGCAATGAACACTGGTTGATTGGCTGCGCCGGAGCCGCCGGTCCGGCTTTAGAAGGCGGCGTCACCCGTATGGGCATGACCGCCGCACCGGGTGTTATCGATCAGATTTCGCTTAAAACGGGTACCCCGGAGTTCAAGATCCACACCATCGATGATCTTCCGCCAAAAGGCATTTGCGGCTCCGGCGTCATCGACCTGGCCGCCCGGCTGTTTCAAAGCGGCATGATCGATATCCGCGGCAAGCTGGTGCCGGCGGTCTGCGGCCCAAAAATTAAAATGATCGACGGCATGCTGCATCTGGTTGTTGTGCCGGCCGAGCACTCGGCCACCGGCTCCGATCTAACCATCAGCCAGGCGGATCTTGACAGCCTTATCCGTTCCAAAGCGGCCATGTATACTATCCTGGAAACCATCACCGACTCCGTAGGCATCACACCGCAGAATCTGGATATTTTTTACGTGGCCGGCACCTTCGGCTCTCTTATCGATCCACAATCGGCCATCGCCATCGGAATGCTGCCGGATCTGCCGCTGGAACGGTACAAACCGCTGGGAAACAGCTCGCTGAGCGGCGCCGCCCTGGCCCTTCAATCCGACTCCTATCACGATCAAATCGACCGCATCCGCGAGCGCATCACCTATTTGGAGCTCAATGTCAACCAGGATTTCATGAACCGCCTCAGTGCCGCCAAATTCCTGCCGCACACCAATACCAGGCTGTTTCCGTCCGTAAAGGTTATTAATAAATGATATCGAGAATTAGATTTCAGGATTTGACAGCCTGTCCGCCCCCTGCTAATGTATCTCGACCTGGCGCGGATCTGCAGCCGGTGCCGTTGTTTTTTTCCGTGCAGCCGCATTTTTGGCAATGCCACATGGATAATTTTGCCAGGCAGATGAATATGGGTTCTGATTCGAGATAACGCCATGCATTTCGATAGACTTGAGAAAGTTCTTTTGCCCTATGAAAAGAAGCTGAAGTCTCAGGAAAGGTTAAGGAAGTTTCTGGGCGTCAAAGAGGTGGAGCGCCCCACCTACGAGCGGTACATTACCGGCCCTGTTAAGCGGTTTGACAGCCGTAAAAACGCTTTCGCGGTCATGATGCCGGATAACCCCTACGGCCAGGCGTTCAAGGAACGCTACCGGCAACGGACCGGTGTCGATCACTTCTCCAAACCCCTGCCTCAGAGCGAGTTGGAACCCGAAGACCGCCTGGCCCAGGCCCTGGCAACTGCCTCCTGGCGGCTATGCACCGACTACAAACCCCTGCCCCAGGCGCTGACGCCGCCCGATGGCCGCTTCGAAGTCAACGATCCGGCCTGGATGTCGCGAATCATCAAGAAGGTGGGCATGTTTTTCGGCGCAGAGATGATCCGAATTGCCCAGGTTGACCAGCGCTGGGTGTACCAGGACAGGGAGATTGCTCATCGCTATGCGATTGTTGCTGTCGTGCCACACCAGTACCCCATGAACAATACGGCCCCTTCCTTCTTTTCCGGACTGGCGGTGGCCGACACCTATTCCCGCCTGAAGTTTATCACCACCCAGTTGACCGATTTCATCCGTCAGCTGGGCTATGATGCCATGTATCGCGAAACCCTTGGCTGGGATCCGGAAATGCTGATGGTTCCCCTGGCAATCGATGCCGGTGTCGGTGAGTTTGCCCGCACCGGGCGCGTCATGTCCCCCGAGTTCGGCGTCAACATGCGCCTTAAGGCGGTCACCACGGACTTGCCGCTTCAGGTGGACCGCCCCGTGTCGTTTCAGGCGCATGAATTCTGCATGGCCTGCGAAAACTGTGCCCTTTACTGCCCGGCCAACGCGCTGACTTTCGGGGAACCCACCGGTCCGCCCGATTCCATGTTTAATAATCCGGGGTACATAAAATGGTATGTGAGGGCGGACCGCTGTCTGTTTTTCTGGATGAAGAATCGCAAGAAATGGATAACCTGCGGCGGCCGCTGCATCGCCGTGTGCCCCTGGAATAAGCCCCTCAACGCTTTTCACAACCTGGTTCGATTCACGGCCATTCATTCCCCCTCGGCCATCAAAAAGGTGCTCGCCTGGGCCGACCGCCTCGTTTATGAGCGCAAGAAAAGCATCGTCGAAAAGTAGTTGCCAAAAATATGGGTCCTGCCAGCGACAATTCTTTTTGGAGACTTCTGCGGCTAGTTTGATTTTAGGATTGCCTAACAAATTTGCAATAATTTTAACTGAATTACTTAGATTTGATTCAGGCACGTAATCCACAATAAATTGAAGCTCAAAAAAGTGTGTATTTGTCCTGCCTAATCTGCAAAATCATTATCACGATCAAAGCTCTGTATTTTGCCG
>Ga0209742_10000311_pt1 | contig 26469 bp, 32 predicted proteins | sample DeeMarSeWOR38_10_FD_187462 | JGI IMG/M metagenome (GOLD analysis project Ga0209742, IMG submission 187462) | Marine sediment microbial communities from White Oak River estuary, North Carolina - WOR-3-8_10 (SPAdes) (version 2) | ecosystem: Environmental > Aquatic > Marine > Intertidal zone >... | reverse complement strand
ACGGTAGCGCGTTTCGGTATCCGTCAGGCCGTGATACTTCTCGGGCAGGGGGCGCAACGATTTGGTCAGAAGCCGGATTTCGTCGACCTTGAGCGAGAGTTCCCCGGTTTTGGTCTTGAACAGCGTGCCTTCCGCGCCGACGATATCGCCGATGTCCCACTTCTTGAACGCGTCGTAGCGCTGCTCGCCAAGCAGGTCGCGAGTGACGTAGAGCTGGATGCGTCCGGACATGTCCTGAAGGTGGCAAAAACTTGCCTTGCCCATGATCCGGCGGGTCATCAGGCGGCCAGCAACCTTGACGCGGACATTGCGCGTCTCGATCTCGCCCCCGTCCTTTTCGCCGTACTCGGCGTGCAGCTCTCCAGCAACGACATTTCGCCGGAAATCGTTCGGAAAGGCGCGGCCCAGGGTGCGCAGCTCGCTCAGCTTCGCGCGTCGCAGGGCGATCTGCTCACCTTCGTCTTGTGGAATCTGATCGTCCGACATAAAAGTTGTAATACAAACAATAAATTACGAGTTTATGTTAGAGACCCGCTTTAAGGCTGGCCTCCATAAACCTGTCCAAATCACCATCCAGCACGGCGTCCGGATTCCCGGTCTCCACCCCCGTTCGGAGATCCTTGATACGCGACTGATCCAGTACATAGGAACGAATCTGGTGACCCCATTCGATGTCGGTCTTGCTGTCCTCCAGCTTCTGACGCTCCTTGTCCCGGGCCTGCAGCTCCATCTCGTACAGGCGCGCTTTGAGCATCTTCATGGCCTCGGCACGGTTGCGATGCTGGGAGCGATCACTCTGGCATTGTACGACAATGCCTGTTGGCAGATGCGTGATCCGAATGGCGGAGTCAGTGCGATTGACGTGCTGGCCACCGGCGCCGCTCGCCCGATAAGTGTCCACGCGAAGGTCTGCCGGATTGATGTCCACCTCGATGTTTTCGTCGACCTCCGGGTAGACGAAGATTGAGGAAAATGAGGTATGCCGTCCGCGATTGGCGTCAAAGGGAGACTTGCGCACCAGTCGGTGAACGCCGCTCTCGGTTCGCAGCCACCCGTAGGCATAGGGACCGGTGAACTTGACCGAGGCGGTCTTGATGCCCGCCACCTCGCCTTCCGATAGTTCGATAATCTCGACCTTGAAGCCCCGCTTCTCCCCCCACATCAGGTACATGCGCAACAACATGTTGGCCCAATCCTGCGCCTCGGTGCCGCCTGCTCCAGGCTTGATGTCCATAAAGGCGTTGGCGGCGTCCATCTCGCCCGCGAACATGCGGCGGAACTCGACGTCATCGAGTTCCTTTGCAATGCGCAGAAGATCGTCAGCCACCGCGTCGCCGACGCTAGCGTCGTCCTCGGCCTGGGCAAGTTCAAGCAGTTCGCGCGCATCACGCAGCGTCGACGCGAGACGAGTGATCAGTTCTACGTCGGTTTCGAGCTTTGCGCGCTCGCGCCCAAGCTCCTGGGCGCGCTTGGGGTTGTTCCAGACCGCGGGATCTTCAAGCTCGCGCTGGACCTCGGTCAGCCGTTCCTGCTTGCGATCGAGGTCAAAGTAACCCCCGAAGCGTCGCGACGCGGGCCTCAAGGGCGGGGAGCTGCTGCAGAAGAGACTGGATTTCGGGCATGGAGTGCGAAGTTTCTTTACGTCAGAAGAGGCGCGAGATTATAGCGGCTGCATGCGGACGAAGGAACGCGGCAACCTAGTTCAACTTGATGCCCATGACCTCGTGCACAAGCTTGCGAAGCAATTTGATCGCCTCAGGCGCCTCGATTTCCATCACGTGCTCCACCACCCATTTGTTATTAGTCTGGGCCATCTCGCTGGAAACTCGGTCACCCAGGTAGCGCACAAACGCGTAGCTCGGTCCGCTCTCCCGGCTGAAGTCGTATTCGGCGTAGTCCGCGAAGCGCGCATTCAGCGTATCGATGAACTGCCGTGCGTGGTCCCCCGGACCCAGGATGGCCGACAGGTTGGTTTGCGCATGTTCGGCCAAATCGCGCCCCAGTGCATTGACGAACGTGGTCCGATCCTCTTCGCTCAACTGTCCGTAGACGATTCGGTCGGCGATCTGAACAAGAAATGCGATGACTTCGGTCATGACGGCCACCAGCTGGGCATCGGAAGCGAACTTGAAGCCCTCTTTCTCCATATGGCGCACGATCTCTTGCGCGATCTTCCACAGGTTGTAGCCAACCACGTTAGCCCGATCAGCCACCGTTTTTGGCCCCTTCGCGCGAAAACGCGTTTTCATGCGTATTGCCATCGATTCTCCCGTCGGCACCACCTAGCCGGACCAGCCCCGCGATGTCACGGTTATTCTAAGCGTCCCGCGCATCACGTGCACCGCAATCCCGGACCGTGATTGGGTGCATGCGTGCGGCGTCTTCCGCGCTCTGGCACAATCGCCACCTCCTAACGCAGCAGCCCACTATCACATGCCCGATCCAGACGTTGACTTCGCAAGCGGCATCTCGGCATTCGAGTCGAGAGAATTCGCGAAGGCGCTCAAGTTCCTTTCGCCGTTCTCCGAGCAAGGCAATCCCGAGGCGCAGTACCGCATGGCAATCATGTATCAGAATGGACTGGGCATCGTTCGTAACGACGCCAAGGCCCTCGAGCTGATGCGTGCGGCGGCCGAACAGGGCCACGCGCTCGCACAGCACGGGTTGGGTTTCATGTACCTGCAAGGTGAATGCACCCCGAAGGATGCAGCGCAGGCAGCGGTGTGGTTCCGGAAGGCGGCCGACCAGGGGATGGCCGGTTCACAAATGACCCTGGGAATGATGTATGAGCAGGGTCTGGGCGTGGAGAAGGACCCGCAAGCGGCAAAGCGCTGGTACGAACTTGCCAGCGGCGGCTAGCCCCGGGGCAGCGGCGGGCGATGTACCCGCCGCGCGTTGCGCTTACTTCTTTTTGGCCCAGCTCGTGAAGCCGTCGGTCTTGCCGGCGGCGCCATCGTTGAAGCCGGCCTCATAGGCCTCGTTCAGGCGCTGCTCCTCGCGCTTCGGGTTGTGCAGAAAACCGCACGCCCAGCCGTTGATGTACTCCTTGTCAACGCCCTTCTTCTCCATCGCATCGATGGTCTTGTAGTACGTCTCGTTCATAAAAACGCAGCTCCTGAAATTGTCGGCTTTCTTGGGGACCGGTAAAGCGGGGGCATAGTTTACCCATCGATCTGTCCTTTTCAATGACTTGTCTCGGGATTGTTTCCCCCGCGAGGAAGGTGCTGGCTCTGCCTGTCAGGGTGGCTTGACTGCCACGGCACGCCGCGCCCTCAAATAACGTATCTGGGTCGGCCCGCCCTCGGCGTCGCGGTGTAGCCACACCAGGTGCAGGTTGCCCTCGTCATCCAAGGTGATGGCCGGGCTCGACTGTTGGGCTGGCCCGGACGCGCCCGGCACGGCTATGTCCGCAGACCAGCCCTCCGCTTCTCGCCATGAGAGCCAGATATCCGCCGTCTCGTCCCGATCGTCATCCCAGACCGCTATCACGTGGCCTTTGCCGGCGCCGACCGCGGCATGCCATTGGCTGATGTTGCTCCCGAATTCGTCCTGCACTTTCTCATTCTTGCCGAAGCGCTTGCCGCCGTCGTCTGACAGCGCGGCGTAGATGTCATAACCACTCAGAAAGTCGCGTTTGTCGAGCCACACCGCAACGACGCATGCCTCACCGCATACGGCGAGTGCCACGCGCGCAGCTCCTGGCCCGCGACCAAAGTTCACACTTCGCTGGGCACGCAGTTCATTGAGTAGCTGTGGCGGACGAAATTTCTGCTGGTCGTCGAACGCACTGTAGTAGATCGCGGTGTGCCCGCGGCGACGGTCTTCCCAGGCGATGACGCCGCCCCGCGCAAACAGCGCGAGACTAGGATAGAGCTGGTCGCCCGCCAGCGCGCCGCGCTCGACGTCACCGGCACTGGCGACGGTCACGTCGCCGTCGGGCGCCAGGGTCAGGCGGGCGATGCGCAGTCTGGAATACTGTCCCTGCTGTTCGCTCCATGCGGCGTACACAACGTTCGAGCGCGTTGCGAGCACGACGTGTGCCGCATTGACTGCCAGCTGGAGCGGAGGACCCAACGTACCCGCCTCGACAAGACGCACCCAGGCTGAACCGTCCTGTTCCCAGGCGGCGAGGAAGCGGTCGCGTCCGAGCGCCGCAACCACCGGCTCCGAGGCGGCGCGCCCCGTGCTCACCCGCCGTGACGCACCAAAACCGGCGCCGGATACCCGCATGCTCGCAAAGTACGCCTGCGACGAACCATCGCGATTGTCCTCCCAAATCACCCCGACAGTGTCATCCGATACGGCTACATGCTGACGCGCTGGTCCGTCGAGCTGCTGGTACACGCCCGGCGCAGGCGCCCCACTCACCGCAAATACCGGACCGTAGTCTATTTCGGCCGCCGCCACTGCGCCCGACAGCGCCAGCGCGAACCAGCATACGGTAGGTCTCATGGCCTCTGCTGCTCTGAGAGAAAACGCCGAAAATCCTTGTCGCGATAGATGCCGTCGTGGACATAGCGGTCGTAGTCCAGGAAGTCCTTCGCACTCTGGATGCCAGCGAGTTTCACAATCAGCTTTCCGTCTGGCTCCAAGTAGGCAAACATCGGCGTGGCAAAGACCTTGTTCCGCACCCCGAATTCCATCTCCGTGATCCGCTCTCCTGTTGGCAGCGTCAGTCGCTTTCCACTTTCGGCGTCAACGTACACCAGCACGTAGTGCGCAAGGTATGCCTCACGCACCCGCTTGTCGCTGAAAGCCTCGCGGTTGGTCTTGTCACACCAGCCACAACCGTAGCGACCGAAATAGAGAAACATGTGCTGTTGCGAGGCGCGGGCCTGCGCAAGTCCCTCATCGTAGGAGAGGAACGGGTATCCTTCCGGAGGGTCGGCCAGCGCGCCTGGGCTGAGCAGCATGGCCATCACACCGCCAGCCAACCACCATATCTTTCGGACTGCACTCATCGTCACGCTCCGTGGCTCAAGTCCACATCATCGCTACGCTGGTTTCGCTGGCGCGCCACGGCCTATACTTGTGCATTACCGAGGCGCAGAACGCCAGGTTGTTCATCATGCTGAACTTCGGTCAACTGGTCCACACCGTCCAGCACAACTGCCATATCTCCGACGCACGCTACGCCGGCGAGTTCACGCTATGCGTGTACTTGCTGAAGATGCGCGAGTACTACCGTTGGGAGCACGAGTTGCCGCTGACCCGCGAGCTTCCCCGCCACGACGTCGGCTCCTGGCTGCAGGAGCGCGAGCAGCTGTGGGAAGGCCTCGAGTCCCAGACATTCGCGCTCGTGCCGCTGCCGACTGGACCGGTCGATCCGTTTCAGAGCGAAACCATCAACGCCGCCCTGGTCCCGCATGGTTATGCCTATAGTGCCGGCTACGGACGGTTTCGTAAGCCACATTTCTTTCTTGGACGGCTGGTGCGCAACGAAGTCCGCGACGGATGCAACGTGTACGTCACTGCCTGCGAGTACGCGCGTGATCTGGAGGCGCCGCCGGCGATGCTGCAAGGCAACAATATCTTTGTACGTCAGGAGTCAGTTCGCCGCTTCCTGTGGGAGAAGATTGAAGAGCGACACTGGAACCGCAATAACCGCGCCCTTGAGACTGCCCTGGCGGCGTACGATCTTTCCCACGACCTGGAGCGTGAACTGACGCGCCTGACCGAGGCTGAAACTGAGACCATGGTTCTCCACGAGACGGGCGAGGCAATTGCCGGGCGAGCCCTCGGCAAGGCTTGGGAAGAGATGCTCCTCGCGCTGCCGCGGCGCACGGAGATCATGGCGCGTGCGGTCCGCGATCTGGTGGCGGATTGCGTCTCCACGATCCCGAAACTGATCGACTCGGGCGCGCGCCCCTCCCTGCACTTCTTGTTTGGCAACTTCAGCGGCATGCGCAGGCAACTGTTCCCGGAACTGCTGGCGGCCTATCGCGAGTTTGCCGAGCACGGGTCGACATGTGCCCTGCGATCGGCGGCGCGCGACGGCGAACAGCGCTGGTTAGAAACGGCGCGTCAGATGCTCGATTTGTTTGCTGCGCACGGAGAGGATGCCCCTCCTCGCATCGAGGCGCTTCTCGAAAGCGCAGGAAATTGCTCCGGCACTGAGAGCAAGGCGCGCCACGCATGAGGCTCGAGGTCGACGCGGGCGGTAAGCGGCTGGCGCTCGAGGTGGAACCATCGGTGCTCGTTGATGCCGAGGCGTTTTTCGCGAAGATGGATAGCGACATGGACGCCGGCTGGCGGATGGGCCCGGAGTGGATAGAGCATCCCGATCGCGTGCAACGCTGCCAGATTGCGGCCGACAAACTACTTGGTGCACTCAGCACCGCTAATGAGAACCTTGCGCTGCTCATGGCGGGTTACATCCTGAAGCATCTGCCGAACGTCACAGGCGTGCAAATCGACATGGGTGGCGAACCGCTCAGTACCGAATTTTTCTTCGCTTCGCCCGCTCCCGGAGGGCAGCCGGGTGCAAACCAGGGTCCGCACATCGGTCGGCTTGCGGCGATGGAGCGTGCCGGCAAGGAGGTCAGTCAAGTCTATCGCGTGGGCAAGAATTACCGGTTCGCCACACTGGATGCGGCGCGCAACCAGTGGACGGAATCACCGCTCTTTGAAACGGAAGGCGAAGCTAACGCGTCGAGACTTGAGGCCGTCAAGCGCCGATTCGACGAACTGACTGGCACGCCGGTTCGCTAGCGCAACACCGCGCGGTAGCGGTAGAGCGCTTCGGTCAGGTCGGACTGTGTAACGATCCCCGCAAGCTTGTTCTCACTATCCACGATCGGCACATGATGAATGCCGTGCTCCATGAACAAAGGGATAAGCGAGACGATATGGGCCGTGTCACGCGCACAGATGGCCGGCTGTGACATGATCTGCCCCACTACCTCCGGCTTGTCGGAAGTAGTGCCGCTGGTGCGTCGGATCATGCTTCGCAGACGATCGAAGACGTGTCCCGAGGCCGGCTTCCCGGCAAGCCTGAGGAAGTCGATGATCGTGACCATGCCCACTACGCGCCGCGCCCGATCGACCACCGGGACGCCCTTCACCTTTTGTTCGACCATGCGAGTCCAGATATCCTCGAGAGCGTCGCCAAATTCCGCGGTAATCACATCGCGACGCATGATCTCGGCGCACTGCACCTCGCCAAGCCGGCGCTGGTGGGATCGAAGCAGCGCCTTGCTATATATCTGCTCGAGATCTGACTCGCTGACGTCGATGAACGTCCCCATGTCAGCAAGCGCAGCCTCGAGGTCCGCCCGGTTGACGCCCAATCGCAGCAGCGGATCGGCGGGCAGCGACTGCATGGCCGCGCTCGCAGCCGGGTAGCGGCGCCCGGGAATGAAGTTGTTGATGAGAAGCGCCAGTGACAGAAACAGCGCTACGTTGATGCCGACTGGCACCAAAAGATAGCCATAACCGAGCTGATGCACCGCTTCGCCGCCAATTACCGCTACCAGTGCGGTGGCGCCGCCCGGAGGGTGGAGGCAGTGCGCGAAGTGCATGGCGACAATGGCGATCGATACCGCAGCGGCGGCTGCCAGGTGCGGTTGCGGAATCAGCTTGAAGCACGTCACGCCGATAAACGCGGAAAGAAAATGACCGCCAACAAAAGCCCAGGGCTGGGCCAGCGGCGAGTGCGGGGCACCAAAGAAAAGCACGGCCGACGCCCCCATCGAAGCCACCACGAAGACCAGATGCTGTGGAGCAAGATAGGCTGAACCGGCAACCAGGCCGAACATCGCCACAAAAGCGCCAATGCCGCCGAGCGTTTTTTCCCGTGCGGTTGCGAAAGGCTGGGCCGGAAAGAATTCCCGAAGCAGATTCTTTCGAAGGGCACCGGGGGAACCCGGCGAATGTGTTGGCACGCTGACGACTCGCGAGAGCTGCAGTGCTGGCGTTTATACCATGATTTGCCCTGTCCGCCCGCGGCGGCGCACGCGCTTCGCGAGGTTTGACGAACGCAATGGGCGACAACCATAATGCCCAGGCCCGCACGCCGCCCTGTCATGACTCTGCGCGAAGTCGCCCCGCATTCCTTTATCTACGAGATTCCCCAGGCACTGCCGGGCGATGTCTGTCGTGAAATGCTGCGCCGCTTCGAAGAGCGCATCGAGCAGCAGTACCCGGGGCGCATCGGCACGCAGCTGTCCGAAGTGGCGTCCATCAAGAAGACTACGGATCTCTTCGTCAGCGCACACGAGGATTGGCGTGACATCGACGGGGTGCTGCGCCAGTCGCTGGGCACGGCCCTGCGTGACGTGGCGCGCGAGTTTCCGTTCTTCGGCGTGAACCGTTTCAAGGACATTGGTTACAACCTGCAGCGCTATCTGCCCGGCGAGTACTACCACTGGCACATAGACAGCGGACCGGGTGAATTCATGAGCCGGCAACTGGTCGCGCTGTGGTATCTCAACGACGTCGAAGGTCCGGGTGGCGAAACGGAATTCGCACTGCAGGGAATTCGGGTCCGGCCGCAACAGGGAAAGCTGGTGCTGTTCCCGCCGTTCTGGACGCATATACATCGCGCCGTCACCCTTGAAAAAGGCGTCAAGTACATCGCTACAACCTGGGTTTGTTTCGCCTAGCGCTATGTCAGCGCTGGTTGTCCTCACCCTGGTCTGCGTTCTTACCTACTCCTTCGAAATTGTTTTCGGTCTGGCCGGCACGGTGATGATGCTGCCGTTGCTGGCCTGGCTGTACGACAGCAAGACCCTGGTGGTCTATTCGGTCTTGCCACAGATTCTGGTGGCGAGCATCGGTCTGGCGCGTTCCCCGAGGACCGTAGAGTGGCGCTTCGTCGCCGGCATGATGGCGTTTGCGGTGCTCGGCGCACTGGCCGGACTCACGATGTTCTACTATGTCTCGCTTGGGCTGTTTCGCATGCTGCTCGCCAGCATGATCACGCTGGCTGGGGCCTATCTGGTCATGTCACCGCAGCGACTGCGCCTTCATCCGGTAACGGCGCGGCTGCTTGATACGCTTGGCGGGGTATCGCAGGGACTGTTCGGCATCAGCGGGCCGATCGCCATGACACGGCTGCTCGCGACGTTCGACAACAAAACGGTCGTGCGCAATTACGCTTTCGCATTCTTCCTGCCACTCAATAGCGTGCGCGCCCTCGGCTATGTCGTGCAGGATGCGTACAGTGAACAAACCGTCGAGATGATGCTTTTTTCCGCGCCATTCCTGGTGCTCGCGCTTTGGTTCGCCAACCGCCTGCACTTTCACGTGCGCGAGGCTCACTTCCGCCGCGTGGTGGCCTGGTTCATCCTGCTCGGTGGGTTGTCACTGTTTTACCGCTGAGCACCTGCCTATAATCTTTGCCGCCGCTGTCCGAGGTGCCGACATGTTGCTGCCGCTAAAGAATGTTCTGACCCGCGACCAGCTACTCGGTGCACGAGAGATCCTCTCGCGCGCCGCGTTTCGTGATGGCAAGTTGTCGGCGGGTATGGTTGCCTCGCGCGTGAAGCACAACCTCGAGGCGAACCGCGAGTCGAAAGAGATCTCGCAGGTCGACAACCTCGTCATGGGCAGCCTCGTTCGCCACCCGGACTATCGCGCAGGCGCACTGCCGCTCAAGGTCGCGGCACCATTTTATGCGCGCTACCAACCGGGTATGCGCTATGGCGACCACGTCGATGACCCAGTGATGGGAGCGGATGGTGCGCTCTACCGAACCGATGTGTCGATCACGATTTTTCTCAATGAGCCGGACGAGTATGACGGCGGTGAGCTGGTGGTGCGCGGCAACTTTGGCGACCAGCGCGTGAAGATGCCGGCCGGAGACGCGGTGATGTACCCATCCTCCAGCTTGCATCATGTCGCCGAGGTCACGCGAGGCGAGCGACTGGTGGCCGTGACTTGGGTCCAAAGCCTGATACGCGACCCGGCACAGCGCGAGCTACTTTATGAACTGAACCGGGTACGCGAAAAGATGTTGGCGGACTCATCCGAGACCGAGGAGGCAGTGATCGTCAATCGCGCCTACGTGAATCTCGTGCGAATGTGGGGGGATGTATAGCGCTGCGCATCGGAATCCAAGCAGCCGGTTCTCCGGCTGGGACAGGCGGGTTCCGAGCTCCAGTGCCTGATTCGCTGGGCCCATAGTCCGCGCCCGGCGAGTGCCGGCTTGCTGATTCAGCGCGATTTGGCGGGCCTGACGAATTCTCTTGCCACGGAGCGTCAGGACGCGGAGTCTGGAAACGACCAACCGGTCTGAAACACACGACGAGTGCACGCACATGAGCGACTCCAAGACCCCGATCGAGAAGACCGACGACGAGTGGCGCCAGCAACTGGATCCGGATGAATTCCGCGTTACACGCAGGAAAGGCACCGAGCATCCTTTTACCGGCCGTTACTGGGACTGTCACGAGGAAGGAACCTATCGCTGCGTGTGCTGCGGCGCCGAGTTGTTCGGCTCGGATACAAAGTTCGATTCTGGCAGCGGCTGGCCGAGCTTCTATGCGCCCCTCAAGCCGGAGAATATCGGCGAGGAAAGCGATATCACTCTCTTCATGCAGCGCACCGAGGTGCACTGCAAACAGTGTGGCGCGCATCTTGGCCACGTCTTTCCGGACGGCCCGAAGCCGACTGGCCTGCGTTACTGCATAAACTCGGCGTCGCTGAAACTGGAGAAGAAGAAGTGAGTCCTTTTCACATTGCGTTTCCCGTGCACGACCTCGCGGCGGCGCGGGCCTTCTATGGCAAGCTACTCGGCTGTCCCGAGGGACGCAGTGCCGATACCTGGATCGACTTTGATCTTTACGGCCACCAGATCGTCGCGCACCTGTCGCCGGGCGGGACAAGGGTCGCGGCCCACAGCCAGGTGGACGGCAAGCAGGTGCCGGTTCCGCACTTCGGCGTGATCCTCGGCATGGCGGATTGGGAGACGCTTGCGGCACGTCTGCGCGCTGCCGGCACGCGTTTCGTGATCGAGCCGTACGTTCGATTCAAAGGGCAAGTGGGAGAGCAGGCTACCATGTTCTTCCTTGACCCGAGCGGCAATGCGCTCGAGTTCAAGGCGTTCGCGGACCCAAGTCAGGTGTTCGCAAAATAGTCAATCGTGTTCGTTAGGCGGCCGGCGCTTGCGCTTTCCTTGCCGACAATGATAATTGCGCGCCCATTGGGCAAGCATTCAGCATTGCCCGCTGGCATTATTGAACCGATAGCCACATGAAAAAACTCGAGCATGCTCTTGAACTAGCAATTTTCAACAGCCGCTGGCTGCTGGCGCCATTCTATTTCGGACTGGTGGTGGCGGTCGTGCTACTGCTGGTCAAATTTGCGCAGGAGTTTCTTCACGTGATCGGTCATATCTTCACGGCTTCTGAATCCGAGACCATTCTCGCGATCCTCACGCTCGTGGACATGTCGCTGGTGGCAAATCTGCTGCTCATCATCATCTTTAGCGGCTATGAGAACTTCGTCTCGAAGATCGACACGGGCGGCCACGAGGACCGGCCGGAGTGGATGGGCAAGGTGGACTTCTCCGGCCTCAAGGTAAAACTCATCGCATCGATCGTGGCGATCTCCGCAATCGAGCTCCTCAAGGCATTTGTCCGCATCACATCGTTTAGCGGCGACCCGCTCGCCGCGCATAGCTGGACGGTGGCCGATCAGGCGCTCGCGTGGAAGGTCGGTATCCACGTGGTGCTGGTTGTCTCGGGCCTGCTGTTCGCGCTGATGGACAAGGTCGCCGATTCGACCAAACATGCGGCAGAGGACCGCGCGCACAAAGGCTAGCGCGCTCAGGCAGCCTTCGTCGCGGGAGACCCCCAGGGTTTCATTCAGGTGCGCGATCGATCCGGCCGAACCAAAATGATTCTTGGCGACTTGCGATAGCCGGTAATGTTCCGCGAGCGCTTACCCTACTCGCCGGTTGCAATCGGGCGATTCGGGTCAGTAATCCACTCACTCCAGCTGCCGGCATAGAGCCGGGCACCACGCAGGCCGGCATGCTCCATCGCGAGTATGTTGTGGCACGCAGTCACGCCCGAGCCGCACATGTGAATTACCTTCGCAGGCGCCGTGCGCCCGAGCAGCGCACCGTAGTGTTCGCGCAGCGCCTCGTCGGAGGAGAATTCGCCACTTAGATCGAGGTTGTCATCGTAGGGCGCATTGCGTGCCCCGGGCACATGTCCTGCCACGCGATCGAGGGGTTCCATTTCTCCCGTGAAGCGCTCCTCGGCGCGCGCGTCCATCACCAGAAATCCTTCAGCGACCGCGCGCTCAACGTCGACGACGTTTGCCAACAGGGTCTGGTTCATTCGCGGCACAAACTGAGCCACCACGATCGCAGGCAGGTCTTTCGTAATGGGCAGCCCTGCGCGCTGCCAGCGCGGCAGTCCTCCGTCCAGCAACGCAACGGACTCATGCCCCATCCAGCGCAACAGCCACCATAGGCGTGCCGCCATGGCGCCGAAGGTGTCGTCGTACACCACGACCTGTTTGCTGGCATCGATTCCCCACGCGCCCAGCCGTGTTGCGAGCCGTATCGGATCCGGCAGCGGATGGCGCCCGCTGGATTCGGTCACGGGCGACGACAGATCCAGTTCAAGATGCGCGTAGCGAGCGCCGGGGATGTGCCCGGCCTCGTATGCGAGGCGTCCGGCGTCTGGATTGCTGAGCGAAAAGCGGCAGTCGACTGTGACCCAGCCCGGATCATTCAGATGCCGGGCGAGCGTTTTGACATCCACAAGCGTGGTCAGCATGGCAAACAATTATCGCGCCTGGATCCGGAAAACAGAACGGCCACACGCTTGCACGTGTGGCCGCCTATTCGCTGGGTCACTAAAATCGGTCGGCGGAAGGGAATCAGTAACCGCCCTTGCGACGCGACTCCGGCAAGCCGGCTATGCGTCCGCCCTGTTTGCTCGGGTCTTTGGGGAACAGGTCGTAGACATCCTTCTGCGAGACGTTGCTACCCCACTTGTCTGACATCGCCTTGCAGATGTGGCGCGTGTTGGGCTGGGTGCCGTTGTTGTTGAAATACTCATCGCGCAAGTATTCGATAAGATCCCAATGCTTCTGCGTGAGTGTCACGCCTTCAAGGCCCGCCATGTGCTCCGCGAGCTCCTTGCTCCAGTCCTCGGCGCTCTTGAGATAGCCGTTGGCGTCAGTCTCAATAGTTTTGCCGTCAAATTCGATGCTCATGTTTCCCCCTTCGAGAATTGCAAGAAAACGGTGTTCGGCGCCGGCCGCGGCGCATAGCGGCGCGAATAATACAAATCCGTCGTTCCTATTCCAAGCCGGGCCCGGTGGGGCTGATTGCCTGAATATCCTTGTGCGGCAGAAACAGTCCACAACCCAGCGTGCGTTCCGGGCCAAGCCCTTCGGCCTGCAGCGCTACCGATTCCTCGGGCGAAAGGTCCGCCACCATCAGGCTGCGGGTTCGCAGCGCGGCATCTGGTGTCCGGATGGTGTGTTCGATACCACATAGCATTTTGCGCGGGCTCACTCCCATCGCTCGCAACGCGGCGTGGGCCTGGGCGAGAAAGGCGCTTTCATCCACAGCACCTTCCGTGACAATGTAGCGCGCAAACACCGCCGGGTTGGTTGCCAGGGCACGTTCCGCGCCCTCTCCCACCGCCAACGAATGTCCATCGATGTCCAGACGGTGGCCGCTCAAACGGCGCGTATCCTCGAGCCGGCGGCGCGGCACGCGCAGCGTCAGTCTTGTCCGTCGTGACAGGTAGAGCAGCGCATCGCCGCCCTCGGGGCGCATCCAGCCATTGCCCGATTCTGCAACGTGGATGGTATGCACGCCGGCACCTCCCTCCTCGGCGAGCCATGGCAGTACCTCGAGTACCGCGCGAGACAGTACCCAGGCGTGATCGACGGGAAGCGTGCGACAGGCGATGCTGAAGGCGACGTCAATGACGTCATCACGCACAGCCTTCGTCTCATGGGAAGTTTCCTGCCAGTACATATCACTGCACCGGGAGCTTGGCCTTCAGGGCGTCGCGGTCAAACCACCAGTTTTGCTGCACCAGTACGTCGACCACGTTGCGCAGACGCACAAGAAACTTCGCCGGATCATCCAGCTCGAGACGCTTGAACCAGCGCGAGAAGGATTCCTGGTCCTGAACATCACTGTGCCGACGGGCGACCGTGACGAGCATCTGATTGGTGTAGAAGATAAGATTCTCGCGCTCCTTGCCCTCTGGCATGCGCAGGTCGGCTACGTAGTGCGCGGCAGCTGCGGCCACGGCAGCGCCATCAGAGTCCGGCGGCGTCTCATCGACCACGTGTTGCAGCATGGCGACGGTCAACTCCGGATCCACTGGATAAGTTACCGCGAGCCAGATCGCCTGTCCCAATGCCGGCAGCGAGTCAGGCTGGTCAGACAGGAACATGATCTCGAGCGCCTGTATCGCGCCCTCCCAAGCTTCACGCTGTACGTAGGTTTCGAATGCTTCTTTGCCGGCGTCCCAGGCATCCTGCATCTGATTGAGGCGAACCAGGCTGCGGCCGAGCTCAAGCAACAGCACAGCACGATCCTGCGCGTCACCGCCGGCGGGTAGCTGAATCAGCTTCTGGCGAAGATCATCGACGTGATTTTCAAGCAGAATATCGGACTCGCGGGTATCCTCGCCGCTGTCCATGTCTGCCAGCACTTCTTCGGTCTTGAGATATTTCACGGTAAGCACTGATTGCGTGAATGTCCCTGCCTGATGGGGCCGAGCGAGCCCCTGTTCAAGGCAGGCGACGGCTATTTCGTGACTGAATGGATACCTACGAAGGCCCCCTCGAGTCGATCTTCCCAGTTCGCCGGCGTATCAGGGTACGGTGGCTTGACGTCGATCTTGAGGAACATCTCGCCCTTCGCACGCTGCGTGATCACGTCACACAACTCATCAAAAGTGCTGATGTCATGGTGCTGCAGCAGCACCTCGCTGAGATAGAGCATGATTACTCCCGGGCCTCGCCTAGGCCGGTTCCGTCGATACGGTCGTGGTATCGCGCACGATATAGCAGTCGAACCCGACCGCTGTCCATATCGTTGGCAAAACTGGTGCGGTTATGCAGCACATTGTTGCAGAGCAACCCTTGTCCCGACTCCAGTCGATGACAGAAATGATGGTGTGACGTCTCTGACAGAATCTCGGCCAACCGGCTGACGGCTGCGTGTGTTGCCTTGTCGTTGCGCCACCGGATCGAGCGGGAGCGCGCCGTATAGCGCATGTGCAAGGAACCGCTGCGTGCGTCGATGGAGAATACCGGGCCGCTCACGGCGGCACGCATCGCGCCGCTCTCCTCATTGGCAGGGATGGTCATGGCGTCCAGCGCCATGAACGCGCGAATGTACTCTGGTTCCTCATCGCGCAGTCGAATATAGGCGATTTCGGGATCGAGCAGGCAGTTCTCGCCGCCGGCGGCTGCGGGCGTGACGCAGTGCAGAACGAACGCGCGCACATACTTGTCGGGGCCGTTGTAGTAGCCGTCCGTGTGCCACAACAAGCGTTTGTTCGAATACGGAATGTAGCCGCGTCCGGATTTCTCCGGCATGACGCGCAGCGAACTAATCGAATCTTCATCCGCCAGCAGGTTTTCGTCGAGGTGGACGAGCCCAAACTGTGTGCCAATCGCGCGAGGTACTCCTTTGTCACTAGAGTCCCCGCCGCGGCAAGCGTAAATCACCATATTGGTCTTGCGCAGGCGGCCTAGCATTTCGGTCCGTTCGCCAGCCGTGAGGGCGAGCGGGTTTCGCACTTCGACTATCAGATCCTCCGCTCGCGACGGATAATCCTCAAGCTTGGCATCGCGCCAGCGTTGATAGTTGTCGCTATCGTCCACCCGAAAGGGGCTCGCCAATACGGAAGGATGTGAGTGAGTGACTGGGGTGGCCATATACAGCAAATAACTGAACGATTCGATCGGATTTACGACATCGATCGCAACAGACATCTACGCAAGATCAAGTATTTGCGTATTTTGCGCCCTCGAATGTCCCACAGCAATGCTTGGGCGCCCATTAGAGCGGCATATCCCTTTTGGGGGGCAAATCGTTTAACCTCCTCCCCCCTATCGCAGTGTTTCGCTGCGTGCGCGAGCGCAATACACTCTCGCGTCAGTTTGATGGGGTTGGAAGAAGCACAAGCAGGCGCGGCCGGGTCCGGGTGTTTGGACGCGCCCACGACGAGCGAAAGGGAGAGGTTGGTCTCCAACCCTGATGTTAGAGAAATGGCCCGGCCGGTCGCGCGAGATAGTCGCACGGTTCGGGGCTCAAACCGAAAATCAGCACGTCCTTCTAGAACCAGGAGGCAATTCACAAATGGCCGAGATGAAGAAACCGAAGAATCCCGAGAAGCACTCCACGTACCTTCCGCTGGATCAGAAGAAGTCCAGCAAGCCGTTCCACAAGACGCCGTTGCTCGACCAGCTCGAGAGCGGTCCGTGGCCGAGCTTCGTCACGGGTCTGAAGCGCCTTGCCCTGAACAACGACATGATGGTCGACCTTCTCGGCCAGCTCGAGCACTCCTACAAGACCCGCAAGGGATACTGGAAGGGCGGCACCGTATCAGTGTTCGGCTACGGCGGCGGCATCATCCCGCGCTTCTCCGAGGTTGCCTCCATGTTCCCGGAGTCGAAGGAATTCCACACGTTGCGCGTGCAGCCGCCTGCCGGTAACCACTACACCACCGACATGCTGCGCAAGCTGTCGGACTCGTGGAACAAGTGGGGTTCGGGCCTGATCGCCTTCCACGGCCAGACCGGCAACATCATGTTCATCGGTACGACCAGCGAGAAGACCCAGCACTTCTTCGACGAGATCAATGAGTACGGTTGGGACCTTGGCGGCGCCGGTCCGTGCGTGCGCACCGGCATGAGCTGCGTGGGTGCCGCGCGTTGCGAGCAGTCCTGTGCCAACGAGCCGAAGATCCACCGCCTGCTGGTGAACGACTTCCTCGACGACATGCATCGCCCTGCCCTGCCGTATAAGTTCAAGTTCAAGGTTTCGGGCTGTCCGAACGACTGCATGAACTCGATCCAGCGCGCCGACTTCTCGGTCATCGGCACCTGGCGCGACGACATGAAGGTCGATCAGAAGGAAGTGAAGGCGTTCGTGAAGAGCAAGAGCCGCAAGTACGTCATCGACAACGTCGTGGCGCGCTGCCCGACGCAGGCGCTGTCGCTCAATGACGATGACACCCTCGCCGTTGACAATCGCAACTGCGTGCGCTGCATGCACTGCATCAACGTCATGACCAAGGCGCTCTCCCCCGGCGACGACAAGGGCGTCACGATCCTGGTCGGTGGCAAGCGCACCCTCAAGATCGGCGACCTGTTCGGCACCGTGATCGTCCCGTTCATGAAGCTCGAGACGGAGGAGGATTACGACAAACTGCGTGAGCTCTCCCACAACATCATCGACTTCTGGGCGGAGAACGGCCTGGAGCACGAGCGTTGCGGCGAGATGATCGATCGCATCGGTCTCAGTAATTTCCTGGAAGGCATCGGGCTCGAGGTCGACCCGAACATGATCACGCACCCGCGTACCACGTCCTACTTCCGCTCGGATGACTGGGATCAGGAAGCGGCCAAGTGGGTCCAGCGCAAGGCAGCTGGCTAGCGGGCACCGAACCTCCGGCCGCATGTGAACTGCATACCGGCCGGACCCGAAACGACGTCGAGACGAACCGTTTGTTTGGAGACTGAATCAATGGCAGAAGCACCGAAGATGCGTCCCCCGATCGAATCCGGCTGCCCGGATCCGTTCCAGTACATGCATCCGCTGATGATCAAGAATTTCGGCAACTGGGCCTATCACGATCGCCCGCGCCCCGGGGTGTTGCACCACGTGGCCAAGAGCGGTGACGAGATCTGGTCGATCCGCTGCGGAACGCAGCGACAGCTTGGCCCCTACGAGATCAACCTGCTGTGCGACATCATCGACAAGTTTGGTGAGGGCTATGTACGCTTCACCATCCGCTCCAACATGGAGATCATGGTCTCCAAGAAGGAGAAGGTCGAGCCGCTCATTCATGCACTCGAAGATGCCGGCTACCCGGTCGGTGGCACCGGCAACTCGGTGACCATGATCTCGCACACCCAAGGCTGGCTGCACTGCGACATCCCGGGCACTGACGCCTCGGGTGTGGTGAAGGCCCTGATGGACGATCTGCATGAAGAGTTCAAGAAAGAGGACATGCCGAATCGCGTGCACATCACGACATCCTGCTGCCAGATCAACTGCGGCGGTCAGGGTGACATCGCGATCAACGTCCAGCACACCAAGCCGCCGAAGATCAATCACGATCTGGTCGCCAACGTGTGCGAGCGACCCTCGGTCGTGGCGCGCTGCCCGGTGGCGGCGATTCGTCCGGCCATCGTGAACGGCAAGCCGTCGCTCGAAGTCGACGAGAAGAAGTGCATCTGCTGCGGCGCCTGCTATCCGCCCTGCCCGCCGATGCAGATCAACGACCCCGAGCACTCCAAGCTCGCCATCTGGGTCGGCGGCAAGAACTCGAACGCCCGCTCCAAGCCGATGTTCCACAAGCTTGTGGCCGCCGGCGTGCCGAACAATCCGCCGCGTTGGCCGGAGGCCGGCGATATCGTGAAGAATATTCTGCGTGTCTACAAGAAAGACGCCAAGGACTGGGAGCGCGTGGGTGACTGGGTGGAGCGCATCGGCTGGCCGCGTTTCTTTGAACTCACGGGCCTGCCGTTCACGAAGTTCCACGTCGACAATTGGCGCGGCTCACGTTACACACTGAACGCCTCGGCGCACATCCGCTTCTAGACCGTCGCGTCACGGGTGAACACGGGCGCCGGCGCTGTCGCCGGCGCCCTTCACACAAGTCAAGGGGAGGCAAGTAAATGAAGTTTGCGATTCTGGTGAATGAAGGACCGTATACCCACCAGGCGGTGGACACGGCCTATCAGTTCACCAAGGCCGCACTGGAGAAGGGCCACGAGATCTTTCGCGTGTTCTTCTATCACGATGGCGTCAACAACGGCACACGACTCATGGTGCCCCCGCAGGACGACCGGAATATCCAGAAGCGCTGGAGCGAGCTCGGTGAGAAACACAAACTCGATCTGGTCGTGTGCATCGCCGCCGCGCAGCGGCGCGGCCTGCTCGATGAGAACGAGGCCAAGCGCCAGGGTAAGGATGGGAACAATATTGCGCCGGGTTTCCGTATTTCAGGTCTCGGCCAGCTCATCGAAGCCGGCATTCAGGCAGATCGCCTGGTGACGTTCGGCGACTGATCGGGAGGAACGAACACATGTCGGAAGAAATGGAAGGCGGCACCGTCAAGAAATTCCTGTACGTCAACCGCAAGGCGCCGTACGGAACGATCTACGCGCTCGAGTCGCTCGAGGTGGTGCTGATTGGTGCGGCGTTTGAGCAGGACGTGAGTCTGGCGTTCATCGATGACGGCGTCTACGAGCTCATGAAGGGCCAGAACACAAAGGGCATCGACATGAAGAACTTCTCGCCCACCTACCGGGCGCTCGAGGGTTATGACGTCGAGAAGCTGTACGTCGAGAAGGAGTCGCTCGATGCACGCGGCCTCGCCGAGGCCGACCTGATCGTGCCAGTAAAGGTGATTTCCGCGCGCGAAATGACCGACCTGATGGCCGAGAGCGAAGTGGTCCTGAGCTTCTAGACTAGAGGGGAAATGACGATGTTGCACACTGTGAACAAGACGCCCTACGAGCGCAACAGTTTCGACAGTTGCCTCGCGCATGCGCGCAAGGGCGATGCAGTCTTGTTGATCGAGGATGGCGTGTATGCCGCAATGAAAGGCACCGCGCCAGCGAAGAAACTCGAGCAGGCGGCGAAGGCTGTGGCCATCTATGTCCTGCAGCCGGACGTGGAGGCGCGTGGCATTGCCGGGCGCATCATGGATGGCGTGAAACTGGTAGATTACGCCGGGTTCGTCGACCTTGCGGCCGAGCACCCGACCGTACAGGCGTGGCTGTAACACGGTTCCGTAGTTTGATTACCTGATCTGAGGAGAAAGCACATGGGTACCATTACTGTTTCCGGCAAGACCATCGAGGTCGACGAAGAGGGTTACCTCGTCAACCGTACCGACTGGAACGAAGACGTTGCCAAAGAGATGGCCAAGGCCGACAACTGCGACCTGTCACAGAACCACTGGGAGGTGCTCAACTTCCTGCGTGAGTACTACGACGAGTACCAGATCGCGCCGGCCGTGCGTGTACTGACCAAGGCGATTGGCAAGAAGCTTGGACCGGACAAGGGCAACTCCAAGTACCTGTACGAACTGTTCCCGTACGGACCGGCCAAGCAGGCGTGTAAGTACGCCGGCCTGCCGAAGCCGACCGGCTGCGTCTAGACACTCGACGCTTCGTTTCGCAGACTTGAGATGAGGTTGTTCCCCTGGGGCGGCGTCGCTGCCCGAGGGGATCCCTCCCAACCGATCGGGGTTCATGATGTCGGCAGTGACGATTACGTTTGCGCTGCTGTTGTATGGCGCCGGGACAATCTTCCTGGTGGGCTTGTTGCGCAAGATCTGGATTTTTGCCCGCACGCCGCAGCCGCTCAAGATACCGACGACGCCGGCACCGACCACTACGCTCGGCGTGGCCGGGCGCATGTTGCGTGAAGTCACCGTTTTCGAGAGCCTGTTCAAGTCCAACAAGTGGATCTGGCTGTTTGGCTGGATCTTCCACCTCTGCCTGCTGCTCGCGTTCATCCGCCACTTGCGCTACGCGCTGTCGCCGGATTCGCTGCTGTGGCCGTTGATCAGTCTCGAGCTGGTGCAGACCGCAGGGAAGTACGCCGGCTACGGCATGCTGATCGGGCTAGCGGGCCTGCTGGCACGGCGCTTCGTGGTTGACCGCGTACGCTATATCTCGAGCCCGTCCGACTATCTCATGCTGGTACTGCTGCTCGCCATCGCCGGTAGCGGCCTCATGATGACGTTTATCTCGCATACCGACATCGTGGCGCTCAAGGCCTTTGCGCTGGGACTTGTCTATTTCGACTGGCAGCCGCTGCCGGCTCACCCGTTGCTGTTGATACATCTGATTTTGGTGGCGCTACTCATGGTTGTCTTCCCGTTTTCCAAGCTGTTGCATGCACCGGGCGTGTTCTTTAGCCCGACGCGCAATCAGGCGGACAACCCGCGCGAAAAGCGCCACGTGGCCGGCTGGTCAGCTGAGATCGACAACACAAAGTCAGCGAGCGCGGGGTAAGCCATGGCAGATTTTGAAATTCCCGTCCTCCCCGAGTACCCAACCATTCCCCATCTCATGCCGGGGACTATGGCAGAGAGCCGGCCGTTCGTGGCGAAGCCGGAACATCAGGCGAGCGTCGGATACCCCGGCGAGCTGGTCGAGAACTGGGAACAGAAAGCGGTCGAGAAACTTGGCGAGGTCGTCTCCAAGTCACGCGCCCTGCAGGTGTTCCTCGACTCCTGCGTGAAGTGCGGGGCCTGCACCGACAAGTGCCACTATTATCTCGGCACCCAGGACCCCAAAAACATGCCGGTAGCGCGCCAGGACCTGCTGCGTTCCGTCTACCGTCGCTATTACACAACCGCTGGCAAGCTGTTCCCGAAGCTGGTCGGCGCGCGCGACATGACCAAGGAAGTACTGGACGAGTGGTACACGTACTTCCACCAGTGCTCCCAGTGCCGGCGCTGCTCGGTGTACTGCCCCTACGGCATCGACACCGCCGAGATCTCGATGGCCGCGCGCGAGGTCATGGACTGTGTCGGTCTGGGACAGAAGTACTGCAATGAGATCATCGGCAAGGTCCACAAGATCGGCAACAACCTCGGTCTGCCGGAACCTGCGCTCGTCAACACGCTCGAGGGGCTGGAAGAGGACGTGAAGGATGAGACTGGTCTGGACGTCAAATATCCAGTCGACGTTAAGGGCGCCGAGGTGCTGGTCATCACGCCGTCCGCAGATTTCTTTGCCGAACCGCACATTGATGGCCTGATCGGCTACGGCAAGGTCTTCCACGCCGCCGGCATCAGCTGGACGATGTCGTCGCACGCGTCCGAAGCCGCAAACTTCTCGATGTTCATCGGCAGCGCCAAGAACCTGCACCGCCAGGCCATGCGTATCCGTGAGGCGGCGCTCGACCTGGGTGTGAAGCGCATCGTTGTCGGCGAGTGCGGCCACGCGTGGCGAGTGGCGTATAGCTTCTGGAACACCCTGATTGGCCCATTCGATTTTCTCGATCCGCGCTATCCGGTGCCACAGCATGTCTGCGAAGTCACCTACGACCTCATTCAGCGCGGCGCACTCAAGTTCGACAAGTCGGCCAACGACGACAAGGTCGTAACCTTCCACGACTCCTGCAACGTCTCGCGTGCCTCGCGCATGGGCAACATGCCGGGGGGTCAGTTCGTCATCCCGCGCGCGGTCGTGAAGGCGGCAGTCAACAAGTTCGTCGACATGCCGCAGGCCACGATCAACGAAGGCACGTTTTGCTGCGGCGGCGGTGGTGGCCTGCTCACCGACGATCTCATGGAACTGCGCGTGAAAGGCGCGATGCCCCGCATGCAGGCGCTCCAGGAGGTTGTTGATCACCATGGCGTCACGCACATCGCCGCAATCTGCGCGATTTGCAAGAGTCAGTTTTCGAAGGTGCTGCCGTACTACAAGTTCGACATGAACATGATCCTGAGCGTTCACGGCCTGGTGAGCAGCGCGATCCGGCTTGGTCCGGTCAACCAGTAGATATTCGATTCACAGAAACACGATTAATCAGGAGAACCTGGCAATGGCAACTCCCGCTGACAAGGTAAAAGGCAAGGGCGATTTCACCTACCGTCGTTACAAGGACGGTGACCACGAGTGGCGTTCGATGCACGACAAGATTTTTGTCGCTGACGCGACCGACAAGTGCCCGACCTATATCCACAAGACCCCGCCCTGCCAGGCGAGCTGCCCCTCGGGCGAGGACATCCGCGGCTGGCTCAATATCGTGCGCGGCATCGAGAAGCCACCGAAAGATGTGAAGTGGCAGGAGTACGCGTTCCAGCGCTCGACGGACGCCAACCCGTTCCCGTCGATGATGGGGCGCGTCTGCCCGGCTCCCTGTCAGACCGGCTGCAACCGCAATTCCGTAGAGGACTTTGTCGGCATCAATTCCGTAGAGCAGTTCATCGGCGACTGGGCACTGCAAAACAAGATCGACTACAAGGCAAGCGAGCAGTCGACCGGCAAGAAGGTCGCAGTAATCGGCGGCGGACCGGCCGGACTCGCGGCCGCCTACCAGCTGCGCCGCAAGGGCCATGCGGTCACGGTGTTCGACGACCATGAAGAGCTCGGCGGCATGGCGCGCTACGGCGTCCCGGGCTACCGCCTGCCGCGCGAGGTTCTCGACGGCGAGTTCAACCGCATTGTCGCAATGGGTGTCGAGGTCCGCACCAAGACGCGCGTCGGTACCGACGTGCCGATGGCGGAAATCGAGAAGAACTACGACGCTGTGCTTTTCGCCATTGGCTGCAAGTCCGGCCGCGCGCTGCCGATCCCGGGCGCCGAGGCCAATAACTGCATTACCGGTGTCGCGTTCCTCGAGGCATTCAACCAGGGCCGGCTCAAGGCCGTCTCGGGCCGCATCGTCGTGGTCGGCGGCGGTGACACATCAATCGACGTCGCCTCGGTCGCACGTCGCCTCGGCTACATCAAGGAAATGTCAGAGAGCGAGCGCCCGGAGTACATCGTACTCGGTCACACCGCCCACGACGTGGCGGTCACCGCCCGCAAGGAAGGCGCCGAGGTGATGCTGATCTCGCGCCAGCCAGTGGAGAAGATGAACGCCGCCAAGCATGAAATCGACGATGCCCAGCGCGAAGGCGTCGCCATCCGTGGCGCGCTGCAGCCGGTCAGCGTCGTACTCGACGGGAATGGTCGTGCCAAGGCGCTGCGCGTAGTGGAACTCGATTACTCAAGCGGGAAGCCGGTTGAGAAGCCTGGAAGCGAGCAAGACCTGGAAGCTGATCTAATCGTCTCGGCCATTGGCCAGATGGGTGACTTCCGCGGAATGGAGGACTTCAATAACGGCAAGGGCCTGATCAACGCCGACAAGTTCTACCAAGTCCCGAACAAGCCCGGCTTCTTTGTCTGCGGTGACATCATCCGCCCGCATCTGCTCACCACCGTCATTGGCCAGGCATCGATCGCGGCCGAGTCGATCGACCAGTACCTCAAGAAACAGGAACCCTCAAAGCGTCCGAAGGTTGACGTCCACCATTTCAAGCTGCTCGACAAACTGCAGGAAGTCGGCCTGACGCCGCAGGCGTTCAAGCCCGAGGGTCCGGCGGACGAGCGTCCGACCGACCGCGGCCAGCGCGGCACCTCGCTGCAGGGCAAGGCGGTTGGCGGTTTCGCCGTCCACAATTACGAAGATCGCGCCGATGCGGAAATCTGCCAGTCGAGCGAGCTGTTCCTTGGACATTTTGAGTTTACGCCGCGCAACAAGCGCACCGAGATGGTGCCAGACGCGCAAGAAGTGCTTGGGCACTTCAAGGAGCGCATGCTTGGCCTGTCGGAGCAGCAGACCGTGGCCGAGGCCAAGCGTTGCATGAGCTGCGGTATGTGCTTCGAGTGTGACAATTGCGTGATCTTCTGCCCGCAAACCGCAGTGAAGCGCACGCCGAAGGCTGAGTCCACGATGGGTCGTTATGTCTATACCGACTATGCCTTGTGCATCGGCTGCCACATATGTGCCGACGTTTGCCCGACCGGCTACATCAAGATGGGCATGGGCGACCACTAGGCACCACGCTAGGGAGCATCGGCAGATTATGCGAAGCAACAGGCCAACCAACCGGCTGCTGGTCGGAGCCGCGGCGATGCTGATCGGCGTTGCCGTTGCCCTGCCCGCATACGCGCACGAGAAGACTGCGGGCTCCCGTGTTCCAATGCCGTCCGTACACACGACGCCGGGTGAGAAATGTGTCGAGCCGACCGATGTGATGCGGCGCGACCACATGAAATTCATCCTGCATCAGCGCGATGACACCATGCATCGCGGCATCCGCACGTCGAAACACAGCTTCAAGAACTGCGTGGACTGCCACGCGGACCCCAAGACCGGCAGCGTGCTCGGTAAGGATGGCTTCTGTCAGAGTTGCCACAGCTACGCCGCCGTGACCATTGACTGCTTCAGTTGTCACACCGACAAGCCCGAGAAGCAGCCCGGCAACAAGGCGGCAGCGCCAGGAAACATTCAGAGCGGTGCCGCCGCCATCACCGGGAGTTCCGCGCCATGACCATTACCCGCCGTGAAATGCTTGCCGCCGGTGCGGCGACACTCGCCGGCGCCGTGGTGACGCCAGGGCTTCGCCTGATCGAACTCGCCACCGCGAAGTCTCCGGAAGATGCCGTTACCGCCCTGCGCCGCTGGGGCATGTTGATCGATGTGGCGAAGTGCAATGACTGCGATGCCTGCGTGACGGCCTGCCGGGAAGAGAACGGCTGGCAGGGCCACAATCGCCCCGCCACCGATGCGCAGTGGATCCGCAAGGTCAAGCTGAAGGACACTGAAACCGGCTACGTGCAGACGCTGCCACTCATGTGCCAGCACTGCGAGCACCCGCCGTGTGTGGATGTTTGCCCGACCGGCGCGTCGTTCAAGCGCGCCGATGGCATCGTGCTGGTAGACAAGCACATCTGCATCGGCTGCCGATATTGCATGATGGCCTGCCCGTACAAGGCGCGCTCCTTCGTACACGAAGCCACCACTGACCAGAAGCCCTACGCACCACGCGGCATGGGAACGGTCGAGGCCTGCACGTTGTGCGTCCATCGTGTCGATGAAGGGCGCATCCCGGCGTGCGTCGAAGCGTGCAGCAAGGATGGTCACCAGGCGCTGGTCTTTGGTGACCTCAAGGATTCGAACAGCGACATCCGCAAGCGCCTCGCGGCGGCATCCAGCACGCAGTTGCGTGCTGATCTCAAACTGAACACGGGTGTTCGTTACACCGGGCTGTAAGCGCCGGGCAACGCGGAGCAGACTCGAGACATGTATATCACCTACCGCGAAATTGAAGGTCGCAGTTTTGGTTTCTATGCCCTGCTCGCCATCCTCGGGGCCATCGTGCTGGCCGGGCTTGGCGCCGCCTGGTATATGGAGCACAACGGCCACCACGTGACCGGCATGAACAACCAGGTCGTCTGGGGCATCCCGCACGTATTCGCGGTGTTCCTGATCGTTGCGGCCTCCGGCGCGCTTAATGTCGCCTCAATTGCCTCGGTATTCGGCCGCCAGCTCTACAAGCCGCTGGCCCCGCTCTCCGGCCTGCTCGCGATTACGGTGCTGGCCGGCGGTCTCTCCGTTTTGGTACTCGATCTCGGGCGTCCGGACCGGTTGATCGTTGCAATGACCTACTACAACTTCAAGTCAATTTTCGCCTGGAACATCTTCCTCTACACCGGATTTTTCGCGATCGTCGCGGTATATCTGTGGATGATGATGGAACGGCGCATGAACGACTACTCGAAGCCAGTCGG
>Ga0209742_10000310_pt1 | contig 26557 bp, 28 predicted proteins | sample DeeMarSeWOR38_10_FD_187462 | JGI IMG/M metagenome (GOLD analysis project Ga0209742, IMG submission 187462) | Marine sediment microbial communities from White Oak River estuary, North Carolina - WOR-3-8_10 (SPAdes) (version 2) | ecosystem: Environmental > Aquatic > Marine > Intertidal zone >... | reverse complement strand
TTGCGCCCAATCAGGTTGCCGAACTCACGTTCAAGCAACAGCACCTTTCCATCACCGAGGCACTCCATGGCGGAAATCCGACCAAGTGCTGGCGCATAGCGCCACGCACGGCCATTGAGGTCGAAGATTCTTGTCATCCCCTCCGGTTCGCCCTCCAGGGGACTTTCCGGGACGGTCAGGATGTCGAGTCGTGGATCGATGCATACCGCCTCGAGCATGCGGTTGCCATTGCGGTACGCTTTGCGCCGGTCGAGCGGCGGGGGGAGGGAATACTCGCGCAAGGCATTACCGTCGGGACTGTAGGCGACGATCCGGGGATGGTGCTCGAAGCTGACCACCAGCTCGGCGTCTCCCTTGCGGCCATTGCGCCCGTTACGGATATCGAGGCCCTCGGCATCGGACCAGAGTCCGGTGACCGGCTCGCGGGTCCGAAATCCTCGTAGTGGAACTGCCTTCAACAGCGTGAGCCCGGAAAGCTGCTCGCCTGTGAACTGGGGACGTAAATGGAAAAGTGCGCCCTTGTCAGAGATTGCGTACAAAACCTCCTCGTCATCGTCCCAGGCGAGACCGGAGAGTTGTGAAAAGCGCAACTCTCCCACCTTTACGCCGGGCAGCTCATGGAGACTGAGAATCCGGATCTTGCCGATCCGGTCTCCGTTGCCCAGGGATTCGGAGAACCGCGTCGCCCGGATCTCGAGTTGCGCGGGGACATCGACGGCAAATGCGGCCGGCGCAAGCAGCAGTATCGATAGGCAGGCTAACAGGCGACGCATCGGGCCGGCCGCAACCAACAGAGCCGGGCGGCAAACACCGCCCGGCTCTTGGTGATCACTTGGTTTCGATCTTGGCCTTCGCGCGCAGATCCTTCAGCATGGCCTCGGCCTTCTCATAGCGCATTTTCATGACAAGGCGCTCGATCGCCTGGCGGTCTGCCATGAATTGCTCCAGCGTCGGCACCTTGAACGGGCGGGCATCTTCGACCTTGATGATGTGCCAGCCAAAACTCGATTTCACCGGGATCTCCGTGTAGCTGCCCTTGCGGGTCTTCATGACGCCTTCGAAGAATTCCGGCACCACCATGCCCTGATTGATCCAGCCCGGCAGCTCGCCACCATTCGGGGCGGAACCGGTGTCGATGGATTTCTCCTTGGCGAGCTTGGCGAATGACGCGCCTTTCTTGAGCTGTTCGATGATGGCCTTCGCCTCTGCCTCGTCCTTTACCAGGATGTGGCGCACGCGGTACTCGGTCTTGTGGGTCTTTTCCGCCTCTTCACGGAAGCGCTTCTCCACGTCTTCCTTCGAGATCCGCAGCAGTTCCTCGATGTAGGCGTTTTCCTTGATGCGTCGCAGGCGGATCTGGATCTCGGGATTCTTGTCGATGCCGGCCTTCTCGGCGGCCTGCATGAGCAGCACGCGATCGACCAGCTCGTTCAACACTTCCTTGCGCTGCTCGCCGGTTTCCGGCAGCTTGCCGCCACCAGTCGAGCGAGCGAAGTGATCGGCGAGTTCCTTCTCGGTGATCGGTGCCCCGTTTACGGTGGCGACGACCTTGCTGTTGTCGGGCGCCGGCTGCTGGCAGGCGGCGAGGGAAAGCGCAACGAGCGTGATCGCCGGCAGAACGAGACGGTAACGAGCCATGAGGTTCCTCTAACTTGGAGTGGTTGGGGAATGTGGGTTGGGTATTCGTTGCGCCTTGAGCGTTGGAGGCTCGGCGGATTGGCAAGTTCAGGGAGAAACCTTGCGAAAGGGTTTTACAGTGACCGACGCGTATACGCCGGCCGCGACATAAGGATCGGCCTTGGCCCAGGCCTCTGCGTCCTCCAGCGAGTCAAACTCCGCGACGATCAGGCTCCCGGTGAATCCGGCCGGGCCGGGATCGTTGCTGTCGATGGCCGGGAACGGCCCGGCGAGCAATAGTCGGCCCTCATTCTGGAGCTGCTTGAGACGATCAAGATGTGCGGGTCGCACTGACTGGCGTCGCTCGAGACTGTTTTCGACGTCGACCCCATAAATTGCATACCACATCAGTCTGGCGTCCGGTGTTCAGGGGTCTGCGCCTCCGGCGACTTGCCGGCCATGTAGCGCGCCATGTAGAAGGCCTGCAGGATCACGAACAGGAACGTCAGTCCCAGCATGCCGAAGACCTTGAAGTTGACCCAGATTGCCTCGCGTTCCGCAGGTGCCAAATCGAGGGCGTAGTAGAAAGCCACATAAATGTTAAGCGCACCCATCAGCATGAAGAAGATCCCCCAGCTGATGTTGAGGCGCCGCCACGCTGCCGCCGGCAGCTCCACCTGGGTGCCGAGCAAGCGATGCATCAGGGTCTTGTTGCCGATCCAGTGGCTGCCGAGTATCAGCGCGCCGAACAGCCAGTTCACGAGCGTCGGCTTCCACATGATGAAGCGGTTGTCGTGCAGCAGCAGTGTCAGCCCCCCGAAAACCACGATGACCGAGAGGGTCACGAGGTGCATGGGCTCGAAGCGCCGATGGCGGGTCCAGTAATAGCCCACCTGCACGAACGAGGCGACGATGGCCACAGCCGTGGCGACGTAAATGTCGTAGGTCTTGAAAGCCGCAAAGAACAGCAGCAGCGGAAACAGGTCAAAAAATAGCTTCATGGGAAATCAACGGTGCGGGGGCGTTATTGTCGCACCCGCGCGAGGGCAGGGGCAATATCGCCGCTGGCGGGCATCTGCCCGCCGGTGCTAGAGAGGCGACTAGAAGCGCCAGCCGATTGCGGCGCTGGCCATCGGCAGGTACTGCATGAAACGCAGGTGGCTCTTGAGCTGTTCTTCCGTGGCACTTATGTCGGCCGGGGACGCGGGTGGAACCGAGGTAAGCCGAACATCGAATTTCCCGATGTATGAAAAGCCAACATCCAGCGACCACATGAATCCTTTCTCCTTCTCGCCCATGTTTCCCCAGCCGGCGCCGAGGTACGGACCCCAGTCCCGGTCGAACTGAAGATTTGCGGTGAGGGTACCGCTATATGGGGTGCCATTGATGTCAGTGACTGTTGCGGTAAATTCGCGGTCATTTTTGGCCGTATACAGGATGCCGAAGGTGAGATGGAAGATGCCTGAATCCGGTCGCCAGTCAAGCAACCCGCTGACCGTGCGCAGTGTGTAGTCGCTTTCCCAGTCGATGCCATCGTATCTTATGGGCCAATTACGGCCGGTATTGGTGAAGCTGGCTCGCAGGTTGGTGTCGTTACTCGTGTTAACACCGATGTCGATGCCGTAACCGGGGCCGTAGCCTATTGCGCCGGCGCGGGCATCGACGAATACTTCGGCGGCCGCGCTCAAGGGCAATAGGGCAATGAGTGCGAGGGTGCCAGAACCAATCCAGATCCGCATGGCTCGAGTTTTCATATTTGTTGCTCCTTGAAATGATCAGCCGGTGACCCTGATCGCGGCGAAATAGAAGACATCAGCAGCGGAAACAGGCAGGTTAGAGAATAGCCGATTGGGAACTCAGCAGTGCGGGGGCACTATTGTCGCACCCGCGCGAGGGCAGGGGCAATATCGCCGCTGGCGGGCATCTGCCCGCCGGTGCTAGAGAGGCGACTAGAAGCGCCAGCCGACGGCCGCGCTAATCATCGGGATCCAGCGCAGGAAGCGTAAATCATCCTCAAGCTTCTGCTCCTCGGCACGCAGGTCGCTGTCCGGGACAGGGGTCGAACTCGTCAGATGCACATTAACACCGCCCAGGAAGGCGACACCCAGATCGGCAGTCCACATGAAGCCCTTATCTTTCTTGCCCATGTTGCCCCACCCAACGCCGGCGTACGGACCCCAATCGCGATCGTATTCCATTCGTCCAGTCAGCGTCGTGTTATAGGTGCCGCTGCCGATTTCCAGCGCGGTGCCCGTTGCCGAAATCTCGAGATCGTTCTTGTCCGCATAAAGCAACCCAAAGGTGAGGTGAAAGACTCCTGACATGGGTCGCCAATCCACCAAGCCGCTCCAAGTGCGGTGCTTGTAGTCGCCCGTATAGTCCACGTTATCGTAGGTTCTGTCCCAATCTCGATCGGCATTGGTAAAGCCCAGTCGCACGCTGGTGTTATCGCTGGTATTGACACCGACGTCGAAGCCGTAGCCGAGACCCCAACCCATTCCACCGGCTCGGGCATCAACAAAAACCTCGGCGGCAGCGCGCAGTGGCAACGCAGCCAGCAGTGCCAAGGCGCTGATTCCCACAAATGTCCGCATGCGTTGAGTTTCCATCGTCATTGCCCCCTCATAAACGGTTGGCTCGGCGGCGCGGCCGAGGTCCCTTGTCGAGCTAATCCCACGCACTATCTGACCGACTGCGTGCAGGTGTCAATGACATGACAACGGGCGGGCTTAGCTAGCGCCATCCGGATATTCGGGGCAGCCAGCCAGGCCGAATTGCGTCATAATAAACGATCTTCGTCGCTGTCCCGCCCCATGCATTCCCGCTACGACCTCCACAGTCACAGTCTCTGTTCGGACGGCACCCTCACACCTACGGAACTGGTCGAGCGCGCCGGCGCCGCAGGAATCCACATGTTGGCGCTTACCGATCACGACGCCACCGACGGTCTGGCGGAAGCGCGCGCCGCGGCGGCACGCACTGGCATCGGCCTGGTTGCCGGTGTCGAGATATCGGTAACCTGGGGTGGACCGACGGTGCACATCGTGGGTCTTAATATCGATCCCGATAACGTTACGTTGCAGCAAGGACTCGCGGGACTTCGTGAGTTCCGCAACTGGCGCGCGGAGGAGATCGACCGGCGGCTTGCCAAGCATCGCATCACCGGCGCGTTGGCCGGCGCGCGGCGCTACGCCAAGGGTGCGATCGTCTCGCGCACGCACTTCGCGCGCTTCCTGGTCGAGCGGGGTTATGTGCGTGGCATGTCGCAGGCATTTCGCCAGTTTCTTTCTCGCGGTCAGGCCGGCTACGTCCCCGGGCGCTGGGCGACGCTGGAGCATGCAGTTGCCTGGATACGTGCCGCGGGCGGCCAAGCGGTGATCGCACACCCGGCGCGCTACAGGCTCTCGTCCGGAAAATTGAAACGACTGTTCGACGAGTTCCGTTCCGTCGGGGGCGAGGCAATCGAAGTGATTTCCGGGAGCCACGATCCGCAAACCAATGCGCACCTGGCGCGGCTTGCCGGAGAATTCGACTTCTTGGGATCGCTCGGCTCCGACTACCACGGACCGGAACCCGTGTCCGGACAGGACAGGCCCTGGGCCGAGCTTGGTCGCCTGCCACCGTTGCCGGACGAGTGCACGCCGGTGTGGCGGTCGTGGCCGGCGCAGGCCGCCTGACGCCGCGAAGGCCGGCGCATGGCACAGTACTTCGAAGTCCATCCCACGCATCCGCAGCCGCGCCTCATCAAGCGAGCGGTCGAGATCCTGCGCGAAGGGGGCGTGATCGCGTATCCAACCGATTCCAGTTATGCGCTGGGTTGCCACATCGGCGACAAGGACGCTGTCGAGCGGATACGTCGCATCCGTAAGGTCGATGAGTCGCACAATTTCACCCTGGTCTGCCGTGATCTCTCCGAGCTCGCGACCTACGCACGTGTTAGCAACGCCGACTTTCGCATTCTGAAGGCACTGACGCCTGGCCCGTATACTTTCCTGTTGTCGGCCACGAAGGACGTGCCTCGTCGCCTGCAGCACCCGAAACGCAAGACAATTGGCCTGCGCGTGCCGGACCACGCCATCGTGAGCGCGCTGCTGGCTGAACTGAAAGAACCGATCATGAGCTCAACGCTCATCCTCCCGGGGGATGAGTTGCCCGCGAGCGACCCGCAGGAAATCCGCGAGCGACTCGAGCGCCAGGTCGATCTCGTGATCGATGGCGGCAACTGCGGCCTGGAGCCCACTACCGTGCTCGCGCTGGAAGACGGGCAAGTCACCCTGGTGCGCGCCGGCAAGGGCGATACCAGCGTCTTTTCAGCGGACTAGCCGCCATTTTCGTGGCAATTCAAGGGGACAGGGGTCCCCTGTTATACTGCGCCGATGCCGGATTTCAACCTGCCGTTGCCCCAGCTGATTGCGGTGGCGGTACTCCCGATTCTCTTTGCCATAACGGTCCACGAGGTCGCTCACGGCTGGGTCGCCAAACAATTTGGCGACCTGACCGCGGCGCGCCTCGGTCGCCTGACGCTGAACCCACTCAAGCACATTGATCCGGTGGGCACGGTATTGGTGCCGGCGTTGTTGTTGCTTCTCAAATCCGGCTTTCTGTTCGGTTGGGCGCGCCCCGTGCCGGTCAGTTTTGAGAATCTGCGGAATCCGAAGCGCGACATGATCTTTGTTGCGGCTGCGGGCCCGGCCGCCAACCTGTTGATGGCGATCTTCTGGGGCATGATCGTCAAGCTTTCGACTTTTCTCCCCGACACCCTTCGCTGGGTCGCGGAACCACTCATGTACATGGGCTGGATCGGCATCCTGATCAACAGCTTGCTGTTGGTGTTCAACCTTCTCCCGATCCCGCCGCTGGATGGGGGACGGGTAGCAGTCGGCCTGTTACCAGGGCCGATGGCATACCAGCTTTCGCGCCTCGAGCCCTTTGGGGTATTCATCGTGCTGGCACTCGCCTTTAGTGGGTTGCTATGGTTCGTGATCAATCCGCTCGTGAATTTCGTGGCTGCCGTCGTGATTCGCTTGACTGGAATCGGCTAGGCAATGGCAAGCGTGCTTTCCGGCCACTCGGTGCGAGTGCTTTCCGGCATGCGCCCGACCGGGCGTCTGCACCTCGGGCACTATCATGGCGTGCTGAAGAACTGGGTCAGGCTACAGGCCGAGTACGACTGTTTCTTCTTTATCGCCGACTGGCACGCGCTGACGACACATTACGAGAATCCCCACATTATCGAGGAATCGGTGTGGGACATGGTGATCGACTGGCTGGCGGCTGGTGTGGACCCCAACACCGCCACGCTGTTCATCCAGTCGCGGGTGCCGGAACATGCCGAGCTACACGTGCTGCTGTCGATGATCACGCCGCTCTCGTGGCTCGAGCGTGTGCCGACCTACAAGGATCAGCAGGCCGAACTCAAGGACAAGGATCTCGCTACCTACGGCTTCCTTGGCTACCCGTTGCTGCAGAGTGCGGACGTGCTTGCCTACCGCGCCGGTTTGGTACCGGTCGGCGAGGATCAGGTTCCGCACCTTGAGGTGACCCGCGAGATTGCACGCCGCTTCAACCACCTCTATGGGCGCGAGCCTGGTTATGAGCAGCGCGCTGAAGAGGCGATCTCGAAGCTGGGCAAAAAAAACGGCAAGCGCTACCGCGAACTGCGCACCGCCTACCTCGAGCAGGGCGACGCCGAGGCGCTGGCAACAGCGCGTGCATTGCTTGATCGGCAGAAGAACATCACCATCGGCGACAAGGAACGCCTGTTCGGGTTTCTGGAGGGTGGCGGCAAGATCATCCTGCCGGAGCCGCAGGCAAAGCTTACGCCATCGGCAAAGATGCCCGGCCTCGACGGGCGCAAAATGTCAAAGTCTTATGACAACACGATCAGCCTGCGCGAGGAGCCAGCCGAGGTTGAACGCAAGCTAAAGACCATGCCGACCGATCCGGCGCGCGTGCGCCGCAGCGATCCGGGCGATCCTGCCAAGTGCCCGGTATGGCAGTTCCACGAAGTTTATTCGGACGACAAAATCCGCGAGTGGGCGAGGGCCGGCTGCCGCTCGGCCGGTATTGGTTGCCTCGAATGCAAGCAGCCGGTGATTGACGCCGTGTTGGCGGAACTCAAGCCCATTCAGGAGCGCGCTGCGGAGTTTGCCCGTGACCCCGTGGTGGTGAAAAATATGATCACCGATGGTTGTCGCCGTGCACGCGACGCCGCGGAAGAAACGTTGGTTGAGGTAAGAGCCTCCATGGGACTTGCGTACAACTGATGACGACTGAGACGCCTACTACCGAGCAGGACCGCGACGAGCCAATCGCGCGTTTCCGCGACCAGTTGGTCGTAAAGCTGCCGGAGGACCTTTATATTCCCCCGGAAGCGCTCGAAGTGTTTCTTGAAGCGTTTGAGGGTCCACTCGATCTGCTGCTCTATCTGATCCGCAAGCAGAATCTCGATATTCTCGATATTCCGATTGCCGAGATCACGCGTCAGTACATGGCCTATATAGATCTCATGCGAGACATAAAGCTCGAGCTCGCGGCCGAATACCTGGTGATGGCCGCCATGCTCGCGGAGATCAAGTCGCGCATGCTGCTGCCACGTCCGGCCGCACCCGAGGGCGAGGAGGTCGACCCTCGCGCCGAGCTGGTGCGGCGCCTGCAGGAGTACGAGCGCTATCGCGCGGCGGCCGAATCACTCGATCGCGTTCCGCAAGTGGGACGGGAGATTCATCTGACCGTGGTCGAGCCGCCCGCGGGTTCGGTGGCCCGCCCGCTGCCGAACGTGACCATGTTCGAGCTGGTCGACGCCTTCAAACAGGTGCTGGAGCGTGCCGCGCTCTACCGTCACCATCGCATCCATCTCGAACCGCTCTCGGTGCGTGAGCGCATGACCACGATCCTCACGCGCGTTTCGAGCGAGCAGTTTCTGAGCTTCGAATCCTTGTTCGACGTGACCGAGGGTCGTATGGGGCTGGTAGTGTCGTTCCTTGCCGTGCTGGAGCTGCTCAAGGAATCGCTGATTGTGATAGTCCAGCATGAGCCATTTGCGCCGATACATGTGAAGGCCGCCTGATGAAGAAGTCCGCCGTCAATCCCGAACTGAAGAACATCGTCGAGGCCGCATTGCTCGTGGCGCATGAGCCGGTGACGCTCGAGCGGCTGCAGCAGCTTTTCCCTGAAGCCGACGCACGCCCGACGCGCGACGAGCTTCGTGTGGCGCTCGATTCTCTTTCTAATGAATACGAGTCACGCGGGATAGAGATCAAGCAGATTGACAAGGGATACCGCATCCAGACACGCGACCGGTATTCGACTTTCCTGCAACGCCTCGTCGAGGAGCGACCGCCACGCTATTCGCGTGCGCTGCTCGAGACGCTTGCCATCGTCGCCTATCGTCAGCCGGTGACGCGTGGCGACATCGAGGAAATTCGCGGCGTGTCGGTGTCGACCGAAATCATCAAGACCCTGCTCGGACGCGAATGGATCCGTGAGGTGGGCCGGCGCGAGGTACCGGGCCGTCCGGTGCTGTACGGCACCTCGCGCGAGTTTCTCGAGCATTTCAATCTGAAAAGCCTTGAGGAGCTTCCGCCGCTCGCGGCGGTTCGCCCGCTCGAGCAGATCAGTGCCGAACTGGATCAGCGACTGGCGCAGGCGGGGGCTGGCGTGGTTGCGCACGCGGAACTTGGCCACACGATTGCGGACGAGGAGGGCGGCTCGGAAGCGTCACGTGACGAAAATAGGGCGGCCGCGCTGGAAGCGAGTCCCGCGCTCGACGCCAAGTCGGCAGTCAGCGAGTGATTGCCGGTACTCCCTCAGGGGAACACCTCGCCGATTTCGGTACCCATGACTTTCGCGGGCCGCTCCAGCGCTTCTTGCGCTCGCGGCTTTCGCGCATTCCTGCACAGCACTCTCGCGCGTATCAGCGCATCGCAGTTTGAAGTGGAAGGAGAGCGCCTACAGAAAGTCCTGGCGCGCGCCGGCGTAGGCTCGCGGCGCCAGATTGAACAGTGGATCACCGAAGGGCGGATCAAGGTGGGCGGCCTGCCCGCCACGCTCGGGCAGCGGGTAACACCGCAGCAGACCATCACCATCGATGGACATGTGGTTACTGGCGTCGCGCGCGCGGCGCGACCGCGGGTATTGGTTTATCACAAACCGGAGGGTGAGGTTTGCACAGCCTCGGACCCGCAAGGCCGGCCGACGGTATTCGCCAATCTACCCCGAATCCGCAATGCCCGCTGGGTAGCCATCGGACGTCTCGATTTCAATACGTCGGGTCTGTTGCTCTTTACGACAGATGGCGAGCTGGCGCATCGCCTGATGCATCCCTCAAGCGAGATTGAGCGGGAGTATGCCGTGCGCGTCCTGGGTGAAGTGACGGACGACATGCTGGGGCGCCTGAGAGATGGTGTGGTGCTGGACGATGGTCCCGCGCGCTTCGATACCATCGTCGACGCGGGCGGGACCGGCGCAAACCGCTGGTACCATGTCACGCTCCGCGAAGGCCGCAATCGCGAGGTGCGGCGCCTGTGGGAGGCCGTCGGTGGAAAAGTAAGCCGGCTGATCCGGGTGCGCTACGGCAATGTCATGTTGCCGCGTCATGTTCGTGCGGGACGTTCGGAGGACCTTGATGCCGAATCTACCGCAGCGCTCTACGCGCTTGCCGGTCTGTCGCCGCCCGAAACCGAACTAAAAAGGAAGAAGGGGGACGCCGCGCCCGAGCGCCCCCGGCGGAGCCGCCTGGCAGGTCGCACCCGGCGCGAAGAAGGCCGGCGTGCCGGGCGCAGCACGGCGCGCGACAGGAGGAAGAAATGACGACCATTGTCGTTGTGCGAAAAGGCAACCAGGCCTGTATTGCCGCCGATACGCTAACTTCGTTTGGCGCCAAGAAATACAGCGCGACTTACAAGGCCGAGGCGAGCAAGATCCTGCGCCTGGGCGAGTCATGGGTGGGACTCATTGGCGCCCCAGCCCATCGGCAGGTGATGGAAAGCCTGGTGCGCGAACATGCCGGCGCCTTGCGGCTCGACTCCCGCCAGGCCATCTTCGAGAGCTTTCGGGCCCTGCATCCGGTGCTGAAGGAACAGTACTTTCTCAATCCGAAGGAGGAGAAAGAACCCTACGAGACAATCCAGCTCGACATGCTCATCGCCAATCGCCACGGAACGTTCTATCTCAGCACGCTGCGAGATGTGTATGAGTTCTCGCGTTTTTGGGCGATTGGCTCGGGCTGCGAATTTGCCCTTGGCGCGCTGTATGCGCGCTACGACCAAAAGCTTGATGCGCGCGCGATCGCGGAGGGGGCGGTGCGCGCCGCTTGCGAATTCGACAACGCCAGCGCGCTGCCGCTGACGTCCCACGTTGTGGCGCTGGAGGGCGGACGGGGCGGGTCGAGTCCCCGGTCGACGTTCGTGCGCAGGCTGGCCAGCCGTCGCCAACGGCGATCCGGCCGAAAGTAATTCCCCGTTCGGAGGGTGTTGACAACAGGGGTCCGGCCCGGGCTATCATTCTAACGTTCATTAGAACGATAGCCAAATGAAAGCCAGACAAGTCAAGACCTTGCTCTACGAACAGGTGGCCCGCATCGGCAAGGCGGTGTCCAGCCCCAAGCGCCTGGAGCTAATCGAGGTTCTCGGTCAGGGCGAGAAGAGTGTCGAGCAACTCGCCGCCGCGACCGAAATCAGCGTCAAGCTGGCCAGTGCCCACCTGAAGGAGCTCAAGGCGGCGCGTCTGGTGGAGTCGCGGCGCGACGGCAAGAATATCTTTTATCGGTTGCTGGACGATCAGGTATCGGGACTGTGGGTGACGCTCCGGTCTGTCGCCGAAGAGCGCCTGCTCGAACTTCAGGCGGCCATGAAGGATCTCGTGTCCCATTCATCGGAACTCGCGCCCGTGGGCGGAAAGGAACTGCTCGCGCAGGCCAAGCGCGGTGATGTCATCGTGCTCGACGTGCGACCCGAGTCCGAGTACCAGACGGCACATCTTCCGCATGCGCGCTCCATTCCCCTCGCCGAGCTCAAGGCGCGGATCGGTGAATTGCCGAAGGGCAAGCCGGTCGTCGCCTACTGCCGTGGTCCTTTCTGCCTGATGGCGAAGGAGGCCGTGGACCTGCTTGCCAAGAAGGGCATCAGAGCCGTGCGCCTCGAAGACGGCGTCGCCGAGTGGCGCGCGCGTGGTTTGCCGCTCGCGATTTGATCAACTTCTGACCCCATTACCCGGAGACTATCAAATGTTCTTCAAGCAACTTGCATCGAAGGAATCGACGCTGTCGTACTTCTTTGGTTGCGGCGGTCTTGGCAAGGCCGTGGCCGTAGACGTAGTGGCCGGGGACGAGCAATGGTTCATCGACCAGGCAAGGGAGGCCAAAGTCACCATTACGCACGTGATCGATACGCACGTGCACGCTGATCATTACTCGGGCGGCCGAAAGCTTGCTCAGATGGTCGACGCGCCCTATTGCCTGCACGAAAGTGACCAACAACTCGTGAAATTCGATTTCGAGCCGCTGAAGGACAATCAGATCATCGGGGTGGGCAACGTGGTGATAAAGGTGCTGCATACTCCCGGTCATACGCCGGACAGCATCTGCCTGTTGGTGACCGACAAGCGTCGTGGTGATGCGCCGTGGTTCGTCGTGACCGGCGACACATTGTTCGTCGGTGCCATCGGACGTCCGGATTTGGCCGGCAAGGAAAAGGAAATGGCCGCGCAACTCTACGACAGCCTGCACGCCAAGCTTTTGCCGTTGCCAAATGAGGTGGAGTTGTTTCCTGGCCACCAGGCCGGAAGCGTTTGTGGTGCCGGGCTCTCGGGCAAACCTTCTTCCACGCTCGGTTTCGAGAAGCGCTGGAACCCGGCGCTGTCGATGGACAAGGTGGGCTTCGTCGAGTATCTCACGCGCGAGATTCCACCACGGCCGGCGGCCATGGACCGCATGGTGGCCGCAAACATCGCTGCCTGATTCGAAGTCGCGCCGTACGCCATGAACACTGCGCAGCACGCACCCCGGAGCTTCGCCGGATACCGTCACGGCATCCGCGACAATCTCGCGCAGTTCCTGCATCAGCTGGTGCAGGTGTTTTTCGTGGGGCTGACGCTCGGCATGATGCGCACCGTCGTGCCGGCGCTGGCTGAAAGCGAGTTTGGCGTGCCACGCGGATCGTTCATTCTGCTCATGGCATTCGTCGTCGCTTTCGGATTTGTCAAAGGCGCGCTGAATTTTGTCGCCGGTCGTCTTTCCGAGCGGTTGGGTCGAAAGACGGTTCTGTTGCTGGGTTGGGCTTCGGCCATTCCCATCCCCTTCATGATTTTGTATGCCCCTGGCTGGAACTGGATCGTGGCTGCAACCGTGCTGCTTGGCATGAACCAGGGTTTCACCTGGTCGATGACGCAAACCGCCAAGCTGGATATCACGCGGGCCGACCAGCGCGGCCTGACGATGGGCCTCAACGAGTTCTCGGGATACGTCGGCGTGGCAATTGCCGGCATCATCACTGGCTATCTTGCGTCGAGCCTGGGACCGCGCATGGGCCTGTTCGTTTTTGGTTCGGTCGTGATCGTCGCGGCGATGGTGCTGACAGCCGTCTGGGTAAAGGAGACGCTTTCTTGGGCGCACGCTGAGGGCGCGCGCCACGCCGCTGGCAAGGCCACCGGACCCAGGGCGCGATATCCGCAGAACATTGGCGATCAACCGACGACGTGGGAAGTATTCACGCTCATGAGCTGGCGCGACCGGCGCATGGCGGCGATCAGTCAAGCCGGGTTGATCGAGAAATTCGTCGACGCGCTGATATGGGTGGTTTATCCGGTTTACCTCTACGAGCGCGGCTTGGGTCTTGCCAACATCGGATGGGTCGTCGGCGTCTATGGTTTCGTGTGGGGCGGCTTGCAGTTCTTCACCGGCAAACTGTCCGATCATATTGGCCGTCAGAAGCCGATTGTGTGGGGCATGTGGCTGTGCGGAGCGGGCGTGGCCATGATGCTCGCCGGCGAAGCTATATGGTGGTGGGCGTTGTCGGCGGCGGTCACCGGCTTCGGCATGGCACTGCTCTACCCGAATCTCTCTGCCGCGGTTGCCGATATTGCCCACCCCAGCTGGCGCGGCAGCGCAATTGGCATTTACCGCTTCTGGCGCGATCTCGGCTATGGCATCGGCGCATTGTTACTCGGTTTGGTGGCGCACCTTTCCGGTCGGCTGGAATCAGGACTGTGGTTCGTGGCCATTGCCATGGGGCTTTCGGGCCTGGTCGTGTACATCTGGAGCGAAGAGACACACCCGCGACTCAATCCAGCCCATTGAGCTTGCCGGCCATGTGTATCGTTGCGCGGGACGTCTCAAAGTCGGCGCGCGGAGGCAGCAAATGGACCACAAGGCTCATTGGGAAAACATCTACCAGACCAAATCGCCGCTGGAGGTAAGTTGGTACCAGCGAGAGCCAGCGGTATCGCTTGGACTGATTGATCGCGCGAGTGTGGATCGGGATGCGCCCATTATCGATGTCGGTGGCGGGGCATCAGTTCTGGTAGACCGGTTGCTGTCGCGCGGCTACCTGCACGTTTCCGTGCTGGATGTTTCCGCCAGGGCGCTGGCCTGCGCGCGAGCGCGTCTGGGCGATCTTGCGCGGTCAGTGGAGTGGATTGAGGCCGACATCACTTCATTTCAGCCACCTCATCACTTCCGGGTGTGGCATGACAGGGCGGTGTTTCATTTCCTCACCGACCCGCCAGACCGGCGTGCGTATGTGAAGGCGGTCAATGAGGGCCTTGAGCCGGGCGGACATCTCATCATTGCGACCTTTGCCATTGGCGGTCCGACGAAGTGCAGCGGGCTGGACATCTGTCAGTACGACGCCGCGCGCATGAGCGCGGAATTGGGACCGGGGTTTGAGTTGATGGAGGAGGTTGGTGAGACCCATGCGACGCCGGCTGGCAAGGAACAGCGTTTCATCTTTCTGCGTTACCGGCGCCGCGAGCGTGATACGGACTAGAAGGCTTCCTTCATCATCTCGACATAGGTCATGTTGGCGTTGCGTCGCGCCAGTTCTTCGAAGTTGGCGAGATGCTTGAATTTCGATTGATCGAGCTTGTTCACAAAGTCGTTGAGATCGGCAAGATTATCGACCGCCTTCCGGGCACTCTCCCGCAATAGCACGAGGTAATCACGCGTCTCGCGCTTCGCTTTGGCGATGTCGGTGAGTTTGCCGTGGCCAGGCACAATGACCTTGGGGGATAGCGATATGGCGGCATCGAAGGCCTCGATCCACCCGGTCGTGCTGCTGATTGGAATCACTGCAAGCATCCGGTCGACGTAGATGATGTCCCCGCTGAAAAGCACGCCTGCGGACGGAAGCCACACCACGAGGTCTCCCGCCGTATGGGCCGGGGCAAAGTGCCTCAGTTCTGCCGCCCAGTCACCGAGATCGATTCGGTGCGCCTTGTCGACCTCGTTCGAAGGAAACACGAGCGTGGTACCAGCGGCCCGTTCCTTCAGCCGATTGCGGTTGTCCTCAAGTTGCCCGGTACCCAACTCACGCATGAGCCGTACTGCCTCCTTGTGGGCATAGAGCTGCGCACCCTGTCTCTGAAAGTAGGCGTTTCCTAGCCAGTAGTGGTTCTGGCTGTTGGTATTGACCACCCACTTCACGGGCTTGTCCGTTACGGCGCGGATGGCGCGATGCAGGGCGGTAGCGACGCGCGTACTCGGACCGGTATTGATGACGAGGACACCGTCACCTCCGATGACGAAGCCGAGATTGGCGTTGAGACCGTCATTTTCGTAGGTCTGACCCTCCAGCGCGCCAATCACGGCATACACGCCATCGGCGACTTTGACGGGCCTGAGCGACAGGTCGGCCGCAAAGGCCAGGTGCGGCATCACCAACAGGAACAGGGCAAGCAGGGCGCGAACCATGGCAAATCTCCCGAGGTAGGTAACTAATGTTATAGATTCCACAGCCATGTAATATATTCCACATGAACGCTCCGACGCGGCTTCGATGGCTCACGCTGGTGATCAGCCTGTCCGGCCGGCGCGGGACGGCGCGCATGCGTGTGTGGAGGGCCCTCAAGGCGCGCGGCGCGGCGGTGTTGCGCGATGGCGTCTATCTACTGCCGGAATCCTCCGGAGCGCGCGAACTGTTCGAGGCCCAGGCGGGAACCATCCGCGGCGCGGGCGGCAACGCGCATGTCCTGGTGCTCGATCACCTGCCGCCCTCCGAGTCCACGGCATTCAGAGCCATGTTCGATCGCACTGGCGAGTATGGCCGGATTATCGAAGGCCTGCGGAAATTTCGGGGAACCGCCGTGCTACGTCGGCGGGGCAGCGCCGACGCCCTCCGAAAGCTGCGGCGCGAATTCGAGGCGGTGCGCGCCACGGATTATTTTCCCGGTGCCGCCGCCGAGGAGGCACAGGCCATGCTTCTCGAAATAGAAGCCTTGCTGCGCGCCACGCAATCGCCAGGTGAACCCATCACGCAGACGGGTACCGTGCCGCGACTCGATGCGCGAGGTTATCGGGGCCGGCTCTGGGCGACACGCGCGCGCCCGTGGGTGGATCGGCTGGCATCGGCGTGGCTCATCCGGCGTTTCGTGGACCCCAAGGCAAGGATTCTCTGGCTGAAAGATATCCGGCGCTGTCCCCGGAACGCGCTGGGATTCGATTTCGACGGCGCGCGCTTTTCGCATGTGGGCACGCGCGTCACTTTCGAGGTATTGGCCGCAAGCTTCGGGCTGGAAGAGGATCGCGCGCTGATGCGGGTGGCGGCGCTCGTGCATTGCCTCGACGTAGGTGGCGCGCCCGTGGCGGAAGCGGCCGGGATCGCGGCCGTGCTCACCGGATTGCGCGAGCAGTACCGCAAGGACGATGCGCTCCTGACCGCAGCCAGCGCCGTCTTCGACAGTCTCTATATCGGTTATCAACAACGGGAGTGATGCATGTCTGAGCATTCAGGAAAGGCGGCGGTGCCGACGGAGGCGCCTGCCCCGGTATCGTTCGGCGAGGCCTTTTGGTATTGGCTGAAGCTCGGTTTCGTGAGTTTTGGCGGACCGGCCGGCCAGATCTCGATGATGCATCAGGAATTGGTCGAGCGTCGGCGCTGGATCAGCGAACACCGCTTTCTGCATGCCCTGAACTACACCATGGTGCTCCCCGGCCCGGAGGCGCAGCAGCTTGCCACCTATATTGGCTGGCTCATGCATGGCACGCTCGGCGGCATCATGGCGGGCACGTTGTTCGTGTTGCCGTCGCTCTTCATTCTTATCGCGTTGACCTGGATTTATATCGCCTTCGGTAACATTCCGGCGGTCGCCGGAGTGCTGTATGGCATCAAGCCAGCGGTCACTGCGATCGTGGTATTCGCGGCCTATCGCATCGGGTCGCGCACGCTCAAGAACGGCGTGCTGTGGGCGATCGCGGCGGCGGCGTTTGTCGCGATTTTCGCGCTCGATGTCCCGTTTCCTTACATCGTACTCGGCGCCGGCCTGATTGGTTACCTCGGTGGTCATGTGGTGCCCGACAAGTTTCGGGCGGGCGGTCATCACGGCGAGCGCCACAAAGCCTACGGTCCGGCACTGATCGACGACCATACTCTGGCACCAGAGCATGCCCGTTTCAGGTGGGCACGCTCGGCCATGTTCGCGGCGGTCGGCCTGATCATCTGGGGTGTTGCGATGACGTTTTTCATCGCGCAGTGGGGTTGGGAGGGAACGCTCACTCGCATGGGCTGGTTCTTTACCAAGGCCGCACTGCTCACCTTCGGTGGTGCCTATGCCGTGCTTCCGTACGTCTACCAAGGTGGTGTCGAGGAGTACGGCTGGCTCACCGGCTTGCAGATGATCGACGGGCTGGCACTTGGGGAGACCACCCCGGGTCCTCTAATTATGGTTGTCGCCTTTGTCGGTTTTATCGGCGGCTGGACCAAGGAGGTGTTCGGTCCGTGGTCGCTCGCCCTGGCGGGAATCGCGGGCGCAAGCGTGGCGACCTTCTTTACCTTTCTCCCATCTTTTCTCTTTATTCTAGTCGGCGGTCCGGCGGTCGAGGCGACGCGCCATGAAATAAAATTTACTGCGCCACTCTCGGCAATCACTGCGGCGGTGGTGGGAGTGGTGCTGAATCTCGCGGCATTCTTCGCTTACCACGTGCTTTGGCCGCAGGGCTTCGCGCAGCCATTCAATATCCGATCGTTGTCCGTCGGATTTGAGTGGGTGTCGGCCATTGTCGGCATCGCGGCATTTATCGCGCTATGGCGATTCAAAATCGGGATCATCCCTGTGATTGGCGCCTGTGCGGCCACGGGCCTCGTCTATACGTTGGCACGCCCGCTCCTTTTCTGACATCTCGCCTTATGCGAGAGGAGGATTCATGGTCGATTCAGCGCTTCGCCGTCACTGGCGGGAGATTGGAAGCGGCTTTCTCAAGATTGGCGCCATGAGCTATGGCGGGCCCGCGATCATGGGGCTGATGCAGACTGAATTCCAGGAAAAGCGCAACTGGCTCTCCAAGAAGCGTTTTCTGGAGGGCTTGGCGCTGGTCAATTTGTTGCCCGGTGCTGGCGCCACACAGGTGGGTATCTACGTCGGCTACGTCCGAGCGGGCTGGTGGGGAGGGCTGCTCGCCGGCGTGTGCTTCATCGTACCGTCGTTCGTCATCATGCTTGCGTTGACATTGGCCTACGCGCAATACGGCACCTTTGCAGCGGCGAAGGACGTGTTCTACGGCCTTGGGCCAATAGTCGTTGGGATCTTTGCGGTGGCTGTTTATCGGCTCGGCAACAAAGCCGTGGGCGATTGGTGGCAGGGAGGGGTTACGGCGGGAGCGGCTCTGCTGGCGGCATTCACGCCATTTGGCATTGTGCCGACGCTGCTCTTGGCAGGCGCCCTCGGCGTGGCGCGTTACGGGCATCGCCGCGCGGGTGTCACCGCGGCAGTCGTCGTACTCGGCGTGGCGCTGTCGTTAAGGTTTGTCGGCGGCACGCTTGATCGCGCAGCCCTCGCTTTGGTGACCGAGGGTAAGACGGGTCTCGTCGACATTGCACTATTTTTCTTTGGCGTTGGCGCGTTTTCGTTTGGGGGCGGCCTGAGTATGCTCGCCTTCATGCAAGACCAGGTGGTAAACCAGATGCGCTGGCTGAGCGATCGGGAGTTTCTCGATGGTCTTGCGCTAGGGCAGCTCACACCCGGACCGATCCTGATGGTGGCGGCCTTCGTCGGATACAAGCTCGCCGGGATCACCGGCGCGCTGGTCGCGGCGCTGGCGATCTTCTTGCCGTCGTTTCTCCTGATGCTGTCAATTCTGCCGTGGATGGTGCGAATCAGGGAGTGGCGCTGGATGAAGCCTGCTCTGAAGGGTATTGGTCCGGCGGTGATCGGGTTGTTGATCATCACGCTCAGTCAGATGCTGCCGGCGGCAGTGACCGATGCCTTCACCGGCGTGTTGATGGTGGCTGCCGTGGCAGGTCTGATCATCTGGCGAATCGGGCCATTGCCTCCGATGCTCACTGGCGCTGCCGCCGGCTGGGCAGCGCGTCTGCTTCGATGACAGCCAGTTGGGCGGACCCGCTGTTGCGGGTAGAGTTGAGGCAGGAAGCGGGTCAGTCGGCGTGACGACGGGCCGCGGGTGGCAGCGACACAACCTGCCTTCGTCGCGACGCATACAGGAGCGTCGCACCGCTGATCACCATGACCACCTGTATCCACGGTAACAGCGGCTCGAGTTGCCTATAAAGGTGCTGCCAAGCTAGCAGCGTGCTCATTGGGTCAAGCGCTTGCGCCAGCAGCAGAACATCAAAGACCCAGCGTGGGCCCACGGTGCAACACGACGCCAGGCGCACGTACGAGACACTCAGGCCGAGCAGGGCAGCGCCGTATACGAACGCATGAATCTGCCAGCGTCGATTCATTGGGCGAGTGAAGTAGGAGGATGCCATGAAGGCAATCAGCAGATGGACGGCAAGGGTAAGCGGGTAGTAGTAGATGCCCCAAGTCTGGAGGCCCGTGGCGGTTGGCCGATGTTGCACAACGAAAACCGCCTGTTGCGCAGTCACCGACAGAGCAGCCGCGGGGTTGGAGCCCCATAGTGTGGCAAGTAGCGGCAGTTGCTCGAACAGCGGCAGAGAGATCGCGTTCGGCGCATGGCCGACACATACCGCGAGCAGTGTCGTTTCAATGGCGAGCAGGGACACGAAGATACCAACGGCGAGAAGCAGACCGTACCACAGTGTGACGGGTGCGTTGCGATTCATTCCGGCGGGGATTGTTGACACGTTGTTAGTCTAGTCCACGGAACATAAACCGTGCGGTGCGCTCGCTTGCGCGCGCAGCGGGCCCAAATCGTCTTGGGCCAGACGATGCAGAGAGCACCAACACTGGGGGATCGTGCGTGTGCGGATCGCCAAACGGAGTACCATCGAGCGTCCGTGTGGTGCGGCGCGGGCCTGACGCCGTTCGTCGCGCGCCGACCCAGGGTGCCGTGCCCTTTAGTTGCCGCCGCTCCCGGCCGTCACTTCCACTTCACGTGTCAGAAAGTAGTCCAGATCGAACCCATAGAGTGTGACCTCCGCGGTGGCATCGTCGGCGAGCACACCCTCGAGCTTGCCGAGTTCCGTCGCTTTGGTGTAGTTCACCAGTAGCGTGGTGCCGCCATAACCAAGTGTGAAAGTCTGCAGGCTGGAATCGAGCGCCGAGACATTACCCTTCGCCTTCACCGTGATGGTTTTCAGAGTTTGCGTCGCGACGCTTTGAGCCGTGCAGGTGGGTGGCGTTGTGCCGTTGTCAATCGTCTGGCAGCGTACCTTGGTCTTCAGGCGATCAGCGGCGGCGCGCCCCAGCAGCGTGTCGATGCCACTTTGGTCGGTAACACCAGCATACTGAACCGTGTAGGTACCGCCATCCACCGTCAGGACGAAGTGATCATAGGTCTCGTCGAGATCTGAAACATAACCGGACAGGCTCGTGCGGTATCCCACCGACAGTTTGTCATCGGCATGCAGGGGCGAGAGCTTGAGCGTCACCTCACAGGGCGTCGTGGCAAAGTCAACGGTGAATTCCTTGAGGTCGGCGTCGAGCGCAACATGCTCGTGCGATTGCGCCACGAGGTTGATCGCGCCGGTAATATCGAAAGAACAAACGCCATTCGCACAGGAGAGTCGGTTCGGCCGGTCGGAGTTGTCATCGTAATAGGAGACGAACTTGCATTGATCGGTAGTTGGCTGGCCGTTTATGGTTCGGCGCAGCGTGACGTCCTCGCCCAGCTCGACATGCAGCCGATTGTAGGGTCCCGCCTCGCACATCGTGGTGTCAACGCGCTCGACAATCTGATCATGGCCGAGTTCGGCGGCATCGATCGCCAGCGGTTCGTGGATGATCTCGCACGTACGGCCACCGGTGTGTCGCAATTGCACCGTATTGATCGTGAACTCAACGCTGTCGTAGTCGCCGAGGTCGTCCGTGACATAGGCAGAAACCGTGGCTGAGTTGGTTGGGTCGCCGTTGCCGCCGCCGCAAGCGTGGAGAAGAACCGTCGCACTCAGCGCAGTCAGGACTGCAAGAAAGAGCTGGGGCATTCGCATTTGTTACCTCCTGGAAATACATCAGGCAAGTAGTGATGGGTAATTCTGTTGCAGACGAGGCGCGGGAGGCAATTCTCGTTGGACGAACGGAAGCCCACTGCGGAAATAACGGCGGCCCTCGCGTTCGAACTTCCGGCATGGCACTCTGTGAGCCTCGAAAAAGAGCGGAGAAGGCTGGATATGAGGTGGGTTACCAGGGAGCGGCCCAAGATCGATCGTATCGCCTGTCCCTGGCTGATCGCGCGATTCATCGACAAGCACGCGGAGTTTCTCTACGTTCCTGCGAAGGACGTGATGCGAGTCGCGACGGAGCAGGGTGCCATTCCGTATGACGTGCCAGATGTGGAGTATGGACACGTTGGCGAGCTCTGCTCGTTTGACGCCTTCTTGAAGAAGCACAATCTCACCGATCCCGTGTTGCAGCGACTGGCAGCCATCGTGCGCGGTGCCGACACAGGCCGACCCGAACTCACGCCCCAATCGCACGGGTTGCTGGCTATTTCGATGGGACTGTCAAAGAACTTCGCCGATGACCACGAGATGTTGCGCTACGGCATGGTTATGTATGACGCCCTATATACCTGGTGCCAGAGCGGGAATACGTCGGGGCATGGCGGCGGCTGAGTTGGGGCTTCGCGGCCAGCCGCCGGGGCTGGCAACTTGACGGACCCGGGCGTCGGGCGTTAACTGCATGGCTTGTCTTGGGCGGTCAATGCTGCTCGACCGCGAGGTCACTAGAAAGATGAGCCAGCCCTACCAGCACGCGCTCCCCGTCGGTACCCGCGTCGAGTCCTACGAGATTCGCGATGTATTGGGCGTGGGCGGCTTCGGCATTACCTATCGGGCCTTCGATCACAATCTGGAATGTGACGTTGCAATCAAGGAGTACTTGCCGAGTCAGTTCGCAGTGCGGCAGGGTGATTCCACGGTCACGCCCAAGACGGATGGCGATGCGCCGGCATACGAGTACGGCCTGAAGCGCTTTCTCGAGGAGGCGCGCACGCTAGCCAAGTTCCGGGAGTCGCACATCGTGAGGGTGGTGCGCTACCTGGAAGCACACCACACGGCCTACCTGGTGATGGACTACGAGGCGGGAGAGCCGCTCAGCGCTATCCTCTCGCGTGAAATGCACCTCGACGAGGCGCGTATCACCGCAATCGTGGTTCCGATCCTTGAGGGTCTGCGGGTCGTGCATGCAAAGAATATTCTGCATCGCGATATCAAACCGGCGAACATTTGTTTGCGGCGCGACGGCACTCCGGTGCTGCTCGATTTCGGTTCTGCCCGGCAGGCGCTCGAGCAGAAGTCGCAGGTTCTCACCGGAGTCGTGACGCCGGGGTACGCGCCGATCGAGCAGTATTTCTCCGATGGTCGACAGGGTCCCTGGACCGACATTTACGCGATCGGGGCGACGATGTATCACTGCGCCATCGGAGTCGCGCCGGTAGTGGCCACCGAGCGCCTTGCGCTCATTCAGGACAAGGAGGCAGATCCCGTGGCGCGCGCCGCCGATCTGTTGCGCAACCGCTTCAGCGTTCATTTTCTCGAGGCGCTGGTGGCGATGATGAAACCCAATGCGAAGGATCGGCCGCAGACCGTCGATGAGGCGCTTGTGTGTCTGAAGGAGGGCAGCAAATCATCTGGGCGTCCGACGCTGGGGGGAGGCGCGACGACGGGGATCGGTCACAGTCCCGCCTGGGAACCGGGGTTGCTGCAACGTTTTGAATCTACGCTGGAGCCCCATGTTGGCCCGATCATGGCGAAGTCACTGGTGAGCAAGGCGGCCACCAAGACACAGAACGTGGAGGAGCTTTCGAGGCTACTCGCCGACTTTCTGCCGACCGAGCAGGCAAAGACCACGTTTCTTAGCCGCACGCGTAGCCTGACGCGGCGTGTGACGTCGGAGGCGGCCCCAGCCCCAGCCCCAGCCCCAGCCCCAGTTCCGTCCCCACCCCTGGCATCCACCGCACCGCAGCCAGGCGCCAGGGTGAGCGAGCCTATCACCACCCCGGCGGTAGATGGCGAACAACAGCGGCGCGCCACCGAGGCGTTGGCCGTCTACCTGGGACCTTTCGCCCGGGTCCTGGTGAAAAATGCTGCCCGCCGCGCAGCGGACGCCAGCGAGTTCTTCCGATTGTTGGGCGAGGAGATTGCTGACGACAAGCAGCGTGAGGCATTCCTGCGAGCCATGGAGCGTGGGCGGGCGATGGCCGGGAATTGACCATCCGGGGCGGCATCAGGCGTCGTGTCCGTGCATGCCCTACCCATGTAACGGCTCTCCCGTTAGGATGGTACGGGGAACAGTACATAACAAACGGGGCGGCTGTCAGTTAGCCTCAAACGGTGGGGGATACGCAATGACGGCGCCCAGCAGGCGGCTCGGCAGCATGGCGTTGTTCGCCGGCGCGCTCGGCGTCGCGATGCCGGTCGCTGCCGACTGGAGCGCCCGGCGTGTCTACGATCCTTTCAGTGGCCAGTCGCCCTGCGTTGCTGAAACGGATTTCGTAAGTCTGCACGATGGGTATCAGGACACTCGCCTGCGGCTGCGGGTGGGCCAGCAATCCGTCGCCATCGTCACGGAGTCCAACATCGACGGCAGTAAACCAGGCGCCGGAATTGCGGTGGACGATCAGTCACTGATTCCTTTCGATGAGATCAATCTGGAGCAGACTGCTGTCTTCCATAAGCAAGCCGCCACGCTCATAGAGCAGTTCAAGCTTGGCCGCGAGGCCAGTGTGCGCCTGCATTTCTGGCCGACGTGGGCGCCCAAGGGCCTGAAGACGATCACGATAAGCCTCATTGGCTTCACGCGGGCCTACACCCAACTACCTAACTGTTCCTGAAATACGAAGGGCAAGTAGTACGCTGCCGTCGATCTACCAAGAAGAAACGGAGACTGGAGGGGTATTATGAAACTTGTTGTCAAATTCAATCTCGTGCTGATTGCGGTGCTGGCGCTTGGCCTGGTGCTCATCGGGACGCTGTCCTATCGCATCCTGCAACAGAATGCGCGCAACGAGATCGTGGAGCGGGCCGGTATGATGATGGAAGCGGCGCTCGCGGTACGCAGCTACACGGTTAGCGAGATCCGCCCCTTGCTTGCCTTGCAGACGAAGACCACCTTCCTGCCGCAGACGGTGCCAGCCTATGCCGCCACACAGGCGTTCGCCAAACTGCGCAAGACGCATCAGGAGTACACATACAAGGAAGCGACACTGAATCCAACCAACCCGCGCGACCGTGCCGCCGACTGGGAGGCCGACATTATCCAGGAGTTCCGCAATCGTGCCGAGACCAAGGAGCTTATCGGTGTGCGCGAGACACCTACCGGTGCGACGCTGTATCTTGCGCGACCGATCAAGATTACTGACGGTGGCTGCCTGGTATGCCATAGCACCGTCGAGGCTGCGCCCAAGACCATGTTGGCGCTCTACGGCGAGGCCAACGGTTTCGGCTGGAAGCTTAACGAGATCGTCGGCGCTCAGGTTGTTTCGGTGCCAATGTCGGTTCCGATCGCGCAGGCGGAGCGGGCGTTCCAGACATTTATGGGATCGCTGGTCGGCGTTTTTCTCCTGATCATTGTGGTGCTGAACATTATGCTGCGGTTAATCGTTATCAACCCAGTAACCCGCATGTCACATATTGCCGACGAGGTGAGTCGTGGGCAGATGGATGCACCGGAGTTTTCCGAGAAGGGCAACGACGAGATCGGCTTGCTCGGCGCCTCATTTAACCGCATGCGCCGCAGTCTCGAGAAGGCCATGAAGATGCTAGGCGAGTAGGGCACGCGCCCCGAATCGTGGACGACCGGCACATTCGCACCTGGCTATGCAGCGTTGTCTTCACGGACATCGCGCGCTACACGCAGCAGCCCGTCGATCGGCAGCTCGAACTCAAAGCCCTGCTCGAGGGTTACATCGCGCACGCCGTTTCACGCGTTGCTCCGGAGAATCGCATCATTGTCGATACTGGGGATGGGGCGGCATTGTGCTTTCTCGGCGACCCGGAGGAGGCATTGATCGCGTCGCTCGGACTGCGGGATGTGCTGCGCGAAGCCGCGCACGAGAGCGGAGCAGGTTTGCAGGTCCGGATTGGGGTGAATCTCGGTCCTATCAAGGTTGTGAAGAGTCTGAACGGGCAGCTCAATCCGCTCGGCGATGGCATCAACAAGGCGCAGCGCGTGATGAGTTTCGCCCAGCCCAATCAGATTCTGGTGTCGCGCTCTTTCTACGATGTGATCGCCTGCCTGTCGGAGGAGTACGGCAGGCTCTTCCACTATCTCGGCATGCAGAAGGACAAGCATGGCCAGGAGCATCCTGTCTACGAGGTCGTGGTACCGGGCGAAATCGATACCCAGACGCGCGTGTTGCTGACGCGCGTTGTCGAGCCGGAAAGCAGCCTCGAGGTGGCGCTCGCCACCGGCTGGGACCCCGAAGTGCTGGAGGCCGTAAGTGCGGAACTTGCGGGTTACATCGGCCCGCTTGCCCGAGTCATCGTCAAGAAAGCCGTGAAGCGTGCCTCAAACATGGAGGAGTTGCGACGCCTGTTGGCCGATTCGATTCCGCTGGAGGAGGGGAAACGCGCGTTCATGTCCACCGCGGGCCATCCGGATGAATCAGGAGCCGACATCCACTCTCCCGCCGGGACGGAGGAGGCGAAAGCCCTGGTAACCGCGGGCGGGACCCCGCTGCCATCCACTGACGTAGCGGCGTTGGCCGAGATCGAAGTTTGTCTGGCCGGAGCGCTTGGGCCCGTCGCGCGTGTGCTGGTAAGGCGCTTCGCGAAGCAAACCGGTGATCTCGATCTCCTGTGTCGGCAACTTGCCGACGAGATTAGCTCCTCGGATCAACGCAAGAAATTTCTGGTCGCGGTAGACAAGCACTTGAAGCGCGTTTGAGGATTGCCGCAAACTCAATGCGGTTCGGAAATCTCGTTGTCTTGGCGCTGCACTTCTCATGATCCCCCCTGAAACGCCTGCCGGTCCGCGCGACCGTCGGCTGCTGCTGACGACCGCATTCGTGCGGGCCTTTGCCACCGGCCTTATCGGTGTGCTGCTTGGCCTCTATCTCGCGCGGCGCGGGTTCGCGGCACGCGACATCGGAATTGTCATTGGTGCCGGACTGAGCGGCGCGGCGGTATCGGCGCTCATCGTCACGTTCCTCGGGGACAAATTTGGCCGGCGCCGTGCGCTGATTCTGCTGACATTGCTCGCCGGGACGGGTGGCGCGGCGCTGATGCTAAGTGCAGGCATTGCCGCGGCCAGCGCTGCGGCATTCCTCGGGATGGTGAACGGAATGGGCCGCGACCGTGGGGCCCAGCTCGTGCTTGAGCAGGCGATTCTGCCCGGTACCGGTGCGGCCGCAGATCGAACCCGTGCGTTT
>Ga0209742_10000309_pt1 | contig 26629 bp, 23 predicted proteins | sample DeeMarSeWOR38_10_FD_187462 | JGI IMG/M metagenome (GOLD analysis project Ga0209742, IMG submission 187462) | Marine sediment microbial communities from White Oak River estuary, North Carolina - WOR-3-8_10 (SPAdes) (version 2) | ecosystem: Environmental > Aquatic > Marine > Intertidal zone >... | reverse complement strand
ACTTTCCAAAACAGGCCGTAGCGTAGCCGGAGTCTGACAGCAGATTCGCCAAGGTGTACTCCCACGGCGACAGCCCATAGTGGCCGGGTTCGCCAGGTAAGGGAACTTTGTAAGTTCCAGTTCTTATCGGCATGCGGCCTGTTAGGAGGGCACCGCGCGTTGGGGTGCACTGCGCCTCAGTATTGAAGTTGGTAAAACGGATGCCCTCGCTGGCGAGTTTGTCCAGGCGCGGTGTGGGGACTAAGCCGCCGTAGCAGCTCAGGTCGCCCCAGCCTACGTTATCTCCCAGCATGAATACGATATTTGGTTTATTTGCCATGATAGTTTCTTCCTCTCTTTTGATAATTGGTTAAGCTTTGCCTAACAATAGATCCAATCTGTCGAAATTGATTTTTTCAATCCTCGCCGGTTGCAAGGCTGCGTTTGCCCAGTTCTCCCCCAATCGGCATAAGCAGCACCAATCCAATCAGACCGGCCACAATAATGAAAACCAGCACGGTGGGATCATCGCTAAAATTCTGACCAGCTACCACCACCGCTGCTGATATATTTCGTTGGCCCGTACCCAGACCCATCACCGAGCGGATATTGCCCTCCTTGCCCCCCAAGAAGAAGCCGATGACAAATGAGACTGCCAGAAAGATGAGAATGGCTATGAGGGTTCCACCACCAATTATCCCAATAATATTGCGGAAATTAAGCAACAACAGTCCGCCAATCATCAGCATAAAGGTTGTGCTAGAGGCTTGGGACATATGTGGATAGAGTGAGGCTGCTGTCGATTCGTAATGGGCTTTTAAAAACAAACCAATTGCTAAGGGAATCAACATCAAGATCACCAATGATTGGGCAATCTCCAAGGGGTTGACCTCAACCCCTTGCAGTAACAAGGGCAAAACCAGGGGCAGAAAAACAACAGTGACAACCATCAACAGCACCATCAAAGCCACCGAAAAAGCCATATCGCCCTTAGCCGCTTGGGCGAGTTTGGGTAAAAAAGGCGCACCGGCAGCAGTTGCCATCAATATCAAACCGATGGCCAAGCCTTGTTCAAGGCGAAAGATCCGGATGATTATATAGGCTAAAACTGGGACCAGTACAAAGTTGGCTACCAAAGCCAGAATAACCAACAAAGGTTTTTTGAGTGGTTGTAAAATTTGTGGGATGGTCAGGCTAAGGCCCATGGCCAGCATACTGGTAACGACAAAAACCACGATAGCAAGTTGTGTGATAACTGGAAGTATTTCAGACATTTTTATCTCTTTATCTTGAGTTTTAAGGACTGGCAGTCGTCCAACGACTGCCAGTCCAAATTTCTTATTACTGTCGCGCAATGATCCGGCGGTACTTTTGTTCCTCCGGTTCGAGGTGGCTGACATCGTCATCTTCCAGGTCGATGCGGACCCAGTTGACGGTGCCCTTGAACTTGTTCTTTTCGCCTTCGGGATAGTCATCGGTGACCGGCATTGCCAGGTCCCCACCGACATCCAGGGTTTCATCGGCTGAAAAGACAAAGGGGACGGTTTTCGTAATTTTTCCTTCACCAACCAGTTGGTCGTTGTAGTAGAGCCGACCGGTGCCGCCAGCCCCGGGTTGGCCGCCGTCAAAATCGAAGTGATAGCGCACGTTTACGGTGCCTTCGGGTAGCTTCTCGGTCGCTTCGACATTGGAGTATTCCATATCGAACCAGTTGTGCACATACTTCGTAATCCCATCCTTTACGTACAGGCTCCAGCCGGCGAAGCGTCCGCCCTGGGCCAAGATCACGCCATCGGTTTTCCCTGCGGAAACTTCCACCTCGGCGGTGATGGTGTGTGAGCGATTCTTGATGTTCAGCACTGTGTTTTCCATCATCGTATCCATGCCGGCGTAGAATGTCATCGTCTTGCGATCCCCCGCCAAGTCGGGTCGTCCGGCTATAGCCGGATTAAAGCGCTCATAGCGCCGGTCATCCAGTGGGAAAACGTTGTATTTAGCAGCTTCGATCAAGAACAACTGCTGCAGCTCGCGCAGCTTCTCGGGCATCTGCTTGGAGAGGTCCTTGGCCTGGCTCCAGTCCTTAGTGGTGTCGTAGAGCTCCCATTCATCTTCATCGAACGAAGGCCACTCACGCGTAATCCAGGGCAGGCTGTGGCGCGTGACTGCCGTCCAACCATCCTGATAGATGCCGCGGTTGCCAAACATCTCAAAGTACTGTGTGGTGTGCCGGTCTTCAGCTTCGGGGTCATCGAAGGTGTAGTTCATGCTCACGCCTTCGATCGGTTTCTGGGCCACACCGTTGACCATATAAGGCTCGGGTAAACCAGCTGCCTCCAGGATGGTAGGAACGATATCGATGACGTGATGGAACTGCTGGCGGATTTCGCCTTTAGCCTTGATCCCCTTCGGCCAGCTGATGGCTGTGCTATTACGAGTGCCGCCCCAGTGCGAGGCGACCTGTTTAGTATACTGGTAGGGGGTGTTCATGGCGTGCGCCCAGCCGACTGGGTAGTGGTTGAAGGCCGTTGGCCCGCCCACTTCATCCAGACGGGGGACTACGTCTTCCAATGTTTGCGGGATGCCATTGAGGGCCATCAGTTCGTTGAAAGTGCCATCTAAGCCACCCTCGGCGCTAGCGCCGTTATCGCCAGCGATGTAGATGAAAAGGGTATCATCGTAGACGCCAACCTCTTCAAGGGTCTCGATCAGGCGCATTACCTGGGCGTCGGTATGCTCAGCAAAGCCGGCATACACCTCCATCAAACGGGCGTAAACTTTTTTCTGGGTCTCGTTTAAATCCTCCCAGGCTTTGACTCCCTCAGGACGCCCGGTCAATTCGGTAGCCTGCGGCACCACACCCTTGGCTTTCATATTGGCCAGGGTCTCTTCACGGACCGCATCCCAGCCCTTATCAAACTTGCCCTTGTATTTATCGATCCATTCCGGCGCAACGTGATGCGGCGCATGCGTGGCACCAAACGAACAGTACAGGAAGAAGGGCTTATCGGGTGTCATGGTATGTACGCCGCGGATCCAGGCGATGGCCTTATCGACCATGTCTTCAGATACATGGTAACCTTCCTCCGCCGTTCCAGGAGGCTCGACCGGGGTGGTGCCCAGGAACAGGGTCGGCGCCCACTGGTTGGTCTCGCCGCCGACAAAGCCGTAGAACTTCTCGAATCCATCACCGGTCGGCCAGCGGTCAAAGGGACCTGACATACTGACTTCCCAGGTCGGGGTTTGGTGCATTTTGCCGACTGCGCCGGTGTTGTAACCGTTGAGGCGCAGCATCTCAGCAACCGTGGCTACGGTGTTGGGACGCACGCTGTCGTTGCCGGGTGCGCCAGTGGCCACTTCAGCCACCGATCCCATACCAGCCGAGTGGTGGTTGCGCCCGGTCAGCAACGCTTGACGTGTGGGCGAGCACAGCGCGGTGGTGTGGAAGCGGTTATAGAGCAGGCCGTCATCATGGATCTTCTGCATGGCGGGCATGTTGCAGGGCCCGCCAGTCACGCTCGGCGCGCCGAAGCCCATATCGTCGATCAGCACGATGACAACGTTAGGAGCGCCCTTGGGTGGGCGCAGCGGTTTGATTGCTGGAAACTCAGCATTACGGGCGTCCAGCGCCATTTTCCCTTTGGAGGGAATATCAGGGATCGGGAGGATTTCCCGTCCGGTCACATCTGGATTCTGTGCCATTTTCTATCTCCTTGTAGTTTAGTTATTATCCGGGCTTATCCGGTTTCCAATCATAATTTAATCAGTGGGCCATCTGGTCGATGCAAACCGTCACCGCCAGGATAACAATATCATCCTGGCCGGGTTCGATTTCGACGCCGTAGCTATCGCGGATTCGGAACCATTTCTTGGATACCTCGGCGACTTTGTCCCTGCCTTCACCGATGCTGTATTCATGATCGAGGATATTGCCTTTGACTTCCAGGTCGGGACCGTTCTTGATCTTGACCGTAAAGCGGTCACGCACCGGTGAGATCAGTGCTTTTTTCACCATCGCCACCTGCTTTCCGTGAGCATCTTCCACTTCCATGCTGTCCTTGACCCGCAGCATGCGCTCCTGGATCTGGCATAATTCCTGGCCTTGGGCGTTTTCAAACTTCAAGGTCTGGCGCACCCGCAGAGCTTTGCCATCCACTTTGAAGGCCTTCTGCCCTGCTTCATTTTCGATCCAGAAATCATCCCCAATCGAAACCAACTTTTCGCGCATCTTATAGCGCTTGTTCTCGCTACCGCGCCGTCCAAAACTACGGTCTTGCTGACGCTCTTCACGCCGTTCTTGTCTTCTGCCTCTCATCATGTATTTCCTTTCGATTAACTTTCACCAAGATATTCAACCGATAGCAGCGGCATGCGCATGTTGTAGAGAATGTTGAGCGCGCCTAAAAGGGCAGCCTGGTCAGCCAAACTGCCGTTTAAGGAGACGATCGATTTGCTGCTGCCAGGATCGTGTTCCTGGTGCTCGATCGTTAATCCGCACAGGCGCTCGGTCATATTTTCATCCAGGAAACCCAAAACAGATATTCTGTATCTGGCTGGTGAAAACACACTCAGCTTGCCAGGTGATATTTTCATATATTTCTCCTATGTATCGTTGAGTCATCTACAATTACACGCCGGCCTTCGAATACATCCGCTGTTCGCTGATTATCCTGAAACTCCGCATTGCACTTTTGCCCAAATAACTCGATTAGAATCCAGACCCTATGCTTGCCGAGATATGAACAAAGTACCTTAAAGCCTAACAAGGAGTCTTCCGAATTAACACTAGGAAAACCCTATAAAAACCCTATAAAATTGACTGAAATGGTGAAATTTTGATAACCGTAAACGGATTTCAGGATGAAAGCAAACCCAGTTCTCTTGCTTTAGCGACCGCCTGCCGCCTTCCCCTGACGTTCAGTTTGGAATTGATTCGCACCAGGTGCTGCTCAACGGTTCCCGGCGCGATGACCAGCTGAGCCGCGATCTCTTTATTGGTCAAGCGTTTTCCTAGTAACTCCAGGATTTCATTTTCACGATTCGTCAGCGGTTCGACCAGGTCTTCAATCTGGGATTGCTGATTGATGTCTATTTCTTCAGGAATGTTTCCATCAGAAGGGAACGCATCCATGATTTTCCCAATATAATCGGGGGTTATTCCTTTGTGTTTCAGCCGGCCAAGCAGACCGACGAATTCAGGACCCAAATCTACAAACGCACGAATATAACCACCGGGCTCGGCGAGTTTCAGGGCCCTTTCCAGGGAAATTAGAGCCCTATCAATTTGTTCTAGCTTATACTGGATTGAAGCTTGCAGTAATATAATCTCGATCATCCTCGGTGTGTTGTAGGTATCCTGACTTTCTTGCCAATACTCCTGGAGTCGAACCTCTGCTTGGCGCAGGCTATCTTCTGATCCCTTGGCGATCAGCGCTCTGCACTGGGTTAACCGGGGCTGCTCCAGCCAGAATAAAAATGTAACCGCATCCGCAGAATTTTCACCTGTATCGAGCCAACGGATAGCAGGCAACAGATCACCCTGTAATAAAGAAAGTCTAGCTTGAACCGAACGAGCCAGGGTTAGATGGTGAGGATTGTTAGACTCTTGTACAAATTCCTCCATCAGATCAGCGGTCTGATTCGCTTTGTCAGGTTGCCCCAATGCCTGATAAGAGTATATTAAACCGGCAAAACAATCAACAGGTGAGTTGATATCTAGGAAGAATCTCTTACCCACCGCTTTGTCAAAGTAGTTGATGGCTGTACCCAGATTATTCCACTCAAAATTCACATACCCCATAAGATATAAAGCCCAGCCCTCTATAATGACATTCTTCGTCTCGTCACCAAATGCTGCCATTTGCTGTGCAGTCTCGTAAACCCTTGCCAGATTGCCTGATAATAAGTAAACAAAAGCAAACGAAGCCAGTAAATAGCCATAACGGGGACTATCAGATATTTCGTTTTGTAACATCCGTCGATAAGTCTGGATAACTTCACTTCTCTTGCCCGTCATGTGACTGGCAACCGCGAAATAAAGTTCAGCTTCGTTCCTGCCACCTAAATTTGCACTAGATATTCGTGATTTTGCGCGGCGAAATAGTTCCCTACTGGCTTCAACCTTAGAGTCCCAGAACAAGAGAACTGCGTGGAAAAAGTCCAGATCCCCTTTCAACTCCTGTTCGATTTGTTCAGTCTCAATCAAAATATCAATTTTTTCCAAAATCGGAGGGATTTGTTCAAATGTACCTTGAAAGTGTGACGCCCAAGCCCTGGCCAACAACAGCTTCGGTTGCTGCGCTACGATTTCCTCAGGAAATTGATCCAACCACCTTGCCAAAATCGGGAACAAGCCAGTTCTCAAAATCTTGTACAAGTTTTGCTCTACAAGCTGCGTGGCAGAATTAACGTCTCCTGCGGCCAAAGCGTGACGGAGGGCTTCATCGATCAAGCCATTATCAGCATACCAGACGCTGGCCAAACTATGAAGAAGAGAGATCTCGCCGGCATTAAACCTGCTCGCCAACTCATTCTGAAGGAAATCCTGAAACAGGTGGTGATAGCGAACCCACTGGCCTTGATCATCAAGGAAGATTACAAAAAGGTTGGAGGTTTCCAGCCAGTTGAGGAACTCTTGCCCATTTATTTTTGCTCCCTTTGAGCCCTCCTCCGTGGCACAGACCGCTTCACACAAATCTGTACAAAAGCGCTCCAGGATGGAGGTTTTGAGCAACCATTCGGAGAATACAGCACCCTGGTTCTCTAAGATCTCGGATACCAAGTAATCCATTACGTACCGGTTATCGGCAGCCAAACTGCCTTCGATACTCTCTTTGCCTTTTCGATGGCGCAGCGCCAGTGCTGCCAGTCGAATCCCCGTCACCCAACCTTCGGACTGTGCAACAAGTGCGTCTGTCTCATTTCTATCTATCTGGGTTCCCAGGACATTCTTCACCAGGAGGTAGGCTTCATCCTCTGTGAAACTAAGATCCTGACCACGAATCTCAGCAACTTGACTCTTGGCGCGTAACTTTATCAGGGATAAGGGTGGATCTATGCGGGTGCAAAGTACTAGGTGCATCCCCTTGGGTGTATACTGGGTCAAATCGTTTATCAGATCATGGATTGTTTGCAGCTCGATCAGGTAGTAATCGTCCAATACCAATACATATTCTTTCCCGATCTCATTCAGTTCATTGACCAATGAACCAAAAAGATACCGCATAGGGGGTAGTTCAGGAGCATTTAATAAAGCCTGTGTTTCGGTAAGCTTTTGCGGATAAATGTTTTGGATTGCGGCGATGAAATAACCCAAGAACACACCCAGATCGTTATCATATTGATCTAGGGTAATCCAGGCTGAAGGACAATCTAAAGTTTCCAACCAACTACTTATCAAGGTGCTCTTCCCATACCCGGCCGGTGCTGATACTAGTGTCAGTGGTCGTCCCCGGCGTTGATCCAGCCAATTTGTCAGTCGAGGCCGCTTCACCGGATCCGCGGATTGAACTGGATGGTGTAATTTGGTTTGAATCAGTGGGGTGCTGTATTCCATTTCCTGTATCACAATCTCCAATGGGTGATTATACTATGGTGAGTTTCTTTTCATCATGTTTAGGAAAATGGGTTCGAACTCAGCTTTTGATAAATCTCAGGTTAACTTGGTATTGGACTCGTACCAAAATCAATTGACTTTCAATCAAAAGAACCAATTTCAATCCCCAATTGTTCAAGTCTCCCCCTTTGCTCAAAGTGTAACGAAGCTAAAAATCGCTCGATAGGCATTTCGGGCAGTTCGTTTTCGATTAATGGCCGGAATAGGACTCGAACTAGTTTGATATGTAGATTATCACCGAATAATATTTGGATCCCAAATCAAATTTTTTACAAATCCAATCCCTATTCATCCAGTTTCTCCACGACCCAAAGCGGATCATAGAAAAACTTCTCAACTAACTTTCAAGCGGCTAGAATCAGATAGTGAATATTACGGCTGGATAGGGAGCTTTGTAGAGCTGCCAGGTATTCTGTGTGTTATAGCGCATTAGGGACATATGGGAGTCGTAGTCAAAATCGTGCTTCAGATGTCCCACAATACCTTGATAAGGACTCAGGAGTATATACAATGGACATCATATCGATAAAGCGAAATCGCCCAGCGGCAACTGAGCGATTTCTGGCGTGGGATCCACGCCTAGTGTAAAATTTCGTTCCTTCATCAACAGATCGAGAGCCGGTATGGCTCAGGCGAAATCCGATAGATTTCGACGAAAATTTTACGCTCTGCGGAGAGGGTGGGATTCGAACCCACGGTGGCCCTAAGACCACAACGGTTTTCGAGACCGCCCCAATCGTCCACTCTGGCACCTCTCCGGTTGTCGAGCATTATACCAAGGATTGCTCGACAAACAATTCACGCCTATTCTAATCCCCTTCCAGCCAGGGTTTATCCAGATTCTCCCTCCGCTAATGCTTTAATCTTGTAATTGCATAGGAAAGGATTTCCTAACCTCCTTGTAAGATTTACGTAATCATTCCTGTGTATCCTGGTAGTGATCACGCAGTAAGAAAATCGGTTCTCTACTCGTCAAAACCCTAACCTGCGCGCATGGCAAAGTGACGGCATCTACTCTAAACGGAAAAACGTTTGTGAGAATCATGCGCTGGAAGAATTAGCAGGTAATCATTATCATCTGATGCATTCACAAAGTCTCTCTAGAAACCATTTTCAAAACATCAAATCTCAACCCAAGGAGTTAACAGATGAAACGTAATATCTCAACCACATTAATCGGATTGCTGATTCTCACGCTTTTCGCAGGATTTCTCAGCTTTGGAAATGCCCAGGCTGTTGCCGATTGGCAGGTTCAAGGCAAGGTCGTCATCGCCAATCGCGGCTCAGGGGATATCTCGGTGATCAATGCGCCTAGCGGGCAGCTGATCATGAATATGGCACTACCGCAACATGACGGGGATGCTTTCCCAGAGCCCATGTACGTGGCTTACTCCCGTCCTGACGACCGAGTCTTCGTTGGCGACCGGGCGAATGACCGGGTGGTAGTCTTTGATGCCGCAGATTTTTCAGTAATCGGCACGGTGGCCACTGGCCAGGGCGTATTCCACATGTGGATCGATCAGGTCGGCAAGCAGTTATGGGTCAACAATGACATCGATAACACCAGCACGGTGATCGACCCGCGCAGCCTCGAAGTACTTGCTACTGTCCCCACCCCAGATGACCTGGTGGCGCTGGGCGGCAAACCTCACGATGTGATCGTCGATCATAATAGCAAGTTTGCCTATATCAGCGTACTGGGGGTGTCCGGTGAGAACGACTATGTGGTTCAATTCAGCACCGACACCTTCACAGAGACCAATCGCGCCGCTGTGGGGCAAGACCCGCACCTTTCACTGACCCGGCGCAATGACTACCTATATGTTCCCACCCAGAACAGCAACGCCGTCTATGTATTGGACCGCTTTACCTTGGCCCAGGTGGATGTATTGGATGTGCCCGGCGCGCATGGTGCTGGGATGACCTTCAATGGCAAGTATTTCTACACCACCAATTTACCCGGCGGTGGCACGGAAGCCCTGTTTACCATCGACACGCAAACCAACTCGGTCATTGGCGATGCGGTCGATTCACCATACCCGGTTCCACACAATATCGCCCTGACCCAATCCCCGGGCAAACTTTACCTGACTCACTCTGGTGGCACTTCCGATAAAGTCACTTTCTACGATGTCAGTTACCAGGACCCAATACCTGTACCCGCCGGGGAGGTAACCGTTGGGTTGAATCCATTCGGTCTAGCTTACGTGCCATAAGGCCTTCTATTCCCAAACAAGACATGGCTCGTCCCTTGCTGATTTGTGGGCGAGCCATGTTGTTATTTAAATTGAGCGAATTGAAAAATGGTCTCTGGCAACACTCCGATTGCTAGCGCTGATTAAATCAAACTCAGCCCTCAGGAATAAGCCAGCAGGCGGGCGATATCCCCCTGGATCTCCAGGCCGCCGTGACGACCACGACCACTGAACACTTCCTTCCCACTTTTCTCCCTCAGCCGCACCAGTACATCCGCCCCAAGTGTCTCCGCCACGCGCAGGCCCATATCGACCTGGGTCGGGCCGCGCAGCAGTCCGCCACGCTCCCTGACCGCGGTCATTTCCAGGAGATAATTCGCATCGCTGATCACCATCTCAGCCCGGTCGTCCGCTACACTGAGCGCCTCGATCTTCGCTCCGGTGTATGTCGCAAAGCGATACAGTTCTCCATCCAACCACAGACCGACGATAAAGCCGCGAAAAGAGCTGCGCAACCAGGGGATGATCGCCGCTGAGGCGGTAAGGCTGATGCCGGGCGACTCAAAGTGATTGGATTGGAACCAGATCCAGGCCTGCGGGAAGGATTTGCCCCAGTCTTTCTCTATGTAACCGCGCCCTGACTGGAAATCGATCACCTTACCATCGATCTCCAGTCCACCTAGGATGGTGTGATCGAAGCTCAACACCCCGTGGTAGGTCTCCATGAACGGCGCCCAGGCGTACCAGCCCATGATGCCCGGAGAGCGCCAGCTCACCGGCCAGCCCACAATATGCTCAAATTTAAGTTTTCCCTCGAGCTGCCCTTCTTCACCGTTGATATTCAACTCTATTTCGTCCAGAGTGAAGCGGTTATCCGCGATGCGCACTTCGAACTCTTGACTGGAAGCCCAGAAGACTTCCAAGGGGAAGCGGTGATAATTGGCCTTCAGGTTGACCCCATCCAGCACCTGGACAAAGGCATGCCCATCTTCTCCCAGCTGGACCCCCGGGATGACCGCATAACGCTGGCTCTCGTCGGCGCTGACCAGCTTATAGTACCAGCCCTCGAAGAAGGGTGGCCTCTTGCCATGCCCGTGATACATCTCAGGGCGTAAAGTGCGGTAAATAAAATTTTGTAGTCTATTCAAGTTCTCAAGCTTTTTTTTATAATCGTCCGCTCGCAGATCGTTGAGCACGATACAAGAGGATATCCACGATCATAAGATTATACAAGGAATCCTTGCTGCTGCGATAATTCCCGGCGAAGTGGACAGTTCCACACAAAGGCATCATCCCCTGGAATATAATTCCCAAACCTTGATTTTCCACACCCCAACTGCATTCCAAATGTATGCACTTATCATGCAATAATACAAAGCCTTGGGCTAACTCCCTCCGTTATAATTCAACCTTAGCCGATAGATATTCAGGTTACAGGTGATGTGGGTAGTATACAGCCCGGAATCCCCGGACCAGATTTCATGCATCTATCGGATACCCTACAGTGATAATTAGTCATCAAGGAGTCACATATGAAATTGACCGGGAAGAAAATCGCTTTTCTGCTTGCAGAAGGCGTTGAAGACTTAGAATTCTATGTACCTCTCATGCGGTTGCAGGAAGAAGGCGCTGACATCCTAGCAGCTGGACTTGACCTAAAGCCCATACACGGAAAGAATGGGTTAAAAATCACTCCTACTGTCAGCATTGAGTCGCTCAGCAGCAATGATTTGTTTGCTTTAGTGGTGCCGGGCGGCTGGGCCCCCGATAAATTGCGCCGTTACCCTGTCGTAACCAACCTGGTTAAGGAGATGGATGTCGCAGGAAAGCCGATAGGGATCATCTGTCATGGTGGGCTTGTACCGATTTCAGCAGGTATAATGCGCGGTCGTCGGGCGACTGGCTCTCTGGGCATCAAGGATGACCTGGTCAACGCTGGTGCGACTTGGGTGGATGAGCCTGCCTTTCGAGAGGGGAATCTGATTTGGGGAAGGGTTGTAGCCGATCTACCGGCTTTTTGTCGAGAGTTGGTGGCAGCCCTGGTGGAGATGTCAGAGTCCGAGTAGTAAGTTAAATTGGTCCCCACCTAGGGAGTTTTAACACCTGCGGACTTGTGAACATCTTCCAGCATCACACCCCACCATCCTGTCATTCTGATGGAGTGCAACTCCCATCGTTTCTTCAGAAGTAACGTAACTACACCCACAGAGTATCGGGGGGGATTAAAAAAAACTGCCTGCCGATCAGCATGGCGGGTTCTGATTGTGAATTCCTCTAGGTTTTCCGCAATCAATCCACTTCACGCGTGTGTATCTCTAAAAACCCTCCCCGCGGCTCTCTGCCACATTAATCACTATCTTCGTAAGTGAAATTCTCCAGAAAAGTGACCGACGACTTCCACCAAGCAGCGGTTGTCTCAGCATCGGCCGTGGCAAAGTCCAGGGGATTCCAAATGAAGGCTTGTTCCAATCCATTCGCCGCTCCCCAATCATAGGCAGTCTCGACAAGGTACTCTATGATATTTGCCGCTGGCACACGGTTTGTTGCATCAACCTCCGACCAGCGCACCTTGAATTGGCGGGTGAATACTTTTGTCATAGCACAGGAATACTTATGGCGTTTTGCATTCAGATCAGATCTCCACACTGGAATGCAAGCTTGGGAATGCCACCCGTTTAAATCCAGCCTGGTTTAGCTTCTCCATAAACGGATCTGCGCCTCGCTCTTCGCCGTGCACCAGGAAGATCCGTTTCAAACTCTCCCTAGAAGACAGGGCATATTCCATCAGGAAAGGTTGTCCTGCATGGGCTGAGAAGCCGCCGATCGTCACCACTTCAGCGCGGCGCTTGAACTCCTCGCCGAAAATCTTCACCTTTTTCGCCCGATCGGCCAGGCGGCGACCCAACGTATGCGGGGCCTGCCAGGAGACGATTAAGATCGTGTTGCGCCGGTCTTCAATATTGTTGCGCAGGTGGTGCAGTATGCGACCGGCTTCTACCATCCCCGAGGCGGATATGATCACCATCGGTCGGTGATCATCGTTGATCGCCTTCGACTGCTCTACCGAACGCACATAAGTCAACAAGCCTTCACCCAGCACCGAATGGTGCGCATCGTTGCGCTCAAAATCCCTGGCTTGCTCATCGAAGCACTCCGGGTGAGCACGGAACACATCCGATGCGTTGACGGCCAGCGGACTGTCGATATAAACCGGTATGTTCGGGATCTCACCGCCATCGATCATGCGGTGCAGACAGTAGACCAGCTCTTGAGTTCGCCCGACAGAGAAGGCCGGGATTAACACCTTGCCACCCCGTTCGATCGTCCGGCTGACCACCTGCTGCAGCTCCTGGTAAGAAGATTCTGGAGTCTGGTGCGTCTTATCACCGTAGGTGCACTCCATGATCAAGTAATCAGCTTCCGCAGGGAGCACCGGGTCGCGCAGCAGGGGCAGATCGCGCCGCCCGACATCCCCCGAGAACCACAAGCGATAATCCCGATCATCTTGCTCGATATCTAAGACCACCGCGGCCGAGCCGAGGATGTGTCCGGCCTCGACCAGCTGCGCCTGTACGCCCGGCACGACTTCAAAAGAGCGATCATATGCTTTGCATACAAAATACTGTGCCACCTGGGCTGCGTCTTCGATGGTATACAGCGGCTCGATGAGGGCCTCGTCCCGCCGCCTGCGTTTCTTGTTATAAAAATCGGCATCTGACTCGTGGATATGCCCCGAATCGAGCAGCATCAGGTTTGCCAGGTGGGCAGTTGCGTCCGTGGTGAAGATCGGCCCACGATAACCTCTCTTGATCAGGTGGGGCAGGTTGCCGCTGTGGTCAATATGGGCGTGCGAGAGCAGGACCGCATCGATCTTGCGGGGATCGAACGGGAAATTGCGGTTGCGATGATAAGCTTCCTTGCGCCTTCCCTGGTATAGACCACACTCCAACAACAAACGATAGCCGTTAACTTCCAGCAGATGCTGCGACCCGGTCACCGTTTGGGCTGCACCATGAAATCTGATCTTCATTCAATTTTTTCCTTTTAAGTTTGATAAAGAGTTGCCAGGATCTGGTCGCCAAAGCGCTCGTAGCGCCAGGGCACCTGCCTCATCAATGCAGCCAGCTCCTCTTGATGGGTTGGATCGTGTGCGGCAATGGAATGCATTACATCTCTCGGTAAAATCACATCCGATTTGACCTGCATCTGTCTCGCGGTACTTTTGCGCCAGCTGCGTAAAGCCTCTATCCGGGCTAGAAAATCTTCGTCCGGTCGTGGAGGCCGGGGGGGACGTATCGGTTCAGCTTGCAGGCCGCGCTCCAACGCCTGCCACAGAGCGCGACCATTACGTTGGAATTGTTTTTCGCTCAACTCCGGTAACGCCCGCAGTTCATCTAGTGAACGCGGTAGAGCCTCCGCGATGGCCAACAGAGTGCGATCGCCGAGCACCTTGAACACCGGGCGATCGATCGACTTGGCGACCCGGATGCGATACTGGCACAGCTCTAATAAAACCGCTGCCTGCTGAGGACTCAAGTCATATGCCCCTCGCACTCGCCAGCAAGGTTCAGGTAGATCCTGTGGATCGCGCCCATTGACAAAGCGCAAGCGGTTGAAATCTTCTTCTGCCAGAGGCCAGCGGTCTCGCGCCTTGAGCTCCGCCATCAGGCGGTAACGCAAGGGAATCAGATAATGGGTGTCGAGGCGTGCATAAGCCAGCATCTCCGGAGGCAGTGGTCTTCTCCCCCAGTTCGCCCTCTGGTAGCGCTTGTTGAGTTCCACATCAAATTCAGATTTCAATATTGAGCCTAAGCCGATCTCTTCCCAACCCAGGATGCGCGCCGCAACCATCGTGTCAAAGATATTGTTAAATTCAAAACGATAATCCCGCTTCAGCGAGATCAAATCATACTCTGCGGCGTGGAACACCTTTTCGATCTCCGGATCGGCGAAAACACTCTCCAATGCGGAAAGATCGCCCAACGCCAGTGGATCGACCAGGTAGTCATCCTTAGGGGTTGAAAACTGGATCAGGCAGACCTGCTCTTGAAAAGCAAACAGGCTGTTGGACTCAGTATCTACCGCCAGGATGGGCTCATTGGACAGGCGCTCTGCCATGCGTATCAAGGCAGGCTGCCGTGTGATCAAGATCGGGTTGGGGAGAGATTTACTATTCATGAATGCGCCTATTATAGCCCAAACCCCTCAGCGCGTTTTCTCTAATACCAATGCATCCTCGCCATCCGCATAATAACGCGGCCAGACTCCGTGGCGGACATAACCGAAACGGGTGTAAAGGTCGATCGCTGGCCGGTTTGAGGCGCGCACGCTCAGTCTGATCCTGGGAACCTTTAGACGCTCTTCGCTGGCTCGCAGCAAGCTCAAGGCGATCCCCCGGCGGCGGAAATCCGGCAGCACGCCCAGGGTCGCAATCCAGGCCACATTTTCAAAGCGGTGGATATCCGCGGCGATGAATCCCACCATTTCACCAGCGATGGTCGCCTTCAATCTCACCACGCCAGGGAAAGTCAGCACCCCGATCAAATCCCAAAGCGGCCACGCATCTTCAGGGAAACAAACTTGCTCCAACCTGCGCAGGTCATTTAAATCACGCCAGGTAGCCGGCTCGACGATCGCCGCGCTACCTGGTGCGGCTAGGTTGAGTTGATTCATCCGATATCAAGTTTGGGGGAATTCAGCTCAATCAGTGCGGCTGAATTCCCGTATCGTTTCACTACCCTTCCTTCCCCTTGACGAAGTTTTCAATGAACGAGCTGAACTCCATCGGGAAAATGTATTTCGTAGCTGGGTTGGCACCCATGGCTTTCAAAGTCTCGAAGTACTGCAGGGTCATCGTCTTCTGATCGACAGTCTGCGCCACAGCGAAGATCCTGTTCAGCGCTTCCGAAAAACCTTCCGCCCGTAGAATCTGTGATTGTTGTGCACCTTCGGCACGCAAAATCTCTGATTGTCTCTCGCCTTCCGCTTCAAGGATGGCAGCCTGCTTCTCGCCGTCAGCAACGTTAATCGCGGCCTCACGTGTACCTGTTGATTCGGTCACGACTGCCCTGCGCAGACGCTCAGCCGACATCTGCCGATTCATCGCATCCTGGATCTCTCGGGGTGGGACGATCTCACGGATTTCAACGTTGGTGACCTTCACACCCCAGCGCTCGGTGACTTCATCCAGACGAGAGCGCAGCATATTATTAATATGTTCCCGTTCCGAGAGGGCGTCATCCAGCATGATGCCGCCGATCACGGCACGCAAGGTAGTCGTGGCCATGCCTTGCGCAGCGGCTTCGAAATCACCGACCTGGAGTACACTCTCGGTGGCGTCGAGCACCCGGTAATACCAGATGAAGTCCACCGAAATAGAGGCGTTATCCTTGGTGATCGAGGTCTGGTGGGGGATATCACGCACCTGCTCACGCAAATCTACTCTAACCCCCCGGTCGACGATAGGGACCAACAAGACCACACCCGGTCCCTTGGCACCGAGACTGCGTCCCAGGCGAAAGACCACCAAGCGCTGGTACTCTGGGATCACCCTGACAGCAGAGATCAACAGGGCAACAGCGATCAATATTGTGGCACCTATCAAGCAAAGTAAAACCGTGGACTGCTCAAACATATCTTTACTCCTTATCTCTTACCTTGATTAATTTCCTGATCTCTAAATGATGCCTTCGCCAAATCCTTTAAGTATCCATTTGTTTGTCACTCTGGATGCATAGCCGAAGACTCTCATACTTGTTCAACTTTCAAATCGAATCCTTCGCGGGCTACCACACGCACTTGCGAACCCTCAGGAATCACTTCATCGCTCTTCGCACTCCACAGCTCTCCCGCCACCTGAACAGAACCCTCCTCACTAATCGTCGATTTCGCCACTCCAATCGAACCGATCAATCTCTCCAGATCATGGACCGGAACCATGCTATCGGCATCCAGCACTTTGCGAGCGATCACCCAAACAAGACCGGCTACAGATATCGAGACGAACAAGGCCAAAAATGGGTTGACAGCAGGTTGCCAGCCTTCCTGGTCAAAAAGGAAAGCGGAACCTAACACGATTGCGGCAATGGATAGTGCTAAAACTACAAGATTTTTGATCCTGCGTAAGGAGAGCAAAAAAAGGATGAAGCCAAAAAGGAGCAAACCCAATGCCCAAAAATTAATGGGTATGCTATAGATGATATACGCAGTAAGCAGCCACAAGAACAGGCCAAATAACTCAATTATCCCCGTTCCTGGACTCAACACCGCCATGATTGTTGCCAGGGAAGTTATGACCAGAATTATGTAAGCTACATTTGGATCGAGGAGGAAATCTACGTTCATGGATGACACTCCTAGATGATGCTTTAATCGAGTTCTATTGAATCCATTATACATTATCCTTTCCCGCTTCTATGAGTCAATTGAATCTCTGCATGGTATCATTTGTTCATGCCTGTCCTATTTCACCTGCCCGGTGATATCCCAGTGTACCTCTCATCCTTGCTGGTTGGACTTGGCGGGACATTGGGCATGGCATTGATCGCCTGGCGATCACCACCAGAAGATCGGCTTCGAAATTTAGATCAGGGGCTGCTCGTTCTGCTGGGTATGTTGATCGGGGGGCGCTTCGTCTTTGTGATCACGAATTGGTCATACTTTCTGCTCAACGCCGCCGAAATCCCCCTGCTCTATCTGGGGGGATTTTCGTGGGTGGGCGCTCTCATCGGAGGCACGTTAACCCTGGTGATCATTTCTGCGTTCTCTGAGCTGACCTTTGGCTTCCTGATCGATAATTTTTACCCTCTATTAGGTATCCTGGCAGTCAGCGGATGGCTGGCATGCTGGTTGGATGGTTGTGCCTATGGAGAACTCAGCGATGCCTGGTGGGGAATACCCGCCAAAGATGAATGGGGGGTTATCGCCAACAGAATGCCTACCCAACTGCTCGGCGCGCTGTCAGCGATGACCTTGACGGTTTTATTGACCAGCGGATTACTCCGGCGCCTCCCCTCAGGTATTGCTGCGGGATTGGGATTGATCGGACTCTCCCTGGTTATGCTTGTGTTATCCTTCTTGCGTGCAGATCCAAGCCAGCGCTGGTATGGTTTGCGTTTCGATAGCTGGACAGCGCTTGTCTTTCTGGGTATCTGTGTGATAATTTTAGCGGTGGTCGCGATCAACTGGACCCACAAAAAAACTGATGGAACAGACGAATAAGACGTGTGGAGCATTCAATGGCCGGTTTAATTGTTAATCTGACCAGAAGATTTCCTGAGAGCGATCATCTAACGGAAAGCACAATAGCATGAAATTATCGGTTTCTCTGGCTCAAATCAACACCCGCTTAGGTGAAGTACAGGCAAATTTGGACAAACACCTGTCCTTGATCGCAGAGGCGCGCGCCACTGGAGCAGATCTACTGGTCTTTCCAGAGCTTTCGCTCACCGGTTACGTGCTCCAGGATCTGGCATCAACCATCGCTCTTCGTCCGGACCCGCATGACCCGGTCTTCCACCCACTGCTCGAGGCCAGCAAAGATATCGACCTGGTGGTTGGTTTCGTGGATGAGGACAAGCGACACCGATTCTTCATCGCCTCGGCTTATCTGTCACAAGGACAGATTTTACACATCCACCACAAAGTCTACCTTCCCACTTATGGTTTGTTCGATGAAGGGCGCTTCTTTGCCTGGGGCAATTCGGTACAGGCGTTCGATACGCGCTTTGGTCGCATGGGGTTATTGATTTGCGAAGACTTCTGGCATGCTTCCCCCCCGTATTTGCTCTGGCTTGACGGCGCTGACCTGCTATTATTCAGCTCAGCTTCCCCAGGAAGAGGGCTGAACGATGAGCCACGGCTCGAATCGGCGCGTTGGGTAGAGCATATCAACCGGGCATACGCCAGCCTGTTCACTACTTTCGTAGCTCATGCAAACCGGGTCGGTTACGAGGATGGGCTCAATTTCTGGGGCGGATCAACCCTCTTCGACCCGAATGGGGATCTGATCGCCCAAGGCCCATATCACGAAGAAGCTCTGACTCAGGCCGAGATCGATCTGAACCAGCTGCACCGCACACGAGCTCGATTACCACTGCTACGTGATGAGCGAACGGCCTTGGTCATGCGTGAGCTTGAAAGGATTATTGAGGATAGAGGCGGTTTGCATCGCTGAAAGCCCCTGTAAAGCGCGCAAGGGGCAATTCCCCAACAATTCATTAAAACATTCCCAAACTAATAACCTTCATGTTAGTTGGTTTAGAATTCAATTCTGTGGAGCATGTCATGTTGCACTCTTCATCCGTCAGGATAAGCCCTTCATCCTTCAGGATATACTTCGCGAAGCATCTCCGCTTTCAGAAAGAGAGACTCTTCGATCGCAAAAACCGCTCCCTCAGCGTGACAAAACTTAACTGATTTTGATGAATGTTAATAAGAGTTATAAAGGATCAATCTGTTGATTTATAATTCTCTGCGTTAAACCATTTATGTGCTCTGAATTCAATTCGTCCTTAACCGAAAAACCGAAAACTCCATCACGGGGAGTGAAATCTTACCTGGCTTCCTTGGTCGCATTGTTTTCTGGTGAAGGAGCCCGGCAGGGTTATCTGGCCGCAATTGACCAAGGAGTGATCAGCATCTCTAATTTCGTGGCTACCATTATCCTGGCCCGCAACGTCGATCTGACCCAATTGGGGGTATACGGAGTAGGTTTTATCACGCTGCGCTTGGTGCGTGCATTCCAGGAGGGTCTGATCGTGCAACCGATGAATGTGTTTGGAGCCAGCATGGACCTGGATGAATTCAGGCCATATGCCACCAGCACCAGCCTCTTTCAGATCGGACTGGCACTGATTTCTGCTCTGGTTGTAGCAATCTGCGGATGGATCTTGACCGATTTGGGCAATGACACCGCCGGGCCAACCTTGTTCGCCTTGTGGTTCTCGTTCCTGTGGTGGCAGTTGCAGGAATACATGCGCCGTATGCTGTATACACGGGGCATGGTGCTCCACGCCCTGGCGATCAGCATAATATCCAATACAGTCAGGTTGGTGTTAATGGTTTATCTCGTTTCCCAGGGAAGGCTGACCGGCATTGCTGGATTGGATGTCATCGCCTGGGGTGCTTTGGCCGTCATGCTGCCAGGCTTATGGTTTACGCGCCATTTCTGGACTCGAAAATTTACCAATTTACGGGATATCTGGGTAAGAAATTGGATGTTTGGGCGCTGGATATTAGGCGGTACTATCACCAACTGGGTAGCGGTGGAATTCTATCCGATCCTCGCCGCGGGTCTGATCAGTTTCGCGGCGGCAGGTGCATACCGCGCATTACAGAATCTGGTTGGCCCGGTTCACATGCTCTTGCGCGCAATAGATACCTTTCTCACACCGCGGGCGGCAAACCTATACACGAAGGGCGGCATAAGCGCGCTTACCCGCACCTTACGCAGCATCTACCTGGCAGTGGGTATCCCGATCTTTGGCATATTAATCTTTGCCATTATATTCTCTGAGCAGCTCTTGCAGCTGATCTATGGTGATACTTACACAGCCTACAAAGACGGGGTGGTGCTGATGGCAGTCTTTTACCTGCTCCTATTCGCATATTGGCCCCTGCAATCAATTTTTAAAGCCGCTCAGAATTCACGCCCAATTTTCATCGCCAACATTCTCGCCATCATCAGTATGTTCACGGTTGGAATTTTGGCGATCCTCAATTGGGGCGTTTATGGGACAATCGCCGGGCAGGCTTTAAACGCCCTGGTGATCAACATGGTATTATGGGGAGTGTGGATCTCGATGAGACGCGCTGATAGAGTGTAATCACTTCTTGCTCGTCTTGAACTTTATTCTATCTACCATACCTCAAAAAAGGACCCAAAAAGTTTCCCGAGATGGTTGAACAACCTCCAGGGGGACCTTTCCAATCTCTCTATTTCAATTAGCGACAAATAAACCTTACGAGTCCGCCTTGAGGAATTTTAACTTGGTGAATGCTTACTGGTTTAATAACGGCGAGCACCCATGCGCAGCCAGCTTCGGGGTAGCCGCCCATCCCAGTGCTTCTGCCAACGATACCAGAAGGTGATCAAGAACGCCAAAAGAAGCAGCTTGAGATCGAACCCCAGGCTCATGTGCTCGATATACAGGCGATCAAAACGCAGTTTTTGCCTGGGCGTCAGGTAATAATCCCCCGCCACCTGCGCCAATCCAGAGAGACCCGGCAGCACCCGGTGGCGCTGGGCGTACTGGGGTATGTCTCTCAAGTAATCTTGAACGAGAACAGTCCGTTGAGGTCGTGGACCGACAAAGCTCATCTCTCCTTGCAGAATATTGAGCAATTGTGGCAGCTCATCCAAAGCAGTTTTGCGCAGGAAATACCCGATCTTCAAAACACGTTCATCTTTTTCGCTGGCAAGGATAGGGCCAGTGGTCTCTTCGGCCCCACGCACCATCGTGCGCAGTTTAAACTGATGGAAGTTCATGCCACCTTTACCCACTGAGTTTTTCACAAAGAGCAGTGGACCAGGGTCCTCGATCCAGATCAAAAAAACACTCACCCCCCAAACCGGCAAAGAGATTAACAAGCTCCCCATTGCTACGATCAGATCGAAGGTGCGTTTGAGCACCGGTGTCGAATCAGGGAACCCGATTTCAGCAAGGTGTTGCTGATATACATCCAACATAGTCTCCTGGCTGGGAGGTGAATTGTTCTCCCAGAGGCGCTCATTGAAGCTGGTGGCCAGGATGCCGCCCAAAAATCCCCCCAGGAGAGATGCAAACGCCCAACCGATGCCAAACTTATCAGGCAGGATGATCATTGTACCGATCCAGATGCCTAAAAACACGACCAATGGCCCGATAAAGGCCACCCGGTAGCGCCAACTGATGGGTAAGGGAAGATAAACCAGACTGCGCTCGATAGCCAAAGTAAGCACAATGCTGAGAATCGCCACACCAGCGAAGGATACAAGGGATGACATTCCCGTCATCAAAGCTCGCGCCACGAACAGCCAGGCAATAAACACTAGCAGCAGCAACAGGATGAGGGAAACGAATCGGCCACCAGCCAGCTGCCAAATATCCGCTTGACTTTGACCGGTATTTGAAAATCGGATTGGTTGCTTGGACATATATTTGGGAAGATTATACCGCAGCAAAACACGCTCATTTATCCTCCACTCCTTTATTCAAGTATAATTTCAGGCATGCTGAACTTGAAAATCCAGTCCTTTGTAATAGGGTTGGGGGTGGTTGGGCTAGCGCTGATCCTGCTTACCACAAGCCCCCCGGCGTTCGCAGCCCCCAAAGCTCAGTTTACACCCTTCCCAACGCCAACACCTGGGACGGATGGGCGCATTGTTTATATCGTACAGCCGAACGACTCCTGGTGGCGTATTGCCGCCATCTACGCAATTGATCTAAACGAATTGTTGGGAGTTAACGACGCCACCAGCGAGACAATCCTGATCGAGGGAGAGGAAGTGATACTCGGTTTCGGCGGTCCTGCTGAGGTCACACCGACCTTTGGGCCGAGCCCAACACCGACCCCGCGTTTGCCAACACCCTCCCCCCAGCCTGGATCAGGCACACTATGCGTGATCCTATACAATGATGCCAACGGCGATTCACTCCGCCAGGAGGAAGAACCCTCGATCCCAGGCGGGGCGATCAGCATCAGCGATTCTACCGGAGAGATATCGATAACCGAAACGACCACCAGCGGTCTGGAGCCTTTCTGCTTCGAGGATTTACCGCAAGGTGAATACAACATCAGTGTGGCAGTTCCAGATGGGTATAACCCTACCACCGTGCTCAACTACACGCTGATCCTGGACCCAGGCACAGAGACTTATTTGGATTTTGGAGCCCAGATCAGCTCAACTGCTGTAGATGATGTAGCTGCACCCGGGGGGAGCAGCAGATCTTTGTTGTTCGGTATTGCCGGGGGTCTATTACTCTTAGGCGGAATTGGTCTCGGAGTATATGCAACCCTGATGGGTCGCTCAAAATCCTAAATGTAGTGGGAAATGATCGCGAGTCCAGCACTCAATCAGGCAAGAAACTTGCGATACCCGGCAAGCAAATCCTGGCCAAACCCTGAATTCCGCCAATCCGCCGATCTTTGGCGGGCTGCCTGGGATAAGCCGTCTGCTACCCGTTCTTCAACGACGAGGGTAACCAGCCCGGCACCCAGGGCGCGAGTATCCCCCAAAGGGACGAGATAACCTGCCGGTCCGACGATGGCGTCGATGTGCGCGGTCTCATAGGCGACCAGTGGCCTCCCGCAGGCCAGAGCAAGACGCACAGGTCCACTCCACGGAGAGGCCGGCGCTGGATGAACAACTGCTGCACTCCTCCAGTAAATGAGGGGCAGCATTTGCACAGAAACATCTGTAAGGATATCGAAGCTGCCCCAAAGATCGAATTCCTGAGCCAGTGGCTTGAGCCTGTTTTTTATTTCAGCATCCCCGCCGAGGATCAACAAAGGGTAGTTATCGCTTATTGGTCCAGAAGCCCATTTCCAGGTTTGCAGGAGTGCCCCCAGGTGAGCCATATCCAGAGGACCATGATAGAGGATGTAAGACTCCGGTAAGGCAAGCTGTTCGATTTTTTGCGGATCCGAGATCCATCCACTAAGCCTCTCTTCAGAATCCCGTTCGCTCTCAGGCATGAATTGAGCAGGCACAAAGGGGGGCAGCTCAAATAGGTCGCCGGAAAGATCGGGCGCGGGCAGATCCGCTGGCCAAAGGATGCCTTTTAAACGTGCTGCTCCTCCTCGTGAAAGCGATCCCCGCAAGCGGGTGAAAAATTCCCCATTATCCCTGCCTTTGGGGAGGTCACCAAACCAGTCCTTGACCCCCATACCGAACCCAGTGGGACTGATCACGGTGGGCACTTCCCCCAATAATGGCGGGGTGGGCATTGTCAAATGCAGTAAACTGACCTTGGATCTTTGGGCCATCGCTGGTAAGGTGACCTGTTCCCAGCGCAGACGCCCATACGGGTTATTGGGCGTGTGGTGCAGCTTCACCAGGGTTCCATCTATCCATTCTGGCGGCTTCCCAGGGAGGGCTACAATGGGGCTGACCTCGTCCGGGAGGTATGCCAGAATGGCCATCAAGTGCAAAGCTGCGGGGCTTAATGGCTGGTAGACCAAAGGCCAGCCATCATAAAGAACACGAGCGGTGTCTATGACTTATTTCTTCCCTTCCAGCCGCTTCAGGAAACGAGCTTCATCGATCACGACTCGCTGGTGGCTCCCCTGGCCGATCTTTTCCACCTGATCCCAGGCCTGAACTCCAAAAACGACACTTGAGCCTTGCAAATCTTCGATCTCAGCGCGCACGCGCACTGTACTGCCGATCGGGGTTGGAGCCATGTGGCGAACATCGACTAAAACCCCTACACTGGATCGTCCCTCCGGAAGTAGTTCCTCCAGCATCCGGTAAGCTACCCTCTCCATGAAAGCGATCAACCAAGGGGTTGCCAGCACTTGAGAGCCGCCACTCCCAACCTGGATGGCCGAATGTTCCTCCGCTACCTGGAATGATCCTTCGTGAACCAAACCTTTCTTAATAATCTTTTCCAAATCCATGTAAATCTCCGATCAAAGCCAACTTCCTCGTTCCAATGCAGACATTGGAAATGGCAAGCAATTCCAATACTTGGCATTGGAACGAGATCAATAACTTACATATCCAGATAACTAGGCTACACTCCACCAATCTCGAGCTTCGCGCAATCCGAGCTGATTAAGATGCTGGCGAATTAATTGACGGGCACCACGGGCGCCCACCGCCGCCAGCACAGCCGGATATTCAGCCGCTTGCCACCAAGCAGGCAGCTCCTCAGGCGAGATGATCGGCAGCCTCCAGCGTGTGCGCCCGATTTTTGCTGGATCGATATCCACAAAAGCTGTCAGCGGTACTCCCTGCCGGAGAAGATGCTTGCTCAAACGCCGTCCCATCATACCAGCCCCCCAGACGAGGACCGCTCCCTTTCCATTTAATGGGCCGCGCGCCAGGTAATGGGCCTTTAGGCGCAGGAAATTTTCCAGGGAGTAGCGGCTATCCTGGCGCGTCAGTCTTTGAGGATGTTCACGCCAGTGGAGAAGGAAATCTGGCAGCTTGGCAAACCGTGCTCCAGCCAGGTATAGCCGCAGCCATAGATCGTAGTCCTCCGGCCAACCATGATCCTGATAACCGCCAACCCTGGAGAGCCATTCCTGGCGGATGACCACGCTGGGGTGGGCTAAGGGGCTTTCCACGAACATCTCGCGGCGGATATCAACATCGGTGAGCAACGAGTTCTGCCAATCCAGATAGACCATAAATCCCTGGCGCACTTCCTCTTGCGGATATCCTTCCACACGGCAAGCGACTACGCCTATCTCTGGATTCATATCCAAGAAAGCAACCTGGCGCTCCAGTCGTTCTGGGTGAGCCAGATCATCCGCATCCATACGGGCGATCAATGGGGATTGACAGGCATGCCAGCCGTTGTTCAATGCGACCACGATACCGCTGTGAGGCTGGAAAATGGGACGAATACGAGCATCCATAACTGCCCATTCCTTTAGTATTGAAGCGGTCGCATCGCTGGAGCCATCATCGACCGCGATCAGCTCAAAATCTACCAAGGTCTGACCAGTCAAGCTTTCCAGCGCCTCAGGCAAGGTATCCGCAGCATTGAAACAAGGCATAACCACCGAAACAAGCGTCATGCGTCGATTGTACCTGATAATAAATTTGCCATGGAATGCGGTATGATCAATTCTTGATCCCTTAGTCGTTATGAAGGAGGAAAGAAATCCATGACAGAACAAGCACAACCCTTATTAAGTGTCCTCGAGCAGCTCGTAGTGGATTTTCTAAATCTCTTGCCGAGTCTGATCGCCGCTCTGGTTGTTTTTATCATCGGGCTCTACGCGGCAAGCATCATCAGACGCGTTGTCCGCAAGCGGTTAGAACAGCGCACAAAAAACCCTCAACCCATTGATCTGATTTCTCAAATCACCTACTGGTTAGTCGTCCTGGCAGTAGCGGTGATCTCTCTACAAATGGTGGGCTTCAATCTCACTGCTTTTTTGGCTGGCCTGGGAATCGCCGGTTTCGCAATTGGGTTCGCTCTGCAGGACGTCAGCAAAAATTTTATCGCCGGATTGCTACTGCTGATCCAGCAGCCCTTCAATGTCGGTGAGACCATCGAGGTGAGTGGATATACTGGCCAGGTTCTGACGATCGATATCCGCGCCACTCAACTCCGTACTTTGGATGGCCGCATTGTGTTGATCCCAAATGGGGATGTATTCGTCAAACCGATCACGAATTTCAGCCAGGCAAAATTTCGACGGATTGAGATCAATTCCGCGGTTGCCTATAAGAGCGATCCGGCGAATGTACGCCAGACAGCAGTGCAGGCTATCAGCGCGATTCCCGGTTTACGTGACGAGCCAACCCCGGAAGTCTGGTTCAAAAATTTTGGCAGCACAACTTTAGATTTGATCATTTATTACTGGATCGACACCAGCCAGACGACCCTAGCAGCTGCAAAAGACGCCGGGGTGGAGGCGATTAAAGAAGCTTTCGAAGGATCAGAGATCGGTATGCCTTCTACCGTTCAAACAGATTACCTAAAACAATAATGAGCACTAGAAATTGATATTGATAAATCCCTTTCCCGATTTTGCTCTTATGGTGGACAACAAAAAAATCCGCCCAGATATCCTGGACGGAAATATTCTTCCCCCATGAGAAATATCTCGTCGTGATCAATTATCTTCGGTGCTGTCCCCCTTATTGGCTCCCCCGATCAACCACCAGACGATGATGGATAGA
>Ga0209742_10000306_pt1 | contig 26801 bp, 17 predicted proteins | sample DeeMarSeWOR38_10_FD_187462 | JGI IMG/M metagenome (GOLD analysis project Ga0209742, IMG submission 187462) | Marine sediment microbial communities from White Oak River estuary, North Carolina - WOR-3-8_10 (SPAdes) (version 2) | ecosystem: Environmental > Aquatic > Marine > Intertidal zone >... | reverse complement strand
CACCCAGCCGTATTCAACCACTTTTTAAGCTCAAAGAACTGTTAGAAGTTCATTTTGACGATATCGTTCGCTTGATTTCGACCGAAAACGGAAAAACACTAGGCGAATCCGCAGGCGAGATGCGCCGAGCAATCGAGAACGTAGAAGTGGCTTGCGGCATCCCTACCATGATGCAGAGCCAGTTTTCCGAGGACATTGCCAGCGGTATTGATGAATTTATGATCCGCCAGCCATTAGGTGTTGTGACCATCATAGCACCGTTCAATTTCCCTGGCATGATCCCTTTCTGGTTCTTACCCTATGCGGTTGCTACTGGCAATTCCGTAGTCATCAAACCATCAGAACGCTGCCCAATGACCATGCAGAAGATCGCTCCCTTGTTCGAAGAAGCCGGATTCCCGCCGGGAGTGATCAACCTGATTAATGGTGGACCTGATACTGTCAATGCGCTGCTCGATCATCCCGAAATAAAAGCAGTCAGTTTTGTCGGTTCTACACCGGTGGCACGCCATGTCTATGCCCGTAGTGCACAAAATGGGAAGCGAGTTCAGGCTCAAGGCGGGGCAAAAAATCCTTTGGTGATCATGCCCGATGCCGACGTCGAGATGACCACTCAAATCGTGATCGATTCCGTCTTCGGGAATGCCGGTCAGCGTTGTCTCGCTGCAGCAACCATGATTCTGGTAGGTGAGGCTACGGACATATTCTTGCCAGCCTTCCGCGAGGCAGCTGCGGGGCGAGTTGTTGGATGTGGTCTGGAGGATGGCGTACAAATGGGACCGGTTATTACACCTCAATCCAAGACCCGCATTCAAGGGATAATCGATCAGGGCATTAAGGATGGGGCAGAGCTGGTTTTGGACGGTCGCGAAGCGTCTATCACAGGATATGAAAAAGGGAATTTTCTGCGCCCCACGATTCTGGCGGATGTACCGATCGATAGTGAGGTAGCAACGACAGAGATATTCGGCCCGGTAATGGCAACACACACGGTCAACAACCTCGAGGAAGCCATTCAGCTGGTTAATGAGCGCAGGTATGGCAACATGGCTTGTATCTTCACCAGCAGCGGAGGCGCTGCGCGCCGTTTCCGGCATTCTGCCCAGGCGGGAAATATTGGCATCAATATCGGTGTTGCAGCCCCAATGGCTTTCTTCCCTTTCAGTGGGTGGAAGGACAGCTTCTTCGGAACACTTCACGGGCAAAGTCAGCATGCCGTGGAGTTCTTTACACAGACGAAGGTAGTGGTTGAGCGTTGGCTGAAAGATTGGTCGCGAAAATTCTAGGAGACCCCATGTTTTCAGAAACCCCTGACATCATCGCATTTTCATCAAAGAATAAGATGGAGGTGTTAAGTTCATTGGAATTGGAAACGATTAAGAATGGCACGTACCATATTCTTTCCACTGTAGGCGTTTATTTTCCCAGCGATAAAGCCTTGGCTATCTTTGCCGATCACAGCGCGAATGTAGATTGGGAAAAGAAAATCGTGCGTATTCCTCCCGATTTGGTAAAGAAGGCAATGTCTACAGCTCCACGCAGTTTTGTTTTGGGTGGACGGGAGGAACGCTTCGATTTGACGCTTGATGGCAATTCAACATACTTGGCTACAGATGGTTGCGGCGTCCACGTCATCGACCTAGAGACACGCCAGCAACGCCCCTCACGCAAAGCCGATGTCGCCATGATGGCACGTGTCAGCGACGCCTTGCCATTGATCAGCTTCTTCTGGCCCCTGGTCAGCGCCCAAGACCATGGTAAAACGGCTGCAGTACACGAATGCCACGCCGGACTGACGAACACCTTGAAGCATGTGCGCGGGGGGACAACTGTTCATCCCCAGCTGGCACAGTATCTGGTCGAGATGGCCACCGTGGTGGCAGGCAGTGAAGATGAGAGACGACGCAGACCCCCTATCAATGCAAATATTTGTACCATTGCACCCTTAGCCCACGATAAGGACGGCATCGAAACCGCATTGGTTTATGCCAGTGCGGGGATCCCCACCAGCTTTATGGCCATGACGACGATGGGCTCGACTGCCCCCGCTACTCCCCTTGGCGCTATTGTAGTCGGCGATGCCGAAGTGATCAGTGCCATGGTTTTACTGCAATTGGCTCACCCTGGCGCGCCCGTATACCATTCAATCATACCTTCCCTCATGGATCCGCGAACTGGTGGTTATATCGGTGGAACATCCACGCCGTTTTCTATCATCAATGTGCAGCTGGCTCACGCCTGGAATGTGCCCAGCCTGGGAGGCGGTTCAACCTCCAGCGATGCAAAGGATGTCGGATGGTGGTCAGGTTTCGACGGCGGTTTCGGAGCAGCCGAAATCGCATTAGCAGGAGGAGAAGTCTGCGGCTACTTGGGAATGTTGGGGTCATCCATGATCCTTTATCCAGAGCAGATTATCCTGGAATACGAGATTTGCCAGTATGCCTATGAGACGTTCGAGACGTATGAATTCGATGAACTCGAGATGGCACTGGATGTGATCGCAAAGGTTGGCCCTGGGGGGCATTATTTACGAGAAAAACACACCCGCGAGCACATGCGGGATTTCCGCTATTCTCCTCTCTTCCGGAAGACGGACGAACAGGGGAATGCACTCCCACCCCGGGATATTGCTTTGGAAGAGTTCAAAGCGATCTATGCTACTCACCAACCTGCGCCCCTACCAGCTGAGGTTCAAAAAGAATTGGATCAAATCCTGGCTGCGGCCGATCGAACTGCTGAAGAATTAGGGAATTAACATGAGTGATAATAGGACCTCGGAGACTTCAGTAACTGCACTCCCAACCCATGCCAAAGTCGTAATCATTGGGGGTGGTGTAATAGGCTGCAGTACTGCCTATCACCTGGCCAAACTAGGTTGGAAGGATGTGGTTCTGCTAGAACGCGCACAGCTTACCGCGGGTACAACCTGGCACGCAGCCGGATTGATTGAAGCGGGTGGATTTTTCACCGCGACTTCGGTTGAGATGACCAAATATACCCTCGATCTGTATAAATCTCTGGAAGCTGAGACCGGCCTCGCAACCGGAAATAAAAACGTGGGGATGATTTCTCTCGCTTGCACTCCTGATCGGTTGGAGGAATTACGCCGGGTTGCTGCTTTTGATCGCCAATTTGGGGTTGAGACGGAAGAACTCTCCCCTGAACGAGTCAAGGAACTCTGGCCGTTAGCTTATACGGGTGATATTCTGGCCGGTTTCTACGCGCCGAATGATGGCCGTGTCAACCCCACCGACGTGACAATGGCGTTAGCCAAAGGGGCTCGTATGGGTGGCGTGAAAATCTTCGAAGATACTGCCGTCAAAGACATCGTTACAGAAGGTCAGCGAGTGACCGGGGTCATCACTGATAAGGGCAATATACAAGCTGAGTACGTGGTTAATTGCGCTGGGATGTGGGCCCGCGATCTCGGAAAATTAGCCGGGGTGAATGTCCCCTTACAGCCCGTCGAACATTACTATTTGATTACGGAAGAGATGGAGGGGGTTCACGCCGATTTGCCCGTTTTGGTAGATCTCGATAAGTACGCTTACTATCGCGAAGAGGTTGGGGGCATTTTGTTTGGTTTGTTCGAACCTGTTTCAGCTCCCTGGGCATTGGATGGTATCCCTAAAGATTTCTCGTTCGGTGAGATCAACCCGGATTGGGACCGCATGATGCCGTACGTGGAAGAAGCCATGAAACGAATCCCAGCTCTGGAAAATGCGGGGATACACAAGTTTTTCTGCGGCCCGGAGAGTTTTACCCCTGATTTAGGTCCCATGATGGGGCTTGCACCAGAATTGGACAATTTTTATGTAGCTGCAGGTTTCAACTCACTGGGTATTCTCATGGGTGGCGGGGCTGGAAAAATAATGGCTCAATGGATTACGGACGGCGTTCCGGATGTCGATATCACTGAAATCGACATCGCCCGCATGCTGCCTTTCGAGAATACACCAAAATATCTCAAAGACCGCGCAGTTGAAATGCTTGGCTTTATGTTCGAAGATGGATATCCCAATAAGCAGTACAAAACCGCCCGCAATGCGCGCAGATCGGCGTTCTACGACCGGCTGGCAGATGCGGGGGCTTACTTTGGTGTGTATGCTGGGTGGGAATATCCTGATTGGTTCGCTCCCGAAGGCATTGAACCAAAAGTCGAGTATTCCTGGGAGCGGCAGAACTGGTTTGAGTACAGCGCCGCCGAACACCGGGCTGTCCGTGAAAATGTTGCTATGCTGGATTACTCAGTGATGGGAAAAGTATTGGTGCAGGGACGCGATGCTGAAAAATATCTCAATCGCATCTGTGCCAATAACGTGGCTGTACCTGTTGGCCGCATCGTCTATACGCAATGGTTGAACGAGACCGGCACCATCGAGGCAGATTTAACCATCACCCGCCTGGCAGAAGATCAATTTCTGATCCTAACCGCGGATGGCACGATCCCCGCCGTTCTGGCCTGGCTGAGACGCCATATCCCCGTGGATGCGCATGCATTTGTGACCAATATCACCTCGGCGTACAGCGTTCTGAACGTACAGGGGCCGAGATCGCGTGAATTTTTAAGCAGCGTAACCCATGCCGACATGTCCAATGAAGCATTCCCATTTCTCACCATGCAGGAGATTGATGTTGGCTATGCTCTAGTCAAAGCCCTCCGCATTACGTATGTTGGCGAATTGGGTTGGGAGCTGTATATCCCCACGGAATTTTCTTTGCACGTCTTCGATACCCTCCTAGAAGCGGGTGCCGATTTTGAGTTGAAAAACTTTGGATTACAAGCGTTGAATACGCTGCGCTTAGAGAAGGCTTATCGTGATTATGGTGGCGATATCGACAATACCGATACCCCACTGGAGGTCGGTTTGGGCTACTTTGTGAAATTCGATAAGCCAGGCGGATTCATTGGCCGGGATGCGCTGCTGCGCCTGAAAGAATCCGGTTATCGCTATCGAATGCCGCAGTTCCTGCTCGAAGATCCCGAACCGATGCTGTATTACGGTGAAATCATCTACCGGAATGGGGTACCCGTTGGATATATAATGGCGGGTGGTTATGGCCATACTTTAGGTGCATCGGTGGGGGTCGGTCCGGTTGAGAACGAAGGGGGAACCGTGTCAGCTGAATATATCAAGAGTGGATCTTATGAAATCGACATTGCGGGCGTGCGCTATCCCGCCAAAGTATCGCTGCGACCGATGTATGATCCCCAACTGAAAAGAGTGCGTTGCTGACCTTATTTACGTGGACCAAACAGAATAGATTTCAACACCAACACCTCTCCCATGGGAGAGGTGTTGGTGTAAAGAGAATCAAGCTGTAATATTTTTCGGCCAAGAGTAAACTAAATTTCTAACCGGTCAGCTACCCACCCCAATTCCAATTCATCCAGCTTGGTTCGGGTAGGATTACCTGTTTTTACATCCCAGCCACAAAGTTCGAAATACTTATCCGTCGCGGATTTAATCTCATCATGGTCGAGCTTCCAGCCATCGCTCACACCCCCCTTCAGGGGTTTGAAGACTTTTTCAGGCAGCACATCATCTTTGCGATCAAATCCCTCGCGGGCGTTGAAGGCGCGCATCATGTTGAGACGCCGCTCTCCCACTTTCTGCAGTTCATCAAAGGTCACATCTTCCCAACCAGTGACTGCTCGGACCAACTCGACCATATCTTCAGGACCATAAAGCTGCCATGCTGGACCAAATACAAACTGGCACAGGTTCAGGCTATCCATGGCGCTGTACATGTGTTGGGAGGCCATGGCGAAACGAATCTTCTCATCACTCAACGATCGTGTCTCCTGTTCCTCGTTGAAACCTAACACGGCCAGGCGTTCGGCGTAGAACTCAAAATCTTCTTCGATGGCGGGATCATGCTCGTGGGATTGGTGGTCTGCACCGAAGGGATTCGTGGCGTAGATGATCGCCAGAGAACGCTTGACGCGCGGCATGTGCGCCGGCGCTTCCTGACCTTTGCAGGTGATCAGGAATGCTTCCGTGCCGCGCCCGATCACCTCGGCAGCTCGTGCTGAGCCCTCGGCTAGGATATCCCCGAAACCCTCACGCCTGGCGATTTTCTCTGTCAGCGCTACCATCGACTCGGCATTTCCCCAGGTTAGATCGAGCCCGTCTGTGTCCTCCAGAGTTAGTTTCCCCTCGTTGAAGGCTTCATATGCCCAGCTTATTGTCGCCCCGCATGAGATTGAATCCATGCCGTATTTGTTGCATATCTCATTGGCTTTACTAATAGCTGGTAAATCATCGATGGCACAATAGTTACCAAAAGTTGAGGTTGTCTCGTATTCCGGCCCGCCGTAATGTGGGTCAACCTGATAAGGCCCCTCGGTAATCTCCACCACGCGCTTGCAGCGCACGGTGCAGGCATAGCATGTATCACGCCCTAAACGGTCCTGCTTTCCCTGATCTGCGCCTCTGAGGACAGTATCATACATTGTCGTGCCGTCAATCGCCTCCCACCCATCGAACACGCCACTGTTGTAATTGTAACTAGGTAGCGTACCAGATGTTTGGTTCGAGCCAGTAGTCTCAGCTGTGCCGTACTTCGCCAACCCGGCGATATCAGAGTCTTCTAGATTAGCCGCACCCCATTTTGCGAGATCGTTGAGTCTAGCCTTGTCGGCAACACTCGGGCGTTTTTTTCCGCGTACAGCAATCGCTTTAAGATTCTTGGAACCCATCACGGCGCCCATTCCCGTACGCCCATTGGCGCGGTTGGACATGCTGAAGATGCCGGCGAAGCGTACTGCGTTTTCTCCTGCAGGGCCAATCTGGAGAACTTCGATCTTATCATCGCCAAGCTCACCTTTAATAGCCGCCTCCGCTTCACCAGTGATCTTCCCCCACAGATGGGAGGCGTCGCGCAACTCGTATTCGCCCTCGTTGATCCAAAGGTAGATCGGTTTATCCGCTTTGCCCTTGATCACGATTGCGTCGAATCCTGCAAATTTGAGCTCAGCAGGAAAAAATCCTCCGCTCTGCGAGTCACCAATGGCACCTGTTAACGGTGATTTGGCAGCTGCAGTCATCCGGCTCTGCCCGGAGATGGCTGTCCCGGTGAGCACACTGAGCGCCAGCACCAACATGTTATCCGGTCCAAGAGGATCTACACCAGGAGGCATGTCCCTGAGCAGATAGTACATTGCCAATGCGCTGCCGCCCATGTATTTGCGATAGAAAGCCTCCTCCGGTTCTTCGACGCTTAGTTGGCGACTGGTGAGGTCTACATGCAAGATCTTCCCATTATAGCCGTGTGACATTATGCTCTCTCCTCATGTATGGTCTTGTGAGCGGTGAAACAAACTAGCCACCGCTGATCGATGAAAATATTTTGATTTCGTCGCCGTCCTGCAGCTGGCGTGATCTATCCGTTTCATGTTCACCATTCACGCTGATCACAACACGGCGGGTGATGTTTAGTTCTTCCAGGAGGTCGGCAAGGCTGGCGTTCTCATCCAGCTGCATCACCGCGCGCCCCTTTGCTTCTGGAGGCAACTTTTCCCGCAAGATTGAATAGAGCTGCAGATGAACTTCCAACTTTTCCTCAACTATTCCAGGTTTCTTATAAACGGTCGGATAGATTTTTTTATCAGTGTTGTTTATTATCCCACTTCCCGGTATTGGAGAGGCAATGCTTTATGATTGGTTCTCAAAATTTTAGCCATTTCTTCCGAAAAGGATGTATTTAATATACCTCATTCTGGTAAACAAAGTTTTAAGAACGAACCCTGATTCCTTCGGGGTCATACATCGGGCGCAGGGATGCCTTTGCAGGAAAGCGCTCACCGGCAATGTCAATCTCGTAGGTCCCGCTGTTGATGAAATCCGCGGTCGCGCCATCTTCGTTCTCCACAAAGCCCATTCCCATGGCGCCGCCTAAAGTGAATCCATATGCGCCAGTTTGTAAGTAACCAACAATTTCCCGATCCCGATAGATTATCTCATTACCATAGAGAAGAGGTTCTGGATCTTCTAGCAAGAATTGCACCATGCGATATTTGAGGGGACCATTTTCTTTGTGACGAAGGAGTGCCTCTCTGCCAATAAAGCCATCTGGTTTGTCGAACTTTACAGCCCAGCCAAGACCGGCTTCGAGGGGTGTATCCAAATTATCCATATCGTGACCATATTCGCGATAAGCCTTTTCAATCCGCAGGGTGTTTAGGGCCTGAAAGCCAGCATGCCTCAGCCCGAGGTCGCGCCCAGCTTCAACCACCGCCTCATAAACGTGGGCAGAAAACTCGGTTGGGACATAAAGTTCGAAACCTAATTCGCCCTCATAGGTGACCCGCATGACTTGGACGAGCGCGTAATTAATATCGATTTCTTGTGCCGTCATATACGGAAATGCTTCTTTGGATACGTCAGCTGTGGTAATCCGCCGCATAAGGTGGCGGGATTTGGGTCCCTGGATGTTCAAGAGAGTGTATCCAGAAGTCACATCGGTGACAAAGGCATGAGCATCATAGGGGATATACTTCTTCAACCACATAAGATCATGGGTATAGAAATCACCTGCGCTGACGATGAAGTATTTGTCTTCCGCCAGCCTGGTGACGGTTAAGTCTGCCTCCATTCCACCGCGCTCGTTCAACCATTGGGTGTAAACAACTTTACCAACAGGAACAGCAACATCGTTGGCGCATATTCGATTTAACACCCTTTCCGAATCCCGTCCCTGTACCAGGAATTTCGACATTGAAGTGACATCCATAAGGATCACATCTTCCCGGCAGGCTTTATGTTCGGCGGCTAAGAATTCGAACCAGTTTTGGCGTCCCCAGGTGTATTTTTCGATTTTGGCTTCGACACCAGGAGGGGCGTACCAATCTGGGATTTCCCAGCCCATCCCCTCGACAAAGAACGCTCCAGCCTCCGCCAATTGCTCGTGGATGGCAGTCTTTCGGATGTTCCGGGCAGTCTGCATCGTCGTGTTGGGAAATATGAGCTGGTATTGCAAACCCAGGGTTTCCACTGTGCGATCCGTCAAGTATTTCTGAGCCCCCTGGAAGGGAAAGCAACGTGCAATGTCGATTTCCATAGATTCAACTGGGCAATATCCATCAACAATCCATCGGGCCATGATTTTTCCAACCCCGCCACCCTGTAGAATCCCTAAGGAATTCAGCCCGGCGGCGACGTAGAAATTTTCCAGCTCGGGTGCCTCACCAAGGAGTGGACCCCCATCAGGTGTAAAGCTTTCCGGGCCGCAGAAAAACTTATGTATGCCAGTATTCTTAAGGATGGGAACGCGCTCCATGGCAATATCAATATAGGGCATCATGCGATCCCAATCTGGTTTTAACTCGCCAAAAGAGAAATCTTTTGGAATGCCGTCCATACCCCAAGGAGCAGCAACAGGTTCAAAAAAACCAACCAATAGACCGCCTACCTCTTCTCTGAAATAGGAGTACCGTTCAAAATCTTCAATGATGGGTAAATCCGGATGAACTTCTTCGATGGGTTCGCTGAGTAAATAGTAATGCTCAGCTGCTTGCAAAGGCACGTTGACGCCAGCAAATTTGCCCAACTCACGACCCCACAATCCGGCACAATTTACTACATACTCAGTTTCAATATCTCCTTTTTCGGTGACTACACCGGTTACTCGTCCGTTTTTTTGGTTGACACCTGTAACCGCAGTCTCTTCGAAGATCTGCGCTCCACCCATCCGAGCACCTTTGGCCAGGGCCATCGTAAAATCAACAGGATTAGCTCGTCCATCTTCGGGGGTGAAAAATCCGGCTAAAATATCGCTGGTGTCTGCCAGCGGCCACAATTCCTTTACTTCAGCAGGGGAGATTTCCAGATAATTGACCCCCAACCTTCGAGCTGCCACAGCCATCCTGCGTCTCTCTTCTAGCCATTCTGGAGTGCATGCCAGTTGGAGATAGCCAATTGGATTAAAACCTGTGGATTGACCGGTTTCCGCTTCTAGAGTTTTCATTAATTCAATTGTGTAGGTTGCCATTTCGACGCTTAATTCATCTCCACTGGGCGTTACAACCAGGCCAGCCGCGTGCCATGTGGTTCCGGCAGTTAGCTGGCTGCGTTCTAACAAGACCACATCCCGCCAGCCAAGTTTGGTCAGATGATAGGCTACACTGCATCCAATCACTCCACCGCCAATAATGACAACTTGAGCATGAGTAGGTAAAGGTGCGTTGCTGCTTTCCGGTTGTTGGTCTTTGCTCACTTCATTCTCCTCGAGTGTCACGTGGGTCTTCAGATTTTTTGTTTTCTTTTTCGAAATCATGGGGGCAACCAGATGTCGAGAGCATTGATTTTTATGGGGAGTAGATGGGTTTGTGTACGGCGAAAGCCAGAAACCTTACTATCCAACTCGATCACAAAATTATACAATTCTTCGATGCTAGACGCTCGTAACGAGATGATGATATCTGTGTCTCCGTTGGCGCAGGCCAGGTAGCTGATCTGTGGTAGCTTGGCAAGGTGATCTGCTACCGTACGCAGAGTTCCCGGTTCAACTTCGATGAATACATCCGCGAGAACTCCATACCCGACCATTTCTGGGTTAACAATGGAACGGATATTGATGATGCCTTGCTCAATCAAGACATCGCTGCGGTTGGTGACCGTGCGCGCAGACACATCCCCCAGGTGCCGGGATATTTCAGCACTCGACATACGCCCATCCTGGTTGAGTAAGGCAATTATTTTCCAATCTGTTTGATCTGGTTTAAACATAAGCCCTAATTCTTCCCAGCAAAGTTCACTTTCAGGTCCCTATTACTGATATGAGGATAACGTATTGCTTCCGAAATGTCAATAGTTTGCAATTAGCATTACCGAAACAGTCGTGATCTCGAAAAAATGCGTAGCAAAACGAAATGCATATGCTATAATCCATTGGATAGTGACAAATCTTTGTATAACGAAGTTATCGATAGAAAAAGGAACTTCTGTTATGAAAAGTGGTATTAAGGATGGTCTTCTGGATAGGTTGGCTGAATCGCATTCTGCCACCGAGAGGATCATCGAAGGAATCGATCTCGAGCTGCGCGTTTACTCAGATACAGACTGGCGGACCAGAGACATTCTCGGGCACATCGCCACCTGGGATCGTGAGGTAGCGAAGTCTCTTAGTACTTTTTTGTTGGAAGTGAATAAGCTATTTCTAATATAGAGGGAGATGAAACCGATTTCAACGAACAGGCGGTCATAGAGCAACGCGTATTCTCGACACAACAGATCATCGAAGAATGGAAACAGGCTCGAGAGGACATCAAATCTGGACTCAGCAATATTGCGGAGGATCGATTTCCTGGTGATTTACTATACCCTTAGGGAGATGAACGCTTTAGTATCTCCCAGTTGGTTGAACATATGATCGAATATGACGTAGAACACCGAAATGAAATTTTAGAGGCTATGCAAGCACCCCAAATGGAATGATCTCGTCCCCTATTTTCTGTCTGTGAATAGATCTGTGCATTCCTGCAATCACCGAGTATATAGGAAAGTTGGTGAGAAAAATGGTAAATATCCAACCTATAAAATCTAAGTTACAGTTAGATGTGCTCACCGTAGATCAGGTAACCGAGATCCGGGAGGCAACGCTGCAAGTCTTGCAATCAGTTGGCGTACATTTCCCATCTGAGCGCGCCTTAAAGATCTTTGCTGAACATGGCGCGCAGGTCGATGCAGAAAGTCAGATCGTACGCCTACCCCCTGATCTGGTGTTAGAAGCAATGAGCCACGCGCCGCGTGTTTATATCCTATCAGGTAGAGCCGAAGGAACTAGCCTGACTCTCGATGGTTCAATGAGCTATTTTTCAACGGATGGAAGTGGTACAGAAACCATCGATTTTGGAACTGGTGAGTATCGACAATCTACGAAAGCCGATGTGGCTATGATGGCCCATGTGGCGGATTACCTCTCATCGATCTCCTTCTACTGGCCGATCGTCAGCGCTCAGGATTATGGGCGACACGCCCCTTTGCACGAGTTGGAAGCCAGTTTCAACAACACGGTAAAACATATCCAGAGTGCGACGATTATCGGTCATGAATTGGCGTACTATGCCTTGCAAATGGCGGAGGTTATCGCGGGTAGCAAGGAAAACCTTCGGAGATGGCCACTCCTTTCAAGTCTGGTATGCACCATTGCCCCTCTCGGACAGGACAAACATGGTATCGAAGGGGCAATGTTATTTGCAGAAGCAGGAGTCCCGGTGGGTTTTATGGCCATGCCCAATATTGGCTCCACCTCCCCAGCTACGATGGGTGGGGCGCTGGTGGTTGGCAATGCTGAAGTCGTCAGCGCGATGGTTTTGATGCAGTTGGTAGCACCAGGCGCTCCGGTATTCCATTCCTTATTAGCCTCAGTTATGGACCCGAGAACTGGGGATTATATCGCCAGTATTTCAGAGAAGTACCTGTGCAATGCGGCAGCTGTTCAGTTGGCACATGATTGGGGAGTCCCATCTTTAGGCGGCGCTTTCAGTATGGACTGCCCTGAACCGGGATCGTGGCAATTAGGGCGTGATAGTGTCTACACTTCGCTGTTTACACCTCTGGTTGGGGCAGATATGGTGGAGGGTCTTGGTTTACTGAGGGCTGCGACTCTTTTATTACCTGAACAGATAATTTTTGATGATGAGATTTATCACACGCATCGTGTCCTATTGGAAGGGATCGATACCAGCAGGGATGAACTCGCCTTGGATGTGATCCAAACTGTTGGACCGGGTGGGCATTTTCTTGCCCAGAAACACACCCGCCGCACGATCCGCGAAATCTGGCTGCCAAAACTCACTCATCCAGCTCCAACAATAGAAGGGCAGCCATCTTCCGATGTTCGCCAACGAGCCAGAGCAACATTCGAGAAGATTTTAACCGAACATCAGCCTGAACCACTTCCAATGGATATCCAGGTTGAATTACAAAATATCTTGAAGGCATCTGAAAAGGGAATTGAGCTTAAAGGATTGGAGATGTGAATATGGATGAAAAACTGCGCGATCTTGGAGTGATCAAGTTGGTTCAGTTACAGCCATCTGGTCTCATCATCGAGACACCCTCAGGTTATTTTTACGATGCTTCTCGTCGCGTGGAAGTAGACAGTCTGCTGATTACATCGAAGGGCATCGAGGCCACCACCTCTGATGGGGAACATGTGCTCGATATCCATCACCGTAACCGAGACGGGGTACCTTTTGGTAATATTATGGCGGCAGGTTACGGTCATACTTTGGGTCCTTCGGTCGATCTTAACCCAGTAGATGATGAGGGGGAAACTGTGACCGTTGATTGCATCAAGTCCGGAAGCTACAAGATTGACATCCCAGGGGTACTTTATCCCGCTACAACATCTCCTTCAGGAAGATCCAAATCCAAATCAATCTCAGGAAATGGCGTCAAGGTTGTTCCAAATGTCGCGGTCGGTGCAAGCGTCGCTGTCAGAGAAGATGTTATGCAGGCGTCATTGTTGGGATGGATTGTGCTGATATCCTGACAGGCGGTTAGTCAATTCAGAAAATGTTAAAACTTCTGTGGTTAAGATCCGAAACGCGACCTACTGAGCTGGCATCCAATCGCCAGCCAGGGTAGCTCGTGCGCGTATCTCGCATTCATCTTCGATCACAACAAAGCGGAGATTTCCATCGGCCAGCAACTGAACCTCATAGATACCGACTACGCCAATGCATGCTTTATGATCTGGAAGTACTGTGTCGATGATATTGACCATGAATCGATTTCCCTCGAACCAGCTCTCGCTCATTGAATGGGGTTGTTCGCCTAAGTTCTCAATCACACCCGCTGCTGAGGTCATATTTCCATCCTGCCTAATTTCCCTGAAAACGGAAGAACCGGGTAAGGGATGCTCCCACACTCCGACGATGTCCATTATGCTCGTCGCGAGTTCAGGCTGTGGAGTCGGAGTCGGTTCAGGTGTTGAGGATGGTGCAGAAGTGGGTGCAGGCGTTATTGTGGCAGCAGGTTGGGCTGATGGTCCACATGCAGTACTAATTAATACAAATACCGTAACCAGCATAAGCAGCCAAAATCTATTCGTGAAATTCCTGTTCATTTTATATCTCTCCTATATATAATTTACTGTCCAACAATGGCATGACCTATTTCCATTTCCTCCTATACAATTACTACCAGCGATAACATAGGAAGATCCCTCCCGGCGGGCATGCATCTGACTCTGCAAAGATTGAGCATCATACATTATGCTATTCGTGATGCTCACATTACCCAACCGATATGGTCGGCAGGCATAACTGTAGGATATCAGCCACTATTAATTCGTTAAAGAAGCCGATCGGAACATAGATCAAATCAGCAGGATGAAACAGATTGTCGCTGATTCATTGCAGAGTTCTATGGATGAACCGTAGTGATGCCTAATAGATTCTATTACCCGCTGAATATGGCAAATAGTAAACTGGGAAAGTACATATAACCGTCGTTTATGTTCAGTGCGATACGATTATACAATAAATATCATCATCATTATCATATTTGCGTCATCTCTAACTCTTTATATAGGAGTACCTCAGTGTTAAATGCATTCAACAATGGGCAATGAACGCCGTTTGATCCCGCGCAGGATAAGGCGCGAAAGGACTGATTCCAATTGCAGTGTTTCTGCAGTACCCAATGGGCGACGGCTAATCTGGAACCACCATATGCATGGTTATTAATGAATGAATCCCCCATATATGGGGGATTTTCACCCTTGCTGTCTAGTTGGTATGTAAACCATACTGTACTGACTGGTCAGCAAGGGGGTTAGGTGGAATCACTGCACCATATATATGGGGTAGACCTAATAGACTCCCTTCCGATCTCACTTACACAGAAGAGGTCGTAGGTTCGAGTCCTATTCCGCCCACAAAAATCGTCTGACTTGGATGTTGGACGATTTTTTGAATCGTTACGCTTTGAGCAAATGGGAAAAATTTGATCAATTGGGTATTGAAGTTGGTGCTATTGATTGAAAATTTAGCCAAATTGGTTCGAGTTCCTACCGGGGTTATGCCCAAGATATCGGGGCGAAGTTCTAGCCAAAACATCGAAAAGTATATTTCAAACTGAAGATAAAGATGAAAAAAGCGCTGGCGGCCACAACAACCAGATGCTGTACAACGATAGGTATGATCCGGCGCAAACGTTGGTGCGTGATGATTGTTTACCTGTTGTCTTTTATACTGCTACTTATTTGTGATAAAGCTCACCTTCATCCCGTCCGTACAACCAGGGTCCACTGCTGTGTCGGGGTTCTCCAGGAACTGGAGTGTGATATCCGTGGGGCAGGGGCCATTGTTGCCCATGATACTATGCCATGCATTCGGAATTGGCACATACTGGGCTTGAGGAATAGCGGCATCCCCCTTTTTGGCCCACGCAGGCGGGGTAAGTGTATCGAATTGCCCGTTGAGAATAAGCGTCGGGTAGTCGCCATAGCTCTCTGGGGTTGGCACGGTGAGTGCATCCTGCCACACCTCACAACCGTCAGCCCGATCTCTTAACGTGTTTATTGTTTCTTCAATGAAAAAGTCCGGCATCTGGGCTTGACGTAGATTTTCTTTCATCACGGCAATATCCTCGCGGAAAGGGAAGCGCTCTGAGCAATTGAGTTTGCTGTTCAGATCGGGATTGAGTCCGGGAATGGCATCGGTGACAAAGCGGATGATGATATAGTTGAAAATACGCGGGTTCGCATCCGTGATTTGGATAGCGGCAGCCGCTGTTTCCTCCCCACAGGTTTCGGTCAAATAGTCTGCAACCTCCTCCGGTTCCGCGTCCCACAAACCAGTTAATAGGGCTTGAGTCGCCTCTCCTTCACCCATGGAACCCTCGCAGTCCAGGTAGAGATCCAGCAGGTCCTGGGCGATGGGTGGCTCTGGAGGCAGCACCGAGGTGCGTGTGGCCGGCTCCGGTATGCCCCCGGAAGCGATTAGCTCCAGGGTCGTGGTGAAGCCCTGTTCCAGTTCGGCGATCAGTTGGGGCTGGTAGGGGATGTTCTGAACGGCAGGGTTGTAGGGAAAGGTGTAGCGGTAAAGCGACTCACCGTCGACGGTGGTGTACTCATCAAGCAAAAGGGGCGTCTGGTTCAATTGCTCGACGAGTGAGCTAAAACGGGCGCGCAGATCAGGATAAGCTACGGCACAGGCCACATCTGCCGCGCATTCGTCAAAGACAGACTCGAACAACGCTTGCTGTTGGAGCTGAGTCGCGGTGAGGTACTCGGTGCCGATGTCTTCTGGCAACGTGTCAACCGAATCTAGAACGATGCTGCGCACAAACGGCTCGTCAGGGAAATAATGCATCAACGACATAAGCAAGCGAGCACCATAGGAGATGCCGTATAGGTTGTATGCTGGATAATCCAGGGCCTGCATCAGGTCAACCAGGTCAGCAGCAGAAACCCTCGTGGAGAACACCTCCGGCGGGTATCCCTGGTCTTGCATGCCTTCCTGGCAGAGACTGTAAGTGTCGGCCACTGACGGTGCCTCATCGCCGGAATCACCCTCCATGAAATCAACGCAGTTCATGACCGGCAGGCTGTTGCCGATGCCTCGCTGGTCGTATAGAATGATGTCCCGCGTTTCACGCATAGGCGCATAGCGGTTGATGAATTCCACGACGGTGGTACGGGACGTGGAGGCTATGCCTGGTCCGCCGGAGACATGGATGATGGGGTCTGGAGACGGATTATCTCCTGTAGCCTTGAGGATGACGTAGGCCAGCTTAACCTCTTTGCTCTGTGGATCATTCCGCTGGGCTGGCACAACCAAGTATCCGCACAGAATGGTTTCACCCGCTACATCGCCAGCGGGAACGAAGAGAGTGCATTCGCGTTCGGCGAGGGTGGGTTGGTAGCCAGGCGTTTCCACTGCTGGCGCGTCAGGTGTGACATCTTGCACTGAAGCAGGTTCCCCACTTGGCACAGCTTCCACTGCAGGTGTGCTTTTTGTCTTTTTGGTCTCTGATGGCGCTGGAGTTTGTTCGACTCTATCACTACAAGCAGATATTAGCAACAACAAGACTGAAACACCTACTAATGTGATGGTTACTTTCATATTCTTCATTCCCTATTTTTTTGAACAGCTCATCCTAGATCAACAAGCGCCTGATATCTCATCCCAAAGTCTGTTGTTTTGTCCTGTTCAGGTGGAACTAGTTTTAGCCCGGCTCGTCAAAATCTAACCTTTTCGCCAGGGCTGCATTCATGATATACAGCCAAAAAATCCTTCAAGGGCCCCTCGCAGCAGACGAGCCGGTTGCTGGTTTTGAGACCACCGGATATATGTGGGGACGCTCCAGTAGACAACAACAGCGCTCAGGGCAATTACCGGGACAAGCCAAAGGGAACCGATTTGCAGCGACTTATCGGCACCGGCCAGCAGGATAAACAGCCAAAACAAGAAGAAGCCAACAGCAATGATCCCGGTAATTTTTTGCATGCTCATAAGTGAATCTTTCCATCTCAATACATCAGGTATCAGGTGCCTAAAAGATTAAATGGTCGCAAAGCCTACAAATTGCCCAAACAGCAAGCCCCGGCAATGTACCGGGGCATACTCCTTGACCATTCCCTAAGTGCCTATCCTTTATTGACCCATCTACTTCTCGCCGTCGTCCGGTAACGCCCATTGCGGCCATCGCGCATCCAGGCAGCTCAGATCGAGCGCTGTCTCCGGATTCTGGATGAAGGCGGTGGCGATCTGTCCCACGCAGCTTTCCGCTATGTTCCAGGTCGCATGACCCTGCTGCGGTATCAGGACGTAGGTGCTGTTTTCCAGCTCGCTATTCGCGGTCTGGCCCATGTAGATGGGGGTGGGCATATCGTATGCGCCCTGCAAAATCAACGCCGGCACATTGCTGGTCACCGGGTCTTTCACCTCGATGGGGGCTGCGGAAATTGGCCAACTCTCGCAGCGGCTTGCCTGTACACGCGATTTGTCCAGGTTCGTAAGCTGCGGGAATTGCAGATTATTGTAGCTGTTTTGCGCATCCTCAAAACTTTCGTTCAAGATGTCGTCTGCGCAGTGAATCGAGGTGAACAAGAGAGGAGCGTTTTGGGCAGCAAGCCCTGTGCGAAGGCGGACCAGTGCTTCTTCCGGGCTACCTTCCGTAGAAGCCATGGCTAGCGCTAGCTGCTGCGCAACATAAGGAGAAGCGGCGATGTCCTCGGCGGTCAGTCTCCCCAGCAACTCCAGCATCTGGTCGCCGGTTTCGCCGGGGTAGCTTTCCTCGATTATGGCCTGCAGAGCCGCCAGTGGATCATCCTCGAGCAACCCAAAGCTCGCATAAGTGATGAATTCTACTGCTGCCCCTTCATCACTGATAAGGGCAGAGACGTCTGCCAGAAAAGCTTGCACCGGGTCACTCGGGTCTAGATCTAGTCCTGGTGAGCTTTCCGCTGATTCGGTACCGACCTCTCCGTCGCGCAGGGCCAGATAAGTGTCCAAAACACCCGCCTCCAATTCGGCGATCATTTTGGGCAGGTAAGCGGCGCGAGTGCCTCCTACATTCGTCAGTTGATCGAGGACATCGTCAAGCGTGACAGTCTCCCCGTTCACAGTAAGCGGCGCTTCTTCAAGCCCCTTCAGCAACTCGGCGAGCCGCGCACTTAGATCGGGATACGCTTCATTACAGGCGGCATCCTCCTGGCACTCTTTCATTAACTGCAGCATGAAGTCGTGGTCAGAGCGCACGATCGTTCTGACCAGATAGACAGATGGTGGGAAGGTCGAATCCAGCACAACTGAGCGCAGTTCCGGTGCATCGTTGTATCCGGGAATGTTGTCCATAATCGTCATCGCCAGACGCGTGCCGTAGGAGACGCCGTGCAAGTCGAAGCTTTCATACCCCAACGCTTTGACGAGCTCCACTGCGTCGCGGGCGTTGGAGGCTGTCGTAAATTGGTTCAGGTCAAGACCCTGCGCGGAGAACTGCTCCCAGCAAGCCTGGTTGAGCGGGGGGAGATCAAGATCCCAAATAGCCGGCGACGGTGGGATTTCCTGCTCACCACTAGCAGCTGCCAGTAACCCGGGGGCCGCTTCCTGTAAGGCGTCGAGCTGTTCTGCAGGGGCGCCGTTCTGCAGGGCCAACACCAGGCACTCTTCAAAACCCAAGCGCTGGCTCGCCCCGCTGCCGCGTATGTCGAAAAGGATGATATCGCGGTCAGGCCGCAGCTCCCGGTACCTATCGACAGATGGGGCAAAGACCGCAGATTGGCCGGGACCACCTGCCAGAAAGAGCAGGGGATCTGGCTCAGGGTTCTCACCAGTCGCCTTGGCTACGACAAAGGCCAGGTCGAGGTTGCGCCCATCCGGCTCGTTATAATTCTGGGTAACGGTAAAGACGCCGCAGTAGTAATCCTCACCTTCTACTTCGCCAAAGCCCAAAGATGTTCCTGGTAGACAAGGCACGATTTGGATTCCCAGTTCTTTGTCCGATAGTTGCGGTGGTGGAGCAAGCGCGGCCAACAGCTCGAGCTGCTCATCCATGCTGCCAGAGGTTGTGTCACCGACTTCTGCGGCCTCTTCCGTTGTCGCTTCCTCTGTAGCTGATTCCGTATCGGCGCCCGCTTCAGTCGGCTCTGGGGCGGCTTCTTCTGTGGGCATGTCCGTTGGCGCCACGGTTGGTTCTGGAGCCACTGTGGCCTCAGGCGTGCCTCCCTGACAGGCGGTGACCAAAATTACCAATAAAATCAATATTAAAAGTACATTATTTTTCATGAGATATCGAAACCTCCAATAGTGTAATGCTGGTGTGGAATAGTTCCAAGCGATTCTAGGTACTATTACAGAAACGAATGAAGAGTATAACGTGATTCAGGCAAAACAACAATGTGGAGCAACTTAGGAAAATGTTCCAAAAATGGTTGAAATATAAAGATGTGGCAGGGCACGTGCGCCATTCTGTATGCGGCGCGGGTGGTGGTTGAGGAAACAGAAATATGAATGGTAACTATGGCTTCAATTGACGATTCAAACTAAGATAATTATCATTCTGAATAGGTAATTCCTTCGTGACTCAATTCCCCCAATCACGATTTATTTTATATCGAGGGGAAGGTGGTTCGGAGCGCATCTGGTTAGGGTGACCATTAGATCCTCATCTGTACTGGTTTCTTCGAATCGGGAGGTTAGCCTGCTATAGCGTTGCGAGTCGCCAATCCTTCTTCATGCCTGGTGCAGTTAGACGGCATGGAAAATATGGATTTTGTGGACGTTTTGGCCCTCAAATATGGTGGTTGTGTACCCTTGCTGTCTAAGTGGTATGGGTAGTATACTCAATCCAAACTCAAAGACAGCGAGGGAAGAGAGATGCAGAAACGGCCGCACCATCGTCCCCATCGAGAATATCCCAATGCCAAACGAATCATCATTGAATGTGATCTGGAGACCTGTCCCCAGTGTGAGCAAGTACTGAAAGCGCGCCGACCCTGGCACATGCGGAAGCGCCGCGCCAATTCTTCCGCCGTCTACATCATGACCCCTCAGGGACAGCTCAAACCCTGATCAGCTTACATACAACTCGTTACAGATCGTTGGCTGAAAACAAAACCCCCACTGCCCAGTCAATGGAAAACGATCTGCATACCACTTAGACAGCAAGGGGGATTTTCAGCGCCCTCGGGGTGATTCGAACACCCGACCCTTTGCTCCGCAAGCAAATGCTCTATCCGCTGAGCTACGAGGGCGTGTCTAAGTGCAATTCTAATCTAATCACCTAGCCGGGTCAACCCTGCACGCTCAAACTCCCCCTCTAATGACGTAAATCATTACAGAGAGATGCGATGGGGAGTTCGCTCAGCTGAATTTATACCCTTAGGGGGACGATAATATAACCTTAATTTTGCATTAGATTAGCGTATTTTATATCCGCCTGAAAGGTTTTACTGATAAACTCAGCTAGTTTTGGATTCCCCGGTTCTTTCCAAAGCACAAACAAATAAAATTAAGATAATGATTCTGAAAAAATTTTGAATATGGAGAAAGATACTAGATGCAAATCGTAACAGATAGCGGCACAGACCTCAACCTTTCCAAAGATGAACTTACCGACCTGAATATTCACGTTGTGCCATTGAATGTAAGGCTGGGTGGGCAGACTTATCGAGAAGGCGTAGATATCCAACCAGCTGACTTCTATCCCCTGCTTGAGAATTCAGAAGATATGCCAACAACCTCACAACCATCAGCCGGTGAATTTTCCCAGGTGTATCGAAAACTCGCTGAATCAGATCCGGAGATACTTTCAATCCATATCTCATCCGGATTGAGCGGCACCTACAATGCAGCCAAAGCAGGTGCGGAATTGGTTCCCGAAGCGGATGTCACCATTGTGGACGCGAAGACATTATCAGCTGCGGCAGGCTGGCAGGTCGAGGCTGCCGCCAGGGCGATCAAAGCAGATTGGTCCTTAGATCAGGTGCGTGGATTGATGGATCGAATCAGCGAGGCCTGCGAAAGCCTGTATACCCTTAAAGAGCTCAAATACTTGATTCATGGGGGACGTATCAGCCATATGAAAGGCTTGCTTGCCTCGGTATTGAATATCAAACCGCTGATCGGTGTTGAAAAAGTCAAAGGAACTTATGTCCAGCTCGGACAGACGCGCTCATTCAAGCGAGCTGTCAATGGATTAGTTGATATTATCAGTGAACATCACCAGCATGGAACTAAACTCCGCGTTCAAGTGCTCCATTCCTACAATTTCGAAGGCGCAGCGATGCTGCGTGATCTGGTGGATAAATATTTCGAGTGCACATGGCTGCCTGAGGGTCATATCTCCCTTGTCTTGGGGGCTCATACTGGTCCCAGCATGGTTGGGGTTGCTTATGCGCCCCAATCGATATTTACAGAAATTCCGCGCTGATCCAGCAATCTCTTGCTCGAAGCGAGGAAGGGAATTCTATATTGCTCGATTCTCAATACCGTAAACGAACCCAGCCCAATCAGTGATTGGGCTGACTCTTGTGTCCTGGAATTCGATTTAAATTGAACCTATTCGACTTGCTTTAAGCGCGCCACCTCATCGCTTAATTCCCGGATGCGGTGAGACATGGTTTCAACCAGGCGAAAGGCCAGAGAGGGATCTTCATGTACGCGGCGCATAAAGTTCTTTTTATCAACTGTGAGCACGCGCGCCTGTCCTAAGGCTCGCACTGTCGCCGACCGGACATCTCGGTCAAAGATCGCCATCTCTCCAATGAACTCCCCCTTCTGGCGCACTCCAAGACGGATATCTCGATCCTCTTCTCCCTTGATGAGCACTTCCACCTGCCCCTCCTGTATTACATACATGCAATCCCCCTCTTCACCTTCGCAGATTATCAGCTCACCATCCTGGTAGATTTTACCCAACTCGCCGGATGCCATAACAACCTCCAAATCCTATAATCTTCATCACGAATTTATTCAATTCGAGCTACCGCCGCCCGGTGATCGATACCGCAAGATCGCTCACAAAGCGGGAAAGAAATGCCGGGTTCAATGTGCGTACGAATATCTCCTTATACGGTGCACTGCCGGTGAACATGTCCCACAATACCATACTCATGCGTCGTTTAGAGCCTTGGTGTTTTTGTTCTCTGATTGTCATGCGTAAGACCGCTCGACGGGCAAAACGAAATTTTTGAATCAAGCGAGTAACGATAAACATTACCTGTCCGATAAGGTTGTCCGTCTCGATTTTGCGGCAGGCAGGTAGATAATATTGCTTGAAGTCTTCTGCGGAGATCCCTTGGAGCACAGCTGTTGTAGCTGCCGACTTGGCAGTGCGGTAAGCAGCTCCAATACCATCTTTGTACAAGCGGGTCACACCACTGTCTCCGATGAACACAATACGATCACCATAAGGGTGCCCCGCACCAGCGATGTTAATGCGCGGTGAGCAATTGCAAGAGTTTGCATCAAAATCCCAACCAGACGGGAAACACCCTCTCACCTCGGGGGAATTCATGAAATTTCCAACCAGCTCTTTATCGATATCTTCGCCCAACAAACAAACAGACACATAATCCCCCTTTGGGATGATGGCAGCGAACTCCAGCCGAGGGATATCCAGCAAGAATACATGCATCGAAGATCCCAATTCCTCCACAATTAATTCTTCACCCAGGTAATATTCCTGGATGAAGGTCTTGGTCGTCTTGGGCACTTCATATTCGAAGTTCAAATTGGCGAACAACTTGCGAGAAGCCGAATTCACACCCACTGCGATGGTCACCAAATCGTAGCTTTGAGGCGACTGATTTCTAATTTTAATTTGGGGGTACTCATCCTGCCAAACGATTTCGTCCACCCGCTTGTTAATCACCTTGGCGCCATTCTCTATCGCCAGATGCTGGAGGAAGCCATCAAAACTACCCCATTTGATTTCTTTTATATCCCTTGGGCCTGGGCCCCGATAAACCGCCCCAATCCGTTTCTCTTGGAGAGGTGTTTCTATGCGTACGCTGCCCACATCCATGTGCAGCATGTATGAGTCGATCCCTCTTTGAATCACCGTCGGGGGCAGATTGATCCCCTCTGCAGCCAGATTCTGAACCAGCGATTCCGAGATTATCCCGCCACACATATTACAACCTACCGGACCCGGGCGGGTGTAGTCACGCGGCTCGTAGATATCTACTTCGATATCTATGCCCATTCGCTTAGCGGTGTCTAACAAGAATATGCTGAAAAATGAACCAGCCGGACCACCACCAACAACCCCCACTCGGGAACCGTCATCCAGTTGTAGATCACCTTGTGGCATTTGCATCCTCCTTGACGGATTCAGATTCAACTTCTATCCAGAGATTATTTCGCGATATCAAAAATCATTTGGAGCACAGCTTCATCACCTCACCTGATTATTCTTCTGTTATGTAGTGATCTGGGGATGATTTCGAGCTCACCTGATTCGATGTTGGCATCCGCATTTGGATTTTCAGACCGTTGAACGAGATTTCTCTTAGAGGTGTTGTCGAGCATATCTGACAAACAAGAATTCAGTAATCGACGCATTTCATCATGTGGTGGTTTATAATCATTATTCAATATTAGATTTTAATAACCGTATGCTACATTATGATTGAGATAAACACAATCAAAAAGAATCCGCTTCTGATCTATGATTACCTCCTGGACCCACCCAGATATATAATGTTCTGCGAAAGTTCGTAGGGAGTAGCTTGCGAAAGTGCTAACCCCAACCGATAATTCCAAAAACTCTAACTCAATCGATAATCAATTCAAGATGCCATATTATAACTTAGACATCATCGACTTGGAATATCAATCAAGATTTGCTTTCACATCTGATGGTCGAAAATAAAACTCACCCGCTAGACCAGATAAGCGCATACCTGCCCCCACATCTTGCCAGATACTTAACCTCTGGGATTGAGCTAGTGGAGATCATGACGATCTCAAAACATATTCGCGCTGTCCGCGGCGTGCTGTCCACCTATTTACCGCGCTACCTAGTTGAATCTATTCACCATGATCCTGTTCCAGGAAAGGTGAACGGCGGTTTCCACTACGGGGCGGTTTTGTTCGCTGATGTTTCTGGCTTCACTGCCATGTCGGAGAAACTGTCTGTGCTTGGCAAAGAAGGTGCTGAAGAAGTCACCGGGATCGTCAACGACTACTTCACCGCTATGCTGGAGATAAACAACAGCTATGGGGGTGATCTGCTGAAGTTTGGTGGCGATGCATTATTGATTTTCTTCGAGGGAAATCTGGGACCACACCATGCTCTTGCAGCAGGAAGAGCAATGATGAACGCGATGAGCCGTTTCACTCAGGTGAACACCTCGCAGGGAGTCTTCCCCCTGCGAATGAAGATCGGCATGTCATGTGGGTCAGTCTTTCTGGCAAGCCTGGGCACGCCAGAAAGTATGGATCACGCAGTGATGGGCCGCACATTATTCAACATGGCCCAGGCAGAAAACAACGCCTCCCCGGGGGAGATCATCCTCGATGATCCTGTGCGAGAGGTAACCAACAAAATCGCCAGATTTTCTCCCCTGGTTGAAGGGTTTTGGAAGCTGGAAGAATTACACAGCACGGTCGAGGTCCCCAAAGATACTCATCGCGATCCAAACTCTGGCTCTCCGGATACTGGCTTTGATCCTGAAATCATGGTTTCAAATCTGCTCAGAGATGGGGAAATCATCAGCGGATTGAGACCCTTCGTGCCTGAGGAGCTGTTTGCGCGCATCATTGATGATCCCCAACGGATCACTGTATATGGCTCTCATCGACCGGTAACAATTACCTTTACTAATTTCCTCGGCATCGATGAGATTATCGAGACATTGGGCCCCAAATACGAAGATTCCATTACGAATATTTTAAACCACTACTTCATCACGATGAGCGAAGTCATCACTCGCTTTGGCGGTACAGTGAACCGCCTGGACGCATATTCAGTCGGTCAGCGCATCCTGGCCCTCTTCGGCGCGCTGCAAGCCCACGAGGATGACCCTCAGCGCGCAGTGCGCGTTGCATTGGAGATGAACAGTGCACTGCAAATGGTCAACCAAGAGACCAAAGAGATCCTTTCAGCCATCCCTGAATACAAAGAGAAACTCGATGTTGAACCGCTTAAACAGCGTGTGGGAGTCAACAGTGGTTTTGTTTTCGCTGGAAACACCGGTTCAAAAATCCGCCGCGAATACACCGTTATGGGCGACCAGGTAAATCTTACCGCGCGCCTGATGGGGATTGCCCAGGAAGGTGAGGTGCTGATAGGAGAGAGCACTGCCAGGCAAACCGAGGAGATCTTCAACCTGAAAGAGAAAGAGGCGGTCAAGGTAAAAGGGAAGACCAAGCCGGTGCGGAGCTTTGCCGTAAGCGGAATCCGTGAACGCTCTCATTGGAAAACCAGGTTAGCCTCCAACCCGATCGTCGGACGGGATGAAGAATTATCGCTTGCTCGGGAGACGGTCGAGGAAGTAATCAATGGTGAGGCACGCGTCCTGGTGATCAGCGGTGTATCTGGGTTGGGGAAAACCCGCCTGGCTGAAGAACTAGCCTGGTATGGGGATTCAAAAGGGATGGATTTATTGGTTGGCACCTGCCTCTCCTACGGTAAAACCATGACTTACCACCCTTGGGCAGAAGTGCTACGCGAGGTGTTCGGAATTTCCATAACGGATCAATCCCAGGACACCCAATCCCGCGTGGAAGCCCTTCGTCGCGGGATGGCAGCCATTGGGGAAGAACCGTGGACGCCTGTGATGGGAACTGTCTTGGGCCTGGATATCCCCGATAACGACCTGACCCGAGATCTTGATTCAAAGCTACGCAGACAACGCGTTCTGGACCTGACGGTGAAGCTGCTCAAGGTGCGCGCCCAATCAAAACCCTTGCTGCTGGTGGTCGAGGACGCCCACTGGGCTGATCCGGCTTCAATGGACTTAATCGACTACGTGGCGCGCAACATATACGGACACCCTATCCTGCTCATGCTGCCCCACAGACCAGATATCGATCTACCTGATTGGACCACATACTCGCACTCCGTCGATCTGGAATTAGCTGATCTCTCTGATGAATACTGCAAACAGATCATCCACGATATGCTTGGTGGTTTGCAGCTGCCTGAAGCGATATACCATATCGTCCTCAGCCGGGCCTGCGGAAATCCCTTTTTTGTAGGCGAGGTCGTGCGCGCCCTGATCGACGCCGGAGCACTGAAAAAAGACGAGAGCGGTGCTTTCCATGTAGTCCACGATATGTCGGGTATGGAGCTGCCCGACACAATCCACGGTGTGATCATCAGCCGCATCGATCG
>Ga0209742_10000305_pt1 | contig 26827 bp, 24 predicted proteins | sample DeeMarSeWOR38_10_FD_187462 | JGI IMG/M metagenome (GOLD analysis project Ga0209742, IMG submission 187462) | Marine sediment microbial communities from White Oak River estuary, North Carolina - WOR-3-8_10 (SPAdes) (version 2) | ecosystem: Environmental > Aquatic > Marine > Intertidal zone >... | reverse complement strand
GGCTTCTATTTTGGCCCCAATGTCGAGCCGCCTGGTATTCCCTGGAGCGGGCAGGTCAATTCGGGCTGGTATGCCAAGCACTTCTGGGAATTGGAAAGCGGGAGCGGACTGGCCTGGAATCTGGATCGCAGCATCTTTATCGGCGAGTGCATCTCCCATCCGGCCAATAAGCAGCTGGTGACTTATTTTCAGGAGGGTTTATTTGTCGCTGACCAGCCTTTCGACGGGATCAACGTCGAGCGGGATGCGGATGAGTTCATCCTGTATACCCCGCAATACGATGCCGACACCGGCACCACCGGCTCGATGGATTCAATCGAAGTGTTGGTTCAGTTGCCTCAACCCTCCTTGATCATTTCCTATGCGGATATGGGCGCGGCTGAAAAGGGAACCATTGTAGACATCCGCAATAATAAAGGGTCAACCCAGATTCCTTTCGATCACGTGGTGCTCTCGATGCACGGGTCGCAGAAAGAGCAGTTTAATTCTCTTGGGATCCAGGAAGGCGATCAGGTTGGCATCTCCCAAAAGGTCAAGAATTGTGATTCTTCCTTTCCCTATGAATGGGATTACACCTATGCCAGCGTTGGCGGCGCATTTTATTTCCTCAAAGATGGCGTCATCCAGGATTTCTCGGATGATAACCAGGCCAACGTGCGCGATCCGCGCACGGCGATCGCCTACAACGATGATTACCTTTTCTTCATCGTTGTCGATGGGCGAGATGCCTGGTATAGCCGGGGTATGACCATCCCGGCTCTGGCAGAATTCGCTAAGGACGAATTGGGGGCGACCTATGGTATTGCCCAGGATGGGGGTGGCTCATCGACCATGGTGGTTAATGGCGAAGTGAAGAACAACACCTACTGCAACAATGTCTACTGCAGGGGCAATGTGTACTTGCCCATCATCACCAATAAAGCTGAAAAAGACTCTTCGGCTGGTGTGATACCCGAAGCGGACCGCAAGTTTTTCTCAGCACCCGGAGAAGAGAGCCAATCCGAGCGCTTGTCAGCGGATGGTGTACCGCTGACAGAGCAGAATTTTACCTATAGTATGGCTGTCGATGGCACCCAAATACAGCGTAAGGTCGCCAACGGTATGCTGATGGTCGTCGTCGCACCGAAGGACCAGTCGGATATATTCACCGAAGGCGAAAACATAAAAACGCTCAACGCGGTGAACGTCCGTTTGGGGCCCGGAACCAACTATGGGATCATCGAAACAGTGCCCGCGGAGACCACCGGTGTGATCTATGAATTTGATAATGGCCTGAACGGGGTGTGGGCGAAAGGCTATTATTGGTGGCGGGTCTTGCTGGAGATCGACGATCGCGATGTGATCGGCTGGGCGATCGAGCCCGCCTTGACAGCGTTGATCCAATAAGGTATTTGATTAGCGATTATTTTACCTCGTTTCAACGCGGAGCGTTGGAACGAGAGTAAGGATGCCAGGACTGCCAGTCCTTCAAGAACTGGCAGTCCTGTTGTGTTAATTCCCTCCTTTTCCTAACCGAACTTCCAGGTGGATACCTAGCCGTTTGGCGGATGATAAATACTTCGATCAGAGATATGATGTTACTGTCCGTAAATTGAAAATGTCGCATATTATCTAACAAGGAGATTTTCCAAATGTCACAGAACAATGGCAATAACATCTTAAGTAAACTTTCGGATGCCATGGCAAACGCGGTTGAGGTTGCAGGGGCAGGGACAGTTATGGTGAACGGTCGTCGTCGTCTCCCCGCCAGCGGTATTGCCTTTGCCTCCGACCTGATCCTCACTGCTAATCATGTGCTCGAACGCGAGGAAGATATCCCGGTTATTCTGCCGGATGGCAGTGAGTTTTCTTCCCGGCTGGCCGGGCGTGATCCCGGTAGTGACCTGGCAGTTCTACGCCTGGAAAAATCTGTTGCTGAACTTGCAATACCTGCTTCCGAAGAGGCGCATGTTGGGCAGATCGTTTTGGCCTTGGGTCGGCCTTCACCGAATGGGATTCAAGCCAGTCTGGGTGTGGTGAGCGCCATCGGCGGTCCGGTGCGCACTGGGCGAGGTGGTTTGCTCGAGCGCTATATCCGCACGGATGCAATCCCTTATCCGGGATTCTCGGGTGGACCTTTGGTCGATAGTTCTGGGAAGGTGCTCGGAATGAACACCTCGGGATTGTCGCATGGGGCGTCGCTCGTCGTGCCAGCGGGATTAGCCTGGCAGCTGGCTGAATCATTGGCCAAGCATGGCTCGGTGCGCCGGGGCTATCTGGGTGTACGCAGCCAGCCGGTTGAGGTCTCTGCTGCTCAGCAAGAAGCGCTCGGTCGCCAGCAGGAAGGAGGCCTGTTGCTGGTCAGCGTAGAGAAGCGCAGTCCTGCTGAGGCGGGTGGGCTAATGGTGGGCGACATCCTGGTCGGCTTTGATGGTCAGGCCGTCACCGATCCAGATGAGCTGTTTGTGCTATTAGCAGGTGAGGTAGTAGATCGGCCGATACAGCTAGAGGTATTGCGTGGTGGTCAGCCTACCCAGATTACGGTTACAATTGGAGAGCGAAAGTGAGCTCCTGCAGGGAGATCAAGATATGGTTAATGAAAGTAATTTATCGATGGACTTGACGGAGGCCTTCGCAGGTGTCTTCGAAAGTGCTAAAAGAAACCTGGTGGTGGTTCAAAATGGTCATCGCGGCGCGGGGGCTGGCGTGATCTGGCGTCCTGGGGGAATCGTGGTGACCAATCATCATGTCATCCAGCGCGGTAAACCAAAAATCTCTCTCCTGGATGGAGGGGAATTCCGGGCAAAGGTTATCGCCCGGGCAAAAGATATTGACCTGGCCATCCTGCGCATAGAGTCTCCAGAGAGGGATGATGTTGCCTTTCCAGGTGCACTGATCGCTGATTCGCGTGACTTGCGGGTGGGGCAGATCGCATTCGCCATCGGTCATCCCTGGGGACAGATCGGGGCGGCTTCTGCCGGGATCATCAGCGGCTTGGGGAGCGTCCCGGTGCGAAGTAAGCGGGGCACAGTACATGTGATCCGCACCGATGTCCGCCTGGCCCCGGGCAACTCTGGCGGTCCCTTGATGAACGCTTCCGGCGGGGTGATCGGCATCAATACCATGATTGTTGGTGGTGACCTTGGTGTGGCCATCCCCAGCCATGTGGTCAACGAGTTCGTTGAAGAGCAGCTGGGTCAGGAAACATTCCAGGCAGCCATGTGATGGGGAAGGAACTCTCTCAAAGCGATCAAATTACAAGCAGAGCAGGGCGGGTCTCAGTATGTATCGCTTCTCCTTCGCTGGCGGTGCGCACTGGGTTAAACGCCCTGCTCACTGATATCGAGGGGATTGATTCAATTAATGAGGTCAGCTCGCTGGGGGATTTCACTGAATTTTCAGCCAGTACAGACATATTAGTCGTCACCACAGGGAGCGGAACAGATGCAGATTTGCGAGAGGTTATGCGGGCTTCACCTGCTATAGCGGTCTTGATGTTGGTCGAAGATGAACCAGGAGCGATCAGGGGTCTATCCGATCGCTCTGGTCGAGCTTGGGGTATTCTATCCCTGGAATCCTCTGCCGAGGAACTCGAAGCCGCAATTCATGCCCTCTCAGCGGGTTTGTTGGTGGGTTTACCAGCTATGTTTGATCCCTTGCTGCTCGATGCTCCGCTTCAAGGAGAGGAGCAGCTGGTAGAGCCACTCACCGAGCGAGAAGCCGAAGTATTGCAGTTACTCGCCCAGGGATTGGCCAATAAGCAAATCGCTTTAACGCTCAGCATCAGTGAGCACACAGTAAAATTTCATGTCTCAGGGATTTACGCCAAACTCGGCGCCACGAACCGCACCGAGGCCGTGCGGTTGGGTGTGCGCCAAGGACTAATCATCTTGTGATCCCGTTCCTTGCTTAACGAATTTAGCCAGGTGGATCAATTAGGTTGATAGATAAAAAATAACAGCCCGGATTTTATCACCGGGCTGTTTTTAGTTGTAAGATGTTGTTGCTGTTCGATTAATTTTTGCTGATTGACTCCGCTGTCACGGCGTCGATCACTTTTGAGGAAGTGGTGTTAATGGCGATCTTCTTCGGCTTTACCTCTTCCGCTTTCGGCAGGTGCAGCTTCAACACGCCGTCGATAAAGCTGGCCTCGATCTCCTCGGACTCAATGCCGGATGGCAGTCTGATGCTGCGGGAGAAGGAACCATAGCGCCTTTCACGCAGGTGATACTGGGCCTCTTCCAGCTCCTTATCCTCTTCAACTTCACCCTTAATGGTCAGCACGTTCTCGGAAAAGGTTATCTCCAGGTCATTGGGTTCGATCCCCGGGAGAGAAGCTTTAACCACGTAGCCATCGTCACTCTCGGCGACATCAAGTGCAAGGCTCCATCGAGGGGTACCCCATGAGGGATGTCCATCAACAATTGCACTGTTATACATGCGATTCATGGCTCTCATTTCGCGCATTGGTTTCCAACGAGTAATCATAATATTTATCTCCTTAATCAGTTGTTTGACTCTTGTAGAGTGGTTTTTGTTTTTGGCTTTCTGGGCCAACTAAATTACAAACAGAATCATAATTGGAGAGTGTAAGAATCTGGTATGTTAAATGTAAGTGATATATAAGAATCCTCAATGAGGTGAATATATCCCCCTGAATCAGCTCATTTCTTCCAGATCGAAAACAACCTCTTCTTTGCCGGTTAATTTCTCCTGCACTTTGTGACCGATCAATTCCAAGTGACTGGAATTGGCCACATAATCAAGGTCATCGGAGGGCACCGTGAGCACCGGGCACAAGCTGAAATTGGCGATCCATTTTTCGTAGAGCTCGTTGAGCTGCCCCAGGTACTCGCTGGTGATCTGGCGCTCGAAGTCGCGTCCGCGATGGGATATGCGCGCGGAGAGGGTAGAGACAGAAGCCCTTAAATAAACGACCAGGTCAGGAGGGGGCAAGAATTCGGTCAACACTTCGTAAAGCTCGCGATAGGTCCGGTAATCCCTGGGGTGGATCAAGCCTTGGCGATATAAGTTGTCGGCGAAAACCTCCGCATCTTCGTAGACGGTGCGGTCCTGGATGAGCGAGGTGGGGTGGTCTAGCAGCTGACGATGCATCCGCAGTCTGTGGGTGAGGAAGAAGATCTGGGAATGGAATGCCCAGGTTTGCATGTCAGCATAGAAATCCGCCAGGTAAGGGTTTTCGGCTACCGGTTCGTAAAAGGGCTGCCATCCCAGCTTTTGGCAAAGAAGAGCTACCAGGGTTGACTTTCCCACACCGATATTACCGGCCACAGCGACGAACTTTTTCATTTTTCCTCCGGATAGGGTACCAGATAGGCAGCCGCGCGACGATCTTCATCATCCATGACCAGACTCAGGCAATGCTTGGGGCGGTAGGAGCTGACCTTTATCAGGCGCAGGCATTCTGAGATTTGGTCCTCTACGGGGAGGTAATCGACCAGGTTGTTGGGCGTTTTGTAGAAGAATTCTCGATTGAAGACCACGTCTTCGTCTCTGAGGTAGATAGCCAGGGGATATATGTTCGCTTCAACAAGATCTTGAAAGAAATGAGTTCCAAATGAGGGCTCTGGTGCCAGACCAGCATCATGTCCGGTCAACTCGATCAGCGAGCGGGTATTGTAGATGTCGGAGTAGCCGATGTAAACACCGAGATCGAGGTTGCGCGTCCCCCAGCGCCCGGGTCCAATGCAGATAAACACCTGGTCTGCGAGAGCTGCGTTGAGCTGGCTGATGGCGCGTCCAACCCCAGCGCGAGCAGACTCACTGGTCAAGGCGAAGTAGTTTTCAGGGGGTATGTAAATGACATAGTTGATCCAATCGACTCGTCCTTTAGGCACCATGCGTGAAGTAGAGAAAATAACATCCTCTTCGGGGATGTTTTGCGGAATGTGAACTTCACTATCTTTTAAATGGCTTTGGGGTCGGCATTGTAAGATACAAATATCCACCTCGGGATTTGAAGTGGCGCGATCGGAAATCTTGACTGTGAACTCGGTGTCAACTGGAGAATGGTAATGTATTTCCAGGAGCTGCAAGATCTTGCGCATAAGTTCGGCCAGCGGTGTCTTGCTCAACATCTCATCGAAAGTCAACACCAATTGTTCCACATCTTCCTCTCTTAACAGGCTGTGGATTGGAGTCAGGTAGCCACCTTGATCTACCTGAGCGATATAACGAAGTATGGGATAGTGTCGATCTAGTACATCTGTGATCGGAAAGGTTTGAAAGGTATTTTCCTCTAGATCGATCGCATCCACAAATTGTTGAGAATAGTGCCGGATGGATTTCGATGAAGATTCAGGTCGCAACATAGGGTGGCTGAGCGCAACGAGCCGGGGGTAGTCGTTGCCAACTCGTTCTACTGCGCGGGTACCCAATCCCCAGACCAAACGCACGAATCCATCTTCCCGACGAATGTTGGGAGACCAACGATACAAGTTGCGGCTGAAGGCTACCCCAGCTGCGTCAGGCAAGTAATACTTCCCAAAACGTTGTCCTTTGACTACCTGGATCAGAATTGCCATTCTTTCATCGTAATCTTGCAAACCCATGCTTCTCCGATAGAGCAGTGCATCTGGGTTAAGTGTGCTGGCATATACATGGGCAATCGCTTTGGTCAGCGTGGTTAAATTATCCTCTGCCTCCCCCTGATTGGGACAAAAGATGCTGTCATATTTTCCAGCGAATGAGGTGCCAAAGTTATCCTCGAGCAAGCTCGAGGAGCGGATGATGATGGGTAGCTTACCTATAGATTTCAACAGCTCCCGCAATTGTTCTAAGATATCAGCAGGGAATCCTCCTTGCAAATACTCTTCCTGAAGTTGCTGGTATTCAGCACGGATTTGTTCCTCAGATTTATACTTCTGATCGTTCCAGTGCATCAGGTTGTTGACAGTCATGAAGGTGTACATGACATCTGCCCCCAGAAAATAGGATTCTGGGATGCTGATATGGGCAAGAATATCCTTGTCAGCAACTTCACTGAGAATGCGCAAAGCCAGCAGCATGCCAGCAGCCTTACCGCCAATTTTTCCCTGTCCGATTTTGCGTTTCTTGATTTCGGATAGATCTTTAAGCGTAAACCATTCCTTCGCAATGTTGATATAAGCAAGTTGATCGCTGATCATCCTGCGAATAAGTACTACCTTGATCTCCCGCAGTCGGGCTTCTGCTCTCTCTCGTTCTCCTGGGGGAAGTTTTTCGATCGCTTTGGCTTGCTCAAAGAGCATGTTTTGCGGCGCCAGCTCAGGGTTAAATGAGATCATCAGCTCATCAGCTTGCGCACCGCGCTCTGCCAGTACATCCCGCACCAGTTGTTCGAACAACTCGAAGGGCAGGTTGTAGGCAAAATAAAAGTCTGTCAGATGGTTGCGGATGTTTTCTTGGCGTATCTCCCAGATTTCGGTGGCTTCTTCCTGGAAAGGGTTGTGCAAGCCCTCCCGGGCTTGTGATTCAATAGCCCTTTCTCGGACTTCAGTTTCGAACTGTTGCGGTGTGATCACGCCGCGTTCGAACAGCTCGCGACGCATGCGTGTGCGCATTCTAACCCTTAATATGGGATACTGGGCTAATGTTGTGTAAATCCTGAGAACACGATCGGTTGAAGCCGCTGGAAAAGTCATCAATAATGGGTAATTTTGCTTAGCAAATTGGCACGTCAATCGTGCTAACGTGCCAATATTGGAATCTTAAGCTGCTGGTGAGGAAAAGGATTAGTTGCCCAGATGCATCGGCATGATCACATGTAAGAAATCCTCATCCCCTACCGGGCGAATGACACCAGGTGCTGTGGCTACAGTTGTTTCTAATGCCACATCTGCGCTCTTCATCACCTCGAGAACTTCGCGCAGGAAACGCACGTTAAAAGCGATCAGCAGAGGCGATCCTTCAATTGAGGCGTCGATCTCGGTTTGGTTGAAGCCGGTCTCCTCAGATTGTCCAGTTATGACGATCGATCCGGGTTTTAGCTCACCCCCCGGCGCGATGTTGATCCTGGCAATATGAGAGCCTTCACGGGCGAAGATCTCAGCTTGTTTGCAGGCTTTTAGGAAAGCCGTTGTTGAAAGCACACTGCGAGAGTGAAAAGTCTCGGGGATGATCTGTTCGTAGTCAGGGAAAGCTCCGTCGATCAGCTGGGAAATCAGCTGGATATTTTCCATTTGGAAGATGACCTGACCACGGTCGGGTGGCAGAATCATCGAAACCATCTGATCGCCGTCACCGATTATGCGCGCTAACTCGCTTAAAGCGCGGGCAGGAACAACGGCCAGTATCGGCCTGGAGGTTGGGGAAGAAAGATTCGCCTCACGTACCGATAAACGGAAACCATCCGCCGCGGCCAGTGTCATGCGTTCTCCGTCCACGGTGATCAAAACACCGGTCAAGATCGGTCGAGCTTCATCGATCGATGCTGCGAAGGCAACTTGCTGGATCATTTCCTTCATATCGGTAACATTAATCGGGATTCCATCATCCGAATCAAGCATTGGCATGGGTGGAAATTCCTGAGAATCAATGCATTTGAGGTCGGTGTTCGAAGTTCCGGATTGGATATTTAGAGTTTGAGTTCTCACGCTCAATGACATCTCCACTTGCTGACTGGATAATGTTCCAACCAGCTCAGTGAAGGTGCGTGCTGGCACTGTTGTGGAGCCTTCCTCCTGAATTTTTGCGCCGATCCAGCACGTAATGCCCAGCTCCAGGTTGGTGGCAGAGAGGCGCAATCGACCCTCATCTGTAGCGACCAGCACATTTGATAGAACCGGTAGCGTGCTCCTGGGTGATACAGCTCTTGAGACAATATTTAATCCATGGGCTAGATTCTCTTGCAAGACGGAAACTTTCATGATCGCAGACCTCTGTTCATTATGATTACTATCAGTATACAACGAGTATTGTAAAACCGCTAGATAATCACCTGCAAGGTTGCTTGTATTCGTGATTCACAATTTTCTGGGGTAATGTGCAGTTAAAATATTAAAACTATGGTTGACAATTTCAACACACAAGTCTAAACTTGTGGACAAGAGTAACCGATTGCTGTTTTTATCTTATCAATTCTCTTAATGTAGGAGCGAAACGTGTCCGCCTCAATTTCGACAAGACCGGTAAGGGTGTTGGTCATCGAAGAAAATCAACCCGAATACGCTCCCTGGTTTCAGGTAATCTCAGTGGGATTAAACAAGGGGGAGTTTGAACCTGCGCGGGTCGATACATTAACCAAAGCTCTCGGAATCTTGGAGACAGAGACTTTTGATGTAATCCTTCTAGATCTTGCCCTCCCAGACAGCGTTGGAGTGGGTACTTTTTCTCAGATTTGTTTGCGGGTGCCTGAGCTGCCGATTATCGTAACCTCCGCCTTGGAGAACAAGAAGCAAGCATATGAAGTGCTTCGTGAAGGGGCACAGGATTATTTGGTAAAGGGGGAAGTAGATGGGAAGAAGCTCAGAAGGGCATTGCTTTATGCCATCGAGCGCAATCATTCCCGGGTACTGCTCCAACAGTTATCATTCAATGATGAATTGACCGGTTTGTTGAACCGCAGGGGGTTTCTTTCTATGGCTAAGCAACAGTTGAAGATCGCCCAAAGAGAAGATTGGGAACTGGTTTTGCTGTTTGCCGACCTGGATAGATTGAAAAATATTAACGATAGCTTCGGTCATACAGAGGGGGATAAGGCTTTGAAAGTTATCGCCACTATCTTAAAACAGACCTTCAGGACCTCGGATTTGATCGCCCGGTTAGGAGGCGACGAGTTCATTGTTTTAGCGCTCAATGCCCCGGCCACCGGGGTGCAAACCATGACTGCTCGTTTGCAGAGCAACCTTAAGCATCATAACACTCAAAATCGATATTACCAATTGTCATTGAGTATGGGGATCGCTCAGTTTGATCCAAACAAAGTGACATCTCTAGAAGAGATGATCGTGGAAGCGGATAAAGCCTTATATGAGAATAAGCGCAAGAAGAAGGTGACACAGGAGGGTGGAAAACCTGACAGATAGGCTGTTCTCCTCAGATGATAGTTAGTCATTGTAAGTACAATGAAAATGGCGCTTGAGACAATTCTCAAGCGCCATTTTTTGATATCTACTTCTGGAGCAAAGAGCTATGGAAGCGGTGTTCCCGTCGGAGAGGAATTGGTTTCTTGAGTCGGTGTAAAATTGGGTGCCGATGTGTTGGTAGGTATCACCGTCGGATTAGGCGTATTAGTGGGCTGCGGTGTGTTGGTTGGCGGCGGGATATCAGTTGGCGTGTTCGTCGGCACTTTGGTTGGCGTGTTCGTCGGTACTTTGGTTGGCGTATTTGTCGGCACTGTGGTTGGCGTGTTCGTTGGTGGTACCGTAGTTGGCGTATTGGTCGGTACTGGAGTTGGCGTATTAGTCGGTACCGTAGTTGGTGTATTAGTCGGTACTGGAGTATCTGTAGGCTCAACTGGTTCCTTGGTTGGCTTATTGGTTGGTGTTGGTGAAGGTTGTATGGGCACCTGTGTCGGTGCAGGAGTAGGAGTTGGTCTCGGAGTCCTGGTCGGTACTCGGGTCGGTAAAGGTGTTGGTGGAGGGGTTGAAGTCGGAGGCACAAAGATGGCAAATTCTTCTGCAGTTAGCTTGACAATTTCTGAGACCACGACCACCCGTGCGATTTGGAAACTTAGCTGAAAGGGCGAATTCTGTGTTATGGCTTCCAAGATTGTTCTCTGTGTCGCCAGGAGTTCGTCCAGCTGCACCGCCAAATCTCGTGCCAGGAATCTGTTCTGTTCGGAGACGACCTCGATTTTCTCCAGGGTGTCATAGACCTGTTCTTCCGTATCTTCAAGTGTATCGGCTACCTCGTCATAACGACCTTCGATGATCAAAGCTTTGACCTCTGATAAGCGGTTTTCCACAAATTGAATCTGCAATTCCGCATCATTTTGTTCCTCGATCGAAGTCGCTAATGCGATTTGTTCCAGGGTGCGCTTAATTGTGTAAAGGTTATCTCCCGGGATTGATTTCTGAGAAGCGGAGACTACTGTTCCACTTACAACCAATCCTAGCATCAATACCAAAACAAAGCCCACTGGAGCTAACTTTTGAACGGTGAAGAATTCTTGTATGCGTTGGCCCCAGGTTAATGGCGCTGCAGTCGCTTGTTGTTCTTGTCTTATTTTGGTGATCAGGCGGCGCTTGGAAGAGGTAACGAACTCGGGGCTCGGATCCAGCAAAGCGCGGGAAGAAGAAAGCCACAATGCGACTTCAAGTTGTTCCCGCAGCTCGTCTGCAAAATCCGGGTAACGGGTAACAATTGAGTCGATCGTCTCGCCTCCGCTCCGGATTAAATCCAGGCCAGACTGTAAGGCTTCGTTAAATTCTTTGCTCATGTTGTTCTTCCATTGTCTTTCGCAGTGCTACAATGGCCCTATGTTGTAGTACCCTAACTGCTCCTGTCGATCTCTTCATAACTTGAGCAGTTTCATTGGGGGATAGATCGTTCAAAAATCTTAAAACAAGCACCTCTTGGTAGTCGTCTCTCAATTGTCCTAATGCCTGACGAATCTCCTGTCGTTTCAGGTTTATGTTCGTGATTTCGCTAGGTTCCGGATTTGTATCCTTTAATTGGATATCTTCAATTGTTACTTGATGCGGTGACCTTCCATTCTTTCGATAGTGGTCGATTAGCACATTTCGGGCGATAATTAACAAAAATGCAAGGAACGGCACCCCGCGTTCACGGTAATTGGTAACCGAATTCCACGCGCGTAAGAAGACTTCTTCAGTAAAGTCCTCGGCATCCATACTGTTGTCCAGACGAGCATATAAGAAGCGGTAGACTGCATTAACATGCCGTTCGTAAAGCTCGCCAAATGCTTCCGCTTCACCGTCCTTCGCAAGTTTTATTAGTTGTTTGTCTTCAAGATCATGCCACTGTAGCATGATTCCTATCCCTTTTAACGTATTTGGGCATTATTTGTTACAAATTTTTCCGGCTTCTGAGAAGTTCTTAATCGGTATTCTAAGGATTCTCAGTGAAATTTAACGAGTACGTATGCTTGCGGAGGGAAAAATTGTTGTTTCCCACCTCTACCACAAGAGGGATGGCTTGACTTCCTGCAAGCCATCCTGAGAACGAATTCTTTCTAATTGGCATTGTAACACAAATCAATACTCTAGTACTAATCAATGATATCTAACACATAAATAATTTGGAAAAATTGGAGCAGCACTAAAGGTGGGAACATCCCTGATAATTTTAAAATGAAAAGGGGTTGTACATTAACCCTAGTTATATAAAACCCCGTCAAAAATTTGCGGAGAACCCTCGAGCTAGACCCAGCCCCGCAACTCCATTGCTGAAACGACTTTGTCGATTGCAACCATATAGGCTGCATCCCGCATGAATATTTTTTCGCTCTCAGCCAATTGAACCACATTGTTGAATGCTTTTGTTACCGTCGTATCTAACCTGGTCAGGACCTCTTCTTCTGTCCAGTAATAATTCATGTCATTCTGTACACTTTCGAAATATGAGACGGTGACACCCCCAGCATTACATAAGAAATCTGGGATCATGAAGATACCATTCCGTTTGAGTACTTCATCAGCTTCGGGAGTGGTCGGACCGTTTGCACCTTCAGCAACCAGCTTAACACGATCGCTGATGCGCTGCACGGTATCAGCATTGATTTGACCCTCCAATGCGCCGGGTATGAGCACATCTGCATCCTTCGTAATCCAAGCCTCGCCCTCTTCAATGATGTAACCGGCTGCCAAGGCTTTATCCTTATCGATAGTCCCGTAGGTGTCCGTGATGGTCTGTAAGAAGTGAGGATCGATACCATCTGGACGGCTGACCGTATAAGGTGCGTGGTCATCGCGGTCCCAATAAGAGACGCAAGCCACTTTTCCGCCCAAAATATCCGTGAATCCGATCGCAGAATATTGGGATACATTGCCAAAACCTTGGATTGCCGCCACCGATTGTGTGGGCTCGATCTTTAAACGCTTCATTGCTTCACGCACCGTGAATATCAAACCAAAGCCGGTAGCTTCAGTTCGTCCGAGAGACCCACCACTGCCGACGGGTTTACCGGTTATCACGCCTGGGGTATATTCTCCGCTTATTTTTGAGTACTCATCCATCATCCAACCCATCATGCGCGGGTTGGTGCCCACATCGGGTGCAGGAACATCCTGGCGGGGACCAATATTACGCCAGATCTGATCGATCCAGCCTCGTACCAACCTTTCTTGTTCGTGGAGTGATAGAGAAGCTGGATCGACTGCTACGCCACCTTTACCGCCGCCTAAAGGGATATCCGCCACAGCGGTTTTCCAAGTCATCCACATCGCTAAAGCCCGAACTGTATCAAGTGTCTCTGAAGGATGGAAACGAATGCCGCCTTTGCAGGGGCCGCGAGCATCGTTGTGCTGCACTCGATAGCCGAAGAAAACCCTGGTCGTGCCATCATCCAAACGGATTGGGATCATGAACTTGTATTCCCGCATTGGCCAGCGCAGCATTTCTGCAATCTGGGAGTCCAAACTGAGCAACTCTGCAACACTATCGAATTGACTTTGGCACATCGTGAATGCATTGATTGAATCTGTCATTATCCTATTCTCCTGAAGATCCTTGATGTGAATATCTGAATCATAAAAGGGCACCTCGGTATGGTGCCCGCTGGGAACTCCGATTAAGGAGGGGGTATGTATGTTGTGTGGTCAAGTGAGTCTCCCATTTCCACTGGAAGTTCTGGATAAACCTTAGCAGAGGCAGATTTGCCCGTCAAGTGATGAAATACATGTATTATTTATGTTCTATTGTCACTCCGACTGGCGCAGCGCTGATAGCTGCTTATCTAATTCTCTCTGCAACACTTGTGGATTCGCCTGAACTTTGGCTGTGCGCATCACTTGACCGAATAACCAGCGCGCGATGCTGTCTTTGCCTTGTATATACTCCTCAACCTGTTCGGGGTTTTCGCTAATGACTTGAGTGACCAGCTCGGCGATGAATACGCTATCGGATATCTGCTGCAGCCCTCGCTCGGAGACGACCTCTTTGGCCTGTTTCCCTGTCGTAAACATCTCAGTAAGGACAAGCTTGGCAGTGTTTTGGTTGATCTCTTCGCGTTCCACCATCTGAATCAGGAGAGCCAACGCCTTCGGTGAAACTTTTACCTCATCAATAGTGATGTTGTGTTGGTTGAGCAATCCGAAGAGTTCTCCGGTAATCCAATTGGCGATTTTTTTCGGGTGGATATCAGATTGTGTATCTTCTGAGATACTTGTCACTGTTTCTTCGAAATAATCAGCTACTGCTTGTTCTGCAACCAGAACTCCAGCATCGTACTGATTTAAGTTGTATTGCTTGAGAAAACGATGCAGTTTTTTAAAAGGTAGTTCTGGTAATTGTTCCCGAATCTCATCGATCCATTGGGGATCGATCACCAGGGGTGGCAGGTCAGGCTCTGGGAAATAACGGTAATCGTCTTCTTCTTCCTTAATTCTTTGCGGCACAGTGATGCCTTGACTCTCATCCCAGCCAACAGTTTGTTGTACGATTTGTTTCCCTTGGCGGAGATCGTTCATCTGCCGCTTTATCTCGTAGGCCACACTGCGTTCCAGAGCCCGGAAGCTGTTCAGATTTTTTATCTCAACCCGTGTGCCCAGCTCGGTTGAGTCGAGAGAATGCACCGAAACATTTGGTTCAATACGTATGACTCCCTTCTGAAGATCGCCGGAGTTCACTTTTAGATAGCGCAAGATGGAACGCAGGTTGGTGGCGAAAGCGCGCACTTCTTCTGCAGATCGCAGATCGGGTTCTGTAACGATTTCGAGCAGGGGCACACCTGCACGATTCAGATCCACCAGCGAATAAGTTTCTTCCTCCTTCTTGATGTGAGTGAGCTTTCCGGTATCTTCCTCAAGATGAACTCGGCGGATGCGGACCTCCCGCTCACTGGTAGGGGATAGAAATTTCATGCACCCATTGCGTGCCAGGGGTTGCTCGTATTGAGAGATTTGGTACCCTTTTGGTAGATCAGGATAGAAATAATTCTTGCGAGCAAAAACGCTCGTCTCGTATATCTCACATTGAAGGGCAAGAGCGACTCGTAGCGCATACTCAACTGCGCGCTGGTTCACGACGGGTAGAACCCCGGGCATACCAGTGCACACCGGACAAACCGCACTGTTTGCAGTCGCTGTGGTGGGATCAACAACCGCACATGAGCAAAACATCTTTGATCTTGTCTCTAGTTCTGCGTGAACCTCCACCCCAATTACTGGCTGGTATTCCATCAGATAGCGCTCACGCTCCATTGATCAAGATCTGCCTCGTACTTCAGTTCATATGCTTGGTCGTCATCGGTTTGCACTTGAAAAATTATGCCTGTGGGAGACTTCCATTCCCTGATTATCTCTATGATTTTGTGGCGATCTCCATTAGATAGCACGGCTGTGGGACGCTGACCGTATTTGTGTCCTGAGTGACATTCGACGTGATAGAGCATTATAAGGACACCACCGTATTATCCCCGGCGTTGATGTTCCCGGCGCGCCTTTGGATTTGGGATCGCCGGCCGATTAGAGAGCTCTCCAAGATCACATCCTTCACCTGGGCTTTGTCCTCCAGGATCGAATCCCGGATAATACTACTCTGAACATGCGCTTCAGCACCAATAGAGGCATGTGGTCCAATGATCGAATTCTCCACAACGGCCGTTGGATGCACATAAACTGGAGAGTTAATTACCACGCTGGCACGCTGGGAGGCTTCTTTGCTGTTGCTGTGCCCATTTTCGAGCAGATAGCGATTTGTTTCCAGTAAAGCTTCAGGAGTCCCCGCATCCAACCAAATATCTACTTTTTCAGTTCGCATGGTGAGCCCACGCTCGAGCATGATATTGACCGCGTCGACCAGGAAATACTCCCCCTTCAATTGCTTTTCGCGTTTCATTTGTTCTTCGATGGCCGCGAGAAGCTCTTCGGAGGAGCTGAAATAATAAAAACCAACCACGGCTAAATTGTGGTCCATTTCATTGGGCTTTTCGATCAGTTTTATAACTTCGTTTTGCTCATTCAAGACGACAACCCCAAATCGTCGCGGGTCTGGAACTGGTTTAACCCAGGCGATGGCATCTGCTTTTTCTTCTGCCAGGATCGAGAGATCGGTTTCAATCAAAGTGTCCGCGAAAACAACCATCATCGGACCGGTTAAATATTGGCGCGCCAGGTAGATGGCGTGGGATTGTCCTCGGGGATCTTCTTGAAGTACGAAATGCGACTTTACATTCGGGTAACCTTCTTTAAAATGTTCTTCTATTTGATCGCCAAGGTATCCCACAATGTTGATCAATTCTACGTTTTGTGGATCAGGCAATGAGGAGAGAATATCTAGGACATGATCGAGTACCGGTTTTCCAGCCACACTGACCAGCTGTTTGGGTTTGCTCCAGGTGTGTGGGCGTAATCGTGTGCCCAGTCCGGCCATTGGGATGACAACTTTTAATGTATTTTCCATGATTTGTTTACAACCCCTTGCTGTAATGGATTTCTGAGGATCAACTGACTTCCAGGGAACCACTTTTCAGATATCGATTTATAATGATATCGTGACAAGCAGCGCTAATTATACCCTTACTGATTTCAGCTCAGTGAAAGACCAGATCGATCTATGGTAAGGCAGTGCTTCTTGTCTCTTACGCTGAACCTTATCACCTATAATTGAGTTTTATATTTGAGCTAATTCGCTGCTGATTTGGAAGATTTATTCTGATGGGCGAGATTGGTTCAGATTTTGAAATGCGCATGGATGGAAAATATGCGAATCAAAAAAATGTTTCTGTTTGCATGTGTGATTGCAGCAGGATTCTTGTTGAGTGCGTGTTCAGAGAGTCAGAGTGAATCAACTCCTACTGTCACGCCTGCCCCGCGCAATATCACCGTATCCGGCACCGGGAAAGTATATCTGATCCCGGATATAGCCACGATATCGATCGGAATTCACACAGAAGATGAGAGCGCGACCAGAGCTGTTGATGAAAACGATGCTCAAGCATTTAAAGTGACTCAAGTGCTTATCAACATGGATGTAGATGAGGATGACATCCAAACTTCCAACTTCAATATCTCTGCCCAATTGAAATACGATGAAAGAGGGAACCAGGAGGGGACATACTATATTGTCGATAATACGGTTTTTGTTACGGTGCGTGACTTGGATCAATTGGGAGAGATAATGGGTGCTGTGGTTGAGGCTGGCGCGAACTCGATTTTTGGCATCCAATTCGATATCGAAGACAAAACGGAAGCACTCTCTAGAGCGCGCCGGGCGGCAATCAGGGATGCTCAGATCAAGGCTGAAGAACTTGCTCAGGCAGCAGGGGTAACCTTGGGTGAAGTGTTGTCGATTAATGAATACGGTGGTGTTCCAGTATCTGTTTTCGAGGGCGCAGGCGATTCTGAAATTGATGGGGGATCAGAGCAGGTTCCTGTATCCATTGGCCAGCTTAGCCTTACGGTGGATGTTTCCGTCATGTACGATATACAATAACCCTATAAAAATCAACTTTATTTCCGTTCTACTCCTATCTCCTTGTTAGAATTTGGTATTCAACCATAAAAAAGCTAGAGTAATTAAGATCACATATTGATATAAAATTAGGCTTGTGAGTGAGTCTTTGTACTTTTATCCGCCACATTGGCGAGGGTTAGTTATCCATATCATAGGGATTCTAGCTTCGCTTGCGGTCGGTATTCTGGGAGTGTGGCAGTTGACGCGGGCTCAGATCGGTCTCGCTTTTTTACTGTATTTGATCCCGGTTTTTGTGGCGCTTGTCTTGGTGCCATTATTTGGTTATCGAGCTTATGCCTTGTGGCGAGCTTCTTATTTGATCGAACGAGACGGCATCTTGCTGAGGTGGGGTCTGCGAGAAGTGAGTATTCCAATGGATCATATTAATACGGTCCGTCCCTCCGAGGATATGGAGGTGCGGCTACCTTTGCCCTGGCTGCGCTGGCCGGGAGCTGTTCTTGGTACTCGAGATCTTCCTGAAGGAGATCAAATTGAGTATCTGGCTGCAGGCTCCCGCCAATTGATCCTGATCTTTACTGCGGAACAGGTTTACGCGGTCTCACCTGCAAAACCAGAGGAGTTCATGCTGGCATACAATCGCTTCGCAGAATTGGGATCTTTAACCCCACTCATACCACGCTCGGTATATCCGGCATCCTTGTTGAGGCGTGTTTGGGCATCTCTTCCTGCGCGTTATTTATTGTTGGGGGGTTTTATCGTCTCACTATTATTGTTAGTATTTGTTAGCCTGAGTGTTCCATCCAGACCGGCCATCTCTCTTGGATTTCTTCCAAATGGTTCCCCGTCCGAGATGGTTCCATCTGTGCGTTTGCTGTTATTACCGATTTTAAACACGTTCTTCTATCTGGCAGTTGTGCTATTCGGTTTGTACTTTTTCCGAACGGATGAAAGGCGCACGATGGCTTATTTGCTTTGGGGCAGTGGTTTATTCGCCGCACTACTGTTCATAGCTGCTGTAGGGTTTATTCTGAGTGCTGGATGATTTTCCCGTTCTTTTACGCTGTTTATCCACATTTTCCTCTTAGTTTTCCACAAAAAATCGCCACTTATCCACAATTTTCATCAATTAAAGAGTTGGCATGCAGATCTTAATTGGGTTTCTGCTCGGTATAGTTGTCGGCTACTTGGCTTATAGAGTATCTGCTTTAAGTGCCGGTGGTGCTGTAGCTGCTTCAATTGTTGGGGGCGTTATTTTTGGCCTCGGAGGGATGCCTTGGGCAACCCTGCTCTTGGTATTTTTTGTCTCCTCGAGCCTGCTCTCGCGGGTTTATAAGCGTAGAAAAAGCACCCTGAAAGAGAAATTTGCTAAAGGTTCCCAGCGGGATTATGCTCAAGTGTTGGCAAATGGAGGCTTAGGCGCTCTCTTGGTGTTGATTCACTGGTTTAATCCAGATCAGATTGGATTATGGATCGCTTTCGTTGGATCAATGGCGGCAGTTAATGCGGATACCTGGGGGACAGAGTTGGGCGTACTCAGCTCTTCAAATCCTCGCTTGATCACCAGTGGGAGAGAAGTGGAGAAAGGCGCTTCCGGGGGAGTGACCTTCCTCGGTTATCTGGCCTCAGTTGGGGGGGCGTTGATAATTGGTCTATTCGCAGTGCTTTTTACACCGGGAGCATTGGTTGTTGTGGTAGCGGTGCTCGGCGGTTTGACAGGAGCAACAGTCGATTCGATCCTCGGCGCTACTGTGCAGGGCATTTTCTATTGCCCAAATTGCGAAAAAGAAACCGAGAGTCATCCTGTGCACCATTGTGGAACCGAAACCACTTATGTTCGCGGCTGGCGCTGGTTGAACAACGACCTTGTCAATTTGTTCTGTTCGCTGGTTGGAGCAGGAATAGCGGTTGGATTTTGGTTCTTAATCTCTTAATACCATCTGCAGCTCGTCCAATCCGTCGATTATTGGACACTCTGCTTCCGGAAATAAACCTTCCGGGTCGATCAGTACTGCTTGCATCCTGGCTTTCTGCGCCCCGATGACATCAGCAAAATAATTATCCCCGACATAGATCCCTTGATCAGGTTCGATACCCATCTCGTTGAGCGCGTGATGAAAGACCGCTGGATCAGGTTTGTAGGCATTGATCGAACCTGCAGCCAGGGTGTACTCGAAATAAGCGTGGATGCCGAGGCTTTCCAGTTGTTCATCGAATGGGTTTCGGCGGTTGGAGACCACCGCCAGTCTGAATCCAGCCTCTTTGAGTGATCCCAGGAGATGGGGGGCTTCATCCACGAGGCCGTCCTCGGGATCGTATTCTTCGACCATGCATCGAGTGAGCTCCGGTGCCAGATCGGAGGCTTGCTCAGATTGGCATCCAAATGCTTGCAGGTACAGGCGGGCGTGATTTGTCCAGAACTCTTCGCTGTAATCCTCATAAGTATCAAGATCGCTGACTAGTTCAGGCGATTGGGCCCAATAATAGTGCAACCAGCGGTGTGCTTGTCGACGATTTTCGCTCTCACCTGTTAGCCCAAGCTGAAGAGCAAATCCCATCATTGCATCATTGAATGATGGATTGTTCTCTCGCAATGTGCCGTCGAGATCAAACAGGATTGTATCGATACCGTTAGAGTGACACAATTCAACCCCCAATTTCATTCATCACCCGGTTAAGGGGAATGATCCCTTCTGCCAAGCCATGTCCCCAAGGTTTGTGCCAGATGCCATCCAGGATCATTGCGCGCAGCTCTTCCAAGTTGGCCCCATCGCGCAGCGGAGTCAGCACATCAACTTCCTTTTCGCGCAGCAGGCACAGCCGTAGACGCCCATCTGCAGTCAGGCGGGCCCGGTTGCACTCAGCGCAGAAAGGCTTGGTCACCGATGAAATGAAACCAATATCTCCTTCCGCACCTGGCAAATGGTAGAGCCTGGCTTCCCCGTCGAGTTGACCGTTTCCTACTACCTCCAACCCACCAAATTCGTTCTCGATTCCCTGGTGAATCTCCTCCCAGGAGACAACCTGGTTGACCTGTAATTCGGTCGCGCCGGCGAAAGGCATCATCTCGATGAAACGGACCTGCCAGGGATGATCCAAAGTCAATCGAGCGAGCGCCAGGACATCGCGCTCGTTGTAGCCGCGCACGACGACCGCATTGATTTTTATCGGCGCCAGCCCAGCCTGCTCAGCGGCTTCTAGACCTGTCCACACATCCTCCAGCTTCCCCCAGCGAGTCAGGCGTTGAAATTTATCCGGATCAAGCGTGTCGAGGCTGATATTAACCCGATCCAGACCGGCTTCGGCCAAAGGCGCCGCCAGCTGGTTGAGTAGAAGACCATTGGTCGTCATGGTGAGCGACCGCACACCGGGAGTATTCTTAATCCCGCGCACGAGGGGGACGATATTCACTCTGACAGTCGGTTCGCCGCCGGTCAGGCGTATTTTGTGGAATCCTAGAGAAGCAAACAGATCAGTGAGCAATAAGATCTCATCATCCTGCATCAGCTCAGCATTCGGCCGAAAGGTCATATCTTCCGGCATGCAGTAGACACAGCGCAGATTGCAATGGTCGGTTAGGCTGATCCGCAGGTATGAAATTGAGCGTCCAAATTTGTCGCGCGCCATTTGTTTTTACTTCTTCATTTTCGCAAGAATATTTATGACAAAACTCATCAAAATTATACCCTCGTTCAGGTGAAAATAGGATTAATAGAATGCCTGCTCTCAACCATCACGGGATTGAAGGAGTTTTTTGCTGTGGGCGGTGTGATCTCGTTCGTGCCATATAGCGCGCCGCAGCACTTTGCGCGGGCTCCAGAATTCGCCATCGACGCCGACGACTTTATCGGAGGCCTCTAGCCCCGGCAGGGATTTAAGCAGCAGTGTGCACCCTTCTGCGCCGTTTTCAATGCCGATCTTCAGGGTCATAGTTTAAATCTCTTGTGAATTCCTCCAAAGAGAAACATTATAATTTGATAATTGCCCTCAAGCGTATAGTTGAATTTTGGGAGTGGTAAAAGAAAAAACATCATCGACGGCATGATTAAATCCAACAAAAAATCAGGAGGTTATCTCAGCATGACAGAGCGTATTGCAATTGTTACCGGAGGAGGAGATTGTCCTGGACTCAACACCGTGATTCGAGCGGTGGTCAAAGCCGCGGCGCGGCGCGGGTGGGAGGTGGTTGGTTTCCTGGATGGTTACGAAGGCATGTTGGAACCCATCCAGTACCGGCAGCTAGACTATCATGACATGGATCGTCTGCTCTTCCGGGGAGGCACGATCTTGGGCACGAGCAGCCGGGGTCGCTTCTCGGCCAAGACGGGGCACGGTGAGGTGCGGAATGTGCCACAAGATGTGCTGCATGAAGCGCAACGCAATTTTCAAAAGCTCGATTTGGACGCCCTGGTGTGCATTGGTGGTGATGGATCCCTGACCATTGCCCAGCAACTTTTCGAGGTTGGGGTGCCCGTGGTTGGGATTCCTAAAACGATTGACAATGACCTGGACGCAACCATCATGACCTTTGGGTTCGAATCAGCCGTGTCCTGTGCGGTTGATGCACTCGATCGACTGCACACTACTGCTGAGAGCCACGACCGGGTGATGGTGCTGGAAGTGATGGGGCGCTATGCGGGCTGGATCGCCGCTTCGGCAGGTATCGCCGGTGGTGCAGACGTCATCTTGATCCCGGAAATCCCCTTTAACTACGACTCCATCGTCGCTAGGATCCATGAACGTGAAGAGATTGGAAAAGATTTTTCTATTGTGATCGTTGCCGAAGGCGCTCGAGAGAAGGGAAGCGGGTATGTGACTTCGTACGAGAACGCGGATGAAGGGGAAGCGCGCCTGGGAGGCATCGGTCAGGTGGTGGCGGATCAGATCCAGCAGCGCACAGGCAAAGAGACCCGCGCTGTGGTGTTGGGTCACCTGCAGCGCGGTGGCAGCCCCTCCGCCTGGGACCGCCATCTGTGCACTCGCTTCGGGGTCAGCGCAGTGGAAGCCATCGCCGATGGCATGTTCGGTCACATGGTGGCATTAACGCTGGGAGGAATTGAACCGGTGAAGATATTAGATGCCATCGATCGCATCCGGACTGTGCCGCCCGATGGTGAATTTGTTCGCACCGGGCGAGCTCTAGGAGTCAGCTTTGGCAGCGAGTGATTGTCGGGCTGAGGCTGAAAAGCAGTAGATGAGCTGCTGGCCCAGGTACCAGATTTTCCACGCCGTGGGCTGCGTTTGATCCGTTGCTTTGCCTGTCTGGATGAACAAGTTGATATGCTGCTGGACGGTCTGCGCAAGGCGAGGTTGCAGTTTGGGGATTAGAACCCGAGTTCTTCAATCTGTCCGCTGACCAGGAACAGGATCCCGACCGGAAGTGCGCTTGTCCAGGTAATGGGGTTCGGTAATGCCTTCCTTGCGCATCGCCATGCCGGTGATGGCTTCCTGAATGATCCGCAGTGCGTTTAATGGTGTCGTATAACCCGGGTCCCACCCCGGGGCAACTTCGACCAGCTCGAATCCAACCACATTGGTTTCTGCGCACAATCGCCGTACGATCGGGAAGGCTTCACGCGTGGTCAGCCCGCCCGGTTCCGGCGTGCCAGTACCGGGGGCGTAAGCCGGGTCCAGGGAATCGATGTCGAAGGAGATATGCAGGAACTCGGCGCCATCCAGGGCTTCTGCGATCGCCCGCTCCATGACCTTCCCGAATCCATCTCTCTCGATTTCTGCCATGTAGTGGGAACGGATGCCGTGCTCCCGCATCCATTCAGCGTCTTCTTCCGTCGGAATCCAGCCTCGCAATCCGACCTGGATGAAATTCTTGCCCTTAACGAAACCATCCTCAAGCAAGTTCCGTACAGGTGTACCATGCGTAATGTGATGTCCGAAGTGATTGGATCCAGCATCATAGTGTGCATCGAAATGAATTACGCCGATATTTCCTTTGCCGTAGATATCAGCCAGGGCCATGCTGTCTGGTCGCATCAGGGAATGGTCGCCGCCGATGATGATCGGTACTGCCCCAACATCGACGATCTCCCTCACCCGTTTACGGATCTCCTCGTGCGAGGCTTCAACATCAAATGGATCGACGCCTGCATCCCCGTAATCCACGACCTTTAGAACCTCAAAGGGTTTTATCATCACATGGGAATGGGTCATCACAGCAGGTGCCAAGGGACCTGCTGGCAAATAGCGATCTGCCGTGCGCACTGCCCGTGGACCAAAAGAAGTCCCCCGCTGCCCCGTTGACAAGTCCAATCCAGCGCCGATGATCGCCACATCGACCTTTCCGGCTTTGAGATCCCCCGGGGTCAAAGCTATTGGTGCGCCCATGAAGGTCGCGATACCTCCAGGTGCTGTGCTGTTAATAACATAGCGGTTGAGCTCGATTGGACCAGGCTCACGCTTGGGATCTTGTGAACGGTCATATTCTTGCTTCCAAACATCTCCTTCAATGCCTGCCATTTTGAATTGCCTCCTTTTGAAAAATTATTAGTAGAAATTATCAGAATTATTAATCTGCGTCAAGCTTCATGGCCTTTCACCATCTTCTCGTTCATCACGCACCATAAAGCCTTACGGTTGGACCTAAATCGATTCGTTGTAATCATCAGCAGGTGTTGATTGAACAGTAAATTAAGTGTATGCTTATTGGTAAAGTTCTTTTAAGAAATCTTGTCCTCTTATCTGAACTAAAGTATTCTTGTTTAGTTTTTGCGATTCTTGAGATTTGTTAGCTCTTTAAGTGACAACTAAAGAATATGCTGTGTTGGAAAACTTTCAAAGGAGATATGCATGGCAAAAAATGACCTTAAACCAAAGAAAATGAAGCGCAAAGCATACGAGACTGAGCTGGCCAAGTTGGAGGTGGAGCTGGTCAAGCTCCAGGGGTGGATCAAGGAGAAGGGCCTCAAAATTGCGGTCATCTTTGAGGGGCGCGATTCTGCTGGCAAGGGCGGTGTGATCAAACGCATTACTTACCGGCTGAGCCCTCGCGTTGTGCGGGTGGTGGCGCTGCCGACCCCGACGGAGAAGGAAAAGACGCAGTGGTATTTTCAGCGCTACATCCCTCACCTGCCTTCAGCAGGGGAGATGGTGCTCTTCGACCGCAGCTGGTACAACCGTGCCGGGGTAGAGAAGGTGATGGGATTTTGCACGGATGAGCAGTACACCGAGTTCATGGCCACGGTCAATGGTTTTGAGCTTGCTTTGGTCCGTTCTGGGCTGACGCTGATCAAGTACTGGATGCATATTCGCGATGATACCCAGGAGCAGCGCTTCGAGCAGCGCATCCATGACCCCCGCCGCCGCTGGAAGCTGAGCCCGATGGACTTGGAAGCGCGCTCTCGCTGGGTGGACTATTCCAAAGCGCGCGATGCCATGTTGCGGCACACCAGCACAGACCATGCACCCTGGTATGTCGTCGATGCCAATATCAAGCGCCACGCCCGCCTGAACACCATCTCGCACCTGCTCAACCAGGTCCATTACGAAGACCTGACCCCGGAACCATTAAAGCTGCCCCCTCGCCAGGATGCAGGAGATTACCAGCACCCGGATCTCTCAGAATTCAATTTTGTTCCAACAAAATATCCGTGATCGGGATGTTAATTTAACATTGGGCTAGCACTGTGCAGAACGGTGGTAACTATAATTCGATCTTACGCGCCTGAGCAATAATAAAGTTCAAAAGGAGAATGCAAAATGGCTGAGGAAAAGAAGGGTTTTAAGTTCCCATCGGCTTATACCATCCTGTTCATCCTGATTATCCTGGTGGCGGTCGCTACCTGGATCGTCCCGGCTGGGCAGTATGAGCTTAATGAAGCCGGCGAACCAATCCCGGGCTCTTACCACCCGGTTGAATCGAACCCGCAGAGGATCATCGCCGATGGTTTGATGGCCATCGTCAACGGCACCTTCGGCATCCAGGCTGAGGATGGCACGGTCAGCGTCTACAACTTTGGCGAGCTGTACGGGGCGATTGATGTGGCTTTTTTCGTGCTGGTGATCGGCGGATTTCTGGCCATAACTATGGCGACCGGTGCTATTGATGCCGGTATCGCTAAGATCACCACCTCCTTGAAGGGGCGCGAAAGATGGATGATAGCCATCCTGATGGCGGTCTTTGCCATTGGCGGTACAACCTACGGCATGGCGGAAGAGACGCTGGCCTTCTACGGTTTGATCGTGGCGGTGATGATCGCCGCCGGCTATGATGCGCTGACCGGCGTGGCGGTGGTCATGCTGGGGGCTGGCATCGGCACGCTGGCATCAACCATCAACCCCTTCGCTACCGGTGTCGCTTCCGCTTTCGCTGGCATTACGGTCGCCGATGGCCTGATATCGAGATTGGTCATCCTGGTCGTCGGTACCCTGATCGGCATCTGGTTTGTCTCTCGCTATGCGGAGAAAGTAAAGGCAGACCCTTCGAAATCGCTGGTCTTTGATCAAAAAGAGGCGAACGAAAAGTACTTTTTGAAAGAATTAGGTGCGGAGACGCTGCCGGAACTCACCAGACGGCGCAAGTGGATCTTGTTGCTCTTTGCCCTGGCCTTCTTGGTCATGATCTTCAGCGTCATCCCTTGGGAAGATCTGGGGGTCACCATTCCGGATTGGCTGCCCCAAGATTGGTGGTTTGGCGAGTTCTCAGCCTTGTTCCTGTTCTTTGCCATTATCATCGGCTTTGTAGACCGCATGGGAGAGTCAAATATCGCCGAGACCTTCGTAAACGGAGCCCGAGATATGCTCGGCGTGGCCCTGATCATCGGCGTTGCTCGTGGGGTGAGCGTGATCATGAACAACGGCCTGATCGTCGATACAGTGCTGTTCTGGGCTGAAAGCGCCCTTTCCGGAGTGGGTGGGGTGGTCTTCATCAACTTCACTCACCTGCTCTACCTGCCGCTAGGCTTCCTGATCCCTTCCTCGTCTGGCTTGGCCACGGTAACCATGCCCATCATGGCCCCCCTGGCGGACTTCGCCCAGATCGACCGCAGCCTGGTGGTGACCGCCTTTCAATCGGCCAGCGGCTTGCTCAACCTGGTAAACCCTACCTTCGCCGTGGTGATGGGTGGTTTGGCGCTCGGTCGGGTGGGATATGACAAGTGGTGGAAATTCACCTGGCCTTTGTTGATCATCCTCCTGGTGCTGTACGCCGTCGTTTTGAGTGTCGGTGTTTTTGTGCCAGGACAGATTTTTTAGAGAACGAGGTGCCAGGCATTTCTTCGAATGGGATTTCAATGAACAATCCGTTTATTGCAAAGTGCCGGGCACCGTGATAACCTTCCAAAACTGAATAATAAAGGAG